>Ga0233432_10003155_pt1 | contig 15008 bp, 16 predicted proteins | sample SI_122_August201_6_FD_179870 | JGI IMG/M metagenome (GOLD analysis project Ga0233432, IMG submission 179870) | Seawater microbial communities from Saanich Inlet, British Columbia, Canada - SI_122_August2016_10_MG | ecosystem: Environmental > Aquatic > Marine > Inlet | place: Canada: British...
TTGGAAATTGCCAAACATCGGATTCACAGTCAAAGGCCCATCACATTTACGAAAGAGGCGCGATGGATTTAAGCTAGGCGTTGCTTCCACACCTTTGACCAATAAAAACTGAGAAACGATTTGGTTGATGTATTTACCCGTAATAATTTGATTATCTGTGTCCTTTTTATCCGCCAATTCGTCATTCACAGTTGGCATCGGCACAGTTTTATTAGCACTAACGGCTTGGGCTGAAACAGCATTGGCAACAACCGCGATCATTGCCGCAATAATAGGCAGCGCTATTTTATGCATGCAAGCGGGATTAGCCCCCGATGAAATAGATCTGATCACTTTGTGAACTCCCCCCGCCACTGCCTGCATTGGCCTTGTTCTTGCCCAGAATCATATCGCGAATTTCATTCAATGATGGCAGATGTAATGTTTTGTCAGCGTAAAGAAAATTAGGGTTACCCCGCACAAAGGCCTTTCGGTTGGCAGCAACAATAGCCATTTCGATGAATTTCAAATTCAACCCACTATTGGCATAATGCTTGTCAATGACATGACTAAGTGTCTCATTCTGCATAACTTTATGCTTGGCAGTATAGTTTGCATCGATCACAAATGGATTATTACTATCCACGTTGCCCGATGCTGACTGATTTGGATATTCAAGGACGACAATCGGTTGCGATTGGGCGACAGCAAGCGTCGGAACAGTTAATCCAGCCAGTAAGCTGATTGTAAAAATAGTGCGTGTAATCATTGCGTTAACTCCATAAATTCAACCTTTGCGCCCTGAAGCATGTTCTTATCACGTGCCGGGTTTAAGGGCTCAAGGACAACCGTTCGTGCGTCTGCTTTTGACACACGTAAAATGGTCCAAAGGGTATCTGTTCCACTGGTCACTGCTAGTGAATTTTGGCCTACACCATGGGTTTTGCCAAGGGGTACCGTTAAAACACCATTAGCTAATGTAAGGGTGCTGATAAGCGGGCGGCAGGTCAGTTTTTTCGTTAATCCACTGATGAAATTAGGCATTATGCCTAAAATTTGTGCAGTGATGTCCTTGCGCTTACTGCGGGACAGGACATTGAATGTTTGGGATGGTGTAATATCACTCAGCTTGATCGTCGCTGTTGCGCTGTGGTCAAGGACTGGCGCGTAGGACACCCCATCGGTAACATGCATTGTGATGGTGACATCAAGCAACATTTCATTAAGCAATAAACCGCCTATTTTTCGGGCATTAAATGAAATTTCGGGGACAAAAGCAAAATCACCTGTCTCAACCCGTACCCGCCCCTCGGTCAAAGCCTTGTAGTCAAACGCATCATTCGCCCGCGCCAAAGCAGCAACATCAAGTTTGGTTGTGATCGCCCGACGCGTCATAAGATTGGGGTGCCGTTCCATCTGCATGAGCATTTCGGTAAGGCTGGATCTGGCAATCGGTGCCAACCATGCTGGTACTGTTGGCCCAACATAAATGGATGGGGCAAAAACCGTTACATTATGATGACGCGGTGTCGCACATTCGGCTTTTGGCAATGCGCCAACTGCCGCCCGTACAGTAACCATGTAATGGTCATCATCAACAATTTCATTGGTAATGGTATAATCAAGAATGCGGCTAGACGGACGTACAACGAAATGATCGCTCAAGGTTGTATCCGTCGTTACCGCCGAAAATCCGTTCACCTCGGCACCGCCCTGCAACGCAACCTGATAAAGCGCATCTTCAAGCGCAATCATGCGGGCTTCATCAGTTGCCGCTTCATGCATGATGACAGCGCGTCCAGTAGCCTCGGCAAACCGAAAGCCTTCAGCACTCATGGCTGTTGATATGAATATAGTGCACAGCAAAACAAACCAAACCGGCAGCACTGATAGTATCAGCGCACGCCAGCTTGGCAGGGAGAACGGGATAATGGAAAGACCATCTTTTTTCATTGTTCTGCTTTACACCCCAAGGTTAGAAGCACCACACATATTGGCATTTATAAGGGACAGCCCTAGCCATAGTTTCGTGCAGTTCCCATAAGATGGGCAATCATATCGCGGTCAATTTCCAGCACGATTTCATATGTATCCGAGCCAGTCGGGTTAATGCGAACAGTGCGTGCGCCACGAATTGTGCCTGAAACCACGCCACGGAACGTGTCGTTTTGCACCATCAGATCGATCACCGTTGTCGAACTATCTACCTGCAAGCCGTGAATTTGTTCAGCAAGATCACGCATCGCCGCCATTCGTGCCGAGCGAATTGCCATCAACCGCTTTTGCGCATCTGAGCGTCCTGGCTGAGATGACACAACAGCATAGCCTACAGCTGTTAATGTTGGGATTTCATCTGCGCCAGCGTCAAACACCTCGGCGACTGATGCCAATGATGCGGCCTGACTTTGCTCAAGCAATGATGCGCCTGTGCCGCTTGTGGACATTGCCGACGAGCCGCCAAGGCTATCGGCAAGCTGACAGCCAGAAACCGCTATTGATGCCGCCGCTAAAGCTGCAAAGGTAACTAAGGTATTCCGCTTGGGAGTTTTTTGCATGGGTCCGTTCCATTCTTCATAAATTTGATACACATCGGCTATGCATTATCCGTGCCACTCATTTTATTTGTTCGATTTTCAGGGTTTTCTTACCAAAAACGCCAATTTTTTTCGTTCTGGCACGTTTATTGCCTTTCTATACGCAGGTGCAATCAGATTATCTGGCTGCAACATATAAGTTTAAAGGCATAAAAGCATGTATATTCAATTTGTTAGCAAACATATAACAACACATATCCGAGGTAGTGTTCTGGGGTATGGGCATCATGCTGTTCAATATAATGACAGAGGGTATGCGTCATGGAAATGACACTTGCACGATTTGGTATCACCGATCCAAAGGCGCTGGTAACGACTGGCATTTTACCTGTCGGTATTCTGGTGCTGATTTCGATGATGGTTCTGCCGTTGCCGGTGTTCCTGCTTGATACGTTTTTTGTCTTTAATATTCTAATGTCTCTTTTGATCCTGATGGTCGCGATGAATGCACTACGGCCATTAGATTTTTCAAGTTTTCCCAGCCTGCTTCTGATCGCCACAATCCTGCGGCTTGGTCTGAACGTTGCTTCGACACGGATTGTACTTAGTGAAGGGCATACAGGCGGTGACGCTGCGGGTCAGGTCATCAAGGCATTTGGCGAGTTTGTTATCTCTGGCAATTATGCTGTCGGTATTTTCGTATTTATTATTCTTATTATTATTAACCTTGTTGTTATTACCAAGGGTGCGGGGCGTGTTTCAGAAGTTTCAGCACGTTTTACCCTTGATGCGATGCCTGGCAAGCAGATGGCGATTGATGCCGATCTGAATGCTGGTGTGCTGACCAATGACGAGGCGCGCGACCGGCGCGAAGAGATTGCCAGCGAGGCCGATTTTTACGGTGCCATGGATGGTGCGTCAAAATTTGTAAAAGGTGACGCGGTGGCGTCGATCCTGATCCTGATTATCAATATTGTTGGCGGTCTGATTATCGGCATTTCACAACATGATCTGTCAGTGAGCATTGCTGCCGAAAACTATATTTTATTATCAATCGGTGACGGCCTAGTTGCCCAGATACCGTCTTTGCTTCTGGCCATCGCCACAGCGATCATCGTAACCCGTGTTTCATCAACTCAGGATATGGCTGCACATATTGGCAACCAGATTAGCCTGTCACGCGCATGGGCGCCTGTTTCCGGAGTATTGATGCTGATCGGTTTTGTGCCAGGCATGCCAAATCTGTTATTTATCGGTGCGGCCCTAATTGCCGCGGGAGCTGGCTATTGGTCCTATGTAAAGGAACGTCAAGCTCTTGAAGATGGCGAAGCTGAAGAATTGGCCGAACAGGAAGAAGCCACCACGTCACCAGATCTGATCGAACTTGACGAAATTGCAGATAATGCGCCGGTATCAATTCAACTTGGTTACGGGCTTGTCGAAATGGTCGAAGAAGATACAGGTGGCCCTCTAACCAACCGGATTACAGGTATTCGCCGGCAAGTATCAAAGGCACTTGGCTTTATTGTTCCGGCGGTTCGTATCCGTGATGATATGAGCTTGCCAGCCAATACCTATCGTATCCGCATTGGCCCTACAATCGTTGGCGAAGATCAGGTTTTCCCTGATCGTAAACTGGCCATTCCGGGTGATAATGTGAATATCAAAATCGATGGTATCGAGGTTAAAGATCCATCATTCGGCATGGATGCTATCTGGATTACCAGCCAGCAACAGACCGAAGCCGAAGCCAAAGGTTATGTTGTTGTTGCCCCTGAGTCAGTTCTGTCAACGCATCTAAGCCAGATACTTTATAAATATGCTGGTCAGCTTATCGGCCAAGACGATGTACAAGGCCTGCTTGATAATTTGGGACAAACCTCACCAAGTCTTGTTGAGTCAGTTGTGCCCAAGCTGGTGCCCCTTCATACTTTGACAGGGATTTTGCGCACCTTGCTTGAAGAGCGTGTTCCAATCAGTGATCTGCGCGGTATTCTGGAGAATATGTCAGGCTTGGCAGCACGCAATCTGTCAACTGCCGATATGGCCGAGGCATTACGCCCTGCCCTTGCCGGATTACTGATCCAGCAGGTCGCACCGTTGAACCAGCCTTTGCCCGTGATCACGCTAAATTCCGATCTGGAACATATGCTGATTTCAATGGCACGTCAGAGTGGCGATCAAGGGTTGGTGCTTGATAACAGCCTTGCCCAGCAACTATTGCAAAGAATTTCAGCCGCTAATGAGACATTGGCGTCACAAGATAAACAAGCAGTGATCGTTGTGTCACCTGCGATCCGTCGAGAATTTTCAGCGATCGTTCGTCAGCATATCGACGATATGGTTGTACTTGCCTTCACTGAACTACCTGAATCAAGAAAAATTGAAGTCGTTGCGACCGTCAGTGGCGAAGCCAGCGAATAACAAAGTGGGCTTTGGCCTCAATAGATTTGACTATGAAAGGATAAAATAATGGCAACCATAACCGTATCAGCAGCAGATACCGCAGCCGCAATGGATGAAATTTTCCAAAAGCTGGGTGATGATGCTTTGATCCTGGAAACGGCAAATCGAAACGGCAAGATCGAAATGGTCGCGACGAATGACGCGGCGCACCGTGTCAAGGTCAGGCCATCTAAGGCGCCAAAGAAAGCGCCCGCTTTTACCGAATTGTTCGATCAGAAACTGATTCAAGAACATGTTGAGGGCACGCTAGAAGATGAAGGCATAACTGCTGATTTTGCCCTGAAAGCCTTAGCAAAAAGCCAAAGCGAGCCTACATCAACACCATCTGACATGGCGTCAATGCGAAAGGATATGGCAATCCTGAAATCAATGATGACAGGGATGATGATTACCGATGAAAATGGGTTGAGCGAAAAGCTGGGACATAGCACTACGATCAAGCTACGTCAGGCTGGATTTACACCGGAGGTTGTCAGCGAACTACAGCATGCTTTTGAAGGCCAATCTTATGAAAAGGCACGACTTAGCTTTATGCATGAACTGGCACGCCAGCTAGTACGCCCGCATACCGAAGACCTGTTTGAAGCGCGTCTGATCTGTGTGGTTGGGTCAAGCGGTAGCGGAAAAACAACTCTGGCTACCAAGATCGCAGCGCATTGTAAGGAAACCGGCATTGCCAATAATATGATCCTTGGCACAGTGACATCCGAAAGGGTGGCTGGTGAGACAATCAAGGATCACGCACGTTTGATGAATATGCCATCGGTAGATTTCCCGCTTGCCGAACTGTCACTACGGGTAAAGGAAACAAGCCGCCGTATGATTATGGATGTGTCGGCCCAGCCCGATCAGGCAGTGGCCGCAATCCGCAAGGCGACAGCCGCGCTGGATCCAGCACGCGTTGCCGTTGTACAGGCCATTCCGGGGGGGAGTAGCAGTGTTATGATCGGGCATCAATGCAATCTGTATAAACAGCTGTCTCCAACAATTGCTTTGACCAAACTTGACGAATGTGAGGCAACACCACCTGAGTTGTGCAGCCTGTTAACGCATGGCAATGGCATTGGGCTGTTGACAGGGACAAAGTCCATTGTTGGCGGAATTGCCATTGCTACCGAGGCAATATTAGCGCAATATTTAAAAGAGAACTGCTAATGAACGCGCTGATATGTTTACGTTTGTCCAATGCGGACAACTTTGTTTTTTCTAAGCCGGAGTGATCCAGACATGGCATCTTCAATTGCAGTAGCAAGTGGTAAAGGCGGCGTTGGTAAAACCAATATCGCTGTCAATCTCAGTCTTACCCTGTCGCGTATGGGCAAAAAGGTTACCTTGCTGGACGCCGATTTTGGGATGGCGAATGCCCATATCCTGTTAGGCGTAAATCCACAGAATTATATCAGTGACGCGATAAGCGGCAAGGTTCCCTTAGCCGACACAGTCTGTTCAGGGCCTTTGGGCATGAATTTTCTGTCGGGGGGAAGCGGCCTTTTGGACATGCTGAATCTGGACAAGAAAACACGGTATGAAACAATCCGCTTGATGGATAATCTGGAACCAAAGCCTGATGTTCTTGTTGCTGATGTGCCAGCGGGTGCATCGGATAATTCCATTGCCTTTGTGGCGGCGGCCGACCGTGTTGTCGTGGTTCTGGTTGGCGAGCCGACCAGCTTTCTTGACGCCTATTCATTAATCAAGGCAGCCAATCTGGAAGCTGGCGTGGAACGATTTTCAATTGTCGTGAATATGGTGACTGGCAAAGGCCAGGCGCAAGCACATTTTGCCAAATTCCAAAATATCGTGTACCGTTTTCTGGATGTAAAGTTAGAGTTAGCTGGGTATTTACCGTTGTCAAACCGGATCAGAAAATCAATCGTCGAGCGCCGTCCGATCAGCCTTGGCGATAAGAATTTACCCGAAAACCTGGCTTTGCAAAGCCTGTCAAAAGCCGTTATGGATGCCACCCCGAACCAAGCCAACGGCATTCGTTATTTTAACAAAATGCCAAGCATGGCAGGAGCATAACCCATGAAATCCGGTTACGCGGAACAAAAACCCGATGTTGAAGGCCTGATCAGCGATCATATGGAACTGGTACGCCAGATCGCATGGCATATTCATGGCCGGGTACACGCCTCTGCCGAAATCGAGGATTTGGTTCAGATTGGATATTACGGGCTGGTCATGGCCGCCCAGAATTATTCGGTGCAGGAAGGCGCAACCTTTAGCTCCTATGCCAGCATCCGTATTCGCGGCAGTATTGTCGATCATCTGCGTAAAAATTCAAATCTGTGCCGCACGACGATTCAGATGCAAAAAAAGGCACGTCAATCCGAATCAATTCTGCGGCAGAAGCTGGGGCGTGATCCATCGATTGATGAAGTCGCTGGTGATCTGGACATCGCGCCGGAAGAAATGCGCGAATGGGAACAAGCATTTCAGGCAAATGTGCATCAATCTCTGGATAATGTGTATGACGAATTTTCTATCTGGTTTGTGTCGAATGAAAACACACCAGAAGACAATATAAGCGACAGTGAATTGCGCAACGTTCTGAAAGATGCGCTGACCACCCTGCCCGAGCGTGAAGCGCTGGTTATTCAGCTTTATTATGTCGAAGAGCTGAATGTATATGAAATTGCCGAGATTCTGGAAGTGACCACAGGCCGCGTATCGCAAATCAAAAAGGCTGCTATCGCCCGCCTGCGCAGTTTCATGGAACAGATAGATCAACAGGAAGCCATAAGTGGCTGACGCCAGACAGTCCATCTGGCATCAAACCGACCAGATCAATATGTCGGTTCAAATGGCCGATATATCAGTAGATGGTTTTGCCGCCGCACGGGCTTTGAAAATTAACTGTAATTTGAAGAATATCGCGCGCGGTCAATGCGCAGTGACTATCAGGCCGATTGACGACAAGCCTATCGATGCGCCAGACACAATCATGGCCGACAGCAAGGGTGGTGGACAATTACATATATTCGTTGATCGCCCGCTGATGACAGCCGAATTATCCGTATCAGATACATATTTTGACCGGCTAACCCGCCATATGAGCAAGGCCAGCAACCGACCAATGGAGCTGGTTCTAACGCTGGAAACCGCGCTGGCTGTGAGCATTGATGGCGATTTGAGCATTGATAGCGAAGCCATCATCACCATCACCGATATATCGGTCACTATCCCTGTGAAATAAGCTATATTACCGTGCGACTAGAGGAATCTCTTGACGATATCAGTGTCGGTCTGGAGCATCCGCGATGAGGCCGAATAGGCCTGTTGTGCCCGGATCATGCTGGTCAGTTCATCGTTGATTTTCACGTTTGACACTTCAAGATTACCGCTGAGAACATCGCCAAAATTACCCTGACTGGCAGCCCCAACCGCAGGTAAACCAGTTTTGGCATTCATGATGAATTGGCCGTTACCCTTGGAGGTCAGATCGGCCTCGTTCTGAAAGCGCGCCAAAGCAATGCGCCCACGATTGATGACCGCCCCATTGCCGCGTGTCATAGCCCCCGCATAGGTTGCCTTTATCTGACCATCAACGCCAATCGTTACCGAGGTAAGAAGCTCTTCAGCCGCATCTGCACCGCCTTCATCCGGAAAGCGTCGCAAAGGTAGGCGAAGCGGATCACCATCAAGGCCAATCAGAAAATGACCTTCGTTATTGACGATAAAGCCATCCTCATCAAGCCGCATCGATCCGTCACGCGTATAGCGCAGCTCATTTCCCGCATTCGGGGGGGCGACAATGAACATGCCCTCGCCAGCTACCGCCAGATCAAGCTCACTACCACTTGTCTTGAAGGCACCCTGCGCATGATTACGGCGTGTAGAATCAAAAATTGTGCCCATGCCAACCTGTGCTGCCGCGCGTTTTTCGCCAGCAATGCCATAAATATCCTGAAACTGGGCGGAAGACCGTTTGAATCCGTTCGTGCTTGCATTGGCAATATTGTTGGAAATCAAACTGATCTCTTTATTGGCAGCAGCAATACCTGACCTGATTATGGCTAACATTTTGACCCTCGCTAATTAATTATCTGCCATGTCTATTCAATTTCTGTGCCGAAACAGGCAAATATGATTTTTTTATCGCGCATACATGTTTTTTCATCAAATCATGGGGTTCGGACGCTAAATCAGTTGCCATTTTTCATTTTTCAGGCATGATATGAGCATTATCTAAATTATTGGTTCTACGTTCATTCGGGTGTCATGAGTACAAATCCACCAAATGCTCTTATCACTGTGCCGAAAGCCAACCCACCCGCACGACGTGATGAGAATGGGGGTAGCGGTTTTCGTCTGGTTAATGGTGATGTACATCTTGGTAACCGCAAAGATGTTCAGACCCGCTTGCCTGATATTCTGGGCAAAGCGCTGGCGTTGATCTGGATCGATAAGGAATTCAACGACCAGTTTTCGCGTGACCCTCAGGGCACATTGACCAATCATGGTGTGCATCTGCCCGAGAATATGGTGATCGAGTTTCAAAAACCGGGGACTGACCGTCCCCGCATTGTGGTTTATGAACGCCGCCCCAATTCCAAATTCAAACTACGTGTATTCTATCTGCAACTTGTCATGATGGCAGGTCGTTAGATGATGTGGCGCGCGATGACATTTTGTACCAGAAAGCTTGCTGGAATGTTGTTGTTGGTGACGCTTGCCACTCAAATGAGTATGGCGGCTGACAACACCACCAGCGTTGATGCTGATCTGACCAGCGATGCCGCATTTAGCCGCGCCGTTGGAGCGGTCAAAAACAAAAATTACAATGACGCTATCATGATTTTTGAAGCCCAAGCGAACGCCTCGCAACATGATGCGCAATATAATCTGGCTGTTCTGCTACACGCCGGCAAAGGACGCCCGCAGAACTTTCAGCAAGCTCTGATCTGGGCATGGTCTGCTGTACTTGGCGGTATTGAAGAGGCTGTTGAACTGGCCGACGAGCTGGTTGATATGATGCCAGAAAAAGCGCTGAAAGACGCACGCGAAAGTTTGCGTGAAAAATTACAGGCACGGATTGATGATGGTGACCGCACGGCCGTTATGCAATTTGCATCCTATCATGCCATGCTGCTTGAAGAAGCTGACTTTGAAACAGCCTATGTATGGTATTCGATTGCCGCCGCTATTGGCGAAGAAGGCAGTATTGAAGCACGCGACGAAGCCCAAGGCAAAGTTGACGGTGAAGAAATTGTTAAGTTACAGGTCAAAGCTGGTACAATTTTTGAAAGTCTGACGTTCAAGAACTAGCTTTCGATGGCCGATGGCCGTCAGAAAAGGAGACAAAATGCAGGTAAAAGTTCACTGGATCATTGATGGTGTTGCCGAAATGGATGCCGAGTCATTCGAAGCAGCTGAAAAGCATATTGAAGATACAATCCGCGGTCTGATTAGCGACAAGCCTGAACTGCTTGACAAGCTGGGCGCACGCGCAATTCAAGGTAAAGCCTATTTGCCCGGATCAGAGGATGATATTGACGTTGCCGATAGCAAGGATGGGTAACAGAATGAAGCGCGCTATTTTCGTCCCCCTGATGGCAACATTTCTTGTGACTGGCCTAGCCAGCACAGCGTTTGCAGTTGGCAAAACATATGTGCCAAAAAAAGAAAGCAAAGAACTGCCCAAGATGGAAGTCTGCCGCCTGATGAAAGTCGAACGTGACCCTGAAGAAGGTACCAAATGTATTTACCAACGGCAAAGCCGTGGTCAGCCAGCACAAATTTCAAATGACAGCCCAAATGCGGCCTGTCAAAAATCCTTTCAGTGCAAGCGTGAATAAAGCTTAGAACTGAAACTGTTTTATGGCCTCTGACGCCAAATTTTGCACGTCTTGCGAGGCGACAACGTTATTATACGTTGCAAATTCTTCATGATTATCAGCCAGATGCGGTAGATCATAAAGATAGTTAACCATCAGCCCTGCCGATTGCTGAATCCCCTTTGCGGAAAGATCAGCATCGCTATGAATGGCATGCACCCTAGCCCCATTAGTGAGACGAAACCGCGCCACCGGATCGATTGGCTGGTTATCTGGTCATTTGGCATTAATCAAATAATGGGCGGCTATCCGCCGCAAATCATCTGGCTCCGGACTATCCAGCTGGATGTTGAGACCCGCACACCAACTCACAAAGCCGGGCATTGGCGATAAGGTTACAAAAACCGAAAGATCGGGCAGTTCCCGTGACAAGGTTTGAACAACGGTCTTGATAAGCGAATTGCCAAATGAAATACCGGCCAAGCCTTGCTGGCAATTCGAGATCGAATAAAAGGTAGCTGTCGTGGCGCTAGCTGCGCTTATGGCGTTACGGTCATCAGACAATATCACCTGTATCGAGTTCGACACCGCGTCCGTTAATGCCACCTGCACAAAGATTAAAGGCTCATCGGGCATTGAAGGGTGGAAGAAAGCAAAACAACGACAATCTTCAGGCTGTAGACGACGTCGTAGATCATCCCAGCTATCGATTTCATGGACAGCTTCATAGGCAATGATCTTTTCAAGGATATGTGCCGGACTGGTCCAGTTGATTGGCCGGATCACCAGAAATCCGCGATTGAACCAGCTTAGAAACAAGTTTTTGAAATCATGATCGACAATCGCAATTTCCGGATTGTCTATTGCCAGACGCAGTAAATCCTGCCGCATGGCAACAAGCTGGGCAGTGGCGCCCGACACCTGATTAAGGCGGCGCACAAGTTCCAGCCGCGGCGCATCAACCGCATGCATAAAAGCGGCATAGGTTTTTTTGTCGGGGTTTTGCTGATAGGCCGTCAAAGCGGTTTTTGCCGTATTCGCATCGAGATCGAATTCATCGCGAAGCTGAAAAAAGAAAGCCAGCTTATCCGCATCACCCGAAGCAGCATAGCTATTCAGGACGGCCTGAGCCAGAGTTGCTCCTGATACTTCACCTTTACTCGTCAGCAATTCGCGGCATAGCGTGTCTATAGGTGCCTGTTTCCGGCCTGATAGCTTGCCGAGACTTGAAGCCCGTTCAAATAATGTAGATATAAGATCGGCGAAATAGCTCATATCACCACCCAATAGATTGTCAGACGCACCATTGTAACGTGGCTAAAATTAACAAACTATATCAAGCAGAGACAATGTTTCGGTAGGGCATTCAAGAACTAGCATTTGCCGCCGATTTTCGCGTCTCAGCCCTTCTCTTGGCTAGCATTTGGTTGCGCTTGTCATCTTCTTCTTTGCTTTTCTTGGCCTCTGCCTGTCTTGCCTCTTCCTCCTTGGCAAGTTTCTCAAAAATGGCCATAGCTTCATCAGATTTCAAATTATGTATCGTACCGTTTTTCACCTGGTCATGTGACCACATCCAGCTTTTATTAAATTCATATTTCAATGCCATGAATTCAAAAACACGGGCATTTGCATTTTTCTGGCGCAGTCTTTTGATATCAAAATGGCGCTTATCAACAAGGATTTTTTCGTAAAGTTCATCAATGGCTTCTTTTGGCCCTTCTAAAAATTGAAAATAGAAATCGGCACGACAAATCAGACAACCAGTAATTTTTGATTCAACATTATTCACTTTAGATGAACGAAGAATGTTTTTTAATATTCCATTAGTAAAATCAGTCGGCCTTGACACATAAATAAGCTGTTTTACTTTTTCGGTTCTCTTTGGCTTCTTTTTGGCAATTTTTACAGGTAGCTCAACTTCAGCATCGTAATCAATGTCATGAATCTTAAAGAATTTTTTGAAAATATCAGTATTCTCTTGTTCCCATAATTCTTCATCGTCCTTACTATCAAAAACAAAGAAGCTTCCCATAATTTGCTTTTTTCGCCGAATGCTAATAAGCCTGATTAAAACCATGGTTCGGGCACAGATAATTTCTATACTTTCCATGGTTGGTTTGATATCAAGTTCTTCTATATATTCGCGATCAACAGCCGCCCGCAATCTTTCGAGTGTGTCACGTTTGACATTTGCCACGCGTTGCCTAATTGCACGATCCAATCTACTTGCTTCCAGAGCCACTTCGTTACGCTGGTCAAAGGTAGGTTTGTTGATAAACACCCAAAGTGTCATCGTGTCTTCGTCCAGCTTCATCTCGTCAAAGCCAGCCGTTCTCATGACGCGCCTGACATCACGAACAATATCTTTGCGTGTCATGGAGACACTGAAAAACCGAGCTTTTGGATCTTTTTCAAGATTTACCTCGGCAAAGTCGGTGAGGTGACGATTGCGGAAATCAATAACCACACGAACGCCATATAAAATATTTTTAAGGGTATCGAGTGATGCCAACATTTCTAGGGAATTAATGTAATCATCAAGCATGGCTTCCATGCGGTTTTTGCATGCACGAGAATAGGAATCCTCAACTTTGCCTATTCCCAAATCCATACCAACACCTAAAACTCAAAAACCAACTTACAAACTATAACAAAACCGACGTTGGTATCATGCTAAAAAATAGAGAATGTAATGGCAAATGAAGCGTTAATTATGCACCACTGCAGAGCAAAAAATGCACAGCATTTATAATTTTTATTTATAACAAGGCATTATCAGATATTGATGTTGGACAGATACGAATATAAATCGAAATCTTATATTATCTAGCTATCAGAAAATTCATCACGTAATGCGTTGTCATGTTCACCTAGGGCGGGCACGGCGCCAAAATGGTGCGATTCGCCTGAAACTATTGCGCCAGGTGCAAGTATTTCAAGGTCGCCCTCGCTGGTTTTCACCGTAACAAAACGCGCCTGTGGATGGTTGGCAAGTTGATCAAGGCTGTTCAGACGTCCATAGGCAATGTCGGCTGTAGCAAGCAATTTTATGAGAGCATCACTGTCATGTTTAGCAAAAGCGGAAAGGATGATTGCATCAAGTACAACGCGATGTTCAACGCGGGCAATATTGCTGGCAAAACGGTCATCGCGGGCGATCGACGCATCTTCTAATACGACTTGGCATAGACGCACCCATTCGCGTTCATTCTGAATCGAAATCAGAATGACCTGTCCATCTCCACATTCATAAGCGCCGTAGGGTGCGATGGACGGATGATGAAGCCCCGGTCGTGCAATCGCTTTGCCACCATAATGATGTTGTAGATAAGGCACATTCATCCAGTCGGCCAGAGCACCAAATAACGACACCTCAATCCCGCGCCCAAGACCAGTTCTATACCGCGCGATGATTGCCTGCAAAATGGCCTGATAGGCCGTCATGCCAGCGGCAATATCACAAATGGAAACGCCAACCCGCCCGGGAGCCTGAGGCGCACCAGTAATTTGCGCCAGCCCAACTTCGGCCTGAACCAGAAAATCATAGGCTTTCATCTGGCTGAATTCACCAGTCGATCCATAACCGCTTATATCACAGGTGATCAGGCGCGGATATGTATCGCGCAGACTTTGTGACGAAAACCCAAGCCGTTCAACAGCACCAGGCATCAAGTTCTGGATAAACACATCGGCCTTAGCAATCATCCGGTGTAACATGGCCAGATCATTGGTATCTTTCAAATCAAGACACAATGATTCTTTGCCTCTGTTTAACCACACAAAATACGAGCTATTCCCGCGCGCATCAGCATCATATTTGCGGGCAAAGTCGCCTTCGGAACGTTCAATTTTTACAACGCGTGCGCCTGCATCAGCAAGTTTGCATGAGGCATAGGGGGCAGCAACCGCCTGTTCGATGCTGACAACAAACAACCCATCAAGCTCTTTTTCCGACATTCTTCACTCCATTCAATTAGACCGCTATGACTTTATTTTGTTATGGGTTTCATAGTCCTTGATAATCTGCTTTGCCTTTTTAATCACTGGCAAATCAAGCATCTGGCCATCCATCTTGGCGGCGGCACCAGCATCCGATTGGGCAACCGCGGCAAGCGCCCATTGATAGCTTTCCTTGTCTGGTATAAAGGCCGCCATTACTGGCGCAACATGGTTCGGGTGAATAAGAAGCTTACCACCAAAGCCCATAGCGCGCGCCCGTAAAGCCGCATGACTGACCGCATCGATATCA
>Ga0233432_10003156_pt1 | contig 15000 bp, 11 predicted proteins | sample SI_122_August201_6_FD_179870 | JGI IMG/M metagenome (GOLD analysis project Ga0233432, IMG submission 179870) | Seawater microbial communities from Saanich Inlet, British Columbia, Canada - SI_122_August2016_10_MG | ecosystem: Environmental > Aquatic > Marine > Inlet | place: Canada: British...
AGAAGACCTCAAAGGCGTGAACTTTTGCGGTGCCACAATGCCAGACGGAAAATCGAACTTTAACGCCTGCTAACTCAATAAGGCCCTGGCTCAAGGTCGGAACCGTCAAAGAAGCGGTTGGAGCGGAAGCGGGTTAGGTCGTGGCCCGGCGTTTGGCCTTGGACTAAGTCTGCTGTCAGCCGCCCGATTGCGGGGCCAATGCCAAAACCGTGGCCGGAAAGGCCTGTCGCCGTAAATAAGCCTGGCATGCGATGGTCTTCGCCAAGTACCGGCACAGCGTCCGGCGTTACATCGATCATCCCGGCCCACGCCTCCACAACATCCAAATCCTTCAGGCCCGGAAACCGCTGGCCAAGCCGTTCCTGCACACGGGCAACGACAGTGGGCGATGGCGGCGGATTCAACACACGCATCGCCTCAAACGGGCTCTTCTCCTCCGCAGACCAGCGCCGGGGCGCACCCCAGGCCCCAGGATATCCTTTCGGTGCCATCGGTTTGATGCGCACATCTTTGGCCGACAGCTTCATCAGCTTCAGGTATTTGCGGAAATACTTGAAGGATTTCGGGCTTAAGAAATGCTCGGCCAAATCTGCGCTGGTAACGGAATACCCACCGTCTGCACGCCGCCGGAGCGCGAGGCCAGGGCTGGAGACGTTAGGGCCATCATATCCACCGTCTGGCGCTGAGGCCGTGCGCATCACCGTTGACCGAACAGCCAATTGCGGCAGGTCGATCCCAGCATTACCGGCAAAATGCGTTGACCATGCGCCGCCTGCTAGAACAACACGGTCTGTCGCGATCCGGCCATGTTCCGTCACGACCCCGGCAACGCGGCCCCCCGCCACATCAAGCGTGCGGACGGCGCAATTTTCAACAATGATCGCTCCCGCCCGGTCCGCCGCCCGCGCTAATGCTGGCACGGCGACGAATGGCTCTGCCCGACCGTCACTTGGGGTGATCATGCCGCCGGCCCATTCGCCACCACCAACTGGTCCGGCGATATCAGGATAGCGGGCGCGGATGTCCGCTGCCGTCAGCAGCACCGTGTCGAGCTGCGCCTGCTTCGCTGTATCGTACCAGCCTTCATATTTCGTCATGGCAGCAGGGCTATCAGCTAAATATAGGCAGCCTGACTGGCTGAAACTCAGGTCCGTCTCACCCGTTGCTGCGGCAAGGCCCTGCCACAGACGGTTTGCCTCCATCATGATTGGCAGTTCAGCCCAGTCCCGACCTTGCTGGCGCACCCAGCCCCAATTCCGGCTGGATTGTTCCGCCGCGACCCGCCCCTTCTCACACAGCACGACCCGAACGCCACGTTTGGCAAGATAATAGGCCGTAGAGACGCCCGCGACACCGCCGCCGATCACCACCACATCCGCTTGCGCCGGATGTGGTCCCGGAAATTGCACCGGCGATGCTTCGCTAATGAGCGAAGGCTGCGCTGTTGGATAATCGGTCATCAGGGGCCTCCACTTGGCAATAGGGCTGTAGCTTAACCCGTTCACGAACAGTCACCAATCCGCCGCGCGGTGGCCGAAAAGTCCGTGCGCCCTGCGATGCCCTAGATCAGCGAGATGGCTAGACCTTGCCGCCACCTGTTTTAGGGTCCTGCATGAGGCGCTTAATGATGTCGAGCGGATCCTGCTGGGGTGCAGGATCAGAATTGCCATCGGCAGCTCGCATCAAGGTCGTGACGGTGGGATCATTGAACTTGCCGTCCTGTGCCAAGTTTCTGGACTTTTGAAAAGCCAGCATGGCATTGCGCGCACCGGCTGTCAGTTCAGGCCCTTTCGAGCCGGGATCATGGCCAAGCGTTCTAAGCCGGGATTTCCCATGTGGGATCGTCCCAACCAGGAAAGCATGGTTGGGAAAGGCTTGATCTGCAAGGCTTTTGCTTTTGATGGCTGCCGAAGGGCTAATCTGGTTGGCAGAGGACTGATTGGCGGCCGTGCCGGGTTGAAACAGGCGTGTTAGCCAGATTTTGGGCGCGTCGATGGCGTGAAGTTCCTCATTGATCGATCCGCTGGCCGTCATGTGGGGCATGACTTTGGTCTGAGGCGGTCGATGCGGCGCAGGATGTCGGCGAACAGACCACGGGGAATGGCGATCTCCGCCATCTGGAATGTGACGTAGCGTCCGTGGCGGACAATCTTGCCGCCAATCTTGATCAGCCGGTCCCTGAGCGTCGTCATCGACCAGTGTTCAACGGCATCAGGCAGCGCCAGTGTGCGCAGGAAGTTGCCGAGATTATAGGCGAGCGCATGCAACTGCAGCCTTACGGCGTTGTGGGCGAACTTGCGGCAGGAGAGCCGCGTCCACTGGATGGCGTTCTTGCCCTCTTTAATATGCTGCTCCGCCGTGCCGCGTTGATTGTAGAATGCGATGATCCTCTCAGCAGGCCGAGCAAGGTTGGTCACGATAAACCCGACCCTGGGATAGAGTTCGCCCGGATGCCATTCGACCTTGGCGATGACGCGGCGGGCCTTGGCCCAACTGGCCGCCTGATAGCTGAAGTTCGCATAGTACCGCCGCACATCTTTGGGCGGCCTACCGACCGGGCGCTTCAGGAGGTGGGCGATATTGCCCTGCAGGACTGTGTTCGCCGGCAGCCGGATCGCATAGCCAAAGTCCTCGGCTTCAAGGAACCCGTAAATGCCCGGCAGGGCGAACGCCGCATCGCCCCGGAAGAAGCGCCGCAGCCGCTTGCCGCGATAGCGGGCGACGACCGGTTCCAGTACGTCGCGCCAACCATCAGCACTGTGGACGTTGCCCGGACGCAAGGCGCAGCGTTCGAGATCGCCGAACTGGTTGAACACGAACAGCGGATGATAGCAGGTGCAACCGAAATGCCCGTTGTAGGCTGTGCCTTCCTGCGCGCCGTGGGTTGGGCTGACGGAGCTGTCCATATCCAGGACGATGGTCTTCAACGGCTTGCGGCTATGGACTTTGTCGATCCAGGAGCCACACAAGTCAGTGAGTGCGGCGAGGTTCGCGTCCGTCGAAAGCAGCTCGGTCTCAAACCGGCCCATCTGGCTGGTAGACGCGCCGCCACGCTCGATGGCCTTGCCGCCGATGATCCAGCGCATTGCGGGATCGCGTCCCAAGCGGTCAGCGTCATTCACATCCTCGTAGCCGGCGAGCCGGCCATAGACTGACTGGCGCAGCAGACCGCCCAGACCATGCCAGCCGTTCTTGCCCGTGCGGCTATCCGCGAGCACGCCGGCCGCCATATCGGTCAGGCCAAGCGCATCATCGAGTTCGCGATAGGCGAGCAATCCGGCGTCGGATGTAATCCGCGAACCATGGAACTCAAGCTTTAGGCGGCGGTCAAAACCAACGCGCAGAGGCGACAGATTGGCTTCACCCTCTGGGGTCCGCATTGAAGTTGCCCTCGAACCATTCCAACAGACTGAATATTATATCTAATTCATGGTGAGGTGGGGTGAAAATTACCGATCATCTGGGAAATGCGGGCTTAAGCGGTTTTCGCCAGGTATTTGGTCACGGCGTCCAGCGCGCCGTCGCCATGGGGGATGCCCATATGCTTTAGCGTGACATCCACACCGCCAAGGGCACCGAGCAGCATGGGTTCGTTCATCTCCCCCATATGGCCAATGCGGAAGGCCTTGCCTTTGAGGTCTGCCAATCCACCGCCAAGGCTGACGTTGAACTTCTCCCGCGCGATGGTGCGGATCGCGTCCGGGTCCGTATCGCCGAGTGTGCGGATGCAGGTGATGGAGTTGGAGCGGGATGCGGGATCAATCGTGTTGAATTCCATTGCCTCGCCTTCGGACCATACACCGACAGCGCGCCGCGCGGCTTCACCCAGGCGTGCATGGCGGGCGATGATGTTGTCGATGCCCTCTTCGCGGATTTTCTCCATAGTCCGCATCAGGCCCCAGACCATATGCATGGGGGCGGTGCCGCAGAAGCGCCGGTACATTTCCAGCGCCATCCGGCTTTTCCAGGACCAATATTCCCGGTTCGCCGTGCATTTTTCTGATACTTCCATCGCCTTCGGGCCAGCCGCCGTGAACGACAGGCCAATCGGCATCATCAGGCCTTTTTGGGAGGCCGCGATAACGCAATCAACGCCCATTTCATCCATTTTCAGCTCATGACAGCCGAAGGATGCGATGGCATCCACGACCAGCAGCGCTGGATGGCCCGCCGCATCAATCGCGGCGCGGATGGCGCGGAGGTCCGTAACGGAACCGGTGCCAGTTTCCACATGGACGATCAGCACGGCCTTAATCTTGCGTTCTGTATCCCGACGCAGCGCATCCTCGACCTGCTGTGGGTCAATCGCACTCCGCCAGTCATTTGGAATTTCTTCCGCAGTGATGCCGAATGCCTTGATCATGTCCCGCCACACAACGGAAAACCGCCCCGTTTCCGGCACCAACACATGGTCACCAGGGGACAGGAGGTTGACGATGGAGGCTTCCCACGCGCCATGGCCGTTCGCGATATAGGCGAAGACCTCGCCCGTGGTCGCGAACAAGTCTTTCAGCTCACTGAACATCGCCGTCATGGTGGCGATGAATTCCGGCGTGGAGAAATCCTCCGCCGGGCGATGCATGGCGCTCAAAATATCGTCAGGGATATTCGTCGGGCCAGGCGTTTGCAGGAACATGCGGCCGGTCATCTTGGGGGACCTTTCCGTTTAGGGCGTTAGGGTAGAACGTTAAGAGCTGAGGCGACGCCACCAGCCGGACTTCGGCGGACCAGCGGGCTTCTCAGGCTCAGGCTCAGGAGCGGTTTCAGCGACAGGCTCCGGCGCAGCTTCCGCAGCGGGCTCTGGTTCTGGTGCGGGTTCCGGTTCTGGCGCGGGCTCAGCGACAGCTTCAACAGGGGCGGGTGCCGGTTCTGCAACTGCCTCCACTGACGCATCAGCCGGTGCGTCGACAACAGCTTCAGCGTCTGGCTGTGCACCTTCATCCGATATGGGGGCAGACTCAGCGCTTGCATCTGCAGAAGCTTGGGCTGTCTCGCCCGCCGTCTGGTTCTCACCATCGTTGGACTTCCGGTTGCGCCCACGACCACGACCCCGGCGGCGACGCTTGCGGCCACCGGATTCTTCGCCGTCATCACCATCTGCCTTAGGCGGAGCATTTGCGGCCCCGCCCTCGGTTTCTGGCGTTGCGGCATCTGCGTTCACATCCGCTTCGCCGTTTTCACCATTTTCGCCATTCCGACCCCGACGACGACCGCCACGGCGGCCCCGACGACGGCGGCTGCCGCCATCCTCATCCGTATCAGTGGCGGCGTCAGGTGCGGCTGTGGCTTCTGCCGTTGCTGTCGCTTCTTCGGTGTCTTCAGCATTGCGGTTGCGATTTCGCCCACCGCGACCACGGCGACCGCCGCGGCCTTCTTTTTCGCCGCGATCATCCTTATCGCCACCGCGATTGTTGCGACCGCGACCACGGCCACGACCCTCATCACGGCCACCCTCGCGCGCTTCAGGTTCTTCCTGGCGTGCGGGCTTTGCTTCAGGTGCAGCAGCAAGTGCGCCGCCGCCTTCGCCCTGGCGGATGATCTCGGCCTTCCGCTCATGCGGTGCCATTTTATCATCCTGGTTGAACATAATGCGCACGCCGTAGCTTTCTTCGATGCGGGCGATGATGTCGCGCTTATTGTTCAGGATATATAGGATGCAATCCGTCGCTGCGGTCACGGCGATATCCGCGCCATTGCCTGCAGCATTGGCGGCGTCTTCAGCCGCACGCAACACGCCAAGCGCATTGCTTTCAAGTGAGCGAACCCGGCCAAGGCCGGCACAGCTTGGACATTCGTGGAAGCTGGTCTCGAACATTGATGGACGCAGGCGCTGCCGGGAGATTTCCATCAGGCCAAGCGGGCTCATCCGGCCCACATGCACGCGGGCGCGGTCAACCTTCAGGGCGTCTTTCAGCTTACGTTCGACGGCGGCATTGTTGCGGCGTTCATCCATATCGATGAAATCAATAACGACGATGCCGGCCAGTTCGCGCAAACGCAGCTGGCGTGCGACCTCAACGGCAGCTTCCTTATTCGTGTTGAGTGCTGTCTCTTCAATATTCCGCTCACGGGTGGAGCGGCCAGAGTTCACGTCAACCGCGACCAGGGCTTCAGTTTGGTTGATGACCAGATAGCCGCCAGATGGCAGGCGCACGATCGGGTCAAACAGCGTTTCCAACCGGCCTTCGACACCGTGTTTTTGGAACAGTGGTGTTGTGTCTTTGTACGGCTGCACACGCTTGGCATGGCTCGGCATGAGGGAGCGCATGAAGTCTTTGGCTTCGCGGTAAGCGCCGTCGCCCTGCACGGAAACGGAATCAATATCGCGGGTGTAAAGGTCGCGGATCGCCCGCTTGACGAGGCTTGCTTCCTCATAAATGAGGGCAGGGGCGGTCGAGGTCAGCGTTCGTTCGCGTATCTCATCCCATAATCGCAACAGGAATTCATGATCGCGTTTGATCTCCGCCTTGGTACGGCTCGTGCCGGCTGTGCGGACAATCGTCGCCATGCCCTGGGGCAGTTCCAGATCGTCGATGATGCCTTTGAGTCGCTTACGATCCTTGACGTCTGTGATTTTCCGGGAGACGCCACCACCCTTGCCGGTATTGGGCATGAGCACGCAATACCGCCCGGCGAGGGAGATATATGTGGTCATGGCAGCACCCTTGCCGCCACGTTCTTCCTTGGAAACCTGGACCAGCATGACCTGGCCGCGCTTCACGACTTCTTGGATTTTGTAGTGACGGCGCGGCTGGGTCTTCCGTGTATTGCGACGGCGGCGCGGTGTCCGCGCGGTGGGCTCGGCGTCCGTGTTGTCCTCGTCACTGGCATTTGATCCGCCAGAGGCGTCTTCAGTCTCGGCTGTCGGGTCCGCTTCTGGTTCAGCACTCGCTTCAGGTGCGGCACTGTCATCTGCTGCAGCTTCATCTGCTTCAGGAGCAGCTTCTTCGGCTTGAGGTGCCGCTTCAGCATTTGGTTCTTCAGAAGTTGGTTCTTCAGCCGCTTCTAATGGTTGCGCGTCTGAACTTGCCTCTGCCGCGTCTGCTTCCGCAGTCTCCACAGCGGCATCAGTCTTCTCAATTTTGTCTTCGGTGCTCTCAGCGGCCATCGCCATGGAGCGGCCATCGCCATTTTGACCAGCTTCGCCGTCATCATCGTCTTCGGTGTCGGCGCTGTCGCCGTTATCCTCAGTGGATTCCGCAGATGCTTCTACAGCATCGGCTTCATCTGAGGCTTCAACTTCTTCCGGGTCGTCGTCTGAGCCCTCATCGTCTGGGGCGTCGTCGTCTGAGGCGTCATCGGAATCAGCAGCGTTGTCTTCGGTAACGTCCACGGCTTCTGCTTCGATGACGTCATCCTCGTCGTCATCTTCTTCGTCTTCGACACGGTCAGCGCGCTCTGCGGCTGCGGCCTCAGCGATCGCTTCGCGGTCCGCTATGGGAATGCGGTAATAGTCAGGATGTATTTCGTTGAACGGCAGGAAGCCGTGGCGATTGCCGCCATAGCTTACGAACGCCGCTTGCAGGCTCGGCTCAACCCGCGTGACTTTCGCCAGATAGATATTGCCCTTCAGTGTGCGAAGGGATGACGATTCAAAGTCAAATTCTTCTAGGCCGTTAGGGCCTAGCACCACCACGCGCGTTTCTTCCGGCTGCGCGGCATCGATTAACATAGACTTGGACATTGGGGGTATTCTCCCTCGCGGGCCCTTCAGGCCGGCGCGGGCGCCTTAGAACGACCGAGCCCAATTGGGGATCGGATGGTTCAAACTGTATGAAAGAACGCAATTGTATCGGCGCTGGGCGCGAACGCTCCAACGCAAATTGCTGATATGGCCGATACCCGACGACTTGGGCGCGTCGAAGCGCGCTTGCCTTAAGGGGGGATCGATTGTGTCTTTCAACGACGCACATGCCGGAACGGGACTTCCGCAAGCAATTAGATGTGAAACTCAACAAGATTCGACCAATACGGCGATTTTCCGCCAATAAAGGCCTTCTTCAACGGCGCCCCCGCGCATGTCCGCCATATTTCGGGCGTTTCTGACTCGTTGCGGCAAGGGGGCGGCACGCTAAAACATGAACCCAATTACCGCTTTTAGAGAGTGACCGCACTAATAACAATCAAAATCGACATAGGCCTTGCGCTGATTCGCCAGATTCTGCATTTTGACAGCGCTCTAACAACAGGGCGAATCATATTGATGCAGCGCGCTTTCTTCATTTTGGCGATCTTGGCTTTGGCCGTCTTGCAGGCAGCCGCGCCTCTGCCTGTCCAGGCCGATGTGCTGGGTGTGCGGGGGGCCGCGAAAGCGGGCGGTGCCAGGCTGGTTGTCGATTTATCCCATGCGGTCAATTTCCGGGCCTTCGCGTTGCAGTCTCCGGCGCGGTTGGTGGTTGATCTGCCGACAGGGGCATGGCGCGCAAACCCTGCAAGCCTTGCCGTTGCTGGCGTCACCGGGCTGCGCCATGGCCAATTCCGCCCAGATATTTATCGTTTGGTATTCGACCTGAAGCGCAGCAGCGCCATTCAGTCGGCGGGCCTGCTTGCGGCGGCTGGGTCCAGAAAGAACCGCCTTGTTGTGGACCTTACTTATAACAAGCATCCGCCTTCAAAAATTTACGGCAAGCTTCGCCCGAAACCAGCAGGACAGCCGCAGCGGCGGGCGCTGCCTAAGCGGATCATCGTGATTGATGCTGGCCATGGCGGCCAGGACCCTGGGGCCACAGGTGTCGGCGGCGTGATTGAAAAGCGGGTCAATCTAGCTGTCGCAAAAGAATTGAAACGACGGCTGGAGCGGCGGGGCGGTTATAAGGTCGTGCTAACCCGCAGCTCCGATATCTTCCTGCGCCTGCGTGAGCGGGTGCGGCGGGGCCGGAAAGCGAAGGCGGACCTATTCATCGCGCTGCACGCAGATTCCCATCCGGACCGTCATGTCGCCGGCGCGTCACTCTACACACTGTCCGAACGCGCCTCTGACCGGGAGGCTGACCGTCTTGCCCGACAGGCTAACGCGGCGGACTTAATCGGTGGCGCGCCGCTGAACGATGGGCCAAAAGAAGTCGTCGGCATTTTGATTGATCTGGCGCAGCGGGAGACGAAAAACCAATCCTCCGCCGCCGCAGACGATCTTTTGTTCGCCATGGCCAACACTGTACCGCTGCTCAATCGACCCAAACGGTCTGCTGGATTTGCGGTGCTTAAAGCGCCGGATGTACCATCGGTCCTGATTGAGCTTGGCTTTCTGTCAAATGCCGAGGACGCCAAGCGCCTTAACAGCAAAGCGGGCCGCCAGGAAATTGCAGAATCTATCGCATCAGGCGTAGTGCGGTATTTTGAAGGTGCCAACACGGCCCACACACAGCGATAGCGGCGACTTTGCTGGTTGCGGCTTAGTTCCCCGCAGGCTGCAGACTTTGCAAATAGGCCTCAATCGCTTTCACAACGACAGGCAATGCGTCGCTTCCAAATTGGGCGTCGGCACCGGGGATGGGGCGGACGCTGACGAATTGGTTTTTAACGGCGGACAAGCGCTTCGTGACGTCATCATTATCCGAAAGCGGGTCTGGGAGTAGGGCCAGCACGGGTGTTTTGACAGTGGCGAGGGCGGTTGGCGCGTCCCGCTTGGGCTCAACACCATAATAGCTGTTGATTGAAGTGCGGGTCGCAACGACGGAGCCGCAGTGTAGAAACGGCACATTGTCGATGTAGTCATCCGGTTTGAAGCTCGCGATCCGGGTCAACAGTGCGGCGATGCCATTTGTGTAGCGGGCGCGATACTCCAGATCGGCAGAGCGTGGCGTCCATCCGCTTGGTGCCAGGAGTATGGCGGCATTAACGTGCTTGCCGCCCGTCTTCGCCAGATACCAGGCAATCTGGGCACCGCCCCGGCCATGACCAACCAACGCCACTGGTCCCAGGCCTTCGCCCAGCAGCCAGTCTGCCCAGGCGTCAATTTCTTCAAGCGCATCCTCGTGGCGATGGCGATGGCGTTCATTGCATTCGAACGCGCTCATGCGTGCACTCACGCCGAGGCTTAGATTGATTGCAAGCGTACTAAGGCCTTGCGCCGCGAGTGCGGTTTGCAATTCCGTAATCAGCGTCGATTCAAAACCGCCAAGCGTGTCATGGACCAGTATGATTGTATCAAGGCCCGCACCCGGTGGGCGGACATGCCGAGCCTTCAGATCAAGCGCGCCATGGCGGATGGTTTCAATGATGGCACCTGGAGGGGCAGGGATATCGGCTGTAGCGGGGGATGCGGACAGCATGAGACAGGCAAGAACCAGCCCCAATCCATGCTGTAGTATCCACAGGCGCATCTGGTTTTTCGCCACCCTTGCCGGACCGCGAAGCGCGGCTGCCGGTATGCCAATTTCAATTGATCCCAGCCTATTTAGGCTAGCAATATGACAAGCTTATGGCGGAATCCTGCTTCGCGCTAGTCACGAGCGAGCATTGGGGCTTAATTTTTTGTCACTTCTCAGACATTTGCCACACGCCATCCCAGTCATCGGGTGGCGGGGTTTCCTGATAATAGCCGCAACGGCTTAGATATACTTTCGCTGGACCATCGCCAGGGCGGACATCCAGAACTTGCTGAAATGCTGTGCTGGCCGCTGCCCAATTCCGCGCCCTGAATTCTTTGATTGCGCGTTTGTATGGGTCCAGCATCGCCCGCACTGGATCACCTTCAAGCTGGGCGGCATGGTCTAGCGCCTCAAACATCTCCACCGGCGTTTCGCGGCCTTTAACGCGGATCAGGTCAACCGGGCGCACCAGGTGGTCATCTTTAAGGGCGGCGACCGTTGTTTCGGATAAAAGAATTCCGGCACCATAATGTTTGGTGGCGCCTTCCATGCGCGACGCCAGATTCACGCTGTCGCCGATGACCGTGTATTCCAAGCGTTTTTCTGACCCAATGCTGCCAGAAAGCACTTCGCCCGTCGCCAAGCCAATGCCGATATCAATGGGCTCCTGGCCACGCTCAATCCGGCGGGTATTCAGTTTGGCGAGGGCGAGTTTCATGTCCGTCGCCGTCGCCACGGCATCATCAGCATGACGGCCCGTTGCGATGGGCGCACCGAATACAGCCATGATTGCGTCGCCGATATATTTGTCGAGCACACCGCCGCGCTTGAAGATCACCTCCACCATGTCGGTGAAATATTCGTTCAGCAGTTCAACTACACCTTGGGCGCTCATGCCTTCCGCCAGTGAAGTGAAGCGGCGAATATCGGAGAACAATACGGTCGCCTCAACGGCTTCGCCGCCAAGTGCCATCGTGTTTGTTTCCAGCAACCGATCGACGACTTCTTTCGCCATGTAGCGGGACATCGCACCGCGAACGCGCTTCTCAGACGTGATGTCTTCAAACGCAAGGACGCAGCCAAGCGGCTCATCCTTAACACCACGCAGCGGCGAGACTGTCAGGTTGACCGAGACTTTGGTGCCGTCGGCAAGGCCGAAGTCCGCGTCGGCATGGTAATCGTCAGCACCGGTGCGGGTTACATAGTCAATGCTTTTGAGGATCCATTCATTGTGGGCACCAAATAGAGTATCAGCCTCACGCGGGGCATTGCTGGCTTTGGCCAGATCGAAGCCCAATATGCGCTCGGCTGATTCATTGGCTTTAACGAGCGCGCCATCTGCATCCAGTGTCACGACGCCGTTGGACAGGGATTTCAGGATGCCTTCATTGTAGTTCTTCAGGGACAGCACGTCTGAGAACAGCTGCGCGTTCTGTAAGGCGACGGCGAGCTGGGATGAGAATGCGCGCACGCGCCGCTCCTCATCCGGCCCAAATGGCCCACCGCGCTTGTTCAGCGCTTGCACCACGCCGACAGATGCGCCGTTACGGTCTAGGATGGGGGCGGCCAGGATTGAGCGGGTGTTGAACCCAGTCGCTTTGTCGACGGCTTGATTAAAGCGGGGGTCCGCATAGGCGTCCGGCACATTATCAATTTTGTGGCTCATGAACGCAGCGCCCGCCACACCAGCGCTGGTGGGAATGCGGATTTCTTTAACATTTCCACCGCTGGCGACGCGGGAGACAAGCTCGTTCTTGTCTGGGTCCAGCACGAAGATGGTGGCGCGTTCGCAGTCCAGCAGCTCCATGGTCGCATCACCGACACGGCTGAGCAGGCGGTCCAGGTCTAATTCTGAGGAGACCCATTCCGCCATTTCCAGCAGCTTTGTTTCATCCTGCTTGGCGCGCTCCAGCTGCTCATGCAGCCAGGCTTTCTCCAGCGCGGATGCCGCCTGTCGGGCCATGGATAAGGTCTGGTCCTGATCGGTCTCCGTGAAGGGACCGCCAGCTTTGTTGAGAAGCTGCACGACGCCAACCGTCCGACCATCCGCTGCTAAAACGGGGGCGGCCAGGATGGTTTTGGTTTTGTAGCCGGTGGACTGATCGACCGCGCGATTAAAGCGCGTGTCGGCATAAGCATCATCGATGCGTTCAGCTTTGCCGGACCTGAATACAGCGCCTGCGATGCCGCCATTCTCCGGTATCCGAATTTCCAGCACACCATTATCGCTGGCCACGCGGGAGAACAGTTGCCGCGCTTCAGCATCATGCAGGAAAAGCGTTGCGCGATCAGCATCCAGTGCCGTTGCCATAAGGCTGACTAAGCGCGGCAGAATAGCGTCCAGCCCGCCAGGGCCGTTCACGGCTTCCGCGACCTGATTCAGCAGGCGACTCTGCCGCAACTCCGCCAGGAGTTGGTCGGCTAAAGCATGGTCCCCGGCAACGAGCCGCGCCGCCAAGGCTGCGTCGTCCGCCGAACCAGCCTTGTTTTGTGACGAATCCGGCATATTTGTTCCGAACGTTCCGCAGTTTATTTGCGGCAGCTCTAAAGGACTGGTAGTCAAGCATACTGTGCTACGGCGGCTTCGCCAATGCTGCTATTAATGCGTTACCATTAATGGGCCGCCAGAACGCGTTTTTACTCTCAGGAGCTTCGTCCGCCATGGTATTTTGGATTTCAGCAGCCGTCGTCGCACTTGTTATCGCGGGCTGGACCATGATGCGCATGCTTTCTGCGCGGCCAAAGCCAGTATGGCCGACGGCGATGATGTTCGCGGTCGCTGCTATCGCCAGCCTTGGCGCAGCCGTGCTGGCGACCGTCGCCAGTTTGGAGACGCCGGACCGGCCAAGCCAGCGCCCGGCAGACCCTGTCACCGTTGCTTCCAACCATGCGGATGGCACGGAAGCCCCGGCAGATAGTTTCGAAGCGTTGATCGCCCAATTGGAAACTCGCCTGAAGGATGATCCCAAGGACGCAAAGGGTTGGGGCCTGCTTGGCCGCTCTTATGTTGCCATGGGACGCATGGATGATGCGGCCAAGGCTTTTGCCTCTGCCGTAGAGCTGACAGATCCGCCGGATGCAGATTTGATCGGCGAATATGGTGAAACCCTCGTCGCTGCGGCAGGTGGCCGTGTCGTGCCTGCTGCAGAATCTGCGTTCGAGCAGATTTTGGCGATCCAGCCGGATGATCCCCGCGCGCGATATTATTTGGCATTAGCCAATCTGGAAAAGAACGACCGGCCTGGTGCGATTGCGGCACTGAAGACCCTGCTCGCCAGCGCACCGCCAAAAGCGCCCTGGGCGGACACAGTATTTGAACGCATTCAGGAATTGGAAGGCCGTCCGGCAGCACCTGCTGCCGCTGCTCCGGCGACGCCTGCGCCCGCGGCTGCATCAGCCACCGCGCCATCTGCTGCACCGGCACCAGGCCCGACGCAAGAGCAAATGCAGGCAGCCCAGAACATGACGCCGGAAGACCGGATGGCCATGATCCAAGGCATGGTGGATGGCTTAGCGGGTAAGCTCGAAGAGGACCCGAACAACTACCAAGGCTGGCTCCGCCTCGCGAACGCCTACATGGTGCTGGACCGGAAATCAGATGCAGCAAGTGCACTCGCCAATGCGCTGAAGCTGCAACCGGCGAATGTTGGTCTGTTGATTCAGTATGCGGAAATTGAAATCGCCGCCAATGGCGGGCAGGTGACGCCGGATGCCGAGAAAGCCTTCAATCGCGTCATTGTCCGCGAGCCCAAAAATCCCCAAGCCCTCTGGCGCCTAGGCCAAGCCGCCGCTGCCCGCGGCGACACGGACACCGCCCGCCAAAACTGGCAAGCCATCATGCCCCGCCTCCTAGAAGCCGACCCGCTCAAGGCAGAGGTGAGGGCAGCGTTGGAGGCGCTGTGAGTAGAGTTGCGCACGAAGACAATGCTTAGGGTCTGGACGCTAATGCCGCCTCTCAAACCCTAAGAAGTCTGCCACATGGTCGGCTATATGAAGCGCTATCGTGCTAAGCAGCAACAGACAGGCCAATAGCGCCCCTGCCTCGCCTAACGTCCATTCGGCGAAGGCCCACAGAAGTGTCGGCGGAAGCATTGCCGCGATAACTGTTGCTCCTGCCAGCCAACGGTTCATCTTCCCGGCTTGGCGATCTGGGCCGCCATAAGAAGAATCCAATCTAATCGTCGATGGGCCAGATTGCTCAGACATTGCTTGTTTCATTTGTGTTGTTGAGTGGAGGGGCCTAGCGGCATGCCTATCCGGCCCTATCTAATTCCAACACTTTACCCACCTCCCGCCACATTTCGAAGGTCATAGGCAGCACGGATTTGCCGGTGCAGGTTTTGATTTCCAAGATCGTGGTCAGCATGGTGGCGCAGCCTGCGATGGGTGGACCATATTGATACGATTTCCAGCTTGATCTGACTCATTTTGTATCGCGTCAGGTGTCCGTTCAGCCACTGCCTTATCGCGCAGTCTCAGCAGTTTTGAAGCAGGCAGTGGGGCAGTGCTTGTGCGCGAATTCGTGGCACCGCGTTTGCATAATATCGCCCTAATTGGGGCGTAATCCGACTGCTAGAGCAGATTCCCATCATTCTGGTTCATAGCCTGCAGCTGTGAAGTAGCTCCTGCAGTCGTTTGGCGTGAGGTCGTCGATGGCGTCTCGGATGGCGTCCCAGAGATCTGGGAGATT
>Ga0233432_10003160_pt1 | contig 14987 bp, 14 predicted proteins | sample SI_122_August201_6_FD_179870 | JGI IMG/M metagenome (GOLD analysis project Ga0233432, IMG submission 179870) | Seawater microbial communities from Saanich Inlet, British Columbia, Canada - SI_122_August2016_10_MG | ecosystem: Environmental > Aquatic > Marine > Inlet | place: Canada: British...
AGATTCTTTAGCTTTTGAAAGTGCCTACAACAAAGCTGTAGACACTTTCTAGAGACTTTTTTAGTTCTTTATTATTTGATGATGCTCTTTACTTGAATCAGTATTCAACAACTCAATTATATAAATAGCAATTTCTTGAGAAAAACTGATTGAAAAGAAAAAAGAAAATAATGAATAAAATAGTAGTTTTTTCATAGGTTTCAATGGCATTTTTAAGTATACCAAAGATACATAATTTTTCTAAAATTGTAATTAAATTGGCGTAACTTTGTACCGTGCATGGGTTAACAATAGGGAATGGGGTGTAACTCCTCGACTGTACCCGCAGCTGTAAGCTCGATAAAAGTCTAAGTACTTCATACCACTGTTTGTTGAGAATGGGAAGGTTGCTTAGTAGAGTAAGTCAGAAGACCTGCCCATTGCAAGAACTGAAGAATCCTCGGGAATAAGGTTTTTCTTAGTATTATCTTTTTTAACTCATTTTATAATGAAAAAATTATTATTTCTATTGCTAATAGGCACCCAAGGTTTATCTGCACAAGATTACGTAAATCAGGTATTAGTGCTTAATGAAGGCAAATTTGGACAAAATGAATTTCCAGTAACTCTGGGAAGTTATGATCCAACTTCACAAAATTATGAGGTCGTTGATACTATAGAAGGGGCTCGTTTTGCTTCTGATATGGTAATTGATGGCGACAACATCTTTGTCATGGCCGATACTTTATTATTGAAGTATGACTTGAATTCTTTTGAGGTCTTATCTACTCAAACAGTAGTTGGCGGAAGAAACATTGCTGTTGTTGACGATAAACTATTTATCACCAGAGGTGAATATGGAGTTGACTTCTCTTCTTATTTAAAAGTTTTTTCTAAGTCAGACTTAGAGTTTATTTCTGAATTGGACACTTTAAATGGACCAAAATGGACAACTCAAAATATGGTAGTTCATGATGGCAAGCTATTTGTTGCTATTAATAATGGCTTCAATTGGGGACAAGAAAAATCACTAATTGGGGTAGTTGACATTTCAACAATGAGCTACCTAGAGGAAATTGACTTAGGACCAGACGGAACTAATCCTGATAATATGGTTCTAAACGGAGATTACATTTATACAGTAAATAATAAGAATTGGTCGGGAGCATCTTTTTCAAAAGTAGATTTATCCACAATGACTACCAATACTATTAATATTTCTGATGTAAGTACAGGTTGTGGTACATCTTGCTTAAGAGGCGATAGAATTAATTTCCAATTATCTCAAGATTCAATCTTGTACGAATGGAATCCAGTAACTTTTGACGATTCAGGAATTAATTTAGGAATAAATGAATCCTTTTATGAATTAGCTCATGACGATATCAATAACTATTTATACGCCAGCTCAACAGACTATACGACTTTTGGTAAAATAGGTATATATGACGCAGATAATAGTTTAGTATCTGAGTTTGATTGTGGTGTATCACCAGGAACAATTGTGTTTGATGTGAGAAACACTACATCTATTTCTGAATTTTCAGTTGAAGAAAATACAGATAATTCAGTTTACGATATGTTTGGAAGAAAGCTAGGAAACATTGAAAATCAACCTAAAGGAGTTTACTTGCAATCAGGTAAAAAGGTATTTAAAAGATAATTTTCAATTTTTTAAACTAAATTTAAAAGGGGAGCTGTTGCTCCCTTTTTATTTTTTGTATTTTTAGCAAAATTGAATTTCTTATGATAGAACTGTCTGCAATAATAGTGTTTGGAATTTTAGCACAATGGATAGCTTGGAAAATGAAAATTCCAGCCATCTTCCCATTAATTTTATTAGGTCTTTTTATGGGGCCTCTTTCTACCTTGTTTTCAGATAATCAGTGGATAAATCCTGAAAATATTTTTGCTGGTAATACGATGTATTATTTTGTGTCACTTTCAGTAGGTATCATACTATTCGAAGGTGGACTTACGCTTAAGTTTAAGGAAGTAAGGCAGCTAGCTGGTGTGGTTAGGAATTTATTGATTTTTGGCCCAATCATTATGGGTTTGGGTGGTGCATTAGCAGCTCATTATTTTCTAGATATGGATTATAGAGTTGGTTTATTATTTGGTTCTTTGATTATTGTAACTGGACCAACCGTAATTGCACCTATATTAAGAAGTGTAAGACCTAAGAAGAGTCTGAGCACTATTCTAAAGTGGGAGGGGATTGTAATTGACCCTATTGGCGCTTTAGTTGCGGTATTGGTTTATGAATTATTCTTTGTATCAACGATGAGTGTAGGAGGAGACCATTCTCTGGGGTTAACGCAAGTTGCATTAAAAACCTTCTTCTTAACACTCTGTGTGGGTTCATTCTTTGGATTATTCTCTGGTTGGGCTCTTCATACTTTACTTAAAAGGAATTTAATCCCTCATTTTTTAATAAATGTACTTTCTCTAGGATTTGTGATTTTTGCCTTTGCTGGAGCTGACACCTTACAGCCTGAGTCGGGATTATTATCGGTAACGGTTATGGGTATTTTACTTGCCAATATTAAAACACCAAATATTGATAAAATACTGGATTTTAAAGAAAGCCTTACTGTCATATTAATTTCGGTTTTGTTCATCATTCTTTCTTCAAATATTTCTATGGAACAGCTCAAGTTACTAGAAATGAGCTCATTGTTTATATTCCTTACCGTTGTGTTTTTATTACGACCAATTGTTGTTTGGATTAGCTCATGGAAATCAGAGCTTAATTGGAAAGAAAAAGCTTTTATAGCATGGGTTGGTCCAAAAGGTATTGTAGCGGCGGCAGTAGCCTCATTGTTTTCACTTTATCTAATGTCAGATAAAATATCATTACCTCCTTCGCTAAGAGAAGATGTGGAGTTGTTAGTGCCATTAACATTTATGATTATTCTTGGGACTGTAACCTTAAATGGTCTTTCAGCTAAATTTGTTGCATCTATTTTGGGATTGATAAAAGAATCTAAAAATAGTGTTGTAATAGTTGGAGCTAACGAAGGTTCTATAAGTATCGCTAACTATCTAGAGAAACACGATGTTCCAATTACTCTTTATGATTTATCAAAAGAGAATATAAGGAACGCTAAGGCTGTTGGGTTAAATGTTATTGAGAAAAATATTTTATCAGATGATGAAATAGATTTTGATGATGCTGGCCATCTATTAGCACTAACTTCTAGTAATGATGTTAATATTTTTGCGTGTAGAAAATTGAAGGAAGTAATTACTGATTTAAACGTTTATCGACTCATTACTGTTAATGAGATTAAATTCGACGCATTATCACGACCTTCAAATGTTTTGTTCTCTAGCGATTCAGACTACATTAATTTTATAGAAATTGTTAGAAAACACCCTGTACTTAATGAATTAGAAATCAATTCAGAGGAGCATTTGTCATCAGTTTTAGAAAATAAAGACACCTCACTACCTGTTTTAATAAGAAGAAAAGATAACATTCATTTCATTACAGTAGATTTTGATTATCAATACCAAGAGGGTGATATTTTGGCATATATTGGGCAGTTAAAATAAGTATATTTGGCACCAAATTTTAAAAGATGAAAAACACTGCTCTTACACAGATTCACCTAGATTTAGGTGCTAAAATGGTTCCTTTCGCAGGCTATAATATGCCAATCCAATACGAAGGCTTAAAAGTCGAGCACCTTAATGTAAGGAGCGGAGTGGGTGTTTTTGATGTTTCGCATATGGGTGAGTTTTTTGTTGAAGGAACTCATGCGATGAATTTAATTCAGAAGGTAACTTCAAACGACGTATCAGTATTAGTAGATGGTCAAGTTCAATATTCCTGTATGCCAAACTTAGACGGAGGAATTGTTGATGATTTGCTTGTATATAGAATACACTCAGAAAAATACATGCTAGTCGTTAATGCTTCTAATATCGAAAAAGATTGGAATTGGATTAATCAATTTAACGATAAAGGAGTATCATTAACAAACAAATCAGATGATTATTCACTTCTTGCTGTACAAGGCCCGAAAGCTATTGAAGCACTTCAGCCTTTAACCGATATTGATTTATCTGATATGAAATACTACACTTTTAAAAGTGGTCAGTTTTGTGGAATAGAAGATGTTATTGTTTCAGCTACTGGATACACTGGTGCTGGAGGTTTTGAAATTTATTTTTTGAACGAACATGCAGAAAAAATTTGGAATTCAATTTTTGAGTCTGGGAATAAGCTAAATATAATGCCTATAGGTTTAGCTGCTAGAGATACGTTAAGACTTGAAATGGGATTCTGTTTATATGGAAATGATATTGATGATACCACTTCACCATTAGAAGCAGGATTAGGATGGATTACGAAATTTACAAATGATTTTAATAATTCTTCAAACCTTCTCAAACAAAAGGAGGATGGTCTTATTAGGAGGAGAGTAGGCTTTGTAATGCAAGAAAGAGGTATTCCTAGAAAGGATTATTTAATTGTTGATTCTGAAGGCAATACTATTGGCGAAGTGAGTTCAGGCACTATGTCACCATCCCTTGATATAGCTATTGGAATGGGCTACGTTAAAAAAGAATTTTCAAAAGTTGGTACTGAAGTTTTTATTCAAATTAGAAATAAGCAATTAAAAGCAGAAGTTGTTAAATTACCATTTTATAAAGCATAGATGCAAAACATAATAAAAGTTTGTCTTTCACCTTCTTTATTTCCAATTTATTCCGATAGAAAGAGTATTGTAGTAGTAGTAGATATTTTAAGAGCTACTTCAGCTATTTGCACAGCTTTAGATTTAGGAGTTAAATCCATTATTCCTGTTTCTACTATTGAAGATGCCTTGGATTTAAAAGACTGCGATAATCATATATTAGCAGCTGAACGTAATGGAAAAGTCGTGAGGGGTTTTGATATAGGTAATTCACCAACAGATTATCTAAATAAAGACTTTCAGGATAAAAAAATGGTTTTGACTACTACCAATGGTACACGAGCTATAAATATTGCTAAAAGAGATCACCAAGTAGTCATAGGTTCATTTTTAAATATAGATGCTCTTACTGATTATTTAATTGATCAAGACAAAGATGTTATTATTTTGTGTGCTGGCTGGAAAGATGATTTTTGTTTAGAAGACACCATATTTGCTGGTGCTCTGAGTCAAAGACTAGCTAAGAATGAGAAGTTTTTCTACGAAAATGATTCTACAATTAATTCAGTAATGCTTTATGATCAGTCTAAGAGTGACTTGTTTGGGTTTTTATCAAATTCTCAACATAGAAAACGATTGGCTCATTTGGGAATTGAGGATGATGTTAAATTTTGTTTAGAGTATAATAAAACATCAATTATCCCAATATTAATTAAAGACGAGCTAGTTATCTTAAAATGAAAAAGAAAGTTGTCCTTTTAATACTCATCTTTTTTTTAGGACATCATACCATTTACACTTGGGGATTTTTTGCTCATTATAAGATTAACAAAATGGCTGTCTTTACACTTCCTGAGGAAATGAATACCTTTTTCCTTAACCACATTCAACTTCTTGAAGATAATGCTGTAAATGCAGATAAAAGACGTCATAGGGTAGTTAATGAAGCTCCTAGGCATTATATTGATATTGATTATTATAGTAAAGAGAAGCCTTTTGAAGTAGTACCTAGAAAATGGCATGATGCAGTTGAAATGTATACAGAGGATACTCTACTAGCTTATGGGACTTTACCATGGAATATCAAAAATCAGTATTATTCTTTAGTGGAATCTATAAAGCAACACAATGTTAAAGCTATTATCAAGTATTCTTCTGATATTGGTCATTATATTGCAGATGCTCATGTTCCATTACATACGACACTTAATTATAACGGTAAATTGACCAATCAAGATGGTATTCATTCCTTTTGGGAGTCTAGACTTCCAGAACTTTTTGCCGATAACTACGATTATATTGTACCAAAGGTGACTTACATCGATGATATACTAGAGTTTTCTTGGTCTATAATTGAGAATAGCCATAATGCTAAAGACTCAGCACTTCTTTTCGAAGCAGAATTAAATGAGCGTTTTTCTAGTGATGAAAAATATTCTTTTGAGGAAAAAGGGAGTGGAAGCTCAAAAGTGTATTCATTAGCCTATTCTACTGCTTACCATAAAATGCTTGATGGTATGGTAGAGCGTCAAATGCGTTCTTCTATTGTTTCTATTGGATCTGTTTGGTATTCCGCATGGATTGATGCTGGTCAGCCAAATATGAATACTTGGATTATGGAATAAAAAAAAACCTCATTTCTGAGGTTTTAGTAATTTGATATATGTATTCTTCTTCTTAGAAGTAGTAGGATAGACCTACAGAGAAGTTAATTCCTGAACCCGTCAATGTACGTTCAGTCATTTTTTCTCCCATATCCGTAACACTTAGTATAGGATGTGGAGTTTCTTCTTTTGAAGTAATAGTTGTATTGTACATGAAGTAATTGAACTGAGGTTCAACACTAAATTTATCTGACACAAATGCACAAAATCCAAGACCTACATTTATAGTTCCAGATAATATATCTGTTGTAGATGCTACTGAACTTATGACATCTTTCATTTCTTCTTTACCAGACGAGTATCTATACGAACCGTCAATAAAAATTGAGTTGCCTTTTCTAAGTTTAAAATTATACCTTACAAATGGAGATACACTTAATAGTGACTTTGAGTACGTTAAATCGTTATCAGCGGATGCAGCTAATAAACTGTAAAGTTCAAAATAGTGATTAGCATAAGAGTTTCCGTTTGTGGCAACACCAGGAAGACCAGTAAACCAAACATTAGTTAAACTATCTGTAAGACTAGCACTTGTTAGTTTAGAATCTGCATTTGTTTTAAATAGACTTGTTTCACTATCGAATCCAAAACCTAGACCAACCATAAATCTATCGGCAACAAAATATCCTGTTTTGAAATTCACATTGAACTCACTTTGCTTGTCTTGATCCAGTTGGTAAGTGTAAGGGAACAAAAACCCAAGGTTTAAACTATCTGTCTCATTTACTAGAGTATCATTAAAACCAGTAAAAGTTACATCAATAGTATTTTCAGAGTTGCTACTAGAGCTAAAGTTGATGTTGCTACTTGAAGCACCAAAAAACCAATTACCTTTTTCATGTTGTGAATACACTTGAGTGCTAAATGCAACAAACATGATTAAAAGAACTTTTTTCATAATTTTTGAAGTGTTTATTTGTTTGCTAATATAGTTAAGAATTATTGATTAAGCATTACAGGCATTACAAGCATCAAAACATCTTCGTTTTCTGAAACACCGTCTTGAGGTATAATAATTCCTGCTCTGTTAGGAGAGCTCATCTCTAAGTTTATCTGTTCGGATTCTAGGTTGTTAAGCATTTCTAGTAAAAAACGTGAATTGAAGCCTATTTCCAAGTCGTCACCTGAATATTGGCAGCTCAAACGTTCAAATGCTTCGTTTGAAAAGTCTAAATCTTCAGAGGATATCTGCAAGTCAGAACCAGCAATCTTTAGTCTGATTTGGTGAGTAGACTTACTGGCAAATATTCCAACTCTTCGTATAGAATTGTAAAACTCTAATCGGTCAATAGTTAAAACATTTGGATTTTCTTTTGGTATAACTGCCTCATAATTTGGGTACTTACCATCAATTAGTCGACAGATTAGTTCAAGATTATCAAACTTAAAATAAGCGTTAGTCTCATTGTATTCAATAGTAACTTCTGAATCGTTGACTAACGTATTTTTTAATAGAGTTAGCGGCTTTTTTGGTAAGATAAACGATACAGTATTTTCAGCATTTGCATCCTTACGTTTGTATTTTACTAGTTTATGAGCATCTGTTGCTACAAAGGTGCAACCATCTGATGACATCTCACAGAATACACCCGACATGATTGGCCTTAACTCATCGTTTCCTGTAGCAAATAACGTTTTGTTTATTGCTGAAGCTAGTACTAGTGAAGACATATTAGTCTTTGATGATGATTCCATAGATGGTGTTTTTGGGAATTCATCGCCATTTTGACCAGCGAGTTTAAATTTTCCATTTTCGGAACCAATTTCAATCCCGAAGGTTGACTCATCTATAAGAAAGGTGAGGGGTTGGTCAGAAAAGGTTTTCAAAGTTTCCAACAATAGTTTAGCTGGAATAGCAATATTACCATCCTCATTTGCTTCTGCGTTTTCTACTTTAGTTTTCATGGTTGTTTCCAAGTCTGAAGCAGAAATAGTAAGGGTATTACTGGAAATGTCAAATAAAAAATTATCCAAAATAGGAAGAGTATTACTAGAGTTTAAAACTCCACCTATACTTTGTAATTGTTTAAGTAATTGTGCACTAGAAACTATAAATTTCATGTCTATTTTCTAAATAAAGTTATCAAACAAATATATAAGATTTACCTTCTTATGGAAGCTAATTTTCTAACTACTTTTCAACATTAAACTGAGCAGATTTTAATAATATTTTATCAAATACATAGAATTGAATAAGTAGTAAGTCATCCTTAAATTTTGCATACATTCTATCCACATCATACTCTTGTTTTTTTCCATCAATCTGAAGGTATTCTTCTTTTTCTGGTTTTTTGTGGAATGACTGAAGAGTAGTAGTGTTATTGTTTATATCCTCAATTGTTATTATGTGAAATGGCTGACTATTAAAAATTGAGTCTTTCTTAGAAAAGTTATTCATAAAGCCCTCGCAATTAACATTTTCAAATAAATCAAAATATTGTTTTCCGTTTTTTAAAGGGATTCGTTTTGTAATGTTATTTCTAGTAAAGAAGTATTCGCCTTTTTCTAAATAAATACTGAATGACTCTTTATCGTTATCGTTATTTTTAACGCTTACAGATTTTATTTCCTCAGCCTTAAAATTGAAAATATTACGATTTCTCCACAAATCAACATTAACTACCGCACCATCAATATTATATCTTGGGGCAAGGAAGCCATTGAAGCCTGGAATGTATACAGCAAAAGCTCTACTTGAATTTTCCATAATCATATAGCTTCCTATCATATCTTTTGTTTCTCCACCAACATAATAGGTTTTGAAAGCTTGTTCATTGTCATAGGTAAAAATCTCCACCTTTACTGCGTTCACAGAAAGATTTTTAATGATTTTATCGTGCATACTGTTGCTTACTGGATGCTTTACCTCAATAGTTTTCATTGTTTTTAGCAGATACTCAATAGCATCAGCTCGAACAGTATATTTATCGTCAACTAGCCACTGACCATTCAATTTTTTGAGAGTAACTGTATTGTCAAATCTATCGGCAAAGAATACTTTCGTAATGGATGAAGTGTCTTCAATAGCAAAGTTATTGAGCTCCTTTTGAATGGGCGTTTTATTGTTGCTTTTGTAAAAAGCTATGACGGCTATCGTAATTAATAGAATTACTATTAAAATCTTCTTCATCTGTATTGTCTTTTTCGTCTTAAAAGTAATAGAGAAATAATCACACTAATAATGAATATTGGCAATAGAGTATTGATTAATTGCCATTTGAGTTTATTCTCTTTAATTTCCTTTTTATTTAGTAATCTAAGATTGATTTCTTTGGCTCGGATATTTATGATATTGTCATTTTCTAAAATATAATTTAAAGCATTGACAATCATTCGTTTGTTACCCAAATATTGTGTATTACTAAAGTGATTATAGCCTAGTGGGTATGATAAACCGGCTGAATTAACGTGATTCTTGATTAAATCACCATCACCAAATACTATCATTTTATTTGCTTTACTCTTTGTTAAAGGCTTTAATTTATCCTCATTTGGGGCAAGTCTATTGGTAAATACCGATTCAAATTCACCTTCTAATAAATAGCCAACAGGAATTTCACCATGATTGTATTGTTCAATAGATGGTGTTTGCTCTAATATATTAAGACTGACTCTGTGTGGAGCTTTTGGTAATTTACTGTATGGTGAAGAAAATAAAAGAGGTGTTTTTCTAATATTTTTAGCACTAACTGTATCAAGAGAACTTACAAATGAACTTTTAATACCATCCAGATTTTTGACTATTGGATGTTTACTTTTTGGAATAAAAATGGGGTGGTAGAGCCAAGGCAATAACTGTTGTTGTGGGACATCACCCTGATAGCCAACAACAATAGGAATATTATCTGCCTGAAAATCCATTACCAAATCATAGTTAATCCTTACGCCATACTTGAATAGCATATCGGTTATATTTAAATCATTGGGAATTGCCATTGAAAAGGGTGAGTTACCCTTTAGGCTGTCCATTTCCATAATTACTCCATCGATAAACCAAATGGTTTTCCCTCCATTCATTATGTATTGATCTACAAGGAACTTATCAACCTTAGAAAAGCTTTGTGTCGGTTTAGCAATTATTAAAGCGTCGAACTTTTTAAGTCTATTGAGTTGATTAAATAGGGAAGGAGAGCCATTAACGTCTAATTCATAGTCTTTTATGTTAATTCTTTCAACATTAAAATATTCTGATAAAGAACCCTTAACTTGACCTAATGAATGGGTAATATCAGCTGTTTCAGCTTCATTTAATTCATTATGACCATCTAGAAAAGCAATAGAGGGTTTGTTATTGTTCATGAGCTTGAAAAGTGCATTTGTAAGCTCAAATTCAATGTCTTCGATTGAATTATTTAAAACATATTCAGGATTTGTTCCAATTTGGTTTTGAAGAAGATTTAGCGATTGACTTCTTCCCTTGTAATATACGATTGCACCAGGGAAAATTATCTGTTCACTATTACCAGTATTTTCTTGAACTTGTAGATTAGTAGGCTCAAGTCCATTTTCAGAGAGTTCTCTAAACAATTTATTACGTTCATCGATGGAGCTAAAATCATTTGTATTGATGAATTCATACTCAATAAATGAAGAGTAATTTCTAAATTCATCTAAAATACTTTTAGTTGAATTCTTTAGTCTTATAAAGCCTGAAGGTAAGTCGCCATCTAAATATACTTTCACGTAGGCAATATCATTCAATGACTTAACTACATCTTTAGTAGTATCGTTTAATGAATGCCTTTTTTCTTCAGTTAAGTCTAATCTAAAGAAGAAAAAACTTGCCACAATATTCAAAAGAATAATTATAAGTAAATTCAATAGTAGCTGTTTGTTCAAATATCCTTTCATCACTTGTTTCGTATTGAATGAATGGTTAGTAGTATGAACAATGCATTAAGTGACAAGAAGTATATGATGTCTCTACTATCAATAACTCCTTTGCTTAGGCTATTATAATGGTAATCAATGCCAATATAGTTTATGGCTAATTCTATTTTACCATTAGATATTTCACTAGCAATTAAGTCAAAACCAAAGTAGAAAAAACTACAAATGATAATGGCTATTAAAAAAGAAGTAATTTGATTTTTGGTGGTTGATGAGGCAAATACTCCTATGGAAACAAATAAACTGGAAAGTAGTAAAAGCCCAATGTATGAACCAATAATTCCTGCAGAGTCAACGTTTCCTACAGTGTCTGAAAGTTGGTATACGCTGTAATAATAAACTAGAGTAGGAGCAATTGCCATAAGAGTAACAATAAGCCCTGAAAAATACTTAGATAATACAAGTTTAGAATCTGATATAGGAAGAGTTTTAAGCCTTTCTATTGTCCCTTCCTTGTATTCGTCAGAAAATAACCGCATGGTAAGTGCTGGAATGAATATTATAAATAGAAATGGAGATAGACTAAAAAGTCCATCCATCTGTGCAAATCCAGAATAAATAATATTGAAATCCGATGAAATTATCCAAAGGAACGCACTATTAGCTAATAAAAAACTCAGAATGATGATTGTCCCTGAGGCGTGACTAAAGAATGTATTGAGTTCTTTTTTTAATAATGCAATCATTAGACAAATATTATAAAATCTCGATAAGACTCCAAGCCATTGGCTTATTATTAAACAGTAATTTTACTTTACTCCAAACAGAATTAAAAAAATCAGAATTCCTGTAAGAATTTAGGTGATTTTCACTTTTCCAAAAACTATGGGTAAAAAATGTGCAATCATCATTTACATCTTGAAGTAGGGTAACAGATTCACAACCATCAAAAGTTAAAATTTGACTTTTATTATTTTCAAAGAATTGCTTAAATTCATCTACTTTATTCGGCTTTATCTCAAGCTTTACTATTCGTTTAATCATAGAATTCAATTCTTACAGTATCATTTATTTCTAGCCCCATTAGTGATGAGGCTGAGCCCATATTAAGCGAAATAGTAAGGTTACCAGTAGAAATAAACATAGCAAGTGCATCGCCTAACGGAACTTCATTGTATTTCTTTTTAATGCTGCTAAGCGAGTAATGTTCTCTATTGCCTAAATGTATTGAGTATTTTCTACCCTTAGCTACCTCATTGAATATGCGTTGATTTATATTAGTAATTGCATTTCCATAATGGTCAATATGAACAATTGATCCACGAATGCTATTTCTTTCATGTAAGGGAACTAGTTTTGAGCTTTTATTCATGAAATCAGCGGCTGGCGAGCCAATGAGTTCAAGTGTACCGCCACGAGCAATATGGCAGGCAGCTTTTACAAAAACATCATTTATGGGAAAGTTTTCATTATCGGACTCCATAGATGTTGTAATGTGAACAATTTTATCGGGCTTTATATCTAATAACAATGAGAATAAACCGTTATCGGTACCAATAAAAAAATGTTCATCTGCATATACTGCAATATGAGGTGTTTTTTCATTAGACTCGGCATTTACACCTATAATGTGGATACTTCCAGGAGGGAAATCTTTATAAACATTTTTTAATACAAATGCAGCGTGTAAGACGTTGAAAGTCGGAATGTTATGACTAATATCAATAATATTCACCGACTCTAATTGCCTCAGTATGTTAGCTTTAACAGCACTAACATAGTGATCCGTATTGCCCAAGTCTGTGGTAAGTGTAATTATTGGCATAATGTTGATAAATTAATCCAAATATTTATCACAAAAGTTGTTATTTTGTCATTCCAAAAGTAAGTATAAATTTAATGGATTCGAACATAATATTCAAGTACAATAAATGGGTGAAAAAATAATTAATTTAAAAGGAGTAAATCCTATTGATATTTATGGCACTAACAACAAGACCTTGTTGTTTATACTTGATTTCTTTCCTAAAGTAAAAGTTGTTGCAAGGGGAAATACCTTGAAACTTATTGGTGATGATGAATCTGTTAATTATTTTGAATCAAAGTTCAACCTTATGTTGGCTCATTTTTCTAAATATCAACGGTTGACCCATAGCAACATTGAACGAATTATTTTAGAAGACAGTGTTGTCCTAGAAGGTAATAACGAAATACTTGTTCACGGTACTCATGGACGAATTATTAAGGCAAGAACTACCAATCAGAGAAAAATGGTAGAAGAGTCTTTAAAAAATGATATGATATTTGCTGTTGGTCCAGCAGGAACAGGTAAAACCTATACTGCTGTTGCCATTGCTGTAAAAGCCCTGAAAAATAAAGAGGTAAAACGTATTATTCTTTCAAGGCCAGCAGTAGAAGCAGGTGAGAATTTAGGTTTTTTACCTGGTGACCTTAAAGAAAAGCTAGACCCGTACTTACAACCATTATACGATGCTTTGAGGGATATGATTCCATCTGAAAAGCTAAACGAATATATTGATAACAGAATAATAGAAATTGCACCTCTTGCATTTATGCGAGGGCGTACATTAGATAATGCATTTGTGATATTAGATGAGGCTCAAAACTCTACTAAGCAACAGATGAAAATGTTTCTGACTAGAATGGGTAGAGCTGCAAAGTTCATCATTACTGGTGATGAAACACAAATTGATTTACCACAGAAGCAGCCTTCTGGTCTTTTAGAAGCATTACACATTCTAAAAGGGGTAAAGGGTATAAGTGTTATAAAACTTGATGACAAGGACGTCATTCGCCATGAATTAGTTAAAAAAATTATTAAAGCGTACAAAGTAAAACAAGAACAAAAATGAGTAATGTAATTATTAAAACAGATTTTAATTTTCCAAACCAAACTCACCTATACAAAGGTAAAGTGAGAGACGTTTATTCAATAGGAGAAAACCAATTGGTAATGATAGCTTCAGATAGAATTTCTGCTTTTGACCATGTATTACCGCAAGGCATTCCTTATAAAGGGCAAGTGTTGAGTCAAATTGCATCTAAATTTTTAGATGCTACAGCTGATATTGTTCCAAATTGGAAAGAAGCAACTCCAGATCCTTCTGTTACAGTTGGAAAAAGATGTGAGCCATTCAAAGTTGAAATGGTTATCAGAGGTTATCTAACTGGTCATGCCTGGAGAGAATACAGAGACGGTAAGCGTATGCTTTGTGGAGTACCAATGCCTGACGGAATGGTTGAAAATCAAAAATTCGAGGAAGCAATTATTACTCCAACCACAAAAGCTGAAGTAGGTCATGATGAGGATATTTCTAGAGAAGAAATTTTAGCTCAAGGTCTAGTTTCCGAAGCTGATTATGTTCTTCTGGAAAAATATACAAAAGAATTATTTGAGAGAGGTACTGAAATTGCAAAGGAAAAAGGTTTGATTTTAGTAGATACTAAGTATGAATTCGGAAAAGATTCTAATGGTGTAATCACTCTTATTGATGAAATCCATACGCCAGACTCATCTAGATATTTTTACATTAATGGTTACAAAGAAAATCTTGAAGCTGGTAACCCTCAAAAGCAATTATCCAAAGAGTTTGTTAGACAATGGCTTATTGAAAATGGTTTTCAAGGCAAGGATGGTCAAAGTATTCCTGAAATGAGTCCAGAATTTTGTAATTCTGTATCAGAAAGATATATCGAATTGTTTGAGCATATTACTGGTGACAAATTCATTAAAGAAGACGTTTCGGACGTTCTCAATAGAGTTGAAAGTAATATCAACAACTATTTAAATCAATAATAAAAAGCCCCGCTAAGGGGCTTTTTTAGTATACAGGGTATGAAGTTGTAG
>Ga0233432_10003161_pt1 | contig 14987 bp, 8 predicted proteins | sample SI_122_August201_6_FD_179870 | JGI IMG/M metagenome (GOLD analysis project Ga0233432, IMG submission 179870) | Seawater microbial communities from Saanich Inlet, British Columbia, Canada - SI_122_August2016_10_MG | ecosystem: Environmental > Aquatic > Marine > Inlet | place: Canada: British...
TGGTCGAGGGGCAATTTGACTTCATTTAGGCGCAACACGATCCTTTCAACCCTATCCTAAAAGTAGAAAATTGGAACGATGGAATGCATTTAAGTGAAACCTACCGACTAAACCAAGGTGCCGCACATAAGTACTTCCTTGAAGCCAACCCCCCAGAAAAGTTTTTTTGTCGAAATTACTCGTAGAAGGAAACGATTCCGTTCTCTTTGATTTTCCTGGTAACCGTCTTGCCCTTGTGTTTGTAGGTGAGGAGGAGGACTTTGAATACGCCACCGGCTGGATCTTTGCCGGCCAATTTATTCGTAATGGCAAAATCGTACTGCCATGCGTCCAATTGCTTTTGGATGACTTTCCTGACATCCATTTGCTTCTTGGGGTTGCCATCCTCGCCGTAAAGGGCGCTGACCAACTCAATCTCCAGCTTCTTGCCCGATCGGTAAACCTTGTGCTTGCGGTCTCCTCCCGAAACGAAGTAGGCAATGAGGTCTTTTAATTCCTCCTCGTTCATCGAATTGATGAGGCCTCCGGGCATCATTGAGATTTTAGATCCCTTCTTGGAGGCCACCTCGGACTTCTTGACTTTCTTGATCTTCAGGGGTTCGAGACCGGACTGTACGAGTCCATACTCGTCCTTGTCTTCCATCACGACGCGGCCCAGTACCAAGGAACCATCCTTCATGGAGAGTTCATGTTGCTCGAACTGGTCGGAAACCACGAGGTTTGGCTGTAAGGTGGATTCAAGGATCGACTTGTAGTCGCTGCGCTTGGCCAAATTGGTCAAGTCGGGCCCTATCCCTCCCCCTTCCTTGCCGTAGCGGTGGCAGGCTACGCACAGTCCGGCGGAGAACATTTTATGGCCGTTTGCGTAGCTCCTTCCGCTGAGGGGTTCTTTGTTGAGCATCTTGAGGGCGGAATCAACCGTCCAGGCAACCCCCGGGCCTTTGGCCTTGGGTAGTTTGGAAAGGTCGATGCTCTTGACTTCGCCCATCAGGTATTGGAGGGATGCCTTGTCCTTTTCGGGTACGGAGGCGATTGCGGATTCGCGGATTTTCTGAATGTATCCGGTGAACATGTTCCCCCCCTTTTTGGTCATGAGGGTTTTCAGTTCACTTAGGTAAGCTTTACGGTGCTCCATCGTCCAACCTGTCTGGACGTCTTTCAGGCAGAATAGGTAGTGGATGTTGAGAATGTTGGGATTGGATTCCATCGAGCTCAGGATGCGGCCGCCATAGCCCCCGTTGCGCTTCATGACCTCGGCGTCGAAGTCCGGCACCTTGGCCTTGGTGGTTTGCATGAGGGCGACGGTCTTTTCCACCACCGAGGGGTGCTGGAGGTAGCAGAGCACACGACAGAGTTCCTCGTTGAGGTTGTCGTCCTTGGCCGGGAATTGAGCGTCCAGCTGGTTGCCGATGGCCTTTACTTGATCGCCTTCCGGCATGCCGCCACGGCTCATGATGACGCCGTAGGTGCGCAAGAGTGCAAGCTTGCCCATTTTGTCGAGTTCGTTGAAATCGACCTTCAAGAGGCGCTTCACGCTCGGGGCAAGGCTGCCCTCGAGGTCACTGCGTGCGAGGCCGAGCAGGGCGTGGATGGCAGCCAGATCATTCTTCTCGGAGTATGCCTTCTTTGGCCAAGTTTTTGGGTCCTGCCACTCGATTGCGATGCGGGCGGCGTAGCGGAGATGATAGTCGTCACTGTTCAGGTAAGGCCATGCGATATCCACTCCCTCAATATTTGGGTCAGGGTGACCGTGGAAGGCTTCCAGCATGTGGCGCGCCTTGCGGGCCTTGGCGTGTTCGCTGGTGGTGTCCAACTTGGACAATTCGGTAGAAGCCGAACCCTTGTAGGACACGCGGTAAAGAGAGGACTGTCCGCCTCGTCCACCGACGCAAAAGTACATGTTCCCGTCCGGGCCGATATCGACATCGGTGAGGGCGAGCGAGCCTTTCGTGTTAGAGATGAACTCGCGCTTTTCTCCAATATAGGACGAGCCGTTGGGCTTCAGGTGGATCGAATACATGGTTGCGAAGGTCCAGTCGCAAATAAAGAGGGCATCCCGATAATGGGTGGGAAATTTTGCCTTGGTTCCTGCGATTACGCCGGTGGGGCAACCCGGGCCGATATCGACGACGGAACCAACGGTGTCGGGAAAATACTCGCGCCATTTCTTGGAGGTTGCCCGCCATCCGCTTTCCCCTCCGGAAACGCCATGGTTGACGCGGGTGGGACGATACCAGGGAGCTCCGATGTCCCACTCCATGTCGGCATCGTAAACAAAAAGCTCACCATCCCGGTTCAAACTGAAGTCAACCGGGTTGCGGTAGCCCATGTTCATGATCTCCCGCTCTTTTCCGTCCGGGCTGATCTTCATGACCCAGCCCCCGGGTGCCTTGCCGTTTCCATTATGCCCGTAGGCGTAGTTTTGCAAGAGATAGTCGTCTTTCCAATTATCCCGAATGCGGGTCTTTTGGAATTTCGGTGGCTTGGTGTAGTTGCCCGCTATGACGTAGAGGCTTTTACCGTCGGGGGAGACGATAATCGAATGTGGGCCGTGTTCCCCGCCTCCCGCCATCTCACAAAGGATTTCAGTCGGTCCCAGTTCTCCGTTTGGCAGAACCTTGGCCCGTGAGAAACTGCGGTTGCCCATCATGTAGAGGTGATCAAAGGCATAGAGCATACCCCATTGGGAGGACTTGAGGTTGAGCTTCTTGATCTTGCCTTCGTCGAAATCTTGGCCCGGCTTTGGAATTTCTATCGAGAAGGTTCCAGCTCCCCCTTGGTCGGAAACCGTCAGGCGTCCCTTGTCGTCAAAGGCCATTGCAATCCATGAACCGTACTTTTTCTTGTCCACCTGGTAGACGAGATCGACTTCGAAACCCGGAGGTACGTTTAGTCCCGTGGATTCGTCTTCGATGGACTTTTCCATGGGTGGAAGATTGTATTTGCCAAGCAAATTCGAAAAGGGGATCAGGACAGCAAGGATGAGGAATCTTTGAATGGGCATGACGGAATCTAGGTTTGTTTTCTGTTAGGAGATGAGATGGAAAAAATAAAGAAGAATCTTGATGCAGACGAGCCTTAAGGAAGAAAGTTGGATAATACTCCAAGCAACTCCCGAACTAGGAGATCCAATTGTATTTAAGATAGTGCCTTGGATTATTTTTCCAAATCCATGGAAAAAACCTGTTTGAGGAAATCGGCGCTGTTCATCTCGGGTTGTTCCTTTCCGGTGACGGATATATGACATTGAATACCTACCTTTTCGCACTTCTCTTTGAGCAGGCGGCCGAACCCTGCGTGGTGAATGCCGTCGCCCTTGACCACCGGAACGGGGGCGGGTTTGCCGTATCGTATCCAGACGGGAGGATCGTCTTTGGATACGTGAGTGAGGGGCGAACATTCGAGGGAAAGGGTTTTGTACTTGTCCCAGTCCTTCATGAGCTGTTCGTGACTGGATGCGCCGACGGTCTTCCAGATCATGGGGTGGCGAATGCATGCCAGGCCGATTTTCTTTTCCAACAAGAACGGATCGAGAGTAGTTTGCCCACCCATGGCGACGGCACCGCATACGCGTGATGATTGGCGGAGAATCGGGTTCTTGCTCTTGGGGTCGGCCATGTCGTCATGGTAGGCGAGCCACATGCTGGAGGCGGCACCAGCCGAACCACCGGTCACGGCAATGCGATTGGGGTCGAAGTTCCATTCCTTCGCTTTGGTCCTCAAAAACTGGATGGCCCGGGCGGCGTCATGGACGGCGGCGGGGAGTAACTCGACGCCTGCCAGACGGTAGTCGATGGAAGCATAACTGTAACCATTCTTCAGCTGGTTTGGAGAAGTGGTTTCGTTCTTCTTGCCTCCAAGCCAGCCTCCACCATGGATATGGACGAGGAGGGGGGTGGGCTTCTTGGAATCGATCTTCCAAAAGTTTAGAACCATGTCCTTGTGTGGTCCGTAGGAGACCTGCTTGAAGGTCGGCTCGACCTTTTGGGCGAAAAGCGGCGTGAAAAGAAAAAGCGAAAGAAACGGGATAAGGGATTTGCAGAGCATGAATTTTTATCTGTTCGAAACATGCCTTCGGCAAGCTTTTCCTTGCCTTTGGTCCAAATTTGCCAATCCATGGCTGATTTGCGATGATCACCTCTTTGAGAAATCCGATTGATTTGCCTGCAGTTGCTGTAAGCCGATGAAACATGCTTCCGTCTTTCTGCTTACCATTATTCTTTTGTCCGGTTGCGTTACTGGAAACAATCCCGTTACAAAACCGGACCCGTTGGACGAAATCGTCGTGAAAAAGGATGCAACCATCGTTTTGTTGCATGGGCAGGGGCGCACGAGGCTGTCCATGGTGGTTTTGGGCAAACGGTTCAGGTCGGCGGGCTATCAAACGCTGAATTTTCCTTATAACCAGACCATCCGTTCTCTGGATGAGATTTCAGGCCAACTGGTCGAGTTCATCGGTCAAAAAGTGAAGACCTCCGACTATCACTTGATCGGGCACTCGCTCGGCAACATCATTATCCGTAACTCTTTCCGAAAGGACTATCCGGCCGGTTTGGGAAAGATCGTCATGCTTGCCCCTCCCAATCAGCCTGCTCATTTAGCCAAGCGATTGAAAAAGAACCCAATTTACCGGTTATTCACCGGCGATAGCGGACAGAAACTATCGGAGGAGAAATTCTACCGAGACCTGCCGATCCCGAGGGTCCCTTTCGGGGTCATTGCGGGAGACAAGGGTCAGAGCCTGACCTTTTCCGAACCCAACGACGGAGTGGTGACGGTCGGGTCGACCAAACTCGAGGGAATGGCGGACTGGATCCTCCTTCATCATGGGCATACCTTCATCATGAATTGTAAGGATACCTTCGAGCACTGCGTGCGTTTCATCGAGTCAGGAAGATTCAAGCAGCCCGAATCGAAATAGCTTGGGGAAGCAGAGCAGGTTGCTCAGCCTAGGTATATCGATTCGGCTTCGAGGTCGTATTTTTCTAAGTTGGCACCAAGGAGAGCTCTTTCGCCTGGGAAAGCCCGGGGGCAGATTTCAACGATTGCGTCTTCCTTGACGGCATGGCCCGCGTTTGCGAGCCATCGCTTGGCCCTCTTGACTTGATCGGCTTGCGAGCTTTCCAGGGAATCGACCCCGGTCCTATTCTTGACCGGAGAAAATTCCTCCAACCGGTCGGCTTCGAGGATCAAGGGGTTCTTGGCCAAAGGCAGGGCATCGAAGACGAAAGTTTCGAACTTAACAGCATTGGGTTCTTCGGGAGCAATGATCTCCCCGGCTTCGTTCAAGCAGGCCACTTTTTTTTCTGCTCGGTGATAGGGCAATTTGATTTCACCGCTGGCGAATTGCTCAATGAAGTCCCTCCGCAGAACATGAATGGCCGGGCTGCCTGCCCGGTATTTGATTCGTCCTGCGTCATCCTTTTCCAAAGCTTTCTCTTCGGGAAGATCGGAGTATTCGATGATGGCTATGCGGTCACCGATGGATACGAAGTTACCCAGTTTCTCAAAGGGCCCAGTCTTGGTCAGGGAGCGACTGGACATATCGGAGCGCTGCAGGTCGTGAAGACCGATCAGGAGCGGGTTGATTACGCTGACCAAAGGGTTGTCTACCTGGAAGTAGGAGACGTGTTCGATTCCTCTTTCGGCCATGTCGGCAACCGAACCCGAATCAATCAGGGCCTTGAGAGATCCGCCATGCCCGTTGGGGGAAAGAGCCAGGCTGTCCTGATCGGCAAGGAGTAGGTTCCCTTCGAAGTCGGTTGCAGGCATCACGCCTTGGGCGAAGAACTTCAGGTTGTCTTTCCCAAGACCGTAAAACTCCCGCTCCTCGAAATGGGAGACGGTGGCTTCCAGGTTCAAGGGGCTGCACATGACGTACCAGGGAATGACGACTTCGTACTTCTGCGAAACCCCAAGGATTTGCTCGGCGAAGAGTTGAAAGAGGGGCTTCCCTTTGACGGGACTGACCCCGATCGTCCCCTTGGGGCCATCGTAGCCCAGACGGGTTCCTTGCCCACCGGCTACGGTGAAGGCGGCGGTCTTGCCTGCCCGCACAATCCCTTCGCCATGTTCCACTGCCTCGGCGAAGAGGACTTCCTGCTCGGAGTTTTCGGGTTGTAATGGAAAATAGGAGGCCGGTCCATAGGTTTCGGGTAACCCCGTTTCTTCCTTATTGAAGATGCATTCATCGACAGCGGTTTTGAGCTCATTCCAATCGAGGGCATCCACTTGCTCGGCAAGTTGAGGATTACCAGCCGCTAATTCACTCATGCGGAGCTTGTTCTTTTCGATGACGTTCATAATTGCGATTATCTTTATCCGTAAGGCCTTGAACTGGCAATTTTCAATCGGCTTGTTTTGATACCGCCTTGCCAGTTCGCTATTTTTCGCAAGACAACTTAGCCTGGATACCAGACTTTTCTCGGATCGTCTTCTCCTCGTTCATAGTCCCAAGACGAGTCGATCAAGCGGGCCAGGTCGTATTGTGGTTTCCAATCGAGAAGAAATTTTGCTTTGCTGTTGTCCAGCCAAGTCGAGCTGTATTCGGTTTGCACCTCTACACTGTCGAAATTACGCGAGCCTTTGAGGTAATCAGCCACTTTTCCGTAATGGACCGGTTCATCCATAGAGACGTTGAAGGTTTCCTGTCGGGCCTTTGGGTGATCGATCGATTGCAGGATGGCGCTGATTAAATCGTCGACATGCACGAAGTTCCGCCGGACTGGTTTTCCGTCTTTTCCCATCATAACGGGAATGACGTTCCTTTCGGCGTAGGACTTGGCGTCTGCGGGGTCGACTAATTCGTTCCAGCGGGGTCCGCCGAAGACGTCGTTGCCAAAGGAAAGAGTATACTTGAAATCGTCTTTTTCCATTATCCACGGTGCCCGCAGGCAACAACCGTTGAAATCATATTGGACGTAATACTGTTCCAACATGACCTCTTCGAGTACCTTGCTCAAAGCATAACAACCGGGGTAGGCGGTGTGTTTCTGCGTCTCGGTCACGGGTATGGGATGAGGGTAAAAAAAATGTCCCATGCCGGCGTCTCCTCCGATCATAATGAATTGTTTGAATGCTTCGCTTTCCCTGCACTCTTCCAAAAGCCAAAAAAGGCCTTTTACGGTAACGTCCATGATGTTGTCAGGTGTTTCTTTGCATGTGGCCAAGTGTACGACGTGGGTCACGCCATCGATGGCCCGTTTAACCGTATCACGGTCGGAAATGGAACCGCGGACCATTTCGACTCTGGAAGAATTTTCAACGCTACGGTTGTGACAGAAAGCCCGGATGGTGCCGTCCGTAAAGCGTTCGTCTGCAAGAAATACTTGCATGAAGGTTTGGCCCACTTTGCCGGTAGCTCCGGTAACGAGTATTTTCATGATGCTTTGAACTTGAAGGTTGGGCAGGGAGAATTGCGATAAAAAAAGAATGGAGGCCCTTCGGGCATGGATTCATGAACTCAGGCAAATAGTTCAAGCTGAGGCTTGCCCTTGTGAGCAACCGTAAAGGGGCGTACGGTCGGGCTGTAGAGAACATGATCCACGGGAACGCCCAGGGCGTGGGCAATGGTTGCGTTAAAATCCGGAATGGTCATGGAACCTTCGATTACCTCTTCAGCCCCCTCCGAAGTCTTGCCATGGACATAACCGCTTTTAAAGCCTCCTCCGGCCAGAACACTGGTAAATGCCTGAGGGTAGTGATCCCTGCCGACGTTTTGGTTGATCAGTGGTGTTCTCCCGAATTCGGTTGTCAGGACGACGATGGTGTCTTCGAGTTTTCCTATGCGTTCCAAGTCATGAAGCAAAGCCGCGACCGCCTGGTCCATGGTATGGCAGAGCTCCGGGATTGAGGTGAAGTTGTTTTGGTGAGTGTCCCAACCGCCAAAGCTGACCTCGACCGTACGGACGTTGCGCTCGATCAATCGTCTGGCGAGAAGGCACCCTTGTCCAAAGGGTTCCGAGCCGTACCGGGATTTTGTCTTTTCATCCTCTTTGTGAATATCAAAAGCGGCAAGGTCCGGGCTGTCCATTAAGCGGACGGCGTCGGCATACATGTGGCCGTAGGCGCGAATGGGTTTGGAATGATACCGTTTGAGGAATTCCGCATCGATATCATTTGCCAAATCAAGTCTTCTCTCGAACCGGGTTTTCTCAACCAAGGCCCTTGCGTATTTCAGCCCGGATTGAGGTTCGTTGATGGCCAATGGTTCGAATTCGGGTTCGAAAAATCCGCCGCTTCCATGAAATCGACTTTCCCGGCCAACGAATACCGAAGCCGGCAGAGTGGGGTTGAGTTTGCCTTTGAGTTTGTGATGCCACGCTCCAAGCCCGGGATGACGGATCGTGGCACGCTGCTGGTAGCTTGTGTGCATGAAGTAATTGCCTTTTTCATGATCACCTGCGGTTGAAGTGAGCGAGTTTACGATGCAGAGTTTGTCTGCGTGCTTTGCCAGACGGGGAAGGTGGCTCGTAACACGGATACCATCGACGTTCGTGTTGATCGGTTGGGTCGAGCCTTGGTTTTCATGTCCCGTTTTGAGGTCAAAGGTATCGATGTGACTCATGCCCCCTTCCATGTAGAGATAAATGAGCTGTTTTGCGGGGTTTGCAAGCGCTGGGAGATTGCTTTTGTCTCCAGCGGCTCCGAAGCTGTTGCTTGCCGTTACCCCGAGAAAGCTTCCGGCGGCAAGTTCGAGAAAACGGCGGCGATTAAAATCCGTATTTGTCATTGAATGAAGATAAATTGGCGAGAGTTAAGGAGAGCCCAAACAAGGTCCCCGATCGTTTCTTCCCCGTGATTTTCATAATCGGTTAAAATCCGTTCCACTTCGAATGCCGTCGGCTTTCGAGAAAGCATGGCCTGGTAAACGAGACCGATTTTATCCTCGGGTTTCGAAAGTGTAGAGAGTCGCTCCCCGAGAACCGAATTCGGGTTTTCGATGGCAATGTCGAGTGGGCTGTTCAGTAGATACAAAGCCTGTGGGACGGAAGCATGAGAGGAGGCATTTTCAATCACCTCACGATCCGATTGCCCAAAATCACGTAAGAAATGTCCACGCTTGGCCGGCGACTCAAGTTCAACGGCTCGGGCCATTTGTCGAACCACCTCGCGAAAACGCCGCAGGGACAATCGCTCTTTTTCCTCCCAGCGCTTGCGTTCATTGGGATCCAATCCCTCTGGCGCCCTGCGGGGTCTCGCAGTCGTTATTCGTTCGTTGGTCTCTTCCGTCGTGGAAACCATTGCTTCTCCCATCATCGAGCTGCCCATCATCATGGTTGTTGCCGAGGGGTTTTCCTTGAGGTCCACAAAGACCAATTCCCGGTTACGCTTTTCCATGTTTCGAACTTTTTCCTTCAGTTCCTCGGTAAGCTTTTGGGCCAGTTTGTTGTCGCCCGAGGCGTAGGCGGCGGAGATTCGTTTTTCATAGTCAACCTGTTCGGCGCGGACTTCTCGGCGCATGGCTCCGGCCTCTCTTATCTTGGGCAAGATATCTTCGAATGAGCGGCCCTCCAAACTTTGGTAAATGGCTTTGCTGCGGGCAATCCGGTCGAGTGTCCGTTGCCGGTTGGGGGCATGGGTGTCGACATTGGGGAGTATGAGAGTGGTGATCGAATCCCAAATCTGTTCGGCACTCATTCTTTTCAAAAGAGGGCCTGCAAAATGGAATTTCATGCCCGCCGAATGATCTGCCCGATACATTTCCCGGCGAAAGAGGCGGGTGTGAAAGAGAACGTTTTGGAAGGCTCGTAGATCATAGTCGAGCTCCTGCATGAGCGTCTCAAGATAGGTCAACAAATCGGGCTGACTTATCTCGGTGTGCTTAGTCAAATTATCGACGGGTTCAAAAATTCCATGCCCGAAGGTCCGTTTCCAAATCCGGTTGACGATCACCTGGGTAAAGCGTGGGTTTTCCTTGGAGGTCAGCCAGTTCGCATAGGCGTTTTTGCGCTCGGTTTGATCTTCGAGCGCCGGAATGTCCGGGCCGAACATCGTGTCAGGAGTGACGAGGTCACCGGGAGCGCCGTCGTCATATTGATAGTCGTGCGGAAGCTTCAGGGGCTTGTCGAGGTGATGCTTTACTTGGACGTTGGAGATATGGCCATAGAGCATGTTGATGCTTTGCGAAACCGGTTCATCGAATTCCTCGGCCTTTTTTCGGGCCGCGAATGCACGCACCGCTGCTTCTCGGAATTGTTCCTTCGTAAGACCGTTCACCTCCAGGTATCGGGGAGCATAAGGCCTGCCTAGCCATTCGTCGATTTTCGATTCGTCATGCATGTGAGGAAAATCTTCGAAGCCCGCAGCATCGGTGTAGGCTCCCCATTTTCTTTCTCCAAAGTCGCGGTAAATCCGCTGCCGGTTCGATTCTTTGGTCACGCCCATGCGGACGTCAAAATCATAGGTGTAGGCAGCCATCCGAAAATAATCCATCTGGGTCCATTTGTCGAAGGGGTGGTCGTGGCATTGGGCGCATTCGAGTCGCGTACCGAGGAACACGCGAACGGAGTTCGACATGTTGTCGAGGGCCATTCCAGCATCCCGAAGGTAGTAGGCCGCCGCAGGGTTTTCAAAAATCAAACCATGACCACTTACCAATTTGCGTACGAGTTCGTCGTAGGGAGTGTTGACCCTTATTTGTTCCTTGATCCATTCCCTGTAGTAAAGGGTGTAGTCTATTCGGGTGGGGATACGCAGAAGGTCTGCCCAAAATTGGTAATGGTGGGCGGTGTAACCGGCGTCGTTGGACAGTAGTTTGCGTATAAGCAAAGAGTGCTTGTCCGAGGAAGTTGATTGATGAAAGTGATCTGCTTCTGCAATCGTTGGAATTCGTCCAATGATTGCCAAATAGGCTCTTCGAACGAATTGTTCATCGCTAATTTCTTCATTGGGAGGAAGGTTGTTCTTTTCGAGATTGGCGAAAATGAATTCGTCGATTTTACGAGCTGCGGTTCGTGGGTCGAACTTTGCGAATAGTGGTATTTCCTTCCCGGGGAGGGAGTTGTTTTCCTGTGCTTCGGCCGTCCCCTTTGTTTTTCCCGTTTCACCCGAAAACACAAAGAAATAGATTCCGGTGAGGGCTAACACCACCAAAGAAATACCAGCAAGGGCGAAGGTCTTTTTCCCAAATTTGGGTCGGGGCGGAGCCTTTTGGGCAACCGTTTTCTTCTCTTGTGCTTGTGTAGAAGGCACGCTTTGCTTGGTCGGGGGAAGGTTTTTTACCGAACTGATTTCGGGAGTGGTAGCGATGCCCGGGACTTCCGATAACTTGATCCAATTCTTTCCATCGATACACGCCAAATCTTCTTCGTTGAAGTTTCTTGCGTTTAAGTACTCCGTCATTTGGGCAACGGAGTAAGGGCCGAAGTTTTGGCCGTTCTTGTGAACATATATCTTCATCTGGTCAAATGTTCCTTAATCAAGGATCGGGTGCATCTGAATCGGTTCATGGGAATTTAAAACTTGCTTATTCAATATTTCGGAGGTTGGCAATTTTCAACCGCGTCCTATCAATCGGTATCGTCCAAGCGAGCGTTCAATTCCCTAAGCTTTTCGTCTTTTTCATAAAGGTATTCCTGTTGGGCTCGATAGGCATTGCCTCGGGTTGCGATTAATTTCAAGTAGTCTGGGTCTTGCTCGAGATTCTTGCGGGCTAGGTTGCGCTTTGTGGAGAAACCTTCGTTGCTCACGAAGAGTTCGGGATAGCCGTCTTCGAGTTTCCTTTGGGCATCCTCGGCTACCTTTGCAAGTGAAATGTAGCCTGGGTCATCAAGGTGTTTTCTTCGAGCTGTTTCGAGAGATGACTTTCGGCGTGCGCTGGGTTCTTTTTCTATGGAAGGGTTTTTTTCCAAAAGGTATTGATCGAGTGCCCGTTTGGCCCGAAAGGTGGCGAAGAGGGTTTCCTTGTATACGGGATCTTCCTGATGAAGTTTTTTGCGCAACACTTGAATCTTCTTTTGAAAAGCCTTGTGGGAACCGAAGGCCTCGGGAAAGCGCTCCGCTTTCTCCTCATCAAGCCTTTTGATTTCATCGACTAACCGGCGGTAGGAAGGGTCCTCCATATGAAAACGGGCGTGCAGGTTTTTCTTGCGGATTTCATGTTGATCCCGAATCGACCTTTTTACGGGAAAGTGCCCGGCAAGTTCTTCGATTCGGCTAAGGTTGGCAGTCCGGTCGGGGTGTCGGCTGGCGCTGAATACCTGAAGGTTGTCGAAAGAAGCACCTGCTTGGTCAACCTGGAGGGCGAGGTAAGTGCGCTCCTGATCGATAATCGGATGCTTGGCATAGACGACGTGTTCGTGGTCGATGTGCGCGACGACTTGGTCGCCTATGAACTCGATGGTTATGACGTGCCATTTGTCCTGCTTGAAGTCATAGGCACATTCTCCGTGGCGCATGGAAAACCAAGGTCCTCGGTCGTCTTGGGCGGTTTGGATGAAGAAGTGATCTCGCCGGATATGGACGACCGTGTTGTAGGGACCGGATGCGCCCGTTACCAATCTAATGTCGCGGGCTCCCTCGAAGCGGAATTCGAAGCGGATGATGGCATCCTTGAAAGTAGGGTTTTTATAAAACATTCGTTTGTTGCGACCTGCAAATTGGTTACGGCTGAGAATGCCGCCTTCCACCTGCCATTCTTTTTGAAAAAACCAGTTGTCACTGACTTGACCTTCCGAGAAATGCTCACCGAAACTTAGGTCGCGGGGCGATGCAAGCAAAGGCCGTGAGGGAATGCGGGCTCCGGTCCGTTCCCGCCAGGAAACTAATTCACCATGAAGTTCCTTCACCCGCTTGGCATGCGAAGAAGCGAGATCCTTCTTCTCGGACGGATCCTTACCCAAGTCGAAGAGCTCGAATTTCTTGGGTCGGGCCGGGTCGAAGTATTCAATCAATTTCCAGTCTCCCTGGCGAATCGCTCCACTCGAGACTCCTCCCAAAAAATGATTTCGGTCCAAGGGGTAGTGCCAATGCAAAGAATCGCGTTCAGGTGGTTTGGCAGGGTTGCGCCAGGTAGCGAGTGTCGATACGCCATCCAGTTTCTGGTTTGGGTCCGGCTTGATACCGGTGGCTTCAAGAAGGGTAGGGTAGAAGTCATGATTGACGACGGGTTTCGGGCATACCTTTCCTGCGGGTACTTTTCCTTGCGGCCACCTGATGATGAGGGGAACCCGGATGCCGCCTTCGTAAAGCTGGCTCTTCCCTCCGCGAAGAGGAGCGTTGGAGGTAACGTTGGTTTCTCCGCCATTGTCACTTGAAAAAATAAGAATCGTGTTATCGGCAAGCCCCAATTCTTCTAGTTTTCGGGATAGCAGGCCGATGCCGTCGTCAATGCTCTCAAGCATGGCGGCCAAGTGCGGGTTGTGGCTTGGGGCCCAATGGGTGCAGGCGCTTGGGTCGAGACCCGCATCTTGGCAAAGATAACAATTCTTACGGGTACTTGCTCCCGGTGGGTGTTTCTTGAGGTACTTTTTTACCAGATCGGGACGACCATTGAGAATCGTGTGCGGGGCATAGTGGCTCAAGTACAGAAAGAAGGGCTTGTCCTTGTTGCGCTCGACGAAATCGACCGCTTCCAAGTTGAGACGATCGGTCAGGTATTCGTTTTTCCCCAACCGGTTCTCCGGGATGTCAAGCCACCGGATGGGTTGGGTTCGAAAGACATATGGCCAAAAGTTCGCCCCATTGCCCACCCCTTTGATTTCACTCCCGATATTCCAGTCGAAGCCATGATCAGTCGGTCGAACCTCGAATTGGGCGTCCTGATATTCGTAGCCGGTGAGGTGCCACTTCCCAACCATCCCGGTACGGTATCCGTTGCGTTTAAGGATTTTGGGAAGCGTAAGCTGACTAACCGGCAAGGCATTGGAAGAGTTGGGTCGAAGATAGTCGAGAATGCCAACGCGGGCTGGGTGTTGTCCGGTTAATAGGGCGGCGCGGTAGGGAGAGCAAACTGGAGCGGCGGCATAGGCATGGGTAAAGCGCAGACCTTGCTTGGCCAGCTGGTCGAGATGAGGAGTCTCGTTGAAAGAGTTTCCGTAACACCCGAGTTCGGCCCATCCCAGATCGTCTGCGAGAACGAAAATGACGTTGGGTTTGCTTCTTTTAGCCAGACCGGAAATACATAAAAGGAGCGGAACGAACAGAATCAGGAAGTGTTTCATCATTATTTGAGGAAGAGTGAAACCGAGGATGCGGAGTCTTTGCCATTGGATTGAAATGATTTTCGGCCGGGTTGGACTGTGTCGGATTCCGAGAAACCATCCCCCTTAAGCTGAGGCTCGCCGACAAGTTGTCTGCCCTCGAGCCAAGGCGCTATTTTTACGCGGAGTGGGCTGTTCTCGACGACAATGCTTTTCACAGTCCCCCCTCTTTCATTCTTCCGTTCGATCCGCACCTTAACCCAAGCGGGTTTCTTGCCTACCGGAACTTCAACCTCCATCCAGTTCCAGGCAGTCGGCATTGCATCACGAACTTGGAAAACTCCATCAGGCAACGAATAAGAAATACCCGCCAAGCCTTCTATAAAAAGGAGGATCTTACCGGCGTTGAAATTCGAATATTGGTCTCCGAAAAATTTCAGGTCCCTGCGGTAGGCTTCCGGCGCGACCGGAATATTCCATTCGTCGTGGTAATTGTAATTTTCCAAGTGATTGAGGGTTAACTCGGAAGCGATCTTTGGGAAATCCTGTTTAAACATACCATCCAAGGTGAAGTATGCAGTGTCAGGGGTATAACCGAAGTCAAAGTCAGTTGCGGTGGAAAAGGTCTTCATTGATCGTTTGGCCATGGCCAGAGGAAAAAATTCTCCGTAAAAGCCGTCCACCTTATTAAGTGCCCAGGCTTTGATCATCTTCTCGGCATATTCTCGGGGAAATGATTCCGATCGCATGGCCCAAAAAGCATTGGTCATCAGCATTCCATCCTTGGGCCCGAGGAAAAAGTTTCGGTGACCATTTGTTTCCCACCGTTGATCGAACATCAGTCGA
>Ga0233432_10003164_pt1 | contig 14979 bp, 13 predicted proteins | sample SI_122_August201_6_FD_179870 | JGI IMG/M metagenome (GOLD analysis project Ga0233432, IMG submission 179870) | Seawater microbial communities from Saanich Inlet, British Columbia, Canada - SI_122_August2016_10_MG | ecosystem: Environmental > Aquatic > Marine > Inlet | place: Canada: British...
GGAAGCGAAACCTGAAGAGCCCGCAGCCGAAGAAGCACCTGCTGAGGAAGCGAAAACCGAAGGACCCGCAGCCGAAGAAGCTCCAGCTGAGGAGGCGAAATCCGAAGAACCCGCAGCCGAAGAAGCACCTGCTGAGGAAGCGAAATCCGAAGAACCCGCAGCCGAAGAAGCTCCAGCTGAGGAAGCGAAATCCGAAGAGCCCGCAGCCGAAGAAGCTCCAGCTGAGGAAGCGAAATCCGAAGAACCCGCAGCCGAAGAAGCACCAGCTGAGGAAGCGAAATCCGAAGAGCCCGCAGCCGAAGATGCTCCAACTGAGGAGGATTCGAAGTAATCCTTTTCACTAATCCTTCTCGCTCAGTTAAGTTGTCTATTTTATTCTATGATTCGCATGATGAATCCGGCTCTGCGTTTCGACGTCCTCTCTCTTTTTCCTAAAACGGTTGAAGGTTTCGCTACTGAGAGTATTTTGGGCCGAGCTGTTGAAAAAGGCCTCATTGAGATAAACTCTTTGGATCTTCGTCGTTGGGCCAAGGGAAAGCACCGGGAGACCGACGATCGACCCTTCGGTGGTGGTGCTGGAATGGTGTTAAAGCCCGAACCACTTTTCGATGCCGTAGAAGAAATTTCAAGCGAATGTACAAAAGTAATTTATATGGCTCCAGATGGTGAGTCACTAAGTCCATCCATTGCAAAAGAATTAGCCCTCGAAAAACATCTCTTGCTCATCAGTGGACACTATGAAGGAATTGACCAACGAGTTCGAGACCGATTGGTTGATCGAGAGATTAGCATAGGGGATTATGTTTTGACCAACGGTTGCTTGGCAGCTTCTGTTTTAATCGACTCAGTGGCTCGTCATGTTCCGAATGTTTTGGGGGATGGAGACTCTTTGAACGACGAAAGTTTTGAAGATCAACTACTGTCATATCCACAGTACACTCGACCACATGAATACCGCGGAATGTCTGTTCCTGATGTTCTGTTGTCTGGTAACCATTCGCAAATTAATCAATGGAGAGACGATCAGAGGAAGACCAGGACAAGAAAGCGTAGGCCGGATTTATTGAACTAAACATACGAAAAGTAAACACGAATTATGAACAACCAATTGTTAGAAGAAATCACATCAGAATATTTGCAAGAAAAACGCGACCATTTTAAGGTTGGGGATGGGGTTAAGGTTCATGTTCGTGTTCGCGAAGGCGAAAAAGAACGGATTCAGGTTTTCGGTGGTATTGTAATTGCCCGTAAAGGTTCAGGAGTTCATGAGACCTTCACTGTTCGCCGTATTGCTTCTGGAGTCGGCGTTGAAAGAGTTTTTCCTGTTCATTCTCCACTAATCGATAAAGTCGACGTGGACCGCGAGAGCGTCACGATGCGTGCACGAATGTATTACCTGCGTGATCGCATTGGTAAAGAAGCCAACAAGGTCAAAGAGAAGCGTTTGTACGACGTCAAGACTAAGACTAGGTAGTTTTTTGTAGCTTTTAGACCAGAGCTTGACCGTTTTGGGTGGTCTGATACCCGCTGCTATTGCCCCGCTTAAGTTTCCGAAAGATTGTCTTAGTGTTCAGGCACGTAGGAGATTAATACGGGCAGGAGATAGAAATTTTTTCAATAATTTTCGACCGTTGGCAAATCTGGATTTTTCTTCGGGTGCAGACAAGAGACTCTGATAAATCTCGAACAACTTTTTCCCATAAGCGTGCATTGAAAAGTTATTTTGAACAGCCTTTGCGTTCTCTTCGACAATAATGTTGGCTAGGCACTCAATTGAACTCTGTTTACGAATTGATTCCTTAACTTGGGGAGAACTGAGGACGGCTGAAATGAGCTCTTCTTGTAGCTTCTCGTCAAGTCGCCCGAAGTCGACAAGGTTATCTCTTACAATCGAATCAAACCCTTCTTGGACTGCTCCTTCAGGAAGCTCTTCTCCATAGTCATGGAAGAAATTAATTAGGCAGTCTTCGATTCTAGTATGAAGCGTCTTGGAGTCTTCTATTAAATCAAGATTAAGCTCGATGCGATTATAGAGGTTATCGAGCAAAACACCCTGTTGGGCAAAGTCTCCAGTTATTTCGGGTAAGTTCCTACCGCAGAGACTTTTCCCAAAAACCCAAGGTTCAAGAAAGCCCAATCCAAAGCCTTCGGCTACGCTCGTACTTATGATTGCTTCGGCCGATGCGACTAGTTCTGGAAACGAACAATCGACTTGGTTGCCAATACCATAGGTAAGTGGCAGCGAATGATGTGAAGCAAAGGTCTTCCATCTCTCGAATTGGGGAAGGAAAGCCGGGTTTGTCGGACCTAAGCTGTTGGCGAAGAACTTGTCCGGATGGGCTGCCGAAAGCAGGGCTAATTCTCCCAAGTTTTTACGCCGAACTGCACGAACAGGATACAAAATTAAATTTGCTGGAATCGAAGTTTTGATGCCCTGACGAATAATGGATGGCTCATTTTCCTGTATAGGATTTGCTAAGAGATGAACTTTGGAGTTTGTTTCACAAAGTAACTTTTCCAAAAACAATCGATCCCTGTTGTTAAGGGCAGCGTAGCTTATTTTGGAGCCAGCAGGATACGCATTTTGATATACTTTTTCCAATGCCTTGAAATTACTGGGTCTACCATCTTCGGCGAAATCGTGAGGGTGGAGAAGGATGCGTTCACCATCTTGGGCCAACTTGGCGGTTGCCTTGGTCAGAGAAGGGTTTTTACCCAACGAATGGTTGTGGAAATGCCATAGGTCAGGAGGACTACCAAGTGAGCTTCTTGCCGCATCTTTGATCCTTTCGAGGAGTAACCTCGGGTCAACCGCTTGATTCGAAGTGGCATAATCCAACCCTTCCACCACTCTATATTCCTGAATGCGATCACCAGTATACTTTCTTCCTGTCAGAACAACCGTTTCGATAGCATAATCCGAGGACGCAAAAGCTTCCAAGGTATTTTCAATGACTCGTGTTACTCCCCCTGGTTCGAGGTGATAATGTATTATAGCGACCTTCATCTCAGAAGGAGAGGTGCCGGCTCAGGAGACTTCCCGGTTGCGATAACCCTCAATCTCAATCATGGGTGGTCGTTCTTCTTCAACGACCTCTTGCACAAGTTGGCTGTAGGCCCCGTCCTCGACTTCGAACCTGCGATAAAACTTTTCCATGTCCGGCATTTGATCGATTTTGCCCTGAGCCCGGAGACGGTTGAAAAAAGTCTGTAGAATCCCAAAGCTCATTTTGCCTAAAGCGTTGGTTGTTTGATTGCGATGAACTCTTCTGTCCAAATCCGTTTGGGCAAATGCGTCGAGACCGAATTTTTCGTATAAATCAAGCAGGTGTGAAGTTTCGACTCCGTACCCAATGGGGAAGGGGATCGTCTCTAATACCTCGCGTCTTGCGGCATATTCCCCAGACAAGGGCTGGATGACGTTGGTAAGTTCGGGGAAGAAAAGAGAAAATAGAGGGCGAATTAGGATTTCGGTGACCCGTCCACCACCGCTGGATCTCAAGCCACTCGAATAATTGAGGGGGCGGTCATAGAATGCTTTCACATAATGTACTTCGTCCCGCTTAATAAGTGGTGCGACAAGACCATAGACAAATCGCGGATGGATGTTGGATATGTCTGCATCCACATAGCAGATGATGTCACCTTTCAATTGGTGGATGGCTTTCCAGAGATTTTCTCCCTTACCTCTTTTATCGCCGACTTCTGGAAGTATGTCGGAGGCGAGGTAAATATCCGCTCCGTAGTTTCCGGCTACTTCTAAAGTCTTGTCTTGGGAGCCTGAGTCGATGACAGCGAACTCGTCAATAAGAGGATAGCGTTCCATCAATTCGGATCGCAAAATGAGAACTTCCTTTCCAATTGTTTTCTCCTCGTTCAAGGTCGGAATACAAAGGGATATCTTAATCCCCTTTTTTTCCTTTTCTTCTACTAATTTTATGATGTCCCAAAATTCACCGTGGTGAAAAGTGTTTCGTTCAAGCCAATTTTGTTTTTCGTCAGTTTTCATTCGCAGAGGCCTTGATCGATTGCCTGAAGCAGGGTAATAAGTTGAGCCAGTCCTCCGAATAGTGGGTCGAGGTGAATGGTTTCGTTTTCCTCCCGCAGGTTTTCCGCAGTAGTTAGCCCGACGGTTACTCCAGGATGTCCTGCTCGGATTAGGACATTCAAGTCACCAGTGCTCGGGTCGACATTAGGAGTAATTTTAGTTTCGTGCATGATTGCTCGAGTTGTCTTTACGAGGGGATGAGAAAAGGGGATTCCGCAGTTTTCGCGCTTGGCCACGATCTCAAGCTCCACGGATGTCGCAGTCTCCAGGGAGAATTGCTCGCAGAGTTCTCTTACTTGCTTCTCCATGTCATTGAGGACAACATCGTCTTCGCTTGTGATCTCAAAGCGAAGCGATCCTCTGCGGGGGCTGGTATTAAAAGTAGAACCGCACCGGAGCCCACCGAAGATCATTTTCGTTTTGGGTTCCTTGGATATTGGAATCTCCATGAGCTGGTTGACGAATCGGGTCAGGTGACTGATTGCACCAGCAGCGCCGAATCCATTCCAGTCATAATCATTTGGGATTCGGAGAGTGATTTCACCGCGTAAAGTGCCTAAGCCCGAGTAGCTTAGCCGCCCCTGAGTCGCACCTTCCACGCAAACCCCGGCTCGAATCGGCCGTTGCTTTGTTTCAAGGAAGCCACGCGTACCCTCGAAGTTTCCCCTACCCAAACTTTGCACATTGGCGAGCAATAACAAGTCATCCTTAAGTTGAACCCCCAGATGATCGAGAAGCCGGGGGAGGCCTACGACTGCAGCCAACCCGATTGCGTTATCCGCAATTCCTGGGCCCGTAATGGAATCTGGACCCACATTGAGGACATGAGGGGTTTCCGCACTAAAGACAGAGTCTGCATGAGCTGCCACGAGGATTGACGAACGACCTTCCGTCCCGGGAAGTATTCCGGAAGCATTTCCAAATTCATCGATTTCAGGATCATCCAGTCCGTTCTCCCTAAAGCGATCAAGTGCTAGACGAATGCGATTCTCTTCGCCGAAAGTAGGCGAAGGTATTTCACCGAGAAGGACGGCGTCCGTGAGATAGGTCTCCCGAACTGCTTTTAGCTTTTCCATCTGTTCGGGTATTCTTTTCAGCAAATTTTCCAAGGCAGGTTTCCTCGGTGGTGATTCAGTAGTCATTACCTATCGCATTATTAAAAAATGAACAATCATGCCACGACAAATTTTAGATTCTTTTTTCGTTGTTGAAAAAAGGGCCTGTTTCCTGCATCAAGCATATGAGAACTTTTTGGGAGGATTTATTGTTCCCTTTTTTATTTATGGCACAAAACATTGGCTTTATTTCAACACGTTTTTCGGGACAAGACGGAGTTTCTCTCGAGAGTGCTAAGTGGGCTGAAGTACTCTGGGATGACCGGCATGTCAGTTTCTGGTATAGTGGCCAAAGTGATAGGGACCCCGACATTAGTTATGTAGTTCCTGAAGCATACTTTGGCTTTTCTGAAAATAAATGGATCAATGAACGAATTTGGGGAATTGAGCAGAGGGACCGTTTCGTAACTGAGCGGATACGGTCGCTCGCAGATTATTTGAAAGGTACGATTTATCATTTTGTCGATAAATTTGAGATCGATCTCCTTATCCCTCAAAATTGTCTTGCGATCCCAATGCATATTCCACTTGGAATTGCACTGACTGAGTTTCTTTCCGAAACGAGAATGCCTGCCATCGCTCATCATCATGATTTCTTTTGGGAGAGAACCCGTTTTTCCGTCAACTCAGTCCCTGAATATCTCGATATGAGTTTCCCTCCGAAACTTTCCAATATGAGAGATGTCGTTATCAACCAGGAGGCTCAAGAGCAACTTGCTTTACGCAAGGGAATTTCCTCGCTTGTGATCCCTAATGTTTTTGATTTCGACAACCCGCCTGACCCTGCCGACGAATATGCCTCTGATGTGCGTGAGGAACTCGGTCTTGCCGAAGATGATTTCTTTATTCTTCAACCCACTCGCGTCGTTCCACGGAAGGGAATAGAGCAGGCAATTAAGCTAGTCAGTCTTCTTAAGGACCCCCGATGCAAGCTTGTTATCTCTCACGAGGCTGGGGACGAGGGTTATGAATATCTCGGTATGCTTGAGCAATTGGCTAAGGAGGAGGAGGTAGACATGCGAGTGGTAGCCGACCGGGTCGGCGAGGTTCGCCACCGAGATTCGGACGGAAGAAAGGTATACACTCTTTGGGACCTTTATCTACATGCGGACTTCGTCACCTACCCGAGCTTGTACGAAGGTTTTGGCAACGCCTTGCTCGAAGCGATTTACTTTCGCAAGCCGATTTTGATTAATCGCTATTCCATCTTCGTTCGCGATATAGAGCCCAAAGGCTTTCACTTGCTGACTATGGATGGGTTTGTTACCCCGAGCTTAGCTGCCAAGGTCCGGAATATTTTGACTGATGAGAAACTTCGCGAGGAAATCGTGGCCCACAATTATGAGGTAGCCCGTCATTTTTACTCATACTCGGTGGTTCGAAGTAATTTAAGGGCCTTTCTAACGAGCCTGGTGGGGACTGAAAGATGAAAGCCCAAAGCCAATCCACTTCGATCAAGCATGTTTCAAGTTCCAAGCTTAAGACAATTCGCAAGCGTTTCGTTTCTCTTTATGGAATCGAACGTGCCGATATCCTTCTGGAGAGATTTTATCACTTAATCGGGCGATATGGAATCGGCACCCGAAAAAGTTCCTTAGCCAAGTCTTTGACTCACCGTGATGCCTTGCTCATCACTTATGCGGATATGGTCTCCGAAGAGGGGAAATCACCCTTGTCGGCCCTCAGGGAATTTTGTACTGAGCGTTTGAAGGGTGCAATTTCCGCAATTCACATTCTTCCTTTTTACCCTTGGACCTCAGATGATGGTTTTTCGGTAGTCGACTATCGGGAAGTGGAAGAGAGCTATGGGGATTGGGACGATGTATCGAGGCTTTCGGAAGAATTCGAACTTATGTTTGACCTTGTTTTAAACCATTGTTCTGCCAAGAGCCAATGGTTCAAGGAGTATGTTTCAGGAGTCGAACCTGGAATAAATTACATCATGGAAGCTGATGGAAAAGCTGATTTATCCGCCGTAATCAGGCCGCGTTCTACACCGTTGCTGACATCTTTTCAAACCCGGGGGGGGGCAAGAAAAGTTTGGACGACCTTCAGTGCCGATCAAGTTGATTTGGATTGGACGAGCCCTGACCTTCTCTTCGAGTTCTTAGACATTATCATGTTTTATCTGTCCAAGGGTTGTAGGATTCTGCGTCTAGATGCAGTGGCCTTTCTTTGGAAAAAAATCGGTACATCCTGCCTACACCTTCCTGAGGCCCATGAAGTGGTCAAACTAATCAGGAACCTGCTTGAATTAGTGGCTCCCGAAGTTCTTATCCTTACGGAGACAAATGTTCCTCATGAGGAGAATATTTCCTATTTCGGAAAAGGAGACGAAGCTCATGCCGTTTATCAGTTTACCCTGCCCCCTCTTCTTCTCCATGGCTTGCTTCGTGGAACCGCCAAGAATCTTTCTTCTTGGGCGAAGGATTTGTCACCTCCTCCAAAGGGTTGTTATTTTCTGAACTTTACTGCAAGCCATGATGGAGTAGGGGTTCGCCCCTTAGAGGGAATTTTGCCGAAAAAAGAAATCTTAGCTTTAGCCGATGAAGTTAGAGATAAAGGTGGTTTCGTTTCGATGCGAAAGCTCGAAGATGGATCGGAGACTCCCTACGAGCTTAATACCACTTATTACTCGGCCCTTTCTGATCCTGAGGACGAAGAGCTTGGCGAATCCAGGTTTCTTTGTTCCCAATCGGTGGCCATGGCAATGCGTGGTGTTCCTGCTGTTTACTTTCATTCTCTTTATGCGAGCCCTAACGACTTAGAGGGTGTCAAGAAAACAGGTCGCAATCGAAGTATTAATCGGAAGAAATGGAAATCCTCGTCTCTTGAAAAATTACTTGAAGAAAAGAGCGGCCATTCGGTCAGGATTTTTGAATGGTATACGCGAATCTTGAGAAAGCGGGCTGCTTGTCCCGCCTTTCACCCCGAGGCACCTCAGGCAATTTTGGACTTTGGGCCTTCGATTTTCTCCTTGGTGAGAACCTCGCTTGACGGCAATCAAGTTGTTCTTTGCCTTTTTAATTTTCAAGGAAAGGACAGCAATATTCCTGATATTGAGGAAATAAATGTACTCTTTCCACAAGGGAAGGCTCGTGATTTAATCACCGGCGGAGAAATCACCTTTGAGAAAGGAAAGTTTTCTCTCCGACCCTACCAATCTCTCTGGTTGTCGGCTCATTGAACCTTCTCCTTCTTGATCAGAAGGTTTCGTTCCTTTCCCTGACTCGCGATGATCCGCGTGCTCTTCATCTTTGGAATATTTTGAGGGTCAAGGTTGGAGACGAAATCGACTTGGCACTCAAGAATGGTCCGAAAGGGAAAGGAACAGTATGTGGACTTTCCAATGAACGCCTCGACTTGGATATTCGTTGGCTTTTGCCTCACTCATGCGATTTTTTCCCAGTTCACCTCTTCGTTGGCTTTGCCCGCCCTCAGACTTGTAGGAAAATTCTTGAGCAGGCTTCAGCCCTTGGGGTCGAGAGGCTATCTTTTTTCAAGGCCGAAAAGGGGGACCCTTCCTATCCCAATAGTCGATTGTGGACGACGGAGGAATGGAGTAAGAGAATTGATCTTGGCGTCGAGCAGGCTTTCGCGAGTTTTGTTCCGACCTGTTCTACCCACCCATCGCTAAGCCATGCACTTAGCTCTCTTGGCACTGAAAGGGGGTTGCGGGTAGCGATGGATAACTATGAAGCTGTGGGTCCATTAGCGGTCCCTGAAAAAATTGGAGATCAGGGGATAGCCTTGGCTTTGGGACCAGAGCGAGGGTGGTCTCAAAGGGAGCGTGATCTTCTGCGTTCCCAGCAGTTCAAGTTACACCACCTGGGTAAGCGCGTACTTCGCCTAGAGACTGCTGTCGTCGCGTCCTTATCGGTATTATTAGCGGGTCATTGGCCAGCTGTCTCCTCAGAGGATTTGTAAATACGAAAGGAGGGAGATCCTTTCTTCTCTTTTCCAACAGTTCTAGTTAATGTCCAGCCAGGGAAGACTTTTTGAGCCTCAGGCGGAGATTCATGGATTAGTAGACAATCTTTTCTTAAGAGGTTGCGTGTTCTGAGCAATTCCAAGGCAACCGGCACAAGTTTAGTGATTTCTTCGTAGGGAGGATCCATAAATACAAGATTGAACGAAAGCTGGCAATGTTTCAGGAATTCGCTGACATTCCTGTTTTCAAGTTGCCCAACTGAGCGTGGGAGCTTTGCACTTCTGCAAGTATTGACTAGGTTGTGCCTGAGATCGTTAAAAATCCGCCGATCAGCCTCGACGAAAACAGCTCCGCTTGCACCCCTGCTCAAGGCTTCCAAACCGTAGGAGCCCGTTCCAGCAAAAAGATCGAGAACATGTTTTTCGCGTACAAATTCATTCAATGAAGAAAAGAGCCGTTCGCGGTTTGCATCCCCAGCTGGTCTGAGTTTGTTTGATTTGGTCACCCGCAAAGTGATCCCCTTTGCAAGACCTCCGCTAATTCTCATTGGTGAACGAGTTTGATAAGAAATGTTCTTTCATTAGTAATGGCTTAGATCCTGAACTGATTGCCAAGCAAGCATGTTTTTCCTATAAGAATAGAATGTCACGTATCTTCAGGGCTTTTTCATCTATGGAACTCTCCGAGGGAGAGGATCAATTGGTTTTGGACAGGGAGGAAAGTCATCATCTTGGCAAGGTTTTGCGCGTGCAAGTGGGTTTTTCTGTTGAAATCCTCGATGGCAAAGGCTCTCTTGCCGAGGCTGAAATTACTGAAGTTGACCGCAATGCCATTCGGGTCAAAATTTTGGAACAGAAATCTCTCCCGCCGCCTAAGCCATTCGTTCGAATTGCCGTGGCAATGACCAAAGCAAATCGATGGGAGGAAATGATTCGTCCTTTGACCGAGATGGGGGTGGGGCATATTACTCCGCTTCTTACTGAGCGAACTGAAGTTCGCTTTCCTAATGGCAAGGAGATGGACAAGCTTGTAAAATGGAGGAAATTAGCCATCGAAGCTTGTAAGCAGTCAAGGAATCCCTGGTTACCTGTAATCGATCCACCGGTCAGGCTTAAGGAATTATTACGCGGCAAGAAAGAGGCTGCATTCATAGCAAGTCTAAGATCGCATCGTTTGAAGTCTCTGACTGACTTGAAAAGCCCTTTATCAGAGTCGTTGTTGATCATTGGACCCGAAGGAGGCTGGACGGAAGAGGAAGAGGGGTTTGCTCTAGAGAACGGAGCTGTTCCCTTTTACTTGGGGCCAAACGTCTTGAGGACCGAGACAGCTGCTTTGTGTGCTTTGGCAGTTGCACGAGTCGCCTTTCTCGATTAGGTATGTTCAACAATGGCTGAAGAGTTATCGGGAGAACACAAGCTTAGGATCGTCCTCGAATCGATCCTGCGGGATATACCTAAAGCTGAACAATGTCAGAAGTATGGAATTTCAGAAGATCAATTCCAAGGCTGGCATGATCATCTGATCACTAATGGCGGAAAAATCTTCGAACCCGATTTCGGCAAGACTAAGACCCGTATTCGAAAAGTTCCCCAGATGAGTTTTCTAAGCAAATCTCTCTTGGCCTTGAGCCTTCTGGCTAACTTGGCTGTGCTCATCTTTCTTGCCGTTTGGCAGTTATATCCTTTTGGAGATTCGGAATACGGTCTATTTCCAAATCAAACCGAGTCTCCTTTGCCTTCGGTTGATAATTTGTCGATTGAAGAGGACTCAAGCGAGTCTTTGGGTGAGGCTGTCGTGCTTCGTGAAGAAGAAATAGATTTTGCCTCACAAGTCCCGCCTGTTTCCGCCGATCTCCCACTTCCCCCCCGTACCGACTTGGAGCACTTACTTGCTAACCCCATGCCTCTTCTCAAAGCAAAACCTCTTTTGCCTGTCGCCGTTCCTGAGCCACCGCGTGAAGTTTCTTTTATGGGGCAAAACTTCCAAGGCAAACATGTGGTCTATCTACTTGATGTTGGGGCTCATGTTTTGGCGGAGAAGGAGACCGTAGAAAGTTTCAAGGCCATGAAAACGGAAATTCTTAGTTCGATCGCCAATCTTTCTCCCAATTCCTATTTTAATTTAGTTCTCTTTTGGAATTTGAGAGAGGCTCACGCACTTGGAAAGACAATCCTTCGGGCCAATAATGAAAACAAAAAGTATGCCATCGATTGGCTTTCCGGTTTAGGTGAAACCGTTGATGATCTTAAGGTCCAGCGTAGCCAATATTACCCGCCGGAGCTCCTTTACGATAGACCACTAACTGGCGTTGTTGGTCTTTGGTACGGACTTAGCACCGCCATAAGTTTTGACCCCGATCTAATCTTCGTCTCCGCTGGTAATTTGACGGCCTTCGATCTATCAGAGGTTCCGAAAAGCCATTACGAAGGCTTGGGTATAGATCCTGCCCGCCTCATTCCTCCTAAAACCGACGGGACAACTCAGAAGGTCAGCGATCTGATCAAAGTAACTGCCCGCAAGTGGTTGATTTCCATTGAGGAGGCTTCGAGGCTCCCATTGACCGAAGATTCAATCGACGACATTGCTCTGCGGAGATTAGGTTTTCTAGATGGCACTTTTTCCGCATCCCAAATGATAGAAGTTCCTTGGGAAAGGTCTTTCGATCACCTTATTTCAAGTATGGAAATTGGAATCGAACGGGTACCGCAGACTCATATTTTCGTCTCTCTTCCGCCCTACGCTACGATGCCCAGTGCCTTAATTGAACCCGCCCGTGAATTTTCGGAAAGTTCGAAAGGTAGCTTCACGCTCAATCCTAGTTTCCCATGAATAGGGTTACTTTCAATTGAATTGTGACTTTTCTTTATTCGTCATTATGGCGATCTCTCCTTAACCGTGTTATGAGTTTTGAACTTGAATGAGCTTCAGATTTGTAAATTTTACTCAAAGATCATTAGGAATCGCTTCGCTTGTCTTTTTGACTCTTACTGAATCAAGCTTGGGCCAAAATCCCGATCCCGATCGATTGATCTCCGTTGGCCTTTTTTCTGAAGCTAGCTCGATCAGACCTGGAGATTCAGTTTGGCTAGGGGTTGAGATTGAGGTCGAGAAAGACTGGCATATATATTGGAAAACTTCTGGAGATACGGGCTTACCCACTGAACTAGAGTGGACCATTTCTGGTGAAACCAAGGTTGAGCCTACCGTTTATCCCACACCCTACTTTTACGAATATCAAGAATCCGCCAGCTATGCCTATAAAGGAAAGATCTTGCTACTCTCCCGGCTTACCCTCTCGGGCAAAGTAGAGATCCCTGGAAAGGCTCTTTCAATTCAATGCGATCTTTCCGCTCTAGTTTGCAACGAATCAAACTGTCTCCCTTACAGTAAGCAATTAAAGCTCGATCTACCGATCGGTGAAAAAACCGTTTTTGCTCCTGAACATGTGCAGAAAATCTCCTCTTTAGAAAAAAAACGCCCGAGCTCGATCCCCGAAGGGTCAAATGTTTCGGGCATTACAAAAAAAGGTAGCATAGGAATCGAATGGCAAGCTCAAGGTTTGAGAAAACTAAATATCGATCAATTCGATTTCTTTCCAGAAGGGGATTTTTTCGATCATGCCTTCCGACCAAAATTCGAGAAGACAGCAGATGGCCATCTTCTTGTGACCCTCAGGGAATCCGACTCTGCTAAAGGGGTTCCCGAATCAGTTCAGGGAGTCTTAGCTCATCCCAATCTGGAGCGGGCATGGTCAGTCAAGTTGCAACTTGACCAAGCTTTTTATGGCAAGACCAGTGAAACTCTAAAGGATGCATCGCTCAGCATTCAGAGTTCGGGCACTGCGGAAAGCGAACTTCCTTTCTTATGGGTGTTACTTGGTATAGTTTTGGTGGCCTTTTCGGTTTGGGTGTACGGCAAGACGAACCAACCGGGAAACTCTTCTGTTCAAAAAACGCGGGGGAAGGCATTGGCATTGGCTTTTCTTGGAGTAGCTGTCTGGCTTGGCTACCCAAAGGCTCAGGACGATAAAGGATTAAGATGGGAGAAATGGTCGCCCGAACGACAGCAATCCCTACTCGATGAGGGGAAGGGTGTTTATGTCGACTACACTGCCAAGTGGTGCCAGTCCTGCCAGTTCAACAAGCGCGTCTATGAATCCGAAGGCATCATTTCTAAATTCGAAGAACTAGATATCGTACCCTTACGTGCTGATTGGACCAAGCGAGGCCCGGCGATACTTAAATCCCTCGAATCTTTTCAGCGAAAAGGCGTACCTCTTAATGTCTATTACCCACCTGCATCTGATCAGGGTAGAGCGGATCCCATTCTGTTTAGTGAAGTCTTGACGGAGGATTCAGTACAAACCGTTCTGAATACAGGTAAGCCCTATTTGACTCCCGAATCAGGAGGATTTGCTAGTATCCTCGCTTTTGCGTTCCTGGGCGGTTTAATTCTAAACCTCATGCCCTGCGTCTTCCCTGTACTGGGATTAAAGATTATGACTTTCGTAAAGCAGGCTGGAGAAGAGAAAAGTAAGATTTCCCGTCACGGTATGATCTTTACGAGTGGCGTTGTTCTTTCCTTTTGGGTGTTGGTCGGGGTCTTGTTTACCCTACGTGAGACTTTTGAAGAGGATTTGGGTTGGGGCTTTCAATTGCAGGAACCGGCTTTCGTCTTCGCCTTGGCAGCTTTTTTGCTAATCTTTGCAATGAGTTTGAGCGGAGTATTTGAAATCGGCCTTTCACTTGTTGGCGTAGGTTCTAAACTGTCCCGAAAATCAGGCTATGCAGGCTCTTTCTTCTCAGGAGTTCTGGCCACTGTGGTTGCAACTCCATGTATGGCTCCCTTTCTTGGCGTAGCAGTCGGTGCAGCTCTTACAATGGATCTGTTACCCGCCTTCACAGTTTTCACAAGTGTTGCCATTGGCTTGTCTTTCCCTTATTTATTACTTTCCGTCTTTCCTGGTTGGATAAGCAAGCTTCCCAAGCCAGGGGCATGGATGGACACCTTCAAGCAGGCAATGGCATTTCCGCTCTACGCAACCGTAGCTTGGCTGCTATGGACATTGGGGAGCCTCCTTTAACCTCTTAAATCAGTAAAGAGGGCTACGAGCTTAGAGAGCTTCGTCCCCTTGCTCGCCCGTGCGGATTCGCACGGCTTGCTCAACAGGAAGTACGAAAATCTTACCATCCCCGATTTTCTCGGTTCTGGCAGCCTTGGAGATAGCGTCAATTACTTTGTCGCACAAGTCGTCTGCAACAACGATCTCGATTATGACCTTAGGTAGGAAGTCAATGGTGTATTCACTGCCTCGATAAATTTCGGTGTGGCCTTTTTGTCGCCCAAAGCCTTTGGCCTCGATGACGGTCATACCCTCGACTCCAATTTCGGAGAGGGCATCCTTTACGTCCTCAAGCTTGAACGGTTTGATGATGGATTTGATGAGTTTCATAATGTCTATCAGCTAAGTGTAGAAATGGATTTAGTTTAAAGAATAACCATTCTCCCCATGCGAGGCTTGGTCAAGCCCCTTCGTCTCATCATCTTCGGAAACCCGAATACCACCCGTGATAGCACCCACAATTTTGACAATAACAAAGGTCGCAACAACGGAAAGAGCAACCGCAGCTAAGCATCCTTGGGCTTGAACGGTCAATTGTTCGAAGGGGGTAAAAGCAGTGCCGTCGCTATGCTTGCTCAATCCTTGCCCTCCGAGCCTCCCTTCGACGCCGAGGTAGGCTAGCATGAGCGTACCAAGAATACCGCCTACACCATGAACGGCAGCTACATCGAGAGAATCGTCGATACCCAGCTTTTCCTTGACAAAACCACAAGCAAAATAGCAAACAATTCCCGCCGTTGCTCCAATTACAATGGCTCCCATT
>Ga0233432_10003169_pt1 | contig 14960 bp, 16 predicted proteins | sample SI_122_August201_6_FD_179870 | JGI IMG/M metagenome (GOLD analysis project Ga0233432, IMG submission 179870) | Seawater microbial communities from Saanich Inlet, British Columbia, Canada - SI_122_August2016_10_MG | ecosystem: Environmental > Aquatic > Marine > Inlet | place: Canada: British...
TCCTGACCAATCCGCTTGTGCTTCAACTTTTCATGCAACTCCTTCAATTTGTCCTCATCCTCTTTCACAAACAATTCGTACTCATCGCCAAGCGGCACGTTTACCACGGACTCAGTGACGGATGGATATCGACTCGTGTCTTGCGCTTGATAGAGCACCATGTTGTTAAAATACTGCCCGACCTCCACCGGCGACGTAGCCGTGTCGCCCTCTGCGGCAAGTCTTGCGGTCGGCACGCTGATGATACTCTCCTCCTCCCCTGTCATGTAACTGTAGAGTGCGTCGAGATTGCTCACCGTGCGCACAATCGGCGTGGCCGTGAGTGGCATCACGTAATCGGCCTCTTCACAAATTGCCAAAATCTGGGGAGCTTTCACCGAATCCAAATTGCGAAGCAAGTGCGCCTCGTCCATGATGATCATATAAGGCGATTTCAATTTGGTTTTCAAGATCGTGTCCTTTGTACCCCACTCGAGCGCACGCGTGTACCGTGCCGAAACGCCAGGCGCCGTCTCGTTCAACGCGCTCTTGTACACCTCCCAATCACGCGTCCATGTCGAGTCAATGTTCGCCTTGGTTGTGATAATGTACACGTGCCCGTCCGTCAAATCACAAAACGTGCGAGCTGCGTGCAACGCCGCAAACGTCTTCCCGGTGCCAACCTCGTAAAACACCAAGACTCCTTTTGGAACCGAATTCGGCTTCTCATAATGAGCCGCAACCGCGAGAGCGGGAGCGTACTGGTGGGGCTTCAATGTCAACCTCCCATCCATGCGTGTCACGAGCGACCCATTCGGTTTGACTTTCTTGGCAGGGCGCTCGACGGACTCAACGGGAAAGACCGACACCACCGGCAACTTAGGATCGAACGGCATCGGTAATGGCAACACCGGAACAGTCAGCATCTGTTTCAAATGTCCTCCGTGCGCTCTCGAAGTCACGCCCGATTCTTTTTAGCGTATTCCATCACTTTTTTTTTCAAAACAAATGGATGGAATACGCTAGATTTTTTTTGTGAGTAAGAAAAGTAAGAAGAGTTCAGCGACTGAAATGGCTATGCATATGGTTGTAGACCATGTCGAAAGAGATGAATCAGATAACCTACAGATATTCGTAAAGGAGATGGTAGAGGAGGACATACAGCCTCTAAAATCTAAACGCAAACAGCGCAAACTGAAGAAAGGCTATCTGCAGGAGATGAATTCTAATATTGAATCAACCATAATTCAAATAAAAGAGGCCAAACAGATGTTTATGAAAGATGGCGGCAATTTGTCCGAGTTTGACAGTACCTTCCCGGAATTAGGTTTGAAGAAGAGATTCTTTGAGCATCTTGTCAGATATGAGTGCGACGAAGCGATGGAGATAGTGGATATTATGAAGAAGGGCATCCAAGATAATATTGATGAATTGCTGTTCGAAAATGATGGAACTGGTACTGACGGAGATGTACTGATGTGGACTAATGAGCTCAAATTTGTGGAGGATGAATTTGTTGGAGAGCACATCAGAGGGCTCAAGATGGTAATGAAGCTTTGCCCGGATGTCATCAAAAAATGATACAATCACACACAAAAGGAGGCGATCGCTGTCATCTTGTATATGCGTTACTTCACCAACTAGTTTCACCGACTTTTGTTCGGATGACGGTAGACTCAACGATAATAAAAAGTGAGCTTTTTTAGAAATTGTAAAAGATTAAAGAAGATGACTCCTTCTCTGGTTTCACTTGACACAAATCCCAAACGCAGCAATGCGGGCGGTTCCAACGAACCGACAAACAAAGAAAAATTCGAATTGCTCTCTGACGAGCTTAAAGATCTCGTGCTTGACCACGCTTCTCACTCGTCCGAGTGTGAAAACATGGGCAAGTGGTGCACAGCCGTGCGATGCGACGAGACGGTGTGGCAGCGAGCGTGTGTGGCGAAGGGGTGGGCGACGAAACCCGACCATTTCAACACCTGGCGCGTTTGGTACGCACGAAATTGCAAACCGAATTGGGCGCAACGAATCGATGATTCATTGCGTGAGGCGAGTTATTCTGGTCACTTGGAAATGGTGCGTCTGCTCCTCGACCAGTTTTTTGGTGGGATGATGATGAGGAAGGCTTCTAATTCCAGGCCGGTATGTTCAATACGATCGATTCTGTAGTGGGATTCGTATAGAAAACCAGTATGAGATTGAGCTGTTGTCTGGAGAGTTTTTGTGAGATTTTGGTACACTTTGCCTTCGGGTACGTGTGTCACGAAGATGAATTACTTGGGCTTTGGCGCAAAGCCTCCAAATCCGATTTTAGATATCGAATCGAATGAGTTCATTCGGCTTAATGCCGGCATACTGACATCAATGAAAAAATTTTGATCAAATGAGCGGCGTTCGGCTTGCACTTGCTCAACCAACCTGCTTTTTAGAATCTCCATATTTTGCACAATCACTTTGAACATTGCAGAAAACGTAGCTCGTGCGTTGCGAACAAGCCATGATTCGAAAGCACTAACTTGAAAGAGTTTGACGGGAAAAGACACACGTAGCAATTCGGTTTGGTTATGAAGATTGCGTGCATTGCGCTTTACTTGGATGCTCGAATCGGGATGCTCGCCAAGCCATTGCTCTATCCTTTGGGCTATTTGTGAAGAAAGAGGAACCTCAAAATCGAGTCTTCCAGCGTCTTCTAAATCAAAAATGATAGACATTAAGACTTGCATCGCATCATCATATGTGATCGGTGAGTGGGGTGATGCTTTTTGTAAAGTAATTAGCTTATCCATATATTTTTGACCAGCACTGGCTCTGGTTGGTTCGGCATCATACTGCAATGTAAAGCGTCCGTCTCTCATGTACACGGATGTCAGACCGATGGTTGCGCGCTGCACTTGTATTGTCTTATCTTCCACGGAAAGATCTATTATACTCTTACGCAGTTCATCTGGTAATTCGTCCCAGCGATAGTCAATGCGCAAATTAGACAGAGAAGGCAGCATGAACGGTGGTTGTATTGGATTGGTTTTCTTTCGTGAACAACTAGCGTTAGCTGGTTCACTTTTATTAAAACCGAGCTCAAAGGATAAACCGATAATACACATTTTTTTCTTAAGCTTTTTTCTAAAGGGAACCTTCTTTCGTGAACAACTAGCGTTAGCTGGTTCCTACTATTGAACTGTCACGCGGAGTTGTCACGTGCGGATTACCAGACCTCGTACTTGCAGGCGTGGTGGTATCCGTCTTCTTTGCGGAGAAGGTGGAGGTTGTGTCCGGTGACACGACGGAAGAGTCCGAGTTCTTTGCCATCGTGCATCATGAGTGCACAGGAGGGCATTTTGTGGTCATCCGCTATGGGCAGCGTGATGAGCTGCTGTGGGACGTCGAAGTCGCTCTTGATGATGTCGGTTTGATCGAGATTGATGATGACCGTGTCACGATCGAGTTTGATCATGCGCTGCTGGCTGGCGTCGCCAGTGACGGTGTAGTGGTTGTGGCGCAAAAAGTCTTCTGCCGCTTCGACGAGCGCAACGGGGAAGGGCAGTCCGGGCAGGATTTCGCGGTGGACGACGCGCATGATTTCGGTGTCCATGAGCAAGTCGAAGATGCTGGGCGCTTCGGAATCCTCGGGATGCGCAATTGGAAGCACATCTGGGCGGTCTTTGATCGCATGGTAGGCGATCTTGCGCAGGTAGTGGAGGAGGGGGAGGGGCTTGTTGAAGATCTTTGCGTTTTTTTCGGTGATTTGGGTGAAGACGTCGATGATGACGTTGGCATACTTGGCCTTCTCGAGGCGCTCTTGGAGTTCTTTGATCTTCGGGTGGGCGTCTCCCTCTTGCATCTTTCCACCAAAAAAGGTCAAGATGGTGTTGGCGTCACTGACGTCCTTGACAATCTCGTCATGTATCTGGCAAAGGCGACGGAATTCGGCTTGGGTTTTAAGGTAGATCTGACTCTTGGTGTTGATGGTGTAGGGCGACCAACGGCCGCGCTTGGTGCACTTGACCGTTGGCGCGTTTTTCATTGCTTTTGACATGTTTGACCTTCCAGTTGCACTGAAGGCCTCCTCTGCTCGTTTTTTAAGCGTATTTTATCAAAGATTTTTGATAAAATACGTACAACCGGCATTGTGCATACCAGTCGCTAAAATCGTGGGTAGAGCCCCCCTTTGGTTTTGCCAAAGTGTCATGGGAGGCTTTTCGATTGCTCTGCACAACAAGCATGATATCACGTGGACACTGAATGCCATTGTGAACGTGATACCCGAGGTTACTATGAACTTCACTTCGGAGTGCATTTTGATCAAGGGTTTGGACTCTACGCACGTTTCGTTGATAGTTGTCAACATGGATTTAAAAAAGTTGGCTTCTAAGATCGAGTGGTCAGGATATCCGAAATGCGATATTTCATTTAACGCAAGTGACTTTTTGACTTTGCTCGGATTTATACCGAGCGATAAGGCGGTGATTTTAAAGCATGACGATGATAAGACTCCGGACAAGCTGGATATTTTGGTTGAGCATGAGGGAGGCGGTTCGAGTTCCGGTTCAGATTCCGGTTCAAAGCGCAAGCGTGAGGAGGCTTACAAGCAGAAGATGGAGTTGAAATTGATGAATTTGGACATTGAGGATTTGAACCCGACTCCTTCAAGCACATGGGTGAAGACGACAATTCATGCAACACAATGGAAGGATGCTGTGTCTCGCTGTGCGAAATTCAGCGAGATGATCTTGTTCGATGCAAACAAAGACCGTCTGATATACTCATGCGCAAACGACACCAAGGGTTCTATTGATGTCAAGCTGGATCACGGCCAGGATGTCGACATTGACACCTCGTCGGATGAAGAGCACGTGATCCTCAAGTTTTCACTGATGCACATCAACAAGATTTGTTCGAAAATCACGGTTCGGCCTGATGACAATATGCAGATTTGTTTAGAAAAGGACAGCCCGTGCGCGTTTCACTATTACACGGGGGACAAGGACGATCCGAACACGAGTCTATACTACTATCTCGCACCCAAGTTGGATGATTAAATAGTGTCTTTGAACGCGTCACTTTGAATAGTTTCCACCATGTTTCTAAATGTATTTGAGAGTGAATCACATCCAAAGAAGGCACCTTCGCTAATGTAGAGGATAGAGGCTGGTAGGGTTTGAAATCGAACTGATTTGCATAATCGAAAGGAATGTTGTTGTATATCTTTTAGATTGGGAGGCAGTTCGGTGAGCGCCAGAGAGTGGCATCCATCAAAGGCATGCCACATGATTTCTTCAGTCCCCTCTGAAAGCGTCTGCAAGTGCGCACCAAATGCAGCGCAGTCTTCAAAGCAGTGCTCTGGAATGGTGGTTAGTTGATTAGGAAACGATGTCATGTATCGCCCCATCTCAGTGCACTTGTAAAATGCATAACCTTCAATAGACAGTAGAGAGTTTGGCAAATCATTTAATGCAAGTCTGAAACACATTGAAAACGACGCGTAGCCTATCCTTTGTAACATGGGTGGTAATGATGTGAGTACTAAATTGTCACAGCGTTCAAATGCAAAATCCCCAATACTTGTGATAGAGGACGGTAATAATTTGATAGTGAGTCGTTTTGAATATCGAAACATGTTGGGGCGAATCGTGGTGGTGCCCTGTTTTAATTCTAGTAATGCCAAACGATGTTTCTCATCGAGTTCACAAACCATAATGTAATAGGATTTAGGTGTCAGGCCTCCAGGCAATTCTTCCGGAGTCCAGTCGGGGAGCCAGCCTTTTGTTCTCAAGACTTCAATCCAGAATGGATGATTCTCCTTTGCACATATTATCGAAAAGTTGAAATTTGACCGACACGCGGCCTTTAAAGTTTCACATAGCGTCGTGCTAGTATCTTTTGCGACTGCTATCATGATCAGAGTTATGATTTCCGGTGGTAAATCTAGTATGAACCCTTTTAAAGCATCGCCATAATCCCTTCTTTTGGGTGTATTTGATGTATTTGATGCATTTGGTGTGCTAATTGGCAAAGAGGTAAGTAGAGGATACCCTCCAAACCTGCTCATCTGCCTTTCAGTAAAAGAATGTTGGTTCCTCTTATATAAACAGTGTCGTGTTTAAATGTTTGGGATGGAATTTGTTCACGGTGGTTGTTTATGTCACATTGATACTCTTTTAGTACGTTTGCAGGGAATACGCATTGCAGATCACAGCCATCACCCGGTCGCAAAACAACTTACAGATCGAATGATGTTGCAGATAGCGGATATAAAGTCAACATTGTATAAAATGAAATCCAGTGTTGGTAAAAGCGGACTTTCGATACAATTTAAAGCAGAGGCATCGTTACACATTTTGGACGCTATGATTGAGCACATGCCACAACAAACTTCTTCCGAGAAATGTGTGGAATAAAACTATCAGCCGAATCCGGCGCGGTCGCGTTCTGTTCTTTGCTAGTGTTTCCGAATGTTGTTGCTATAGGATTTATTTGGCGTATGGTTTACATATTACATAATGACGATTCGATGGACATGTTTTACAAATTTAGTTGCAGTGCAAGAAATGGACTCTTGGCTTACATTCTTGCGATTCCATTCATGTTTATTCTCACTGTGTTTCAAGAGATCAGCAGTTACATCATTTTCTTTTTAACTTGGCAGATGATTGTGCATCCTTTTTCTTGTGTGATAACGATTATATTTTACAGTCACCAGTTGAACCTCTATTGTACATCGTTTACACGTACGGTGGAGACGGCGAGTGTTGCGACTCCCGCCGTTGGGACCCCGGTTGTCGGCACGCTGGGTCTACCGGCGACTTTACCGGCGACATCGACAACCGCACGGATGAGGGGCGTTGGAGGGGGTTTGCCGACTGATTTGAGAGAGTGGCGGCCTTGGTTTGACGCTCTTCTTTCGTCGATACGTGTTTACGAGGAGGACGTGGCCGCTCTGCAGCACTTTAGAAATTTGCTCATCGAGCGACGGCAGCAGCGACTAGATTTGCAGCAGAGAGGGCCGCAGAGAGAGCAGCAGGTGGTTGTTGAAAGAGTGAATGATATATACACCTTATAACGCTCTTGGTGCGACATGGTTTGCAATTCGTGAGATGATTTCACTCATGTATACAGGCTCGTTGTCATCGTAGAGTCCTGAGATGAGGGATTGTTGCAGCCAGGACGGTCTGTGTTTGGAGCACCAGAATGTGACACGCAGCTCGGGTGGCACGTCGATATTGTATTTCTCATCAAAGGGCGAAAAGTAGGGGACTAGATCCGTCTTGCGAATATGGCAATAACGACAACAGTGCTCGATAGGCGTTGCGGTCTTCTTGGACTTTTTAGTATACACGAGATGACCACATCTCATGCATGAGGGTTTGCCATCTACGTTAGTACGTGCATTTACATTGGAAATTAAACATCCACAATAGCAGCAGAGTGTGTACCATGTGCCGTATACCTTGACCAATTTTCCAATCAAGTTAATACCAACTAAGTGATTTTCTCCACATAGTTTCGATTGGCGTGTCTGTTCGTATGTCCGCCTTGAATCTCTGCGCATGTACTGCAGTTCTGCCTTTTTTAAATCATGAGTTTGGTTGAAATAATTATCGAGTTCGATATCCCACGATTTGTTTTTGCGGTCGATTGCATTGTTGGATGCAAACTCTTCGGCAACCATCGCGGTGCGTGTTGCGGCGGACAGGCGTTTTGCGCATCGAAGGGTGTCATACCCGGTTTGTTCATTGAGGCATGCGATACACGAGGCTATTCCCACTTCGGTGAACGACGTTCCTTCTTCTTTGGCATTGTGTGGTGAAAAGGCGTTTGCGACACGATGACACTCTGTGCAGATGCACAGCCTGGTAGTGTAGTGCGGGAGCGATGCAATTTTTGTGCGAATTTGGTTTTGAGTCATAGAGTCGGTGGAGCCAACGTAGCGTTCGTGCACTGCCGCCTCTTGTTGCAGTCGTGTTTCATCCGAATAGTCGTAAGTTATCAGTTGCTCCAAAAAGTTGCTCGCGCGTGCAAATGCCAAAATGGCGGTAGAGGTCTCAGGGGGCACATTTTGAAAGACGGAAGCTTGCTTTGAAGAGGCGCTTGTCAAGGGTGCATTGTGTCCAAAGAGGGCAAACGTCTGCTCAAGCGACATTCGATGGGCAAGAGGTCGACAGAGCGCCTTTTCGACTGCATCGCACTGCCCACGTGTCCTTTGAATGGCTTCGTTTATCTCACAAAAAGCATCGTATTGAGAGGCGTCCAAACGGGACGCGCGTATACTGTTTTGATAAGAGACGTACCAGAATGGCTCAAATATCTTGTTATGGGCTTCTACAAAGGCATTCAATGCATGTGATTTGAGCATATTTGCCGTTTGGATCGTTCCAGCCTTGCCATTCCAAGGCCACTCTTCCGAAGATGTCCACATTCGCGAATTGACAATCTCGGAGGTGGAGTACTCGATTGTTTTCATAAATTCATCGAATGACAAATCGTTTGCTTGTTGTGTGATGATGGACATCATCATGCGACACCTATTGGAAGCCAAGTTTTCGGGTGGGGATTGAAAGGCATTTTCGGTGCGTCTGCGTTCATTTTGATCGTTTCGCGCAACCAAGTTTCCACTGTAGGTGCTAATGAGCAGACGACGCACAGATTGTTTGATCAAGTTAGAATGTGTGTTGGATATGTTGGTGATATTGAGCTTTTGACGAAAAATGTGGTAAATGGTTTGCCTGTCTTTCCACGTTGGTCGCGCTGGCGGATCGATGCACGAGTGCAGCCCTGTCAGTGTGACGAGCAGTGCGTGTTGGACCAGTTCGCGTAGCCCTGAACCCGTACATCCTTTTAGATTTAAGAGTTGAATTGAAGAAGAAGTCCATCCTCGGTTGGCGGTATTCAAAGAGCGTTGTAATAGTTGAAAGACCAAGTGTGTGCGTTTTGCTCCATTTCCGCAATCATTCATGCATGAAACACTTGTGATGAACTCGCTCAAGTCAGGATCGTTAAACTCGGACGGGATCAAGTGGAGCGAAGGCTTATCCACGTAGGTGTGGTCTGCAGATTGTGTCAACAGATACTCTGCATGTGTGGACGTCCATACAGCAGCAGCACTGCTAATGGAACTGTAAAGCACACGATTCGAAACGCCGACACTCCACTGACGGCACATGTCTTCTTCCACCATCTCACCAAATCGCAATCGGAGCAGTGCGATGCAACGTCGATTGTCGGAAGGCATTTCGATTTCCACTTCGTCGTCAGAATCAAATGTGGACCTTGTGTGACTCATGACTTCAAACAGCTGTTTGCATTCGTTCAACGAGTAATTGTCCACCACCGTTTGGAATTCGCCAGAATACAGCCACGATGGCCAGTGTTGACGTTGCATTTTCGTCCATCGTTCGAGCATACAGCAGATGTTGGCCTCGTCGTAATTACGATAGCAAGGAGGGATGTGCATTGTTGGTGTTTTGAGTCGATTCAAGTAGCCGTCAAACGCTCGACTCACGCACTTGACGGCTGCCCATTTAAATCCGTTCGTGGAATCATGCCTATCTGCATCGCGTATGGTTTTCCTGTCTTTTCATGTATCTTGAACTGATAGTGTTTTGAATTAAATCCCACTACTGGATACATGAGCAAGGGATCGTCGGAGGTGTTGTCAACTATCGATAGCAAACGAGATTGAGGATACCCGTCGTTGCTCTCCACACCAACCGCGTGCTTGCAAACATCGTTTCGAAAATCTTGAAGCTGCTTTCCACACATGTTGGCATGGAACGTCGGATCGCTCTTGATACGCAGCATGGTAGCATGCATAAAATATCGAGTGCAAAGCAAACACTTTTTGCGAGCTTCCGGAAGACGCCTCTTGCCGTCACGCCAAGCCTTCTTTTCGGAAGGCAACAAATACTCTGTGCATACAAACACGCGAGGGTCGTCCTCTCCATGACGCTGTTTGCCCAAAATGTAGCACCAGCACCGTTTGCCGTTTACACAGGAGCGCTCTCCGATGTCCTCATTTGCAGGACGCAACATCGTGTTATCATACGAACGCGGCACCAACTCCACATCTGGCAACTTGCCCTTTGAGGGCATCTTCGACAAAAGGTCCAGTGCCTCGTTACTCGTAAACTCCGCTCCGCACATTGGATGGACTTCCACAAAATTATTAAACATGTCCTCCACAAACCCATTTTCAGACACTTGATCTATATCACGCTCATTATACGGAAGAGACAATGGTTCGTCTTGACCGTCTTGACCGTCTTGACCGTCTTGACCGTCTGTAGAAGAAGACCCTTGAGATCCCTCCTTTTTTGAGCGCTTAAGATCTTTACCATTTGTGCTGCCAGTCACCACTTTTGGAATATTATCAAATATTTTCGAGTTTTTATGCCACTCATATCGATCTTCATCTTCAGAATCACTCATAATGCTCAAAAATTGGTTAGTAGTCACGCTCAATTCTTGGCGTGTGTGTGTCTATGATATCAGACTAGTTTAAAAAAGTTAGCGTAGTATTTATTTTGCATAAATGCGATGCAGACGACGCCACTCAGCGTATGCAAGACATGCGTGTGCGCAACCGGCCATGACAATGCACAGCATACATAACACAAAACACAACTTGCTACTCTTTGGAATAATCTGCACCATTTCATACAGCTGCGCCAAATCACCAAACCATCCTTTAAGCCATTCTCCAAACCATCCTCCAAACCATCCTCCAAACCATTCACTTAGCCATCCATTCTGCTGTAAAATGGATGACCACACTTCCGAACCCCATGAACAATTCTCCGCAAATCGAATTGCGTCCCGAGCACCTTCTATGATCACTGCGCTGATCGTCTCATTCTCCAAAGGAATGCGACGCACCTCCACAAACCGAGGAGCCATTAAGAGCCAACGCTTCTTGTTTTCTTTTCAAACCTTTAGAAAAGGTCTTCTTGTTTCGTAAACCTTTTCTAAAGGTTCAGCGTAAGCTGGTTCTTAGCGATAGATTTTATTAACAGAAAACCTAAAGCACTGCTCACCCAGCAGCTCACGACCACTACCTAAAATGTTGATAGATTGCAAATTTCTGACTGCCATCTCTGGACTATAAGCTGCATAAGGGGGGGTGTGTATGCAGCAAGATGGGCATATTTTACACATGCCACCTGGACATATTGCGCAGCACCCTATATGCTTCAATTGGTATCGGAGTTCGCGTGCGTCGTTATACAATGCTAACGAGAGTATTTGTAATGTTAACTGAACACAGTGCCCTTGAGCAAACATTATTGGACACCATTGAAAGCACACCGGGAAAAAACCCGTCATGTACGCGCAGTCGTCGTACTCAAACTTGTACTCGCGACGTGCATACCTTTCACATATGTCCAGTAAGCGAAGAGAAACGTTTGTCGTCACTAAGTAAGCGACCATGTTGGTCAAATCCTCGTGAGACCATGGTCGATCTTGAATCAAGTGGAATTTAGGAGGCCTTGTTCGCGTAATGTCGAAAAACACACTTTCACATTCAGAACCATCAAAGGTACTGGATGCAAACAACGTGGAATTTATTCGCAACAACCTGGCCCTGTCCTGATCGTTTTCTGGAATGAAGCGAATTGCCAAATGACCAGGTGCACTGCCATCGCAACGATACGTTTCTAAATACTGAGATAGCTTTCCTAAAAACGAAAAACTATCAAAACGCCAATGACCAGTCACCAACTCGGCACGCATGCTTTCTCTGCTTACCTGCTCGTCTCTTTGCCACCTTTATAGCGCGCTAAGAAATCACAGTAACTTCCATCATGCTTCCGTCATGCTTCAATCGCGCCTCAGTGATGCGACGTCTTTCGAAAGCAATCCAACACCCCGTAGAAACTCATGATGAAACCCAAGATGATCCAGAAACAGAATTCAAGCGTCGAGCCGTCGCTGTGCAAATAATGAGTAAACACATAGACAGAGAAGTCAAAGAAATCAGCTCTTCCGGTGACGAACGGTGCGGAAGCCTGTTCTCATGTTTTTTTAGGAGATCTAAACGACAAAGCTCCTCCAGTTCCTCTTTTGAAAAACGCGTGTTTGGAACGGCCGTCAAAGCCACACCCGCCGAAACGAAACTATCAGAAGTCATATCACAACTGCAAACTCTCCTCGAAGAACAAGAACTCAAAGTCAAAAAAGCACGCGCGCATGCACAGCTGGCTTACAAACCAGGGTGTGATGCCAAACAAAACAAGGAGGCGCTCCAAGCCTTGAAACGCGTCAAACAGCTCGAAAAGCAGATGGAAGGCATGCAAGGTCAACTGGCTATGGTCGAACGACAACGAGATACGCTTGAAGAGTCGCAAATGCAAAAGAAGCTCGTCGCTGCTCTAAACCAATCCGCCAAAGTCATGAAAGCCAATGGAACCCTTGTAAAACAAGCAGAGCAAGTCGCAGACAATGCCGTCGAACTCTTTGATCAAAACGAAGACATTGCGAATGCGCTCTCCCAAATCAATGATGAAGGTGATGAAGACGAACTGCTGGAAGAACTCGCGCAAATGGACGCCGAGGGCACCGCCATCGAAGTCGCCCTTGAGCTTCCCGAACAACCGACACCCGCCATTTCGAGCACTGAATTGCCCTCCGCGCCCAAAAATAAAATTAGCCAGAGGAAACTAGAAAAAACCGCCCTCTTAGCCGCCGCGTAGATGTAGTCAAGGAGAATTAGCAAAAGCCGCGGGTGTCGGACACGGAATTGTTTACGCTAAAATAAATGCATGCAAAACCTTTTATCACATCAAGACTCATCAAGACTCATCGCAGGTCAATGCTTGTATTTGATAACACCCCGTCGTTTGCACACTTGACCAACGAAGCAGATCGTCGCGCCGCACTAGAAATTCATCGAGATTTTGAACGTGAATTAAAAGATCAACACCCAGGAATTTTACACGAGGCCGTCTCCGGCCCACAGCCATTGCGCCAACAATTGGTGTTTTTGATCGCACTGTACTGCACAAAACATTCTATATCGTATGAGACTCTCAAACAATCTATTATCGATTCGAATGCCGATCCTAGCTTGGAAGGCTTGTTCAAGCACGACAGTGGTAAAACCACCGTCAACCTGCATGTACTCGATAGCAATTCCTTGAGAAGAGTCTATCTACAGATCCCTAAAGCATTTCGAACACCAATACCCACACAGACCATGTGGAAGGAAGAGAAGGAAGAGAAGGAAGAGAAGGAAGAGAAGGAAGAGTCAGCCAAGACGACCAAGACGACCAAGACGACCAAGCCGACCAAAGCAATAAAGAAAAATCGTCACAAAAACACTATGTTTACCTGGGTATGCTGCGACTCTTGTTCAAAATGGCGACGCTTGTACAATCACAACGCCAGCATCCCACTTCCTGACGTTTGGACTTGCAGCATGCACCCGCTCGATATCACATGCAACACTCCAGCTGACGAGATGGTTGTCGGTGAGACTGTCACTGGATGAAACCACTCAAGTAAATTCAACTCATTTTAGACGAAAAAAAAATGATACGCTAAATGATGAGTTTGTCCAATATCGAATTTGACATCGATTTCTGATGAACGACTTTGCAGAATTGGTTTACACGGCAACGCGTAAAATACCAGAAGGAAAAGTGTGTACGTATGGAGCAGTTGCGAAAGAGATTGGAAACCCAAAGGCGGCGCGAGCGGTGGGTGCCGTTTTGAAGAAAAATCCATATGGTATTGAAAGCGGGTGCAACTCTGATCAAATGGTGCCCTGTCACCGTGTTGTCAACATGAAAGGCGAATTGACGGGTTTCTTTGGTAAAACTGACGAAGCGGCATTTGAACGTAAACGCAATTTGTTGGAGAAAGAAGGGGTTGACTTCAACACAGACGGAAAAGTTTCACAATGTTGTATTCATCGCAAATTTTGAATCAAATACGCTAAAAATATTTTGAAACATAGCCACGTCAGCCTTTGCAACGTCGTCATGGGACTGACTCAAGTGTTGTTCTTTCAGCACACCTCCGATCGCCTTTTACGCGCGAACGTGAAAACGCGCTTTGTTCTCGAAACAGATTCCCTCCTGAAAACAGAATATCGAAAAGATTTTTCCAAGATTGCAACGCGTGTCGACATTAACAAAGTGAAAACACTTGACGAAACCGGTCGTAAAGTTCAGTATTCTCCTTATGAAATTCATGACCGTGGACTCTCGCTAGAGGAGGATCCTTCTACTGCACCGTTTCGAAAATATATTGTCAAGATGGTTGGATTTGGGGACAAGATCAAATGGGAGTCTGAAAAGAATCTGAATGAAATTCGTGATGTAATCATTGGAACTATTCGCGATTTATATTGGGAACCATCTGAGATTTCTCTCGTGATTGATGGCGATTGGTTGAAGCGCAAATCTATGACTTTCATGGCAACCTGTCTGCTGAGTGCGCTACCCGAGTTAGAGCTCCATATTGTTCGCACATGCTCTACTTCACATTTGAATTACATGCATTGCACACAGGAATATAATCCTACAGATGACATCAACGACATCATTATTGGACCCAAAGAGACCTGGATGGATCTCATTGACAAGGGCGCTTCCATTAAAATCTGGCACATTATTCCTCCCACCAACGCCGTTTCCGGCCCTTCGGGTATGCGTAATTTTTCAATGTCCGATCTCGTCATCGCCCTGGGCGCCGGAGCTGAAACTGCAAAAGAATTTGAAGTATGGGGTCAAAGCGGTATGTCGGAACCTCTGCCGTCCTAGACCTGTCAGACCTGTCAGACCTGTCAGACCTGTCCCAAGTCCGATGTAAGTTTACCCTTACTCCAACCGTTACTCCAACCGTTACTCCAACCGTTACTCCGTATCAATACGGAGGGCCTCCGTACTACTACGGAAAAACGGCCGCCTCAAAACCGACTCAAAATTCATGTAAAAACACATGCCAAACCGCGCCTTTTAAAACACGAGCACTTTTCTGCGCCT
>Ga0233432_10003170_pt1 | contig 14958 bp, 27 predicted proteins | sample SI_122_August201_6_FD_179870 | JGI IMG/M metagenome (GOLD analysis project Ga0233432, IMG submission 179870) | Seawater microbial communities from Saanich Inlet, British Columbia, Canada - SI_122_August2016_10_MG | ecosystem: Environmental > Aquatic > Marine > Inlet | place: Canada: British...
GTTTTGGATCTTTTAAAGTCACACCTGCTTCCGTTGCAGAAACAAACTTACCAACAAACTCGCCGCTCAAAGTTGCGACTGATACAACATCATTCTTATCAAAACTCATTTCAATTTCCTATTTTAAATTAATAATTCTTTCACACATAAAATGACTAGTGCTAACAAACCAGAGGCAACTAAACCGAATAACGAACCCCAAAGGTAAAAGTTAATATAATCATCATCTACTATTTTCTTTTTCATTATAATAAACCCTTATATTTTTAGATATAATGATTTATTTATTCAACTTTTTAACGATCTTCGTGTTTTTCGTAAGATAATCCTAAACCTACCGCTTCAAACACAGCAATGACAAAACCCAAACTACCAATTGATAATGCCAAACCATACAATGCATCTACTAGCATAATAATTTCCTGACTCATTTTGATTAATATACCGTTATTATACATCAATCAAATCCTTTTGTCAACCAGTTAATCCCACAGGTCCTCATAATACTTTCCGAACAACCTAAATCCATTTTTGATTCTATGATAACTTTCAACTTGATCTCGTTCAAAGATCATTCGTTCCCTGGGCGAACAAAACACTCTTTCAGTGTCGCCATCCCATTCACCCACTTTGTGCTGGAATGCGTAAATCATTTCTGTCATTACATAATCCCATCGCTCGTGAACTTTATCATCGCCATGTAACCTTTCAGGAACATCGTGCAATTCGACTTTTGCGGAACCATGTCCTGTTTTAGCAAGTTGCATCAAGCAAGGCAAGATTATCTCTGCTAACGTACAATCCATTGACCAAGTATCCCAAGGATCAATTCTAACTTGCGTTTTCTGTTTAGGAACATATCCAAACCATTCAAAAAGATATCTATGATACCATCTATCCTTAGGAAAATCACCTATATTTATTTTCATGCTAAAATTTCCGTTATCCTTATTGCTAGATTAGTAAACCATTCCTCATCATGACCACGAGTCGTTTCTGCCGCTGTACCTATACGAATACCGCTTGTTTCAACGAATGATCGTGGGTCGTTCGGAACGCCGTTCTTGTTGACTGTGATTCCGTTATCTTCTAATATGTCTGCTGCTTCACGACCACTATATTGACTGTCGCTCAAATCCATTAGAATGATGTGCGAATCCGTTCCGCCTGTTTGAACAGGAAACCCACTTTCCTCGAACACTTTACACATTGCTTTCGCATTCTTTACAACCTTTGTAGCATACTCAACAAACTCGGGTTTTGATGCTTCGATAAAGCATTGAGCCTTTGCGGCAATGATATGCATCAGAGGTCCGCCCTGAGTACCTGGGAATATCGCACTATTAATCTTTCTCGTATATTCTTCGTTGTTCCATAGAATGATTCCACCACGAGGTCCTCGAAGAGTCTTGTGTGTAGTCGATGTAACAACATCAGCATATTTCATAGGACTATCATACGCACCGCCAGCAATCAAACCGGAATAATGCGCCATATCTACTAACAAAAATGCGCCAACTTCATCAGCAATCTTTCTAAATCGTTCAAAGTCAATTTGTCGTGGATATGCGCTTGCACCGGCAACAATCATTTGTGGTCGAATGTTATGCGCTATTTCGGAAACTTCTTTGTAGTCAATGAATCCATCAGCATCAACGCCATATGAATACGCATCATAAATCTTACCTGAGATGTTAGGAGGACTGCCGTGACTCAGATGACCGCCGCTCGCCAAATCCATTCCGAGTATTTTATCACCTGGCTTGAGAAATGCCTGATAAGCTGCTGTGTTTGCGTTTGCGCCACAGTGAGGTTGCACATTTGCATAGTTTGCATCATACAATTCACACAAGGTTTTGATCGCTAGTTCTTCGATCTTATCCATGTTTTCGCAACCATTATAATAACGCTTGCCTGGATAACCCTCTGCGTATTTGTTTGTGAATACGCTACCCGCCAACTCCATTACTGCATCACTGGCAAAGTTTTCGCTCGCAATCAACTCAATCGTTCTTCCCTGTCGATTAGTTTCACTTCTCAAGATGTTACTTATTCTTCTGTCCATTCTTCCTCTTCTTTTATGTCAGGATGCTCTAACCATCGTTCATGCATATAATACCATTCATATGCCTTTTCTTTTGTTTCGAATTGTGGGCTCAATGCAACATTGTTGTCGGCAACCCAAAACCAAACAATCTGTATTTCGTTTTGATTACATTTTATCAGCTTCATGGACAGTACCCAGGTTTACACCTATTGTCTTGTTTAATCGACTCATAGGGATACTATCCTGTGAGAGTTCTAACGCTTTTTGTTTCATATTCACATTAAAGTTATCACGAAACCAAATATCAACTCTATCAGCGATGTCAATCGCTTTGCGAAAGATCTTACCTTTCCATTTGTTTAATATTCGCATTAAAATAACTCCCTCTCAGTCATCACAAGAAACTCCATCTCATTATCTTGTGCGTACTTTGTAGCGGCACTCCACTTTGCTTTGTTGACTTTCATTGTTCGTTGTTGATGTGGTTTAATCTCAACAATCTTTTGAACTCGATTCCCATTCTTATCAATCATATCAACCCAGAAGTCGGGATAATACGTTCGATGTTTTTCTTCAAATATATATGGGATCTTAATTTCTTCACTTGACCATGATAAAATTTGTTCATTGCGGTCGCAATAAACCATGAATAATCTTTCCCAACTACTGCGGTAGATTATCTGTTTTGCATTGCCGTTATATTTGCCGGCATTTTTTGGAATATACTTGCCTTTGAAATGTGATCTAGACATGTGCGACTTCCCTACACTCCTTAAACCTGCGCATCGAGGTTCTTACTCCGTAGTCATCGTCTGTATTATCAATTGAAGCAGCGAGACCACATAGCAAGATCGCTCGAAAAAAATTACCCATCAGATTTAGATTGTGACTCCTTTTTTGCATTGACTCGTTCTTCCCATGCACGCTGTCGATCTTCAAGTAACAACCATGCGCCATGTAAGCAAACATATACAAAAAACATAATGCTACATGCTACGAGTATTTGAAATAAATTAAGTAAAATTTCCATCACCAGTTCCTCATTATTTATACGCATCCGATCATAACTTCGATCTCAGGATACATGTTTTCAAAAGTTTCTAACCATTCATTAAACTCGGGTGTTAGGTCATCACAATTAACTGCTACAAGTCGTAACTGTTCACCTGTTTGTTCATACACTGTTCTGAACTTCATGTGATCTTCATCGGTCGCATCTATGCACATTGAAGCATACTGAGTACGCATAAAGTCGTCTGAATCAAAGTATGACACTAATTTGTTGATTGACCAAGATTTAGGCAACAACACGACCTTGCCTTTCTGTACATATTCATCTGCTTGATTGTGACAGATCACCGGAGTCAACTCCACTCCATCTTCTAAGATTTTACTTAAACATTCCATTCCGACTCTTCCTCAACAGCGTATAACGCACATTGAATATACTCAGTGTCTTCATCTTGCAAATGTGCCCAATACAAACTAATTTTATCAATTAACTCACACACCTTGACAGGATCAGTCAAATGAACTTGTGTCTCCATCATTTGTTGTAAGTCGTCCATCATCGGTGTAACTTTTTGGTATATACGATTCATAAGTTTTCCTACCACGCCGCCTCTTCCAATGCCATATAGGCAAGTTCTCTTGCATAATCTTCAGCCAAATCTTCAGGCCAACCTTGTGCAATCGCTTTGTTGTATTGCACTTCAAACTCTTTTTCCAACAACATTTCGTTTGAACAGTTACTCATAATCTTCTCCTAGGTTCACGCTACGCCAAAAATTAGCAGCGGCTTGTTCGTCATTGCTAAACAGATTTTTGTGTTCAGCAACGAACTCATTAAGTTCCATAGTTTCTGCTGCATCAAATAAAACTTCTTTCAACTTTGCCATTACTTCACCTTCTTAAACTTTCGTCTTGATTTTGAGAATTGCTTTAGGGGATTCTTAAATTCTATTACTTCCGAAGTACCCTGTTTAACATACGCAACACAATGACCAGCAGGGTTGAGTATATAAGTATGATTAGGCATATCCCAATCAGTTACTTCTTGTAACCAAGTATTCATGCTGATAACTCCTCAGCAATTTCCTCGAACAACTTGTGGTATAGATCTGCAGTTTCATTAACAGGGTTAAGACGCATACAGACATCAGCGTCAACGAAATTCCAATTGATTTCAGCAGCAGTGCCAGCAACGATATTTTGAGGATCGGCGATTGCCTCCTCCATGTAAGAACGAATAACTCTTTTCAAATCTTCCATCATCATCTCCATCAATTCAATTTATACATGTATTATAACACAATAAGCAATAATGTCAACCATTATTTTGAACTATTTTAAGATAAATAGTTCGGACCTGTCCATTTAACTTCAACGTATTCATCAAAGATGTTTCCTCGTGCTTTGTTAGTCGCTGGGGCAGACCAACCTGCCGCCATGAGAATGTCACCTTTGTTGAACTTGGGCCCGTCTTCTTTCACAACAAAACCCCAAACACTTGTCTGGTTGTCAGTACGGATAACTTTGTCGTATTTGCGTCCAGAAGAAACGCTTAGTTGAGTTCGAAACGTATCGGCACGATCTTTTGCCCATTGGATAGTTTCGCAATATTCTGATTTTGCTGAAAAGCGGTAATAGTCTTTAGAAATAACTTCAAGAAGGTTGTCAATCGCATCAGTATAACTCATAATATATTCTCTCTTTCAATTCAATTTATACATGTATTATAGCATACTGAGCGAGAATGTCAACCGTTTTTTTCAATTATTTTATGATCTATTGTGCCAAGGTTCTGATTGTCGCAGTTCTTCTTTTAAACTCTTAACATGCGATCTATGGATCTTGACCTGAATGATTCCGTTATAGTAATCGTCCGATAACAGAACTTTGCGTTCTACCTGTTCGATTAATTCTAGATATGACATGACGCCTTTAGTGGCGCATAGGTGAAGTATCTCTCTTTTAAAATTGTCACGTCCATGTGACTCAAGCAGTTCCTTAACTAGTTCAGAAGAACCGTAGTAAGACATCCAGTCGGATTCTTTTATGACGATCCGTTTGCGTTTCTTACCCTTCAGTGGCGGAAGTTTTGTCTTCGATTTAAATTGTTTCTTTCCAACATATTTCTTGTTGTTGGACAGATCAGTGATAACATAGACAAAGCCCATGTTATCGCCAATCATTTCGGAGGTGAACTCCTTCTCATTATATAACCACATATATTAATCTTCTGATTTAACTAGTGTCCAAATGCCATATGCCAATCCTGCATATGCTCCTATCTTTACGATACCGCCTAGGAATAGTACGGCTAATGAACCAGCAATGATTACACCAGCGTCCCAAGTTGTTCTTTCAGCGATTCTATTTTTTACCCAATCTATCACTTGATCACCTCCCTTAATGTTATGAATTACAATATTATTTATAACACTAATTAGCGACATAAAAAAACGCCAGCACAAAATGCTGACGTTATTAGATGCAGTTTTTGTGACAGTTAAGTGTTGTCACCATCGAAGTATTTTACTGCACTCTTATCAAATACTTTGCGATCTTCACGAAGTTTTGCATAGTCGGTTATACAGATTACTAATAAACCTATTGCAGGAATAGCGAACCATAAGTTTTGAGTTGAGAACGCAATAGCAGCATTCACAAGACCTAATACGAGTCCTACTTGGACTACTAAATCACGAGTTTTAAATATTTCATTTTTCATTTTTTTCTCCATAATATTGTTCAAAACATTCACGTCTAATTTCATTCTCACGGATTATCCACATTACTTCACGCATGTCTTTTTCAACTTCTTTAAACAGTCGTTGGAACTCTGGGTCGTTAATCACATCAAGATACTTTTGTCTTTGTTCGTCTACCTCAGCAAATACTGTTGTTGATAAGAACGCAACACATAATAATAGTTTTCTCATAATAATATACCTTTAATAATTTAATCAAATAGTGTACAAGCTAGTACTGTGTTATTATACAGTATTTTGACACCTTTGTCAACCGGGTATTATAAACTTTCTAAGAACTCTATTACTGCGTTTCTCTGAGTACTATTTAAACTTTCGTAAGCAACTTTTGATGCTTCACCTTCACCACCATGCCATCTTATTGCTTCGTCAATTGTTCTTGCTCGACCATCATGTAGATATCCAATACGATTTAGATCAGCAGGGTAATCACGAGCAAGAGATACGAGATCGTTACCTTTCTCATCACCCAACATAACATTCTTTGTTAAACCTAAACCCCATAGTGGAGTAGTTCGCCATTCAGCACCTGAAGCAGAACCTTCAGCAAGATTATCAGCAAGACCTGGACCCATATCATGTAACAACAGATCACTGTATGGATAGATTGTTTGTCCACGAAGTTCTGTCAATGGATGATTGTTACTTGTAGTCATTGATGGTATATGACAACCCGCACAACCAATCTCTTCAAATAAATCTTCACCAGTTGTATTGTTGTAATCTCTACGGGCACCGACACCAAGTAATGAAAGATACTTGACTAGATTGCTGATGTTTTCGTCTGAAACTTCTGAACCAGAATTACCACAATCAGTTTGTTGACTACCACAATCTGGGTTAGGTAACATAGATGTCATAACACCCATGTCTGTATTGAAAGCAGATGCTATTTGATGCTTGACACTGAATGTACCCGCTTTATAACCAAATCTACCTAATCGTAAATCACCAGTCTCTGGGTCTTCTACTAATGAAGCACGACCTGAGATGCCATCATTGTTACTATCATTCTCATCTTCCCAAGACATAATAGTTTCTTCGTCAATTGCTTCTAACAATCCAACACCAACAATTGATGGTGCGATTCTAGCAGAGAACTGAGGCGGTGTGCCATTTGAGAATACATAGTTCGGTGATCGTAATCCATTTGATAACTCTGTCCAAGCACCAAGAGTAACTGTGCCTTCTGAAGTGCCTGAATCAGAAGGAGTAGAATCAGTATCAGAACTCTCACCAATTACTACAGTTAGATCAGTCAAAGCAACACTAATATTTCGATCAACCACATACATGATCAATGATCTAAATGTATTGCTACCTTGTGCCGGAAGATCAACTGAGTAAGATGCCGTATCAGACCCTGTCACAGTCACATTTGCTGTATTGTATGATGGTTCAACATCTGGGTGTGGATTCTTTTCAAAGCGGAAGCGTACATCTACCGAACCACCTGAAGGTACAGAAGCATTAAATGTTAATTTACTCCCCGCAGAAATTGAAATTGGATACAGGTTAGTATTCATATTAGCAAAACCAGCCCAAGGTTCTGCGCTCGATGGGAATGTGAACAATGAACCATTAGCGATAGTTGTACCACCAAAGGCTTCAGTTAATTCTGCCACACCACCCCCAGAACCAACATTAGAACCAGTGTCAGAACTATCTTTTCCTGGCTGAAGTACACGACCAATCGAACTCATTGGTTCGCCATTCTGATCACCAACATTGAATACCCACTTATCAAGTGAACCACCAACATCAGCAACTAATGCTTTACCATTACGAACATGACAACCTGCACAAGATTCGTTGATAAAGTTCTTATCAGTTTTATTTTTTTGTTCGTGCCAGATTGGATTATCAGGTCTCTCGCCATGAACACCAGTTAGGAAACTTGTATGATGTACTCTACGACCTAGTACGAAAGCATTAGCATTTCCAGGTGCCATATTAGTCGCCATTTGCATGAATCGACCTGCGGGTTCGTTTGTGTAATTATAACCCAGTGTAGTTCCACCACCACTCAAGCCACTCTGTACGATTGGTGTACCATCTTGTTGACCCGGTTGCCATTGAAACGCATGAACACCTGGAGAGCCAACTGTATATACGAAACTTGTTCCGTAGTAGTTTAGACGAGAACCTGCAGGTGGATTGAGTAGAAACATACTTGCTTCAAACTCCATATTCATACCTGTGCGAATAGGTTCTTGTATCTGCCCACCAAGTTGCCATCTTGTTACGATGTCTAATGAATATTTGTGCTGTAAACCAGATGAACTTGTTTTTACAAAGTCATTGTTCCATGTGCCTGAACCATGAGAAACTACACCTGGCTCATTTGGATTTGCTTGTTGACCAAATGGTTGTGGGTTGAACCAGAACTGACCTGTTGTGTTTTGACCTGAATACCAAACACGAAATTCTTTAGCACCCAATGCTGATTCGGTAATCCATGTTACCCTGATCAGACTCTGACCCTTTGAGACATAATCTTCTAACTGAATACGCATTGTACGATACTGCCAATAGTGCGCTAGATAGTGGTCATAATGATCTTGGACACCAGAATCTTTGTGGTGACGATCACGTCCACGATCAGCAATTCGAGTTACAATAACGCCATCACTTCTTGTAAATGTTGTATCTGGTTCTAATACTGTACTTGCATTGTATAATGGTACAACTTCACCACTTGGTGGTTCAGGTGGTTCGGGTGTTTGATTTGGACTTTCGAGATATGCGACTACTTCTTCTATTGAAGTGCGAGTGGCATCAGGTGAAATAGTATCAGCGACCAGTACTTCACCTCTAAGACCAAACAAATATCTTAGAATGATTAATCCATCAGATAACGCATCGACCTCGCCATTGCCATCAACATCAGCATATGACATTGTATTTTCTATGCGAGATACAACTTCTGAGTCAGAATAGGGTGAGTTAGGAGAGATTGCGCCATCAGTAAGACTGTCGCCACGAAGACCAAAGGCATAACGAAGTATCAGCAATCCATCACTGAGAGCATCTGCCTCGTTATTACCATCAACATCCCAATCATTAGCAAATGTATTGACTGAGAAACAACATAACGACACGATAACAAATTTCTTAAATATTGACATCTTGCACCTTCAAATTATTATATGTATTTAATATTTATCATCTTTTTTTGTGCGTTTTATCGTTGTTTCAACTTACTTACTCCCAACCCTCATCTTCCCATTGATCATCCGGACTCTTTTCTGGTTCAACTTCTGCACCGCAATTAGGACAGAATGAAACAGGCAAAAGCGAAGGTGTTTCAATTATAAATTCTCCACCGCAACTATCGCAGTATACTTCTTGTCTGTTCATACTTGTTCTGTCTCCACGTTACATTTTTCTAAAAACTTTATGCCGTCATCGCTCTTATATGAATCTTTGTAATATACTTTCTTAATACCTGACCCGTATATTTGTTTTGCACACTCAACACAAGGCGAGCATGTTGCGTACATTTCTGCACCTAATCCTGACTCATTTGATCGTGCCAACTTTGCAATCGCATTCTGTTCGGCATGTATCACTTCAGGTTTAGTTACGAGGAATTGTACATCGCCATTAGGCCATTTAACCTCGTTTTCACACACATTTTCCCATCCTGCAGGTGTTCCATTATATCCTATGGAAATGATGCGATTATCTTTGACAATAATCGCACCCACCTTTTTACGTTCACATGATGATAACTCGGCAAAGCGGTGTGCTACATCTATATATGCTTGTTGCCATTTATCCATTAAGCAGCACAACCTTGACCATCAAATCCGCACACTTCGCCTTCTGGAGTATTATCACCCCAACCCCATTCACCTTCCATGCCGTTCACAGAATATTCTGTTACACGCTTTTCAAAGAAGTTATCGTGTGATGCGCCATTCAATACCCAATCCAGCCAAGGCATTGGATTATCTTTCGCATTAAACTTTGGTTTCATGCCGAGCTGCAATAAACGTCTATCAGCGATATGACGAATGTATTGCTTCACTTCTTTCTCTGTGATGCCTTCTTGATCGTGACCATTGAATGCAAGTTTGATGAACTTATCTTCTAACTTAACAGCATTCTTCGCCATCTCATAAATCTTTGATTTCAACTCATCGTTTACAATACGAGGATGCTCTTCTACAAACTCACGGAACAACTTAGCGTTGCCTTGAACGTGCATGGTTTCATCTCGAATTGACCACTCAACAATAGTACCCATTCCTTTCATCTTACCGAAACGCTGAAAGTTCAACAGCATTACGAATGATGCGAATAGTGACATACCTTCGTTAAATACAGATTGAGCAAGTGCTAATGCCAATCCAGTTTGTGTGTTGATATTGCCTTCTTTCATGAAATCAAGTTTCTGTGCCATCTCTTTGTACTCTAGAAACGCATGAAAGTCCTCGTCAGGCAAACCTAACGTGTCGTTCAACAATGCATAAGCACGTTGATGTACGCCTTCACGATTAGCAAATGATGCTAACATATTTCTTACTTCGTTGTTCTTAAACTTCGGAATCAACAGTTCGTGATAGTTCTCACCTACCTGTACATCTGATTGTGTAAACAGTCGTAGAATTTGCGTTACAAACTCTTTCTCGCTGTCACTTAACTTTGTTTTCCAATCCTGCACATCTTCAGACAACTCCGCTTCCGTCTCCACCCAGTGGATCTCTTCGTGCTTCTGCACTAACTCTACCGCCCATGGGTACATGAAAGGTTTGTATGCTTTACTATATTCTAGTAATCCTGTTTTCTCGGTCAACTTCTATCTCCTATCCTTCACAGGCACGACATTCATCATCGCCTGTTTCTTCTATTGGTTTATTTAAAAATTCTAGTAGTTCGTTGTACCCGCCTATGTATTCACCAGCGATGTATACTTGCGGTACAGTTTTAACATCCTTTCGACCTGTAACTTCTGCTGCTGTTTTGCCAACAGACGCTAGATCAATATCATCAAACGGGATACCTCGTAATCTTAACTCTTCTTTTGCCATTGAGCAATAAGGGCAATCTTTCTTCGAATAGATGATATTACGATTATCGCCTTGCAATGCTACTCTTTCAACTTTTTCACTCACGTTTTCGGCACGTTGTTTTGCCTCAGTACGAAGATAATATAATCCTTTTAATCCTTCTTTCCATGCACGTAAATGCACTTGATTTACATATGCTTTGTCAGCACCTGCAGGGAAGAATAGGTTGACGCTTTGACCCTGACAAATATATTTTTGTCTGTCAGCGGCGTGTTGCACAACCCAGTTTTGATCAAGTTCATCTGCTGTCTTGAAGATCGCTTTTTCGCCTTCGTTCAAGAACGGCAAATGCTGAACTGATCCTTTCTTAGTAATGATAGATGTCCATGTCGTATCATTATCTTGATCTTTTTGTTGTAACAATTCTTTAAGGTATTTGTTCTTCACAAGGAATGAACCAGCACGTGTTCTGTGCGTATAGGCATTTGCCTTCAATGGTTCAATTGATGGCGATGTTGCAAGAATAACACCAGATGATGCATTGGGTGCGATTGCCATCAAATGCGAATTGCGTCTGCCTGAATCAGGTCCGTCCGGATATGCTCCACGTTCTTCAGCAAGTAATTCTGTTTCAGCAACTGCCTCACTCTTAATATGACTAAACACAACATCATTGATCTCTTTTGCAAGTTGTGATTCCCATGCTACGCCATGCTTTTGTAATAAACTATGGAAACCCATAGCACCCAAACCGATACTTCTCTCACGAGCAGCACTAAACTTAGCACGTTCAATTGTATCAGGAGCGTTGTGTATAAAGTATTCCAATACGTTGTCGAGCATACGAACCAAGTCACGCACAATAGATGTATCTTTCCAATCATCATAATATTCAAGATTCAATGATGATAGACAACAAACTGCAGTTCTCTCGGCATCAGTCGGCAGATGAATTTCGTTACATAAGTTTGATCCGTTGATTTTCAAACCCTTATCTTTTAAAGGTTGAGGAAGATCAGCATTCGCAGTATCAATGAAATTCAAATACGGTTCACCTGTTCTAAATCGTGTTTCAATAATACGTTCCCATAACTTACGAGCATCAACACTATCCTTTACACGACTATCCTTAGGATCTAAAAGATCAAAAGAACTTCCTTGTTTAACTGCTTCCATAAACTTGTCGGATATATTGATTGCATTGTGTAAGTTTAACGCTTTACGTTGCACATCACCTGTCGGGATGCGCATGTTAAGAAACTCAATAATATCAGGATGAGATACATTCATATAAGCAGCATATGAACCTTTGCGTGTTTTACCTTGTCGGTATGCAATCATATCTGCATCTACTGTGTGTAAGAAAGGCATAGGACCCGGAGCAATATCACTCACGGTTCTTACATCACTCCAATGACCCCCAACACCGCCACCATACACAGACAACCATCGCAATTCTGCTGAGTGACTGATTAAACCTTCTAGTGTATCTGGAACATAAGTCAAGAAACAAGAGATGGGCATTCCTTTGCCTTGTTTCGATCCATTCGGGGCATTCGACAATACAGGCGAAGCAAACATAAACCATTTGTTCGATACATAATTGTATAGTCGTTGCGCTAAATCTTCGTCAAGTTCACCATCATATTGTGACCATGCTGTTGCCGCTCGTTTGTATGCCTCCTGCGGTGACGTCTCATATTCTGTTAAGTAAAAATCCTTTAGCATTCCTAATGCATACGATGCGAGCAAAGAGTCTTTGCTCTTGTCAATTCTTATTGTCATATAAATCTATCCATTCTTGATTAACACGCCTAAACGAATGTTGGCAGTGTATGTATATACTTTTATTATTAGTTTGTGAAATCTTCTATCATGGGAAAGATTGCATGAATAGCACAACCAATCTCTCTCGCTAACTCTATGTGTTCTTTTTGCGTACCATGACCAGAACGCAATTCAACATAATGAATCCATGATCTAATAGTCCCATTTACATATAGGCGTGATTTCGTGTTTCCTTCGGGCAGAACTGCTCTTGCTTGCTCTTTTGCGATACCATTGTCGATTGCCCAATTGTACGCTGTTTTCGCTTGCTGAATAACCTTGAGTTGTTCTTCTTCCCATCTTTCTTTAATGTAATCATTCTCGCATTCAATACTGTTTTGTCTATTCTTTTGATCTTGTAATCGTGCCTCACGAACTTCAAATGTTTCATCCAAATCATTGGGATCCGCATATCGTTGTGAGAACTCTTGAAACGAAAAAGATCTGTGTCGTAGCAACTGCCTTGCGATGTCTCGTGTGGTTTCGACTTCGATGGTCGCTGATGCAATCTCAAACGGCGACCAATGGGCATGCTTAATTAGATAGTTTAACAGTCGTTGACTTGTTTCAGTATTAATTTGATTAGAAGGATTAGATACTCTAGCGGCATATGCAACCAAATCTTGTACATCTTTCATATCACTTTTAAAATCATCGCTAGGTTGAGTATATCCTACCAATCGTGCTTTCATTAACATTTTCTCCAATAGCTAAGTTGTAATTTACCAGTTAATCCATTATAGGTGTTATTATCTATAATGACTTCAAAATCAGGTTGTGAAACACCCGATAGTATAACATCATTCACATCATTTGTCAAGATATCTTTTGGCCATATAAACACTTTATAACCTTTGTCAAGACACCTTTCCATTCTTGCAACAATTTCTTTATTACGTGGTTCATTATCAAATATGAACACACCATTCTCTATGTTTGCGAGTCCTGACCCATTACCATCTGCGCCTGCCATAGCGACAGAGTTTGATAGGAATAAACTGTCAATAGGACCTTCAACTACATAATATCTTTTACTGAAATCACATGTATCTAAACCGAAAATCTTTGGCATAGATTCATCAAGCATTATTGTGATATATCTTAATGAGCTTGCATTTAACGCTCGTCCTTGAAACCCGAACATGTTACCTTTAGTATCGATGAAGGGCAGAACAATCCTGGGTTCATCATTGTTTCGAGGCAACTTGCCAGGAAGCATTGTGTTTACCCATTGATTAAATTTAGGAGCGTAATATAATTTATAATGTTTCGATACTGGGATCCGCCTATTTTCGACATATTTTTTAACAAAATTATCAAATTCTAATTGACTAATTTTCTTCAATTTATGAAGCGGAGAGTCCTTCTTTTTGAATGCAGGTTGTTTGTGAAGCAGTGTATCTAAAGGCGTGAGAGGTTGCGTAAGTTCGGTTCTCTTGCGTTTCTCGACACCCATGTCGATAATATAGTCGTTATACAAGGAAGGTTCTACTGCTTTCAGGAAGTTACGTAATGACAGCGATGCACCACAGTTGTGACAATAATATAATGCAGTATTGTCCTTTTCTAATATCCACCCTCGTGCTTTACTTTTCGACTTTTGTGAATCGCCACAAATAGGACACCTACAGTTTGCTTTGTAGGGACTTTGCGATTTTACAGCGTATCTTTCAAGACGCACAGACAGGATGCCTGCGAACTTCAAATCAATAGGATTCATTATATACCTGTTAGTGTTATTGCTTATATTAAAGCATTATAACATAATTCAGTGTTGCTGTCAACTGCCGATTGCGAGAAAATTTCCTGTCTGGAGGATAGTTGCGATGAGGAAACCTACACCCCATGCGCTACCCATAATATACCATTTCCACTTTTCTAGTGTAGATGTTCTCTGTTCGATTGTTTCGACCATCGCCTTCATTTCATCGTGATATTCACGAAAATCTTTCTTTAATTCGTCTTCGTGGCGTGAGATCCGATCATGGATAATTTCGATGTCTGCTGCTTGACGATTCATGCGTTCTGAGAACGATTCTCTTATACCATCAATCGTTGAATCGTGAACAGCGAGGATCTTATTGATGCCATTAGAAACATCGGCAATCTTATCAATGGCGCTGTCTAATCTTGTCAGCACTGCTTCGATATTGCCCACATCCCGCTTAAGGAGTTCTACATCTGTTTCTAAACTAACTTGCGACATCTATTTTTCCAGGTTTTTGATTCGCTGTTCGAGCTCATCAATTTTTTTAGTTACATGTGGATACTTTTTGCGCCAAGCATCCTCGGGTTG
>Ga0233432_10003171_pt1 | contig 14956 bp, 16 predicted proteins | sample SI_122_August201_6_FD_179870 | JGI IMG/M metagenome (GOLD analysis project Ga0233432, IMG submission 179870) | Seawater microbial communities from Saanich Inlet, British Columbia, Canada - SI_122_August2016_10_MG | ecosystem: Environmental > Aquatic > Marine > Inlet | place: Canada: British...
ATAAGCGTATAAACTATGCTCGAACCCCGCATGAGAAGCCGCCCATGATCCTGAGAACTTGCAGCGAACATGTTCTTTCGATTCAATCCGATCCGCATCGTAATAATGTGTCCAAACAAAAAGAGACTTCACCCGCCGCGAGAGCAATTCGATCAGCTCGACCGGGTTCTTCATGTGATAAAGCACTCCCGAAGCGACTCCGACATCGAACACCTCCTCATGCTCTCGCAGAAAATCGACGAAGTTACCCAACTCGAATCGAGCCGTCTTCAGGTTCAGCAACTCCTTAACGACCAGGCATCTTAAATAAGCATCCGCGTTCCCTTCAATTCCCCGAATCGACTTTGCACCAGCTGACTCGATCATTCCAGTGTGACAAGCCTCGAGCGGACCAAGCTCCAAAACGGTCTTGTTCTGAAACCCTCCTAGAAGCTCAGCTGCCCAATGAATGCGGGCATCGTCATGCAGCTTGCCCATTCCTTTGGAATCAACGCCCATTTCATCAGGCATAATGGAAAACCACTGCCCTTCGAAGAGATCGATCGCGTTCTGGTTACACGGACTCCGATCGAAGTAGTTTTCTTTTCTCATCCTATCGTGTTCTGAAACCCAATCCTATTTCTCGCCTTCCAAATAAGTCCGAAAATAAGCAATCGTCTCCTTCAAGCCTTCCGCCAATGGCACCTTCGGCTCCCAACCTAGATGCTTTCTCGCAAGCGTAATATCCGGTTTTCGCTGCTTTGGATCATCCGAAGGCAACGCTTCGTGAATGATCTTCGACTTCGAACCCGTCAATTTAATCACATTCTCGGCGAGCTCCAACATCGTAAACTCGACAGGATTTCCAATATTAACCGGGCCGACGGTTTCTTCCTGCTCCATCAATCGGACAAACCCATCAATAAGATCACTAAAATAGCAAAACGAACGAGTCTGCATTCCATCGCCGTAAATAGTGATGTCTTCGCCCTTCAATGCTTGGACAATGAAATTCGAAACGACTCGACCATCTTCCGGAGACATTCGAGGACCGTAGGTGTTGAATATCCTAGCCACGCGGATATCTACCCTGTTCTGGCGGTAGTAATCGAAAAATAGCGTTTCAGCGCAGCGCTTCCCCTCATCGTAACACGACCGAATGCCAATCGGGTTCACGCTCCCCCAGTATGACTCCGGTTGGGGGTGGACATCGGGATCGCCATATACCTCCGAAGTAGAAGCTTGAAAGACGCGCGCGCTCACGCGCTTCGCCAAACCGAGACAATTTATAGCTCCCATCACCGAGGTTTTAACCGTCTTGATGGCATTATACTGGTAATGCACTGGCGAAGCAGGACAGGCCAAATTATAAATGCGATCCACTTCAAATTTAAACGGATCCGTCACATCATGACGGATGAATTCGAAATTCGGGTGTCCCAATAAATGCCCGATATTCCGTTTCGCGCCTGTGAAGAGATTATCCATGCAGATAACTTCGTTTCCTTCACTTAACAATCGATCCGACAAATGGCTTCCCAGAAAACCAGCTCCTCCAGTTATCAATACTCTCATAAATACAATTCGCTACAGATTACGAAACAACCAATGAATTTCTCCTTGTCAAACGACCCGTCGACTTCGTTCTAAAATCTCCCGAGAAATTTTGCCAATCTCGTCACGAAAAAATCACCCTTCATTCTTTTCGTCTGCCTCGTAACGATCGATCCACGCTCGGCTCCAAGACGCGTAGTCCCCTGCTTCGATATGCAGCCGCACCTGTCTCATCAAATCCAAATAGAAATGCAAATTATGAATCGTCAGCAACGTGCAACTGAGCATCTCTTTCGCCATCGTCAGGTGGCGAATATACGCACGGCTAAAGTGCGCGTTCGCATAATTATCCAAACCCTCGACCAGTGGCGCAGGATCTCTCGTGAAACGCGAATTACGAATATTGAACATCCCCTCAGGCGTGAAAAACGCCCCATTCCGAGCCACTCGAGACGGCAAAACGCAATCGAACATATCCACCCCAAGAGCAATCATCTTCAACATTTGAGGTGGAGTCCCCAACCCCATCGTATACCGAGGTTTTTCCTCCGGCAAAAACGGAATTGTCACGCCCACCTGATGCAACATCTCTGGCTCTGGCTCGCCTACGCTTACTCCGCCAACCGCATAACCCGGTAAATCCAGAGCCGCCAGCTCTTCCGCAGATTGACGCCGCAGATCTTCGAAAGTTGACCCCTGAGCGATCCCAAAAACATGGTGCCCCGTATCTAAAAAGCTCAAATCCTCCGCGATATCCCGGCACGCTTTCGCCCAACGAGTCGTGCGTTCGACCGCCTTTGCGCAAACATCCTTCTCGCAAGGCCAAGGCGGACACTCGTCGATCACCATCGCGATATCCGAGCCAAGATTCGCCTGAATCGTCATCACTTCCCGAGGACCCAAAAACACCTTCGATCCATCCAAGTGCGATTGGAAAGCAATTCCCTCTTCGCTCAATTTACTCAATTTCGCCAAACTGAACGCCTGAAATCCCCCGCTGTCCGTCAAGATCGGACCATCCCAGCCCATAAATGAATGTAAGCCTCCGAAATCCCGGATCAACTCGGATCCAGGACGCAAGTTCAAATGATACGTATTACCCAATATAACCTGGGCGCCGATTTCCTTGACCTGCTTCGGCGTCATGCCCTTGACCGTTCCCTGCGTTCCAACAGGCATAAATATCGGCGTTTCGATATCGCCATGCAAGGTACGCAAGCGTCCTCGACGGGCCGCCGTGTTCTCGTCTTTTGCCAAAATCTGAAAATGATCGCTCATGGAATTCAATATAAAGGGCCACCACGAAGCGCTTCCATCGGGTTTTCAATCCTTCGTTAACCAAATTAGCCCAAAAACTAATCTTTCATCGCCCTTGACCCAACCCTTTTCGCCCTATTTAAACTGCGCCCCAAGCCATGCTGCTCGTCATCGACAACTACGACTCCTTCACATACAATCTCGTGCAATATTTCGGCGCGCTGGGAATCGAGCAACGCGTCTATCGCAACGACAAAATCACCGTCGAAGAAGCCCAGGCGCTCAACCCAAGCCGCATTCTCATTTCCCCCGGACCGCGCACGCCCAACGAAGCGGGCGTGAGCGTTCCGATGATCGAAGCGTTCGCCGGCAAAAAGCCTATTCTTGGCGTCTGCCTTGGCCACCAATCGATCGCTCAGCATTTCGGCGGCAATGTCGTCCGAGCCGGACGACTCATGCACGGAAAAACCTCTCGCCTGAAACACAACGGCCAAGGCCTTTTCGCCGGTATTCCCCAAGATATTGAAATCGCTCGCTACCACTCGCTACTCGTCGAACGCGAATCATTCCCCGATTGCTTGGAAATCGCCGCCGAAACCGAATCTGGCGAAATTATGGCCTGCCGGCACAAAGAATTCCCCGTTTGGGGACTCCAATTCCATCCAGAATCCATCGCCACTCAAAATGGAATGGATCTTTTGAAAAATTTCCTTACCTTATAGCGACCATGAGGTGCCCAAAGTGCGCATCAACGCTCGACAAAGTAATCGACTCTCGAATCAGCAAAGATGGTTCGACTATCCGACGTCGTCGCGAATGCATGGACTGCAACCATCGCTACTCTACTGCCGAGCAAATCCTTCGCGAAAATCTCTACGTCACCAAACGTGACGGACGCCGGGAAAACTTCGACAAGGTAAAGATCGTCAATAGCTTACGCCGCGCCTGCCAGAAGCGCCCGGTCGATGCCGAACAGATCAACATTCTCGTCGAGGATATGATCGACCACTTGGAAAACGAATTCGGCATGGAAATTCCATCGACTGCAATTGGAGAAAAAGTGCTCGAAAACCTAAAGAACATCGACCCCATCGCCTACATTCGTTTCGCGAGTGTCTACAAGGACTTCCGAAATCTCGAGGAATTTCTCGACGAGATAGGAGCGCTTTCCAAGCAGCCGATTCTATGAGGACTAAAACCGCAGAAGACCTCTCGAAACTGCAAGTCATCTGCTCGCTGTTTTCGAAAACCATCTGCGACGACCTCTATTTCGCCCAGCAGATCAAAGAGTCGATTGAAGCCTCGCTGCCCAAAGATCAAAGCGACCAAACCCAAGCATTTATTCTCCGAGCACAAGAGCTCGTCGCGAACATAGAAGCCGAAGACGCCAACACCGGCATCGAAATGGTCGAAGCCGAGAATCCACTCACCCCATTTTCAATGCTCGATCTGAGAGCGAACTTGCTCGAAGCGCTCAAACGAACCTGCCGATTCGATACCGGGCTCGTCGTCCTTACTGGGCTCAAAGACGCTATCTGCCCGAAGGGGAAACGTTGGACCAATAGCCGAAAACAAGAATACGAAGACGCGATCGCATTCGCGCGCGAATTTTGCCATCAGCGATCACGGCCTTCCTCAACACTCTCACTCATAATTTTCTAACCGAAAAACCTCCCGTTCATGCCAGAATCCAAAACGCTTTTCCAGAAAATCGCCGACCGCGAGATGCCAGCCAACTTCGAACACGAAGACGACCTTTGCTTCGCCATCCGCGACATCCAACCCCAGGCTCCCGTCCACATTCTCGTCATTCCCAAGAAACCGATCCCACGCGTCGGCGAAGCCTTGCCGGAAGATCAATCGCTACTGGGCCACCTTATTTTGATTGCCGGCCAAATCGCCCAAAAGCTTGAACTCGAAGCCGGTTTCCGCGTCGTTATCAACAACGGCCCATACGGAGGCGAAGCCGTCCCACATCTCCACGTCCACCTCCTCGGCGGACGCCAAATGGCCTGGCCTCCAGGCTAAACCGAAGACCGAGAAGCGGTTCTACGGCATCATCGATAGGTCGAGACCGCCTCGAAACATCCGTCTAAACGTTTCGCAATGTAGCCTTTTAATTCTAATATCATTAGATCAGACGAAATTTCCGGAGATGAACGACCTAGTAATTGCCCAATTCGATCGGCCGCCAAAGATTCCCCTCCAGTAAATAACTTGAGCAACGCTTTATCCTGCTCACTCAAATCTTCAATATCAGTCTTCCGGTCGCCCGAATATGGAAGATCCAATTCCGGCATCTCCGCCTCGTGCTCAAGCTCTTCTAGCAAATCCTCTACGCTCGTCAAAAGAAGTGCCCCATCACGGATCAACCGATTGCAACCTGCGCTCGTCCGCTGATCTATCCGACCAGGCACCGCGCAAACCAAACGACCCTGCTCTCCCGCGAATCCAGCAGTAATTAACGATCCGCCTGATTGGTCCGACTCGACCACCACCACCGCCTGCGACATCCCGCTCACTAAACGATTCCGCATCGGAAAAGTCTGCTTGTCCGCCCGCCGTCTAAACGGAAATTCCGAGACGACTGCTCCACGCTTTCCAATCTCTCTATATAAATCGATATTCTCCGGTGGGTAAACGATATCCAAACCGCAGCCCAACACCGCCACGGTCGATCCTCGATCGGACTCCAAGGCTCCTCGATGAGCGAGCGTATCAATTCCTCGGGCCAAACCGCTCGTCACGCAAATACCGCGGCCAGCTAATTCCCTAGCCATTTCACGCGCAACTCCCTGACCGTATAAAGTAGTTCGCCGACTCCCAACAATCGCCACGCTCGGCAAACGGAAATCGTAATCGCCCAATACATACATGCCAATTGGCGGATCATGTATTTTCTTCAACAAATCCGGATAGCGATTATCCTCTCGGTCGACAAACGTCATCCCCAGGCTATTCGCCATCTCCTTCTCCCGCTCAAGATCGAATAACGATCGCCAGCGAAGAAGCGAATTCACAGCAGGGCTTCTCACCCCTGCTATCCCTACCAATTCGCTTTCCCCTGCATCTAAGACTGCAAGCGGATCGCCCGAAAAACGATCCAACAAACGATTCAGCGAAACCGGACCAATACCCGGCAATCCATTGAGTACCCAGTACGCATCCCTACGCGTTAACGCCTTCCCCATTAGGCGAAATCATAAGCGCTTTTGCGTAGGTGTCCAACAAATCCGTTGTTCGAACCGCAACTTGACCCGAAACAGTCGCCAAAATATCCGCCGCCTTCCCATGCCAATAAACCGCTCGGCAAGCGACCTCAGCCAATTTATCTGGCGACGCGGCCAAAAGACCCGCCGTCATGCCTGCCAACAAGTCTCCACTACCTCCCCGAGCTAATATCGAGTTGCCCGTCGTATTGACAAACAAGCGTTCACCGACGGCAACGCGCGTGTTCGGTCCTTTTAATACCACGACGCCATGATGCTTCTGCACATAATCCAGCAATCGCTTATCTAGATCGCCATCGACATCATCAGCTCCTTCCAAACGACGAAACTCCCCTAAATGAGGCATCGCTATGAACGGCACTCCCGCAGCATCTAAAACCTCAGGGCGCAACGCATCTGCATCGATAACCAAAGGCGACCTCCACTCTTTCATAGCCTCCACAAGCATCGCGATCGTTTCGCCCTCAGATCCCAATCCCGGACCAATAAGGGTAGCAGTAGGCTCAAATCGCAATTCTCTCAGCAAATGCAACCCCTCCAAAGCCAAACCGCCCTCAGACGTTTCCGGCCAGGGAACCCACATTGCTTCCGGAATTTCGGTCGCTAGTTGCGGGACCAAACTTTCCGGAGCGCAAACCGTCACCAATCCCACTCCGCTTTTAAAAGCCGAACGAACACTCATGATCAAAGCGCCGGGCATACTGCGCGAGCCGGCGATAATCAGTAAATGCCCAAAACTTCGCTTCTCGCAAAACACAGGTCGACGACTCCGCATGGGATCTAAAATCGAGTCCACGATCACTCGTCCTCCTAAACCCAAATCCTCATCGAAAAATCCTAGATCCAAATATCGAATACTGCCGATCAAACCTTCCGTATCTCGGCTCAACAAGGGCATCTTCAATATTCCAGTCGCAAACGTAACATCTGCCCGAAATACCGTCGAATCGGAAACCTCGCCTACCCCACTCGGCAGATCCACAGCAACTCTCATTAGAATCCTCGCGGCGTTAACTCGATCGATCGCCCCACGGCCTAAAAGCCGGAGTGGAGCTTTAAACGACATTCCAAGCAAACCGTCCAAACCAATGTCGAAATCCCGATTCGTCAAAGCCCGCTCGATGGTCTCAAGCCAGCTCGCCTCGCTATTAGGCCGACACCAACAGACCGAAAGAACACCATCCGGAGCCAACTTTTCCAGAATATCGAAAGCGCGTTTCGTATTCGGCTTCAGATCCGTCAAACGACCGGCGATCGCAAGAACGATTTTTCCAACAGCTCCCCGTCGGACCATCTCGGCAAGTGCGAGTAGCGCATCCCCGCCATTATGGCCCTTGCCAACAAGAGCGAAAACGGAAAGCGCGTCCGGTGAAAATCGAGTCAGCCGATATTCGTCGAGTATCCCGCGACCCAATTGTCGTCCCACCGATTGCATCGCTTCCCAGATCTTCGAATCCGAATCCAAAAGAACTCGCTCGAGCTTCGCGGAATCTTCACAGCTCAATATCGGATGCGATGCCTTCAGAACCGATTGCATATCTGATACGTCGCCTAGATTATCCTTTTTCATCAGCCTCTTCCGATCAATACCGCAAACGCGATCGCACTCTCTTCCGTATGAGACAGGCTAATCGCTACCCGAGCCGCACCCAGAGACTCCATAAACCGAGCGCACGTTTCATCGAGCTTAATTTCGGGTTGTCCTCGGTCTCCCAATACAACGCTAATTGATGTCCAATTGAAAGGATCGCCAATTCCCGTCGAGAATGCTTTCGAAACTGCTTCCTTCGCCGCAAATCTGGCAGCCAAGTGCTTGTCTGGAAATTTCATTCGCAGGCAATAGTCCTGTTCCACCTGAGTATAAACGCGCTGGATAAACCGGTCGCCTTGGCGCTCTCGCATAATACGTATACGATCGATATCCACGATATCGACGCCAACGCCTAAAAGTGGCCCCGCAGCGGGCAAAGCGAAATCAACAGCCATCCCAAAGAGTTCAAACGTTCACCCCCCGATGATCAAGGCTTTCATCTCCCTAACCGCTTCGTCGATCCCGTAAAAGACCGACCGACTAATGATGCTATGCCCAATATTCAGCTCATTCAGATGCGGAAGCGTCCGGACTTCCTTAATGTTGACGTAATTAATCCCATGCCCCGCATTTACGATTAAACCGGCTGAGTGAGCTCGTTCTGAACCTTCGACCAACCGGGCGAATTCTTCCGAGCGTCCCGATTCGTAGTAGGCGTTCGCATAAGCACCCGTATGTAATTCGATATGCGAAGCCTTAGCCTTAGCCGATGCAACTATTTGATCCGGATCTGGATCGATGAACAGACTGGTCTCTATACCGGCATTCCACGCCGATTCAACGATCGCCGCGATACGTTCGAAGTTACCCGCAACATCGAGCCCCCCTTCAGTCGTCACTTCCTCCCGATTTTCAGGTACGATACAGATAGAATCCGGTTTCACCTCCAAAGCAAAGGCGAGCATATCGTCAGTCGCGGCCATTTCCATATTGAGACGCGTTTGAATATTCTCGCGAATACGCAAAACGTCACCCCGCTGGATGTGACGCTCATCCTCCCGCGGGTGAACTGTGATCCCGTCCGCTCCCGCTTTTTCGGAAAGCAAAGAAAGGACCATCGGGTCCGGCTCCACCATTTGCCCATTCAAGCGACCCGCATCCCGATAGCGCGCTTGGCGCAGCGTAGCGAAATGATCGATGTTGACCCCTAAGAGAATGTTTGCGTTAGACATAGCGTGTGCGTGATTGAATTTAGAATTTAGAACGCTGAGAGCTGAGACGATAGAAGACAAACACAGAAAAGCGTAATGACAGAACCCAAAGCCAAACGAGAGAACCTGTTTCTCAACATCATCTTCAATGTCCTTGCACCTATTTTGATCCTCACTAAGGCAGCTAACTACGTAGATATCAGCCCCACGATCATTCTCTGCATCGCCATCGCCCTTCCGCTTGGGTACGGCATCTACGACTACATCGTCCGCAAGACATTCAACATGCTCTCCGCACTCGGTCTCGCCAATGTCCTCGTCACCGGATTTATTGGACTCGCGGAACTCGACAGCAAATGGATCGCAGTGAAGGAAGCTTCTTTCCCGCTCCTAATCGGCATCGCCGTCCTCGCAAGTATGCGAACCGGCAATCCACTCGTCCGCACCTTCCTCTACAATCCTCAAGTTCTAGACGTCGATAAAATCGAAGCCGAATTGGAAGTCCGATCCAATCGCCCTGCCTTCGACCTTTTGCTCGACAAGGCAACGTACATCCTCGTCGCTTCTTTTCTACTCAGTGCAGTTCTCAACTTTTTCCTGGCGAAAATCATCGTGACCAGCTCAGGCGGGACCGAAGAATTCAATCAGCAAATCGGTAAGATGAACGCCCTCTCTTGGATCGTCATCGTCATCCCGACGACCATCATTTCAGGGTATGCTCTTTTTCTTCTGATCCGTGGCATCAAGCAACTCACCGGTTTGGAACTAGAAGACGTCATCCATTCCAAATAGCTCCCATCCCTCAGCTACTTGCGATTCGCTTCGACAATCACCTGTTTCGCGGAGAACACATGGGAAGAAGAAAGATCCACATCGATCCGTAGCGCGTGCATATTGGTCCCTCCGAAGACTTCCAAACGCGTGAAATTCTCTACGCTGTCACGTTTCGTCCCTTCATGCATCATTGGTTTGTCGAAACGAAAGTAATGCGAATCGCCGTGAACCAATAAAACCGGTTTTCCAAAATCAATTGTTCGATTCCTTAGCTGTTTCAAAAATCGAGCAAAGCCCGCATCCACTTCCCGATCATCTTTCAAATCCCTGAAAGGATTCGCATGGATAAACACTGCAAGCGCCGGAGCATTCGATGAGAAAGCCTCATCGAAAACCGTGTCCAACCAGGCTGCGTTCGCTTCATCACGAAAAAGAAACTCTTCAACCGCGCCAGGAATATTCGCCTGTCGATTGTTCTTACTACCGACAATATGAATCGTTGCGAACACAACGCCCTCCTTCGACCACATCCGGTTTTCCACAAACAGCGCCCATCGCGGATCAGTGGACTGAACAGATAATTCAAATGCTTTCCCGCCACCTAGCGTTTTGGAGTCCTTATAAAATGAATTTCGAATCAAAGAGAGCCGCTCCACAGCATCCCAACTTCCAGCACTCTCGCGATTACAGTCCGTCCATTCGTTGTCACCTGGTGTATAAATAAGCGGGTGACTGAAACGTGAGAAACTCTCCAATGTTCGTCGATAGCTTTCATCCGTGCAGAGTGAGCTCCCTGACTTCGTATCGCCCACATGGACCGTAAAGGCAGGCCTCTCCGCATTAACGACCTCAATCACATTATCGAATCGCGCATAATCCGCAGGCAAATAATACGGCATATCTCCCAATGCACAAAAATGGAAAGCGTCATCGCTCGCCGACGAAACAGCAATTCCGAATTGAGCGATCAACAAAATATAAACGAATCGGTAGATCATTCGCGTTTTCATTATTGCGCAGGTCGCTTGAACCAGAACGTTTGCTTCAATTTGATCCGATGGGGAGCACCATTCTTATAAGCAGGGCTAAACTTAGACTTTTTCAGCGCGTCGATCGCCAAGGCAACAAATGCCTCGTTCGTAAAGTCATTCGAGCTGGCCTCCCTGACGACTCCATCGACATCGATAAAGAATTGAACTGTAACGTATGCTTGCTCTAATGTATCCAGTATCTCTTGCGTGGGCTGTTCCGGAGCTGCCTGCTCCAATACTCCGGGCATTCTTGAGTTCGGCCGAAGGTCAGTCCTCGCCGTCCCCTCGCCTGCATACAAATTGCCATGCTTGCTCCGCCCCAACTCCGTCGCCTTATGAGATAAGGCGATTTGCTTCCCTTCGTGAAATGCCGAAACATGCAAAGGACCCAGTCGCCAATTCAATGGCAACGGAATCGATTCGCTAATCTTATTCTCAACGCCAGGCGCCAATATCGGAAGCGCCACCAACGCGGTATTGATATTCGAATCAGGTGTCGCACTTGTACGGATACAGAGATAAGCGCCTTCAATCGCTTCATCGGTTCTCAAACTCGACTGAATCGCTAACTTCGATGATGGGTTGCTATGAGAAACCAATTTAATCGTATCCACATCCACAGAAAATCCCGAAAGCTTCCAACGGTTTCCTGTTTTAATAACGATTTCGCCGTTCTTAACAGTCCTGCGTTCCCCTCGATACTCGACAATCGGATCGCAATTGTCCGCTCCTACAATTGGAACTAATCGATTCTTCTCCTTGACGAAAAATTCGTCTCCGAAAGCAAGTTGCGACAATACGATATAGTATACGGCCACTAAAACTGCACTCTTTAAGAGGTAGTGATTCATGCGGAGGATTTTGGAGAGTTCTAAACGTAAATCGCAATTCTGCGACCTTAACATCCTTACCTGATCTCATTCTCTACGCAATGAGAATTTCACAGAATAGCCAGCCTATCGAGGGGACCCAAATAGAGACCAAATTCTTCGTCTTTATCCGCGTTCGGCCACGGGAGTGTAATCGCGCAACGCTGGACCCTGGTAAACCTGACGAGGCCGGTTGATCTTGCCTTTAGGGTTCATCGCTATCTCACGCCAATTTGCAACCCAACCCGGCATGCGGCCAATCGCAAACATGACCGTAAACATATCCGCGGGGATACCCAAAGCTCTCAACACAATGCCACTATAGAAATCGACATTCGGATACAAATTACGGCTAATAAAATAGTCGTCAGCCAAAGCGGCTTGCTCCAAGTGGCGAGCGATATCCAAACAAGGATCATCAATACCGAGCTTCGCAAGCAACTCTTCGCATGCTTGACCAATGATCTTCGCACGAGGATCGAAATTCTTATATACGCGATGTCCGAATCCCATCAATCGTTTGCCGCTCTTTCCACTCTTGGCTTCATCGATAAACTTCGAGCCATCGTCGCCCGATTCCTTAATTTCCTCGAGCATCTTGATAACGGCCATATTCGCCCCACCATGAGCAGGTCCCCACAACGCAGCCGCACCCGCAGAAACAGAAGCGAAAAGGTTGGCTCCACCCGAAGCGACCATGCGAACCGTCGACGTACTGCAATTCTGTTCATGGTCCGCATGCAAAAGCAGCATCAAATCCAAGGCTCGGCTTACTTCGGGAATCGCCACATAAGGTTTACCCGGTTCCGAAAACATCATATGGAGAAAATTATCCTGAAACGAAAGCGAAGGATCCGGCTGGTTACCTTCCAATCCTCTTGTCACGCGATAAGCCAAAGCGGCCGACGTCGCAGTTTGAGCAATCGCAGTTGCTGCAGCGGCATCGAAATTCTCAAGATCCGTTACTCGATTATTGGTCGCTATGTCTTGATTGTAACAGCTCATCGCTCCCAACATCGAACCGAGTATGCCCATCGGAGGAGCATCGCTAGGAAATCCTTTCAACGCATTCGCCATCAATGGCGAAACCGCCGCGTGATCTTTGATCAAGCCAGAAAAGCGATCGCGCTCCGCCTGGGTCGGCAAATCTCCATAAAGGAGCATGTAGGAAGATTCGATAAAATCAGAATTTTTAGCTAGTTGCTCAATTGGAATTCCACGATAGCGAAGAATTCCTATTTCTCCATCGATAAACGTTATCTCACTTTGGCAAGAACCCGTGTTCCCGTATCCCTCATCATAGGAAACATACCCCGAAGCTGAACGTAACGTGCGGAAATCAACCGCTTTCTCGTGCTCAACTCCTTCTATTGTCGGGAAGGTGTATTCTTGATCATCCAGTTTGAGAACGGCCTGTTTGCTCATGCGTATTCGTATAAAATGTAGTTTTCTTGAGGAGCTTTTACGAGGTAAACTATAAGCCTTATTTTCTTCCCTCAAGGATGTAAAGCCCGAGACAGCATTGTATGAACTATTAGTTCACTTTTAAGACCCTCCAAGGGTCCTAATCGCAGGAATCGACGAAATTCGAGTAGATTTGCAGCCCTTTCGCCTGACTTTTCTCTGGGTGAAACTGACAGGCCAACGCTCGTCCTCGCGCAATCGAGCTCGTAAAAACTCCATCGTACTCCGTCGTCGTCAAAACCAAAGAAGGGTCATCCGGACATGCGTAATAGCTATGCACGAAATAAAATCGGTCTTCCGCATCGTCTAGGCCTTTCCAAAAAGGCGAACCGCGCTGTTTCAACTGAGCCGTATTCCAACCCATATGAGGAATCTTCAAACCGGGCTTCGACTCGAAACGAACCACTTTTCCAGGAAAAACGCCCAATCCGCGAACATCCCGCTCTTCCGAAACGTCAAACAATGCCTGCAGTCCCAAACACACTCCCAGAAACGGACGGTCCTCACGAATCCAAGCTTTAACGAAATCAGCGAAGCCGGAAGACCTCAGCCCATCCACGCAGTCCTGCAAAGCGCCTACACCCGGCAAAACCAACCCGCTAGTCTCGCCGACTTCGTCGGGCGAACTTACGATCCTTGGCTCCGAGCACACTTTCGCCAAAGCGTTTTCTACGCTCCGCAAATTGCCCATGCCGTAGTTAATAATTGCGATATCCTTACTCATGTAATAAAGACTTTTGAATCTCAAAAAAGCGACGCAGACAGTGCGACCTTTAAATCCTTAAATTCCTACAGCATTCCCTTGGTCGACGGGAGCCGACCTTCTAGGCGATCGTCGATCGTCGAAGCTGCGTCAATTGCACGAGCCATGCATTTGAAGATGCATTCCGCGATATGATGCGGCTCTTCGCCATACTCCAACTTAACGTGCAGATTCGCCCCCAGCGTATTGGAAAACGCGCGACAGAACTCCTTAACCAAGATGATGTTGAAATCTCGCACGTAAGAAGTAGAAGCCACCACTTGGTACTCCAAAAATGGACGATTACCCAAATCGATCGCTACCCGACCGAGACATTCATCCATCGGCAAAATGAAAAAGCCATAGCGACGCATGCCCTTTTTGTCTCCGATCGCATCCTTGAAAAGCTGACCCAACACAATGCCTACATCCTCCACCGTGTGGTGATAATCTACATCTACATCGCCACTTGCAGACACTTCCAGATCGAATAAGCCATGAGCAGCGAACAAGGTCAGCATATGATCGAAAAACGGTACGCCCGTATCGATTTCCGACTTACCGGATCCATCCACATTAAGAGATGCGCGAATATTCGTTTCCTTTGTTTCGCGTTCGAGTGATGCTATGCGTTCTTCAGCCATTGTTCTATCGTTTCGCTCAGTTTGAGCATTTGATCTTCATCGCCCACACTGATACGTAGAAAACTCTCAGTCAAGGTGTGTCCTGGAAAGTATCGAACCAAGATTTTTCGATCCTTCAAATATTCAAAAAGCTCGACCGTCACTGCCGGACCCGATTCACCCGCTCCGTTTACAGGCTCAGTGAAAAGCATATTGGCTTCCGATTGATAGGTAAACCAACCGAGATCCGTGAATTCGGAATAGTAGAAATCGCGTGTCCGAACCACTTTTCCCGCAATAGCTTTCATGTAATTCTGATCCTTTAACGCGGCAATCGCTCCCGCTTGAGAAAGGCGGTTCACATTATAACTATCTCGCACTCTATCCAAGGCTTCGATCACCTCAGGACTAGCCAAACCATACCCCACACGCAACCCAGCCAGAGCGTACGATTTCGAAAGCGTCCGCGTAATAACCAAATTCGAAAACTCGCCCAGTAGCTCGACCGCATTCTCCTGGGCAAAATCGGCATAAGCCTCGTCAACGACAACGATTCCATCGAAGGTCCCGAGCAAAGCCCGCAACGATTCATTCGAAAACCCAACTCCTGTAGGAGCATTTGGCGACGTGAAAAACAAAATCCGCGACCGGTTCTTAACGATCGCTTCCAAAGGAAGCTCCATGCTGCGAT
>Ga0233432_10003172_pt1 | contig 14956 bp, 11 predicted proteins | sample SI_122_August201_6_FD_179870 | JGI IMG/M metagenome (GOLD analysis project Ga0233432, IMG submission 179870) | Seawater microbial communities from Saanich Inlet, British Columbia, Canada - SI_122_August2016_10_MG | ecosystem: Environmental > Aquatic > Marine > Inlet | place: Canada: British...
CATGTCCAGAGGCTAATCTTGGTTTATGATTGTGTCCTTCGTGCCCATCAGTTTCCGTCGTCGTATCGGAGGTGGTGGTCACTGAGGTGCCCATCTTTAGGAAGTCGACGCGGTTTCCTGAAGTTTGAACCATTAAGGCAAATTGTCCTTCTGGACTAATCATCATGTCAGAAGGGTTAGAAAAAGCCTTGGCTTGGTCTTCTACAAGAGCTTGTTCTAGGTCGATCACGTGGACAGATGATCCCGTTTCGCTTGAAACGATAACTCGTCCTTTGGTTCTCGTTGTTGTGGACCCACTGGAAGGGTCTGGGTTGTTGGAGGAGCATGCCGTTGCGAGTAATAACGAAGCTCCGGCAAAAATCCAAGGAGTGAAGGGGAATGGAGATTTCATAAAAGTTTCCTAAATTTTGATAAGGTTAAAAATGAGAGGCAAACAGAAGGTCTAGATATTCCGTTTATTTAGACATCCATGAGTTAGAAGATGGATGGTCTGCTTCCACTCCTAGAGTGGAAAGAATCAATTAAATAAGATTCGGGCCGTCTCTCGCCTTATAAAAAAGTAGGGGTGATGTTGCTATGAATTCTTCATTTTTCCATCGCAACACTTGGAATGACAGAGTTATTTTGTGGTCGATATGCAGGGAGTCTTTGACTCCCATTGGCTGAAGGTTCTGAATTGTCAGGCATAAAAAGCAATCTTCAGCAATGAGTGAAGAATTTTGAACCTTGTGAGTTTTCTCCGTGAAACGGTCTGGGATATTAACGTTTGATTGATGGCTATGAGGATGGGAATTTTGATGTGATTCAGTGCAAGAGTGTGTTCTTTGTTCATCGGCAGAATGTTGATGAACGTGGAATAGAGGGGCTATAAAATTAGATAGGAGAGCCGCTAGCAGTAAGAAGCCGAGGCTACTTTTTAGAAATTTGGTGTAAGGGAGGTTCACCCTGCTTTCCTGGAGCAGTCAGGACAGCGCCCGCGTAAAAGTATATCGTGGTCCTCTACCTGGAAGTTTTCAGGGGCAAGTTTGGGAACCTGTTTAGGGCAGCCTTTTATGTCAAAGGCTCGATCACACTCCTGGCATAGGAAATGATGATGATGGTTTAGTCCAGCCATTTCAAAACGTCGAGGCCCTTCTGGAAATGCGACCTCAAGGAATTCACCTTCAGTGACCCCTTGCTTGAGAAGTCGGTAGACCGTCGCCTGCCCGATGGAGCGATGTCCTAATTCTTGCCTGACCTCGTCGGCACTCAACGGACCCTTGGCTTCTTGGATAAGTTTTGTGATGGATTGACGATGGAGGGCTGTCGACATGGAAATATCGTAATTGAGAATTGATTATCACAAGTCAATCCGTGAATGGAGTTCGATATAAAATGGACTAGAGTTAATCAGCCACCTAGGTTCTTTTTTATTCATGTCGAAATGAAAATATAATAAATGAAGCCTAAAGTTAGGCATGAACAAAAATAATGAGCTTATGATTTAGATTTTCTTGGGGTGGATTAAAAATATCAAAGGTGACCTTATTTTATAAGAAAGTCTTGTTTCTCAGATAGATTTAGGTTATTCTTTATGAGGAAAGGAGATTTTGTTGATGAGTTTAAAGCATCCCAACATTGTGATGATCATTGCCGATGACTTGGGTTTCGGCGATGTTAGCATGAACGGCAGTCTGAAATTATCGACCCCAAATATTGATCGCATCGCGAATGAAGGTATATGTTTTAAAGACTTTCACAGTAATGGAGCTCTCTGTAGCCCAACCCGAGCCGCATTGATGACAGGATGTTATCAACAACGAACAGGGATCAGTGGAGTGCTCTCTGCTGCAAACCATCGTGACAAAGGCCTCTGCCCCAAAACATTTACGACCTATGCCAAGACTCTCAAAAAAGCTGGCTATCACACAGCCCTTTTTGGAAAGTGGCATCTCGGTTATGCACCAGAGTTTCATCCACTTCAGCATGGCTTTGATGTCTTTCACGGATTCACGGCGGGCAATATCGACTATTTTTCACACATAGATCAAACAGGAATTTTTGACTGGTATCAGGGGGCCGAGAAGAAAGATGAAGTCGGCTATACGACGGATCTTATTTCTGCGCATGGAATTCGTTATATCAAGGAAATGGCTGGGAAACCATTTTGTCTAACCCTTGCTCATGAGTGCCCTCACTACCCTTATCAAGGGCCGGGAGACGAAGCCTTCAGAACGGAGGACGCTGAAATCTCTAACAGAAGTTTCTTTAACAAGGGACCAAGAGAAGACATAGATCAGGCTTACCGTGAGATGATGGAGTGTTTCGATCGAGGCATCGGAGAGCTAGTCGATACCCTTGAGGAAGTTGGAGAACTCGATAACACCTTGATTGTTTTTTTCTCTGACAATGGGCCCGCCTCACCGGGAACTAGTCATCCTTACCGTGCTGGGAAAGGATCCTATTATGAAGGTGGTCACCGAGTCCCAGCCTGTGCTATGTGGCCAGACAAAATCAAAAGTGGTGGTATTTCGGAACAAACGATTCTGACCATGGACCTATTTCCAACCTTTTGTTCCATTGCGGGATTAGAAAGTCCTCAACTTGACGGAATCGATTTAAGTGAGCATCTTTTTTATGGAAAAGAGCTTGGGCCAAGAACCACCTTCTGGGAAATGCCGCAAGGAAATTCCGTCGGAATCCGGAGAGGTGAGTGGAAACTCATTTTGGACGGTGAGAGATCTGAACTCTATAACCTAAGTGATGACCCTAGCGAAACAAACAATCTCGGCGCAAAAAAGAAAGAACTAATCTCAGAACTCATATTAGACTACGAAGCTTGGAGAAAACAAGTACACACCTGAGTCAGGCGGTTGGTGGGTTTTTGAAAAGAACCGGAATGAAGTTTATTTTCCGTTGATGACTGTCTGATCAATTGTACTTAATCTTTTTAGGTTCAGGTCTGAATGGAGCGAACTTCAAAGCAAACTGATGTAGTGCTAATTGAATAGACAGATGGCCTAACTTAGGTCTGATTTAGGCACTCTTCTCCTAATGTCACATTTTCTTCTTTCAATCCGGTGAGATTTCGGGTCAAAAATAGGATTCTTGATGAGAATCAGAGTTTCGACCATTTCCAGCCCTAGGCTCAGTAGAAATTTACATCTAGACTCAAGCTTTGTTCGATCACTTGTTCTGTCATTGGATAAAATCTGGTTTTTTATAGCTCTAACTGAAGTATGATTCTATATAAATAATTAAAATTAATCAGCTATAAGTTCAAGGAGTTTTGAGTAGAGAGCTCCAGGCATAGGTTTTTCGTCGAGCCATAGTCGATCTACCCATTCTCGTTCTTCAGCAACAGTTATTCCGATTGACTCTTGAGCCAGTCGTTGGAAAGTCGTGGAATGATCAGGGGTTAAACTTTTGTTGGTTTTTAAATAATCAAGGTCGATATCGAGGATGAAAGGTCGATGCCAAGGGTTTAAATTTTCTGGCAGATGATTGATCAGGGGTTCTAGCCATTCATCTTCTAGAGCCTGATTATAAAAATGGCATGTTGAAGAAGAGTCTTCAATAAATTTTGAATTGAAAGGTAAAACGGTCATTCCACGTTCAGCCCACTCCGGAAGAGGTTGAGGAGAGCTATGTTGAATAACAACAACGTCACCAAGGATTCCAAGGCGTAGAGCTAGGTCAATGTGCTCGTCGTGGTGAAGATCTTCTAAGGCTAGGGAGAGCTCATCTTCATTTAATGGGTTGATCTTGGCGATTCGTTCTTGGCGGAGATCTTCCATGAGAGGAAGGTTTCGACCAACGTGACGAAATAGGCTCCGTAACCATGCTGAATTGGTATCTGTGTGATGGTCAAGAGTGATGAGTAAGGGAGGATGGTTTTGAATCTTTGATAGTTCTGCCCAAGGTAAGATGGCCGAAGCGTGGTCTTCAAAATGATAGATAGATTTATTTTGAATCGTGTGTCGGTGTATGTCTGGAAGGGGCATGGTGAAATAAAATGATAAATGCTATTTGATAAAAGGACTGGAGGTTGTAGGAGAAGGTTTAAAGTAACTTATTCACAAAGGGGAGACATGATCATTGGGGCCTAAGTCGAGCAACACCATGGAGAGCTTTGATCCTGGGGAAGTGATTTTTTTGGAAGGTGAATCTTCTAATCGAATGTACATTCTGGAGGAAGGTGAAGTGGAGGTCATCAAGGATAATCGTGTCATCAGTGTGATTAAAGAAAAACGTTCTTTTTTTGGTGAGATGGCTTACCTTTTAGGTGAAAAGAGATCGGCAACCCTACGGGCAAAGACAGCGACCAAATCATTGACGATTGAATTCCATGAGGGAGAGTCTTTCGGAAAAAGATTAACTTCAGCTTCAATGACCTTGCTCAAAGTGATGGCCCAGCGTCTTGAAACGGCGACGAAAGAAATGACTCGATTGGCACCCTATGAATATTTTGTGATGGAGGCAAGGGAGGAGGCTCAATCAAATGCGGAATTAAAAGGCGTTGTTGAAAAAATAGACAAGGATATATTTGAAAGAGAAAAGGAAGCAAGTCATAAGTTGATGAGTAGTTATCTGATGTCTCCCCACGTTTGGACACGAATGAAAGAGGCTTTGGTGACGGTCTTGAGTCGCCACTTAAAAGATGATTTTGAGATGAACCGACTCGAAAGCTGGGACCCTGAAACCATTCCCTTAGGAGATTTGAGTTGTGTTAATTTTGATGGAGATCGTAGTGGTTTACTGGCTTTGGATCTAGATGAAAATTTGTCTTTCTCCCTTGAAAAATCAGGTGCAGGAGGAAAGCATGGAGCCTTAAGCTCGTTGATTCTTGAGGAGTTAAAAGTTCAGCTGAGTGAGTTGGATATAGAGATGGGTGAACCGGAAAATTTGCTGGGAGTTGAGCAGATCACTAAAAAACTAAAAGGGCATCCGGCGATGACCATGACGATTACATCTAATACGGGAAAAATGCGTCTCATCTATCAGTTGGCATAGTCACAATTTTTTTTAATATAAATATGATGTGTGAAGTGAAGAAAATTGGATTTATTGGAACGGGTGTGATGGGTGCCAGTATGGCCGGCCACCTTTTGGGGGCGGGCCATAAATTAAAAGTATTTAATCGGACCGAATCTAAAGCGAAGGTTTTGATCGAACGAGGTGCCCAGTGGGTAGCTAGCCCTTCTTTGATGGCAAGAGAGTGTGACCTGATCTTTACAATGCTTGGGTACCCATCGGATGTTGAAGCTGTAATAGGCAAGGAGCTTATTCCTGGTATGGAACGAGACTCTATGATTGTGGACTTTACGACCTCATCTCCAGCTTTGGCTAGGGAGCTGGCTGAGCAAGGTGAGAGGAAAGGCATATCAATCGTTGACGCACCAGTCTCTGGAGGGGACTTGGGAGCAAAAAATGCAGCTTTGTCGATCATGATGGGTGGTGATGCTTCGATTATTAGTTTGATCTTGCCGTATCTCGAAAAGTTGGGCAAAAAACTTGTTCACCAAGGTGGGCCTGGAGCTGGCCAACTAACTAAGATGGCTAATCAAATCGCCGTAGCAGGAAGCATGTTGGGAATGACTGAGTCGTTAGCTTATGCAAAAAAATGTGGATTGGATCCTCACCTAGTCCTAGACAGTATTAGGGGAGGAGCAGCTGGTAGTTGGAGCCTCGATAACCTATCTGAACGGGTGCTAAAAGGAGACGACAGCCCAGGTTTTTATGTGAAGCACTTCATTAAAGATTTGAAAATTGCATTAGACTCGGCTAAGGAGATGAATTTGGACTTGCCGGGAACTGACCGAGCCTTGGAATTATACTGCCAACTCCAGGACAGAGGGTTGGGTGCTAAAGGTACTCAGTCCTTATTTCATCTTTATTCGTAAGTTAGACGCAATGGTTGTTTCTAGAGAAAGTAATTTGATTTAGAACAATAAAAAATGAATAATAGTTCTATTTTTTTTAGGCATGTTTCTCAAGAAAGCCAAGGAAGTCTTCTTCTAGGAGTGGTTTAGAAAAGATGCCATTCATTCCTGAATCTAGGCATCGCTTTCGATCTTTTGCGCTTTGGTTCGCTGTTAGAGCATAGATGGGAATATTTTTGGCTTTCGTGTTTGATTTTCGGATCCATTCTGTTGCTTGGTATCCATCCATTTGAGGCATCATGCAGTCCATCAGAATTAAATCGACGTCTAAGCCACCTTCAAGAAGATCGATGGCCACTTTTCCATTTTCAGCTAAAGTATAATCTCCTGTATGCTCTTTGATCATGGTGGACATGAAAATTTGATTGACTTCGTCATCTTCAACAAGAAGGATATTGAGGTCAAATTTAAGGGGAGAGTCGTCATCATGCTCTATTGTAGAGATGAACTTCGTCGATTTGGATGGAGGGTCTAGGGGAGATGGATTTTCAGGAAGATTGATGTCGAAAATTTTAAGGAGTGGCTTAAGTTGAATCAATGGTCTGCGAAGAGTTTGATGGTTTTTAAAGTCTGTGATAAAGGGGTGTTGCCCTTCTGAAAAGTACCCGGTTAGAAAGACAACTTTTATATCCCCCAAGACTTGAAGTTCCTTGAGTTCTTCGACTAGTGTTTTTTGATCTAGATTGTGATGTAAGTCTAACATGACAACATCTCTACTATCTCTAGATTTGAAGAAATCTTTTTTGTTGAGTAGAACTTCAATGCCTAAACTTTCGAGTCTTCGTTTTGTGATTCTTTCTACTTCCTTGGATGGGGTGATGAGCCAAACTCTTCTGCCGTCTTGAATTTGAATAACTTCTTGTTTTGGGTTTTTTACTTCAACGGGTACCTCCACTGAAAAGAAGGTACCTTGGCCAGGCTCACTTCTGCCCTGAATGGAACCACCCATCATTTCACTCAGGTGTTTGCATATAGCTAGGCCAAGGCCTGTTCCTCCATAATTGCGTGAGGTGGAAGAGTCGGCTTGGGTAAACTTTCCAAATAGATTTTCCATTTTGTCTTGTTCAATTCCAATTCCTGAATCTTGAACGGTGATCATCAGGTTCATCTCGTGACTCTTTTGGCTTGGTTCAAAGCAAACCTTAATGATGATGCTTCCTTTTTCAGTAAACTTTGTGGAGTTGCCAATCAAGTTGGCTAGAATTTGTTGGATAGCATGGCCATCCGCGATCACTTCATTGGGTGACTCTGGTGAGTAATCGATGAGGAAGTCGAGCCCTTTTTTGGAAATGACGGCGGCTTGTTCTCTAGCAGTATCTTCAATGATCCTTCTCAGTTCAATGTGTTCTTTCTGTATTTGAAACTCACCGACTTCCATTTTGGTGAGATCGAGGATGTTGTTGATGAGTCTCAACTGCCGAGTCGAAGCTGAAGAGATTTGCTGGAGGTACTCTTTTTGGTTCTCGTCTAAGTTGGTTTTCTGGAGAAGCTGAACCATTCCAAAGATGCCACTGATGGGAGTTCTGACTTCGTGTGAGATGACCGATAAAAATTCACTTTTGGCGATGTCAGAGGCTTCGGCTTTCTCTTTGGCCACGAGGAGTCGATCAGAAATGACTTGACGATGCTCCAGTTCTGTTTGGAGTTTTTGATTGAGAGCATTAAGAAGGAGAGTTCGCTCATCGACTTTGTCACTGAGAAGGTCTTTTGATTTGAGCAGCAGACGGTCACGTTCTTGGATCATTCCCATCATTCGATTGAAGGAGGTGACCATTTTACCTAGTTCATCTTCCCTTTCGCTATTGGCTCTTAATGAAAAGTCGTAATTTTTTAGGATCTTGCTTGAAACGGATGATAGTTCTGCGATGGGTCTAATGAGGGCCTCCCGCCAAGGCCGAATCAATAATGAAACGACAAAAGGAACCATCAGCAAAGTCAGGAAGAGGGCTTTGAATTGATCGATGAGTGTGTTGTTCAGGACATCGTTGTTTAATTGAAAACCAAGAAAACCTTCAATCCCTTCTGATCCAATGAGGGGTTGAATGAAAAAGGGTTCATGGTGATAGCCCTCCTTTTGATTAGGTTGAAGGCATTCAAGGAGGTGATCTAAGTGTGGGAGTTTGTCGGCTTCTGGAGGGAAGCTGGCGAGGATTTCAAAATCTCGACTGACAATGATGGCCGAACGAAGGCTGTTTTTCCAACGAACGGTTCCCGTGATCTCTGTTAGGGTTTCTATATCGTTAAACTGGATGCCAATAGAGGCTTGTTCGGCCATGACTTGCGCGGAGCTTCTGGCGTCTTCAATTTGGATTTGCTTCATCCATCTTCGTTGGAGAAGAAAGGTGAGGGCTGAAGATAGGAGTACGCTAATAAAGATGATCCCCAAGGTGAGGAACTTGAATTGAGACCGAATGGAAGGTCCAAGGTGACCTTGAGTTGACGTTGGAACTTCTTCGATCAAAGGGTGGCTTCAAATCCCATTTGGGCTTCAGCATCGAGATGGAGGTGTAGGTCAGAGTGATCTAGTAGAAGGCTGACCGGAATATTTGGGCCAGGGGACTCAATGCCTTGATGTAAAATCTCGCCTTTATCTTTGCCTAAAACAAGTACATCAATTCGAGAGGAATCAAGAATATATGGTAAGGAAAAACTGAGGCGTTTAGGGGGAGGTTTGGGGCTATCGTCTAGCCAAAAAACTTTTTGCTGGGTTGAGAGGTGGGGATGTTCTGGGAAAAGACTGGCGAAATGACCATCTGGGCCAATTCCTAGCAATGTGAGGTCGACGCCCTTACCAAACCCCAGGTCATCAAGTTGTTGCTCGTAGCTGGAGCAAGCCAAATCCAAATCTTCTAAGTGGGCGGGCATGGGCCAGACGGACCCGGGTAGCGGGCCGCCTTCAGACCAAGCACTCAGGGTTGGCTGATCATTTCGGTCTTCATGGCTCGGGGGGACACAGCGTTCATCAACCCAAAAAAGGTGTAAACGTTTCAAGGTGGATTCGGGTAAAATTTTTGCTAGGGGAGTGAGAACTTTACCCGGAGACCTTCCTCCTGGAATTGCGAAGGAGATAGGGTCTGAGTGTCCATTCCAACGTTCCTCGATGGTCTGAGCTAGAAGATCGGGGTCAAAGTTATGGATCTGCATCACTTTCCTGATTAAAAAGGTGATCATAGGCTCAGCTACCCATTCTGAAGCTCTTGTTGTCGACATGAAAAAGGAAGGGGGGCTGCTACACTGCACTTTGATGTTTGCTCTTAATTCTCTTTCATTTTAGCCATGTGTGGGATCAATGTCCTGGCTGGTGGTGAGATTTCATTAAGACTCATCGAGGAAATGAACTCAGACATGGTCCATCGTGGACCTGATCAAGGAGGGGCTTATCTAGACCCGAGTGATCGTGCCGGAATGGGCGTTAGACGTTTGAAGATCATCGACTTGGAAGGGGGAGCCATGCCTTACCAAAGTGAAGATGGGCGCTACTCCATGGTCTTTAATGGAGAGATTTACAATTTCGAAAAGCTTCGGTCTCGATGTGGTGACTATTTATTCAGTTCCCAATGCGATGGTGAAGTCCTTTTTGCTCTTCTTCAGCTGGAAGGCTGGAAGGCTTTGGAGTATTGTCACGGGATGTTTACTTTTGCATTTTGGGACCATTTGGAAGGACGTCTTTGGGTTGGGCGAGACCGTTTTGGCATCAAACCACTATTTTGGGGAAAGCGAAAAGATGGTGGAATCGCGTTTTCTTCAGAACTCAGAACTTTAAAAAAAGTTCCCGGACTGAACTTGGAATTGAACAAGGAAGCGCTAAAGCATTTCTTGTCGCTCCTTTGTGTGCCAAGTCCACAAACCATTCATAGAGGCTGCTATCGCTTTCCTTCGGGGAGTGTTTTTGAATGGACATTAAAAGGGCATCGGTGGTTGCCTTTTTACAAAATAAAATTTGAGAAAAAAGACCGAAGCCTTGCTGATTGGAAAAAAAAGGTTCGCCAAGGCCTTTTTGACGCCGTTGAGGAAAGATTGGTGAGTGATGTTCCGCTGGGTTTATTTCTATCCTCTGGACTCGACTCATCTTTGCTGGCCTCAGTTCTTGCTAAAGAATTGAACGTGAAGCCCAAATGCCACGGCATGGCGTTTGAAGGGGGAGGGAATGAAACAGAGGTCGCCCGAAAAACTGCCAGTGAGCTAGGGCTGGAATTTACCGAACATAGCCTTGGAGCCGAAACCTTTTTGGCATCTCTAAAATCAATGGTTCGGCATTTTGATGAGCCCTTCGGTGGTGGGGTGCCGCTTTGGTTTCTCTGCAAGGAAGCCTCAAGTGATCTAACAGTGGCTTTGACTGGAACAGGAAGTGACGAAATCTTTGGAAATTATGGTCGTTACCGACACTTGGAACCAAATTTGGGCCTACGCAGGGGCTTTGTTTCTTTTCTGCGGCGTGGGGGGTGGCGTATGGTTGGGGGGCAACCTAGTTTGAGGTATCTCCTAAAACATGGTGCTTCTGCTGGAACCTTCTATCAAGAGAAGGTCTGCTCTTTATCGCTGGAAGATCAGAAGGTGATAAAGGATCATCGCAGATTTAGAGCGACATCAGATTTACTCAGCGAGGGTTTTTGGCGAGATAAGGGTGAACTTGAAAATCGGGATCGGCTCTTTTCTCTAGATTTTGAAATACAACTCAAGGACGAATTCCTCTTCAGCCAAGACTTATTAAGCATGGCACACTCGATGGAATTGAGAGTCCCTTTTCTTGATCACAGATTGGTTGAGTTGATGGCCTCTATGCCAGTGGAACTTAGGTCGAATGACCCTGAGAATCCTAAGGGGCAAATGATTTCCTTCTTTGACGATCTCATCCCTCAGCATGTCTTGAGCAAACCTAAGCAAGGCTTTTTTGTGCCTTATGGGCATTGGTTGAGAAATGAGCTTCGTTCAGAGGGGGATCGTTTGTTCTCAAGGGAAGTCATAGAAAAACAAGGCATTTTTGACTTTGAAATTCTCAATCGATGGTGGGGTGAGCATTTGAGGGGAAAAGATCACGAATATCGACTTTGGCCGATATTTATTTTCCAGATGTGGCATCTCGATAAATGAAGTCGTCTAAAATTTTCCGTTGAACCGTGGAGCTTGATGGAACAATGGCCAATGGGGAACCAAATTGGGCAATATTAATCGACTAGCAGCCTTTTTCTTCATCCTTGGAGGAATTGTGGCCTACCTGAGGGTGGGCGCAGGGCTTTTTGATCAGGTGAAGAGCAGCGGCCTTCGCCTCCAGATGGGGGCGATTGATAAAGCCCTGGAAATGGAGAGGTCCGAACGCCGTCGTTACCCCCGTGACATTGCTGCTTTTCTTCGTGATAATTTTGGCGGAGATGAAGGCCGTGATTCAGCAAAAGACCCTTGGGGAAACTATTATCAGTTTCAACTGATACCAGGGGGTTTTGAACTGTCTTCTTCTGGAGAAGATGAAACATCAGGAACAGATGATGACGTCATCTGGCGTCGTGAAAAAAATGTTGCTGGCCTAGTAGAGGGGAGTCAGTCGAAGGTTACAGGGCGAAAGGTTGCTCTTGGGCCAGAGAAAGCAGAAGTTGACCCAATCTTTGAACGAATCGAAGCTGCTTGGATTAAATTGGAAGACCGGCCACCCGAATCTCTTGTGATGGATGAGGCGGCGATGAATAGTTTCTTGAAAACTTTCTTGGAGCAGACTTACATTGAGTGATGTGACGAAGCTCATCGACGACGGCTATGCCCCACAACCTCTTGAGGGTGTGGATGAAGTGGAAGTGGTGTCCAAAGCTTTTGCTAGGCGCTACGTTTTAGTTCACCCCAAAGACCGTCGCCTCTTCACTTTGGGAGTGAAAGAACATTTTGTCTGGGGCTCCCTAGATGGAGAGAAAAACCTAGGAGAGATCAAGCAAGATTATTATAATCAATTCAAAGTTCTCCCGACACAACAGATCATGGAGCTCGTTCAGCGCTGGCACACTGAGGGGTTTCTTGGGGATCAGCCTGAGAGTTGGAAGCCACAAAAAGAAAGAGGAAGGGGTTGGTGGGGTGCGCCATTGCCTGGACTGCTCGTTAGACCTTTTCTTGGCCCCATTTTTGGGCTATTGATTCAACGTTCTCTCTTTGCTCTTTTAATTCTGATCAGTGTGATCGTGATGGGTGGGTTGGCATTCCTTGAGGGGCCTTTCTTTCTACAAAGTTTTCTCGAAGGTAGTTCCGAAGGAAGCCCGACTTGGCTACTTGGACTTTTTGCTGGTTTTTATCTATCGGGTTTGTGGAGAGGACTGATTCGTTTAGGAGGCCTTTGGAGAGAGAAGGGCTATAAAGGAGACCGTCTGATGGTGGGATTCAAGTGGATATTTCCTGGAATATGGGTTGGTGAGAGAGGTTTGGAGCTGAAATCGAGAGAACTCCAACTAAATACTCGCCTTATCGAGTGGATTGGGCCATTCTTTCTGTCGGCCGTGTTGGCGACCCTTTCTATTTACTTACCTCTTCCAGATGGCTGGGAGTTCCACCTTCTTCCGGTGGCGTTGGGGTGCAGCATGGATTTTATTATTCAATCTTGCCCTTTTATCCGTGGAGCCTGGCTTCGTTGTCTTGATGCCATGGGAGATGGAGTTCCCTTTATAGAGCTAAGGAGCGTGTACCGCTCTAGCCCTTTGGTTTTTGCTGAAGAATTTGGAAAGGTGGGGGAAAAGATCATTCAACTTTCAATGAGTTTTATTCTTGTTTGGGTTGTGGTGGGAAGTTCGTTTCTGCTCTTCACCTTGGCCAAAATGGCTACGATTTTGGGTGACTGGGGCCAAGAGGGTTTTGGCTTAGGTGAAACGAGTAGTCAATTTTGGCAGGTTTCTCTTTACGCTCCGATCATGCTATCTTTCTTCTGGATGCTCTGGAAATTAATGGAGCCCTTTGTCTTGAGGCTATTGCAATACCCGGTTTGGAAGGAGGAGCGACTATTGGTGCCAGTTTTGACTTTCATTACATTAGCACTTCTTCCTCTTCATTTAGTTTTACCTCCCCTCCAGATGCGATGTGGAATGGGATTGCTCGCGATAACACTATTGGTTTTGGCTTGGTCGAGGGCAGATGGAGAAGTTCCTCTGGCGGGTCAAATCCGTTGGCCAATGTTGTTGATCATGCTGACGGCATTGGGCTTCCTTCTTGGGGGAGAGTTTCGAATGCCTTTCGAGGTCATGTTATCTCTCATTCAATTGGGCTGGGCAGGTTACGCTTTTATTCGGCTTTCTCCGAACGCCCTTCTTTGGTGGGCGAGGACTTTGGTGACGGCTATCGTCGTCGCTGGTTTGGTCATCACCACTTTTATTGATGCCCTTGGACCATTGGCCTTTGTTTATGGAATCGCGACAGGGCTTTGGGCATCGGTAGGCTTGTGGTCATTAGGAGGGCAGGTTGGAGTTCAGAGTCTTCCAGCGGCAGTAGGCTCACTTCTATTAGTTCAGTTCGCGACCCTCGAATCCATTGGGCCCATTTCTCCTGAAGCCTTTGCGGTGACGGGTTGGATGTTGATGGCTCTACCTGGTCCTGGTTGGGCTAGATCTGTCAAAAGAAGTTTATTCCGTTCGGGTTTTCAGATGGTTTTGGAAGCTGAAAACCCTCGCCGCTCATTTATGAACACCCTGTCAGCCAACTTTTCAATGGCGATGGGTGGTGTGAGTGTTGATGATGTGAGAAGGGCCCATCGCAATCAGCCACGTTTACTCAAATGCCTGGGTCGATGGGGTGGAGGTTGGCTCAGTCACAAGGGTTGGGAGAGTTTTTTGAGGGTGGCGATCAGCACGGTCCCTTGGGCTGACCGACGTGAATACGATGATGACGCTGGAGGAGGGAACCTTTCGAAATTTGAGGGAGAAAAGGGATTAAACCGAGAACAGCGCATCAAGATCATCAAAACTCAACTATGTTTTAAAGGTTTTCGAACAGCGGATATTGAATATTTGGCTGATAATTTAGAGGTGGTAGAACATCCTGCAGGCCATCAGATCATCTCCCAAGGAGAGATGGCTCATCCTTACATGGAGATTGTTTTAAAAGGTCAGGTGAGTCTCGAAAGGGAGCGAAGTGGTGGGCAAGGCTCAACCATGCTGGCGACATTGGGGGCAAATGAAGCGATACGATTGGAGGACCTTTTTGAAGACCGTCCGTATGATTTTTCTGGGCGAACCTTGGAAGAAGTTGTCAGCGTGAGGTTGTATCGCAGTCATCTGGTTCAGTGGAGTGAAAAGAATGATGGTGCGATGTCTAAAGTTCTTGAATCCCTCAATCTGGCGTCGATGATCATGAACCTTTCACTTTTCCGAGACTTCTCCTCGTCACAGGTGCGACTTGTGATGGAGCGGCTTCAGAGAAAGGAAGTGCCACCAGGGAAGGACGTGATCAAGCAAGGAGAAGAAGGAGATGAATTTTATCTTCTCGACCAAGGAGGAGTGGATATTCTGATTGGCGAAGGGACTAAAGTCGCTGAGCTAGGGCCTGGATCTTATTTTGGTGAGATAGCTTTGCTTCAGAAGTGCAAAAGGACGGCAACGGTTCGAACCAATGTACCTTCGGTGCTTTTTTCTCTCACTCAAAAAGATTTTGATCGCTTCTTTTCGGCAGGTCGAGGAGCTCAAGTTCTCAAAAATGTAAGTTCTCTTCGGGGAGCTGAGGCGTGAGCACGAAGGTTGATTTAGAATTGGCACGTTGGCTGGTCTCAACAGAGCGTTTGCCTAAGGAGAAAGCTGAAGCTCTGCTCAAAGACTACCGACGTGAACAAAAATCTGAAGGGGAGGGCTCAAAATCAAAGAACTGGCTCTCATGGTTGGTCAAGCTGGGCGAGTTCGACATGAGCCAGGCCAAGGAGATCCAAAAAGCTTTCAAAGATCGAAATCTTGAAGCAAAGAAGGCTCCTGTAGCAGAAATAAAAACAGAGGCGGTCACAGAGGTGAGCTTCGAAAGTGACTCCGAGGGATTCACTCCAACTTTTGATTCCTATGATAATCCTTTAACAGAAGGAGCTGAAC
>Ga0233432_10003175_pt1 | contig 14952 bp, 11 predicted proteins | sample SI_122_August201_6_FD_179870 | JGI IMG/M metagenome (GOLD analysis project Ga0233432, IMG submission 179870) | Seawater microbial communities from Saanich Inlet, British Columbia, Canada - SI_122_August2016_10_MG | ecosystem: Environmental > Aquatic > Marine > Inlet | place: Canada: British...
TTCATTTTCAAACTCAAAATGCAAACCAAAAGTCCCGTAAATAATAATTAAACGTATTAGAGTCAATTCCTCTAGGTCAGCACTTACTGCACTAAGCTTCTGTTTTTGTTTAGGGCTGCTAAACACTACTTGCATTGGCTTTGAGCTGATTTTTGATTTTCCTGATCGCGACTGTTCAATGCTTGCAAACACAACCTGTTCTTCTATGCCCAGTATTTTAGACGAAGTTTGTGCATATACGGTTCGGGCTACATTGTCGGGTATAAGGGCAATGGTTGCAGCGACGTCTTTAATCAGTTCTGCTCGTTTTATAGGGTCTTCTTGCGCTTCTTCTAATAGCAAAGAACATTTGAATTCTATAAAGTCTTTTGCCCCCTCATTTATATAACTCTCTAATTCTTCAGTACTTACTTTTTTAGCATAAGAATCTGGGTCTTCACCGTCTGGGAACGTCACTATTTTCACGTTCAGACCTTCTTCTAAGATCAGATTAACACCACGAAGTGCGGCTTTAAGACCGGCTGCATCACCGTCAAACAGAAGGGTGATGTTATTGGTAAACCTTTTTACCAGTTTTATTTGATCTATGGTAAGTGAAGTTCCAGAAGAGGCGACTACATTTTCAATGCCTGCTTGATGCATCGAAATCACATCCGTATACCCTTCAACCAATAAACAGCGCTCTTTTTTTACAATGCTGTTTTTGGCGTAGTACATACCATAGAGTACTTTGCTCTTGTGATAAATATCGCTTTCAGGAGAGTTAAGGTATTTTGCAGCTTTTACATTGCTTTTTAATATTCTCCCACCAAATCCTAGTACTCTTCCCGATAACGAACGTATAGGAAACATCACTCTGCCATGAAAACGATCGTAATTTCTCGATTCTTTTGGAATGGTAAGCCCTGTTTTTTCAAGAAATTCTATTTTATATCCTTCTTTAAGTGCATGTGCACTAAAAGCATCACTTTTTTCAGGACTGTAGCCCAGTAGAAATTTTTTCAGAACCTCTTCTCTAAAGCCCCTTTCTTTAAAGTAGCTTAAGCCTATGGCACGCCCTTCATCAGAATTAAAAAGCTGATCCTGAAAATATTCATTTGCAATATTGCTAACGATAAACATACTTTCTCTGTCGTTAGCAGCTTCTTCCTGTTCTGGAGTTCGAACGGTTTCTTCAATAAAGATGTTGTATTTACTCGCAATATATTTAAGTGCCTCAGGATAACTAAAGTGTTCATGATCCATCACGAAATTCACCGAGTTTCCACCCTTACCACAACCAAAGCATTTGTAGATTCCTTTTGCAGGAGACACTGTAAAAGAGGGCGTTTTCTCGTCATGAAATGGACAGTTGCCAAGCAGATTTACACCGCGTTTTTTAAGGTGTACAAAATCGCCAACGACTTCATCTATACGTGCCGTTTCGAAAATTAGATCTATGGTTTCCTTAGGGATCAATTGTAATGCTTTAGAAAGCTAAAATACTAAAATTAGTTGTTGCTTGAAGCTTGTTTGATAAGTAAGCATTTTGTTTTCTTATTGTTGGAAAAAACTGACTATTATTATCAGTTTTTAATGAGTTGCTTTATATTAGTTTTTTCATTTTTACATACGGAGTTAAAATTTCAGATATATGCCCACCAATTGGTATTTAGCACGACTCGTTTAGTGTAAAAAACTTATCTTTGGGAGGGATAAAAAACATCTACGTAAGTGCTTGTAAAAAAGCTTTTTAGGAATTTATTATGGAATACAATTTTAGAAGTATTGAAGAAAAGTGGCGAAAGCGATGGGCTGAGGACAAGCCTTTTAAAGTGGATGCTAATTCTGAAAAACCAAAGTATTATGTGTTGGACATGTTTCCTTATCCATCAGGAGCTGGATTACATGTAGGTCACCCATTGGGATACATTGCTTCTGATATTTACTCACGCTATAAGCGTTTAAAAGGGTTTAATGTATTACACCCAATGGGTTATGATGCGTTTGGTTTGCCTGCTGAACAATATGCCATTCAAACAGGTCAACATCCTGCCATTACTACGGAGAAAAACATTTCTCGTTATAGAGAGCAATTGGATAAAATTGGTTTTTCATTTGATTGGGATAGGGAAGTTCGTACCTGTGAGCCAAATTATTATAAATGGACACAATGGATTTTCAAGCAGATTTTTAATGCTTGGTATTGTAAAAATGATGACAAAGCAAAGCCTATCGAAACTTTGGTGCAGCATTTTGAATCTGAAGGAAATGCTAATGTTAAAGCAGAATGTGACGAAGTAGAAATCTTTACTTCAGAAGAATGGAATGCAAAATCTACGATAGAAAAAGAACAAATTTTATTGGCGTATCGTTTGGCTTACCGATCAGAAACCCTGGTGAACTGGTGTCCAGAACTAGGGACTGTTTTAGCAAATGATGAAATAAAAGATGGCCTTTCTGAACGTGGTGGACATCCTGTAGAACAAAAGAAAATGATGCAATGGTCGATGCGAATTACGGCTTATGCACAGCGTTTAATTGATGGCTTGGAAAGCCTCGATTGGACGGACGCCATTAAAGAACAACAAAGAAATTGGATTGGTCGATCGGAAGGCGCTTCCGTTCGTTTTGAGGTAGAAAGCGAAGTACTTGCTGCAGATGAGAAACTTGAAATAGAGGTGTTTACCACCCGTCCTGATACGATTTTTGGTGTGTCTTATATGACACTGGCGCCCGAGCATGAATATGTTTCTCGAATTACCACCGATGAATTCAAAGTGGCTGTTCAGCAATATGTTGATCAAACAAAAAAGCGTTCTGAACGCGATCGTATGTCTGATGTGAAAACAGTTTCCGGACAATTTACAGGCGCTTACGTGAAAAATCCTTTTACAGGCGCAAAAGTTCCTGTTTGGATTGGTGATTATGTGTTGGCAAGCTATGGAACAGGTGCTGTAATGGCTGTTCCAGCTCATGACAGCCGTGATTTTGCTTTTGCAAGGAAATTTGATTTACCTCTTATTCAGGTCATATCAGGAGGTAACTTTCCAGAAGAGTCTCATGAGGGAAAGGTAGGCACAATGATGAACTCAGATTTTTTAAACGGTTTAGATGTTAAGGAAGCTACTGCTGTCATTATTGATAAGATTGAAGAAAAAGAAATGGGTTGCGGAAAAATTCAATACCGTCTTCGCGATGCGATATTCTCGCGTCAAAGATATTGGGGTGAGCCTTTCCCAATATATTTTGAAGATGGCATACCAAAAACCATGGACGATAAAAATCTGCCATTGGCTCTGCCTGCCGTTGAGAAATATTTACCTACAGAAGATGGTGAGCCACCTTTGGCGAGAGCAGAAAATTGGAAAACGGATGAAGGATATATCTTAGACACCAATACCATGCCTGGTTGGGCAGGATCTTCATGGTACTTCTTGCGCTACATGGATGCTAATAATGATGGGGAATTCGTCTCTAAAGAAGCTCAGTCCTATTGGAAGAATGTTGATCTTTATATTGGAGGCTCAGAACACGCTACGGGGCATTTACTGTATTCACGATTCTGGATGAAATTTTTATTTGATATGGGCTTGGTTTCTGAGCAAGAGCCATTTAAAAAGATGATTAATCAAGGAATGATTTTAGGTCGTTCAAACTTTGCCTACCGCGTCAAGGATACAAATACTTTTGTGTCTTATGGGCTTAAAGACCAGCATGAAACTACAGCGATTCATGTAGATGTAAATTTAGTTGAAAACGATGTTTTAGATGTGGCAGCCTTTAAAGCGTGGCGACCTGATTTTACCAATGCTGAATTCATCCTCGAAGATGGGGCATATAAGTGTGGGGCAGAGGTAGAGAAAATGTCTAAGTCTAAATACAATGTGGTTAGTCCAGACTTAATTGTTGAGAAATATGGTGCTGACACACTTCGGATGTATGAAATGTTTTTAGGACCACTAGAGCAATTTAAACCATGGAATACCAATGGTATTTCTGGCGTAAATAACTTTTTGCGTAAGTTGTGGCGTTTGTTTCATGATGCAGAAGAAAACTTTGCCGTTACAGATACTGAAGCCACCAAAGAAGAGTTGAAAACACTTCATAAAACCATTAAGAAAGTTGGTGAGGATATTGAAGCCTTCTCTTTTAACACTTCGGTAAGTACCTTTATGGTTTGTGTAAATGAACTAACAGCTCAGCAGTGTAATAAGCGTTCTATTTTGGAACCATTGGTTGTATTAATCTCAGCCTATGCGCCGCACATTGCCGAGGAGCTTTGGGAGCAATTAGGTCATAATGATGGTGTTACTTATCAGGACTTCCCGACATTTGATGCTTCTCACTTGGTTGAAAGCTCTCATACGTATCCGGTTTCCTTTAATGGGAAAATGCGTTTTAAAGTTGAATATGCTTTGGATATGGATCGAGCAGAGATTGAAAAGCAAATTTTAGCACACGAAAAGTCAATTCACTACTTAGAAGGTAAGGCACCTAAAAAGGTGATTATCGTTCCTAAGAAGATCATTAATATTGTTGTTTAGAAACGATCATTAGACCCACTCACGAGGATTCATAAGCACTTGAATTAATTTGGCTTCCTCGGAATCTTTTTCTGTTTGGAAATCGTAATCCCATCGAACGGTAGAAGGAAGACTCATTAAAATAGACTCTGTTCTTCCTTTGGTTTTAATACCGAAATGCGTTCCTCTGTCGTGCAGTAAATTGAATTCTACGTAACGACCACGACGGATCTCTTGCCAGTATTTTTGTTCTTCTGTATACGTTGCTTCTTTGTGTTTTTCAACGATGGGAATATAGGCTTCTAAAAAGCAGTTTCCAGCGTCCATTTGGAAAGCTAAGAGCTGTTCCCAGCTCATGTTTTCATCTTCTTGCATGTAGTCGTAGAAGATGCCACCAATTCCACGAGTTTCGTCTCTGTGGCTATTGAAGAAATAAGTATCGCAGGCTTTTTTGAATTCGGGGTAGTAGTTGGTATTGTGCTTGTCGCACATGTTTTTCATCACCTGGTGGAAATGTATTGCATCTTCCTCTACCAAATAATAAGGCGTAAGGTCGGAGCCTCCACCAAACCATTGTTTTACAATACTGCCTTTGCCATCGTACATTTCAAAATACCGCCAGTTGGCGTGAACAGTTGGCACTTTAGGACTTTTTGGATGAATGACTAAAGAGAGTCCACAAGCATAGAATTTAGCTTCGTCTACGCCAAACTTTTCTTTAAAGGTGTCGGGTAATTCACCGTGAACAATGGAAGTATTTACCCCCCCTTTTTCAAAGACTTTTCCATTGGCAATAACCCGTGTTTTTCCACCTCCACCACCTTCTCTTTCCCAGGCATCTTCAATAAACTTAGCCTTACCATCTACTTCTTCTAAAGACCTACAAATTTGGTCTTGCAGATCGAAAAGATGCTTGGTAAATGTTTCTTTAATATTCATTTAGCTGTAGTTTTTTACTGCGTTAATGAATGCTCTGGCATGATCAACAGGAACAGTTGGTAAAATACCATGTCCTAGATTTACGATGTAGCGATCTTTTCCAAATCGGTCAATCATTTCTTTTGTCCATTTTTCAATTTGAGGGATTGGAGCATACAACCTTGATGGGTCAAAATTTCCTTGAATGGTTACATCAGAACCTAAGACGTTTCTTGCCATTTCTGGTGTCACAGCCCAATCGATACCTATAGCGTTGGCTCCTGTTGCTTTTAATTCTTCTAGTGCATACCACGAACCTTTAGCGAATAAGATATTTGGCACGGTACATTCTGCAACAATTTTCTTTAAGTATGGGTAAGAAAATTCCATAAAGTCATCCGGACTCAATAAACCTGCCCAAGAGTCAAACAATTGAAAAGCCTGAGCCCCTGCTTTAATTTGCGCTTTCATATACGCAATAGTTGTGTCTGTAATTTTGTCCAGTAATACTTTTGCCGCTTCTGGTTGTTCGAAGCAAAAGCGTTTTGCTTCAGAAAAGTCTTTCGAGCCCTTTCCTTGAACCATGTAACATAGCAGTGTCCATGGTGCACCAGCAAAGCCTATCAATGGCACCTCACCTTTTAAGTCCATTCGCGTTTGTTTAATCCCTTCCATGACATAGCCAAGGGCTACTTCTACATCAGGAATTAGGATGGCCTCGGCATCTGCCAAAGTTTTTACTGTTTTCGGAAGTCGAGGGCCTACACCGGGAACCATATCTACATGATAACCCATGGCCACAGGAACAACTAAAATATCAGAGAATAAAATAGCCGCATCGGTACCCACCTGCCAGATGGGCATGGTGGTAATTTCGGAAACCAAATGAGGTGTTTCACAGCGTTCAAAGAAGGTGTGTTTTTCTCTTAAAACTCTGTAATCTGGTAAAAAACGCCCAGCTTGACGCATCATCCACACAGGAGGTCTCTCAACAGTTTCACCCTTTAAGGCTCTTAGTAACAGGTCATTTTTTAATTCCGGGAACTCCATTTTTTATTTGTTTTGTATTGTTCGAGCATGGCTTCAAAGGAAGCTTCTTTAGCTGTGTTTATTTTTTGTACGCCTTTTTTACGAAGGGTACTGGCTGTTGTTTCTCCAATGCTGAAATAATTGAGATCTGTATCGAATTCGTTCATCATAGCAAAAGATTCTACAGCTGAAGGACTCATAAAAAAGAGGGCGTCTCCTTTTTGACTTGGTATTTTTTTTGGATCTAAAAGCGTGTGGTAAACCACTTTTTCTTTTAGTTGAACCTCCTTTTTAGCAAGGTAATTGGGTAATTCGTTTCGACGGATGTTTCCGCAAAAGAATAATGCTGACTTAACTCCATCTTCAGCAATCAATTCCGCTAAACTTCGTGCTGTTTCTGAATCGCCGCTTTTGGTTTCAAAACCTTTTTCTTTAAGTGTTTTTGCTGTTTGTTTCCCGGAAGCATACACCCTACCGTTGAAGGGGGTTTGACTCAGGTTTTTCACAGCATTTTGGCTGGTGAATATCCAGGCTTCGGCTTCGGGTAGATCTTTTGGAAACTCCAGATATTGTATTTTAGTAAGGGCTATTTCTTTTACTTCAAGACCTGAATTTTGGGCACAGGCTTTCTGCTGTTCGCTAAGCGATTTAGTAATCCATATTTGCCCTTTTTGATCCATTTTAGTGCAGACGTTTTTCTTTAGGAAGTTTGTCGATGATGTCTTTTGCTCCGCTATTCAAGGCCTGTTCAGCTGCTTCAATTCCCAAATTGTGAGCCAGCATGGCATCTTTCTCTAACTTCACTTCAATTTTAATTTCGGCATTAGGGTCCATAACAACGGCCTGTAGCTTTAGAAGTCCTTCTTCTACTTTTGCATAAGCACCGATAGGTGCAGAACAGCCCCCATTAAGTTTATTTAAGAAATCCCTTTCTATGCTTGTACACAAAGCGGTTTCTTTGTGGTGGAATTCTTGGCAAATAGTTGCCGTTTCATTATCATCTTCTCTGCAAACCACCGCAACAGCACCTTGAGCAGGCGCAGGGATCATCCAGTCTAAAACCATGGCAATTTCGTGATGGAGTTCTAGGCGTTCTAATCCGGCGGCGGCAAAAATAGCACCATCCCAGTTGCTTTCTCTTAGTTTTTTGATTCGCGTTTGCACATTACCTCTAATGTTGCAAGTGCTGTGTTTTTCATACCGATCGATCCATTGTGATTTTCTTCTATTGGAACTTGTAGCAATCAGCCCGGCGTAGTCTTTATCGTTCAGAAAATCACTGTCTTTTCTAACCACCAATACATCAAAAGGGTTACCTCTTTTCATTACGGAACAGATCGTAATACCCTCGGGCAGTTCTGTTGGGATATCTTTATGTGAATGAACAGCAAGATCTATTTTTCCTGCAATAAGCGCATCATCCAAAGCTTTTGTGAACACTCCTTTTCCACCTATTAGTGGTAGAGGCGTGTCGAGTACTTTATCACCTTCCGATTCGATTAAAACCAATTCGGAAGTTTGCCCTAAAGCATTTAATTCTTCTTGCACCTTATGTGCTTGCCATAGCGCTAGCTTGCTTTTTCGGGTTCCTATGCGAATCATTGCTTTAGTTTAAACATTTCCTCCATCATCTTAACTACTTCTTCAGAATGGCGGTATTTGGATTTAATGTATTCTGTAGCTTGGTTGGCAATTTTATTTACCACACTCGTTGTCAATTTGTCGGCCTTTTTAATTTCTTCATCATTCAAACGAAACTTTTGTTGTTCAAGTTCATCTGTTCTGTAACGGTGTAGTTTTTCGTGCAAAGCCTGAATAACAGGCGATAAATCACGCATTAACACCCAGTCATAGAATTCGTTTTTATGAAGATTTATAATCGTTCGAGCTTTAGGAATATTTTTACGACGCATGGCCAAGGTTTCGTCCTGTATGTTGTTTAATTGATCCATATCAATCAGCTCTACACCATTTAATTTTTCTATTCCAGGTTCAATGTTTCTTGGTACCGATAAATCGAGGAGCAACATGTTATTTTCTACCCCTTTAAAGTGTTTTGTGTATACGGTTGGTTCCAATGCGCCTGTTGCAACGATTAAAATATCCGTATTTGTGAGTTCTTTTTGCAGGTCTTCAATATTGGCAACACGCAATCCCAAAGAATTTGCAATAGCTTCTGCCTTAGAACGGGTACGGTTAATAAGCACCATTTCTTTGTGTGCATGTTTGAGGAGATTTTTAGCTGTAGTTTCTCCAATTTCACCTGTTCCAAATAGCACTATTTTCTTCTCTTTAAGGCTTTTGTATCGTTGTTTAATAAACAGTACAGCTCCATGAGCCACCGATGCAGGACCTTCATTTATGGCAGTGTCTGTTCGAACATCTTTGTAAGCTTGCATCACAAATTGCATTAAGCGATGTGTGTAGCCATCCAACATTTCTTTATTGGAGGCGTATTTTACAGCATCTTTTATTTGACTTACAATTTGTAGATCTCCCAACATTAGAGAATCTAAACCACAACATAATTCAAAAAGATGGAGCACAGCATCATCTCCGGAAAGCTGAAAATGATATTTTTCAAACTCTTTTTCACTCGCTTTGCTGTGTTTGATATAGAGCTCTTTTAGTATGAAAGCATTGTGTGTATGCGCAAAAAACTGAGCCCTATTGCAAGTGCTGACTACAAAAAGACTTTCGACACCAAGTGTTTTCGCCTCTTTAAGAATAGCATCAATAGCACTTTCAGAAAAATTAAATTTTTCGCGAATATCTATGGGGGTCTTCCAGTGTGAAATTCCAATGCTGAAAAATATGGGCTTTGTCTCGCTCAAATACCTTTGAATTTATTTGTGTAAAAATACGAGGCTTTTCCCAATTAATAAAAACATACGCCCAAGACTTTTTTTGAATCAATTTATTGAGCTTAGGTCCTGTTGCATTTTTTAAATAGTTGCAGAATAAATATAACAATCTAAATATATTGATTAGTTTTACAGAGAATAGTATTATCAATAAGTGTTTAAATAATAAATTTTTATATAATGAGAAAGTTTATATTAGTGGTTGTTGTCGCTTGTACAACATTATTTTTTACAGGCTGTGAAAAACCAACCAAACAACAGGAATTAGTTGAATTTGGCGGACTTAAAGTTAATTTATCGGAGAATCTTGATCCTGATATATTGTTTATGGATTTTGAAGACCTGAAGCGCAAATATCAAAAAAGCCGAATGCATGCCGGATACAGATTTACTGAGGAATTAGATATTCCACTGGATATAATGGTTGAAATGGTAGAGAATGTGTTTTCAGATTACGCAAATACAGACAGCCTTACGGATGAGGGTATTTTGGAGATTCAATCTGTTTTTTATGAATTGGAATCCCATGAAATCGCTGAAAATATTGAAACCATTGATAGCTTCTATGTAGCTTTTATGAGAGATCAATTAATCGATTGTTTGGCCAACTATGATAATAGTAATCAGCGTCAATATGATAATTATGGATTAAATAGTGCTGAAAAGTGGGCTTTAATATGGCGCCCTAGAATGATTGGTCCTACCAGAGATGCTACAAAAAAATCAATGGAATTATCTGATGAGCATTACCCCAATTCAAATGGGTATCAAACAAAAAAAGATGCTTTTAGACATTCGTTATGGAATGCATTAATAGCGAAATATGCGGGGGCAAAAAAGAATAAGATTTGGAAGTGTGTAAAATGGGCAAAAAAGTTTACCGACAAACACGAGGAATGTTCTGAGAAGCCAGATAATTTGACTGATGAAGAGTTTGCATTTGACCAGGCAATGGACTATCACAATAACGAAATAGGGCGAGATTATTTTGAAAGTGTGGCTTGGACTTACAAAAAGAACTGGAGAACCCGAAGAAGAGTAAAGTCACCTTCAGCTGATGATATGGCAGCCACCATATATGAAAAGTCAGAAGCTGGAGTACAGGTAGCTAATAAGAATGAGATTTCTAATTATCCGGATGTTTTAGTTTACATTGTTGAATAAATTATTTTTTATGTTAAAACTTAAAAACACAATAGTCTTGGTTTTGTTGCTTATGTCAAGTGCATGTAAAAAAAGTCCAAATAACATTGAAATTAATGTAGAGGTTATAAATAGATCATCTGTGAGGGCTGAAAATGTAAAGTTGTATGCAAAAGATTTTTTGTTGTCAGATACCACAATTATTTATTCAGATTCTTTATTACTTTCTGATATAGAGGTGGACCAGGCGCATTCGCAAACGTGGAATCTAGGCCGTGTAAACGAAGGTGCCGTTTATTTTTGTTGTCAACTGGATACCTTAGTAATTCTTAAAGAAATTGCACTTATTGACGGAGGACGTTTATGGTCATGGGGTTCTAATAGAGATGTGTTCATTTATAACGACTCTATAGTGGTTAAATATGGAAATGGTTATTGAAAATAAAGCGTAACATCTTATCAGCATTAAAAGTTTAATGATAAATTTGCGGCATTCATTTTTGTAGTCTTCATGTTTAATTAATTTGTAAAATGAGAGCTTTATTTCTGTGTTTTGTTTTAGTCGGAAGCTTTTGTATGGGTCAAGATGTTAACCAAACCTCCAAAACGCATCAAAAGGGAGAGATCTTTATGTATTGGGGATGGAATAGAGCTGCTTTTAGCTCTTCTGATATTCAGTTTAGTGGAGATAATTATGATTTTACCTTAGAGGATGTGATTGCACATGACAGACAAACCCCGTTTAGTACCTATGATTATTTTCACCCGCTAAGAATCACCATTCCTCAGTATAATGCACGGATTGGGTATTACATCACTGACCGTATCAGCATTTCTATTGGTTCGGATCATATGAAGTATGTGGTTGACAGAAATCAGGTGGCAAACATCTCTGGATACATCGAAAACTCCTCTACCCAGTACGATGGTATTTATGAAAACGAACCTATTGTATTGGCTTCAGACTTTCTTCTTTTAGAGCATACCGATGGCTTAAATTACATCAATATAGAAGCCCGTAGAACGGATAATTTAAAAACCTTAAATAATAATGTTTCTTTTGACCTTATAGAAGGCTTTGGTTTAGGCGTTTTAGTTCCAAGGACCAATGCCACACTTTTAAATAATTCGCGTCACGATGATTTTCACATTTCTGGATACGGACTGGGCGCAATTTTAGGCTTTCAAATCAATTTATGGCAACACTTTTTTATTCTAACAGAGGCGAAAGGCGGGTTTATTAATATGCCGGATATCAGAACCACAGAGTATTCGTCAGACAGAGCGAGTCAGCATTTCTTTTTTGCTCAAGCAAATGTCGTTTTTGGTGTTAGATTTAATTTACAGTAATGTTTTTTGGAATCTAAGAGTTCAAGTTTAGAATTGCATTAATCTCGTTTACACATTTTTCAGTTTCTTCAAAGGGGAATAAATGACCTCCATTTTTAATGGGAATGAATTTCGTTTTTGGGAATAGGTGCATTATAGAGTCAATACTTCGCGTATTTGCAATTTCCCCAACGGTTGCATAAAGATAATAACTAGGAACGCTCAGTTTAATAGAGGAGTAAAAGGGATGGGTTAGGGCAAATATTTTGGTTTCAAGATCTTTATTAAAGGACAATTTTATGCCTTTTTCTACATCTTCCCATCCATATTGTATGTAATTGTTAAACGAAGCATCACTAAAACTTTTGAAAAGAAATTTGTTTTGTAGTTTTTCCGCCAAAAAGGCCCTTGAGGGAAAATGATCAGATCTATTTGCTGCTTTTTTTGCCAAAGGCATAATCTTATGAGAAACTCCTAAGAACTGACTGATGGCCATTGCCCAACGAATTTTTCGTGACAAAACAGGCGGATCCATCATAATGAGCCCTTTAAAAAGATCGGGTCTTTGCTCGGCTGCAAATGCCAATATTACGGCGCCAAAAGAATGGCCTATTGCCCAAACGGGTTCCGTATAATTAGCTTCAAAATAATCTACGATCTCAGGCACAAGATCTTTCCATGAGCTTGTAATTGTATAGTTCCCATGGCCCAATTTAGAAATATAGCTGATGTCAAATTGCGGTAAGCGTTTAAATAAATCGGTATAAACCTCAGCAGGGAAACCATTGGCATGTGCAAAAAAGATTTTCTCTTTCATGTTGCTAAGATAAATCTTTGTTCCATAAGATTGTGATTTGAATAAACTTTAGACACTGCACAACGATGAAATAATTACCTTTGCCGATATGACAAAAAAACGCATTGCCATATTAGGATCTACAGGCTCTATTGGGACGCAAGCTTTAGGCGTTGTTTTAGAGCAAAAAGACCGATTTGAAGTAGAGGTTTTGACGGCGCATCGCAATGCTGACCTCTTAATTGAGCAAGCGATTGCACATCAACCCAATGTGGTGGTTATTGGCGAAGAAAGTTTGTACGAGAAGGTTTATGGCGCACTTGATGCGCATCATATAAAAGTATATTCCGGTGCCGATGCACTCTCGCAAGTGGTGCAGATGGAAACAGTAGATCTTGTGCTTACTGCTTTGGTGGGTTACGCAGGGTTAATCCCCACTTTGGCAGCCATAGATGCAGGAAAGAATATTGCATTAGCGAATAAAGAAACACTTGTGGTTGCAGGGCAACTGGTCACCCAAAGAGCTAAAGCAAAAGGGATAAACATTTATCCGGTAGATTCAGAGCATTCAGCAATTTTTCAGTGTTTGGTAGGGGAGTTTCACAACCCGATAGAAAAAATCGTTTTAACTGCTTCGGGAGGGCCATTTCGAGGAATGAATCGCGATGCTTTGTTAAATGTGACGAAGAAGGCGGCTTTAAAACACCCGAATTGGGACATGGGCGCTAAGATTACCATCGATTCGGCTAGTATGATGAATAAAGGCTTGGAGGTGATCGAAGCAAAGTGGTTGTTTGGCTTAAATCAAGATCAGATCGAAGTGATTGTTCACCCACAATCCATCGTTCATTCTTTGGTTCAGTTTCAAGATGGATCTATGAAAGCACAGCTGGGATTGCCCGACATGAAGCTTCCGATTCAATATGCTTTAGCTTATCCCGACCGTTTGCCGAATACTTTTGAACGGTTCAACTTTATGGACTATCCAAATTTAACCTTTGAGCAGCCAGATGTAAAATCTTTTAGAAACCTACAATTGGCTTATGATGCGCTCGAAAAAGGAGGAAATGCACCTTGTGTTTTAAACGCGGCGAATGAGGTGGTGGTAGATGCCTTCTTAAAAGATAAAGTTGGTTTTTTACAGATGTCAGACATCATTGCAGATACGCTGCAAAAATGTACATTTGTCAAAAATCCATCATTAGAAGATTACATAGCTTCGGATACCGAAGCACGTAGACTAACAAAAGACAATATTTGATACAATGACCGAAACATTAATCCAAGCAGCTCAGTTTTTCTTGAGCCTTTCATTTCTTATCGTTTTACATGAATTAGGGCACTTTATTCCAGCCAAATTATTCAATACGCGTGTCGAAAAATTCTACTTATTCTTTGATCCGTACTTTTCATTGTTCAAGAAAAAAATTGGTGGGACAGAATATGGAATAGGCTGGTTGCCATTAGGTGGCTATGTCAAAATTTCGGGGATGATTGACGAGTCTATGGACACAGAGCATCTCAATGCTGAACCTCAGCCCTGGGAATTTCGATCGAAGCCTGCCTGGCAACGACTCATTATTATGGTAGGTGGTGTTGCTGTAAATGTGCTTTTGGCGATGGTTATTTATGCCATGATCTTATTTACTTGGGGCGATGATTACTTAAAAACCGAAAACCTTAAATACGGTATTGAATGCTCTGACTTGGCAAAAGAAATAGGCTTTCAAAATGGAGATAAGATATTGACAATTGATGGGGTATACTATGAAAATTTTATGGAGATTCCTGAAGCAATTTTAATCTCTGGTGCCTCTGAGGTTTTGGTAGAAAGAAATGGTGAAACCGTTTCTATTTCAATCCCTTCAAATATTATAGAACAGTTGATAGAAAAAAATGCCCAGTCTAGATTTATTGGAATGGCTTGGCCCTATATCGCTCAGAAATTTGATGATGGTTCTGTAGCTGAAGCTGCAGGGGTTCTTGCAGGTGACCAATTGATTGCCATAAATAGGCAAGCAGCCTTGTTTTTTTCTGATTATGTTAAAACATTACCTTCACTTGCAGGACAAGAAATTCAATTGTCTGTTTTAAGAGGTTTAGACACCTTACATTACGACATAATTCTTGGCGATACCGGCAAGATAGGGGTTTATTATGTACCTCCTTCAGAGTTGATTTCATACGATCATAGAGACTATGGCTTTTTTGAGTCTTTTCCTGCCGGAACGGCTATGGCTATGGACAAGTTGGATTCTTATGTCCAGCAAATGAAATTGATTTTTAATCCGGAAACAGGTGCTTGGAAAGGACTTGGAGGGTTTATAAGTATTGGAAAACAATATAGCCCAGAGTGGGACTGGCATTC
>Ga0233432_10003178_pt1 | contig 14949 bp, 15 predicted proteins | sample SI_122_August201_6_FD_179870 | JGI IMG/M metagenome (GOLD analysis project Ga0233432, IMG submission 179870) | Seawater microbial communities from Saanich Inlet, British Columbia, Canada - SI_122_August2016_10_MG | ecosystem: Environmental > Aquatic > Marine > Inlet | place: Canada: British...
TTGAATGAACTAATCTTCGTCGCTATAGGGTAATTCAAGTAACGGTATATCTCCAAGCGCATTACCAGCAATACCTTTTATCGATCCAACCATTTCAGTTGTGTTGATTAATACTTTTTCAATTTGTTTTTCACGTTTACTCCAAATCTTTCGCATAGCTCGTTGTTCAGTATCTAAATCGCTTTTCATTTGTGTGAATCCTTCGACAATGGATTCTATTTGTAAACGAAACTCATTGCTCGTTAAAAAGTCATAGAGCATCCCCATCTTATCACCTTTGTTTTCTTGAGTAACGAGAGCTTCGCTGAGTTTAATGATAGACTCTCGCAATACGGTGCACAAACTTTTAAATTCTTCAAAGGTACATATCCATATGCCTTCCTTTAGTCCTAAGCGTTCCATACCAACTGGCATGACTTCGGTGACGAGCACGCCAATATTGGCATTTTTTTCACGAATATCATTTTTGAATTTCTCAATCCAATTCTGTTGAAAAGATTTTGTTCTTTTGCTTTCGTAGTAAATGGTTCCACAATTTTGAAGCGTGCGTGTGTGAATGATTTGTAAACAGTCTGCACCGCGTTCTCCTTTTTTTATTTCGCGAATAGTATCGAGCTTGAATTTACTTGCGAGCCATTCTTCAATGGCGAGTTCTTGCACTTCGCCTTGACTTTGCATAGAGCCTTGCTCTTGTTTGCGTTTCATTTCTTCGGTTAGTTTCATTTGATCTTCGAGCTTTTTCTCTAGTTCGCGAAGTTTTAAACTATTTTTCTCCTCTTCTTCTTTTTTGATTTTTTCTTTTTCTTCGTACAGTTTTTGAGTGAGTTCTTTTTGTGCACTGGCTCTAATGTTCAATTCTAATTCACCTTTTTCTCGTTTGACTTTTTCTAATTCAATAGAAGTTAGTGATAGCTCTTTTATTTTTGAAGATTTTTGATTTAACTCTTCTTTGAGAGAATTCATTGCATCGGATTGTTCGTTTTCTAATTCTGCTTTGATACTTTTATTGAGACTAACTTTTTCTTGTTTAAGTTTATCGGCAACGCGTTTGTCGACTTCTTCTTGCTGAGAGTTTTTTTGAAGATTTAGCTCATTTTGACTTTTTTTCAAGACTAGGCTTTGTTCTTCGATTTTATTTTTTTCTTTTAGAAGCTCATCATTGTATTGTTTTTTGAGTTCATCATTCACTTGATGGAATAGTAAATCGTTAACATCAATGTTGTGTCCGCAATTTGGACAATTTATATTTTTATTATCAGCCATTAAGAGTAGTGTAATTTAAAAACCATCAAAACAATAAGGAATGGCAGTATCAGACTATTTTTAATTTACCATGTTGTTCGAAATGATTGTCTAACTATACTTTTATTTATTAATTTTTTTTTAATATATTTACTCAATGAAAATTTGTATCACAGGTATTACTGGAATGGTTGGAAATGCCCTAGCAAAACATTTGCGGGATATTGGTCATGAGGTATGCGGTTTATCACGCAGAGAAGACCAATCAAAGCATATTTATGAATGGAATGCTGAAAAGGGGACTATTGATTTAAATGCTTTCGAGGGTGTAGATGGCATTGTGCACCTGGCTGGCGACAATGTCTCTGAAGGAAAATGGACGGATAAGAAAAAAAAGAAAATCCGTGAGAGCAGAACCAAAGGAACAGAATTACTCGTTAATTCGCTTCTTGGATTAAAAGAAAAACCAAAATTTTTAATCAGTGGTTCGGCAATCGGTTATTACGGAGACAAGGAGGAACAGGTTTTTAATGAGCAAAGTGAACCTGGAGATGATTTTTTAGCAAAAGTATGTGTTGATTGGGAGAAAATGACTGAACCAATTAAAAAATCTTCAATCAGATTAATCACAGCTCGTATTGGTGTGGTTATATCACTTGAAGGCGGGGCTCTTAAAAAAATGTTGCCGGCATTTAAATTTGGATTAGGTGGAAGACTGGGAAGTGGTAAACAATATATGAGTTGGGTAGAATTGGGCGAATTGGTCTTGATGTTCACCTTTTTAATAGAATCAAACCTTGATGGTCCTTTTAATTGCGTTTCACAAAAACCTCTTAGTAATGATGAATTTACTAAAACGTTATCCAAGGTAATCAAGCGACCAGCATTTTTTCATTTGCCAGCATGGTTAATTAAAATAATATTTGGAGAAATGGGTGAACAATTGCTATTATCGAGTACGCGCGTCGAGCCGCTGAAATTTATTGAAAGTAAATACCCTTTTAAATATAGAGACTTAAAAGAAACTTTGGAAGACTTATTATAATTAAGGTGTTTTTTCTAGTTTTTTCTTTAATGCTTCGTTTTCTATCTCTAAATCTCTAATGCGTTTTTTAAGTTCTTCAAGTTCAGTTTCCGAGTTATCAATATCCTCAATATCCATGACATAATCAATTGATTTATTAAGATCATTTTCAGTAAAAGGTTTTAATATTTCCATGTTGGCCCCAGCTTCAATTGCTTCAAGCATATTTACTTTAGAAACCTCAGCTGAGATAATGATGATTGGGATTTCTGGGAGGTCTTGGTCAGCTCTAATGGTTTTAATCATTTCGAGACCATTCATTTTGGGCATATTGTAATCGGTTATGATTAAATCGAATTTATTCCCTGTTTTAATCGCTTCAATCGCTTCAAGCCCATCATTTGCTTCGATAATTTGGTATTTATCAGAACGTTTATCCAAAACTCTACAAACAAACCGACGTTGAAGTAGTGAGTCATCAACAACTAAAATATTCATTAAATCAGCCAAATTTACGAGAGTGTTTTATAAGTGCTTACAAATCAATGATATTATAATAATAAATATCATTTTCAAGGGAAAAAACTATATTTATGAATATAATAAGTGTTTCGTTCTGAAATTCTCTGTTAGCCTACATTTTTAAATTATAACGAGGGAAGGTATGGCAGAGACAGAAAATTCAAAGTCGTATTGGCATGAGAGTTTGTGGATCGTCACAATAATTTTATCGATATGGGCGATTGCTTCTTTTGGTTGTAGCATCATATTTAGAGACGAATTAGACAAAATCATGCCCAAAATTGGTAATGCTCCCTTTGGTTTTTGGATGTCGCAACAAGGCTCGATTATAGTTTTTGTTTTATTGCTTTTGACTTATACATTTTTGATGAATCGTTTAGATAAAAAACACAATTTTGACGAGGGGGAGAAAAAATGAGTCAAGATACCTGGAATTTTATATTCATTGGAATTACTTTTGGAGTTTACATAGGGATTGCACTCTGGACTAGAGCTGCATCGACAAAAGAGTACTACATTGCAAGTCATGGCGTATCTCCTTTTGCAAACGGTATGGCTACGGCAGCTGATTGGATGTCAGCCGCGACATTCATTTCAATGGCAGGCGGCATAGCCGCAGGTGGTTATGATGCTTCAAGATTTTTAATGGGTTGGACCGGTGGTTTTGTGCTTTTGACCTGTCTGATGGTGCCTTATTTAAGAAAATTTAATAAATTCACTGTACCCGACTTTTTGGGTGACAGATATTATTCAAATTTAGCTCGATTTGTTGGAGTGGTTTGTGCCATATTTATTTGTATGACATATATCATGGGTCAGATGCGTGGCGTTGGTTTGGTATTTTCAAGGCTTTTTTCGATTGAAGTTTCGACAGGCGTTTTAATAGGTAGTACGATCGTTTTCTTTTATGCCGGTTTAGGTGGAATGAAAGGAATTACTTACACACAAGTCGCACAATACTGTGTGATGGTATTTGCTTATACGATTCCTGCTATTTTCATTTCACTCCTGTTAACAGGTAATGTTATTCCTCAGTTAGGTCTAATTGGTGATTATACGATGACGGGTCCACCAGTTCCACTGCTGGAGAAACTTAATGGTTTGAATACAGAACTGGGTTTTGCAGAATACACCTCAGGTAAATTATCCACTCTGAATATGTTTTGCATTACGGCAGCTCTCATGTTTGGAACAGCTGGTTTACCTCACGTTATTGTTCGCTTTTTTACAGTCTCTAACGTTAAATCCGTGAGGAAATCTGCATGTTGGACATTATTTTTCATTTCAATTATTTATTTAACAGCTCCAGCAATAGGTGCGTTTGCAAGAACAAATTTCATTGAAAATGTCAACAATAAAATCTACAAAGCAGAAGGTGATTCAAAAAGTGTACCTCAATGGTTTAAAAACTGGGAGGACCAAGGATTAATTGCATGGGTAGATAAAAATAATGATGGGGTTCTTCAGTATAGCAGCGGTGCTGCCTTTAAAGGTAAACCAACTTTTATAAATGAAGAAAATGGTGATTCTAAAAGAGGTCTTCATGGACAGCGTTTGATTAAAAATGAGTTGTCTGATTCAAAAAACGAAGTTTTTTATGAAAAAGATATCTTAGTCATGGCAAATCCAGAAATAGCAGGACTACCAAAATGGATTGTCGCTTTGGTAATGGCAGGTTGTATTGCTGCTGCTTTATCAACTGCTGCTGGCTTATTGCTCGTATTGTCAACTTCGATCTCTCACGACTTGATGAAAAAAATCATCAATCCTGGAATATCTGATAAACAAGAGATGTTGTATGCAAGATTGGCCTCACTAGGTGCTTTAATTGTCGCTGCATATTTTGGTATTAACCCACCATCAGCTTTTGTTGCGAAGACAGTGGCATTTGCTTTTGGACTAGCTGCTTCATCATTTTTCCCTACAATTTTAATGGGAATTTTCTCTAAGAAAATAAATAAAGAAGGTGCTATCGCTGGTATGATATGTGGTATTACTTTTACTCTTGGTTATATTGTTTATTTTCAATTTATAACGACAGACAAAAATTACCTTTTTGGTATTACACCTGAAGGTATTGGAGTTGTAGGTATGATGATTAATTTTCTTGTTGCCGGTTTTGTTACAATGGTAACGCCACCTGTTCCTGCTGATGTTGTGGAAATGATAGAAAATATTCGTTTACCATCTGAAGCTGGAGAAGCAACGCATTAATTAAATTAGTAAAATAAGGGTGGGACAATTGAGTTTCACCCTTGTTTATTTTAAAGGGTCAGACTGGATCATTTCAGCGACTAAAACATTCTTTATTGCAAAAAGGGTTTGAAGCTAAAATACCTTTTTTACCGATTCAAAGAACTTTATGTATGATCACTACCTACTGGGGCAATATTGATTAAAGTAAGGTTAAAGGGTGGTCTTGGTAATCAAATGTTTCAATATGCCGTAGGTTTATCTACAGCAATGAAACTTGAAACAGAGCTAATTCTCGATGCAACTTCTTTTAAATCTGATGAAAAAAGAAATTACGATTTAGGTCAATTCAATATTTCTAAAGAGAAAAAAGTAATCCATAAGATGAGTTATCTTAGAATATTATCTGACAAGTTGATATGGAAGGTTTTTAATGAAGACTATATAAAAAGTAATTATGATAAAAATTATTTATCAATAAAAGACCAAACTATATTAGATGGTTATTGGCAGTGTGATAAATATTTCAGTGATATTGAAGATGAAATACGGAGTACATTTGTTGTGAAGCCTAAAAAAAAAATAGCCTTCGATAGACTTGTTGATAAGATAGATAATCCTAATTCTGTATCACTCCATATCCGTCGAGGTGATTATGTAGAGAAAAGTGGACAACCGAGTAGTCATGTCTTGTTAGGGTTGGATTACTATCGAAGAGCCGTTGACATTATTAAACAAAAAATACCTAAAATTAAATTATGGGTTTTTTCAGACGAACCGGATTGGGTTCGAGCAAATTTTAAAAGCGAAACCCCTTTCGAAGTATTGAGTGATTTAGCTTTATTTACCTCCGCAGAAGAAATGTCACTCATGAGTCGGTGTGCTCACAATATAATAGCAAACTCAACTTATTCCTGGTGGGCCGCTTGGTTAAATAATAACAAAGAAAAAATTGTGATTGCACCAAAGTTATGGTTTTTAAATGATGGTGGCATTGATGATAAAAGGCTTCCAACCTCATGGGACCGAATCTAATGTGTGGTATCGCAGGTGTTGTAGCCAAGAATGCAAAAGATTATTATCCTGAATTAGCAAGCATGATAAAGGCTTTGGATCACAGAGGTCCTGATTCAAATGGTACGAAGGAATATTCTAATTGCCTACTCGGTCATACGCGTTTAAGTATTGTTGATATAAAGGGGGGAGTCCAGCCTATGCTAGACGAAACTTCTAAAATTGCGTTGAGTTTCAATGGAGAAATTTACGGGTACAAAAAAATAAAACGTGACCTTTTAAGTGAATGGGTTTTTAAAACTGATTCGGATACGGAAGTTGTCCTTGCTCTTTATATGAAATATGGTGTTGAATGTGTCAAGTACCTTAAAGGAATGTTTGCTTTCATAATATTCGATGAAAATAAAAATCGAGTATTTTGTGCCAGAGACCATTTTGGTCAAAAACCACTTTATTATGCTCGTGATAAAAAAGAAAATTATTTCATAGCATCTGAAATTAAAGCTTTACTCGCAACAAAAAGAATTGAAAGACAAATTGATGATGTGAGTATGAAATCATATTTCAAACGTTTATACGTGCCTCCGCAAAGATCAATTTTCAAGAATATTAAAATCTTACCCGCAGCTCATGCAATGGTTATTGAAAATGGCAAAACTAAAGTATGGAGATACTGGCAGCAACCGCAAACAAATGAGAGTTTAAGAGGGCATGATAACCGTGAAGAATTTTTATTTAAGTTAGACACTGCAATAGAGAACCATGTGATAGCAGATGTACCAGTTGCATCCTTTTTGAGTGGTGGATGTGATTCAAGCACCATTGTTGCACTTGCTCAAGAAAAAATGGGTTCTCTTAAAACTTTTTCTTATGGGTTTACTCAATTTAGCGAATTAGCTTATGCTAAGCAAATTGCACAAAAAAATAACACGACTCATCATGAATATCGCGAAACTAATTTAGACCTCATAGAAGTGATTAATACGGTGTCAAAAGTCTACGACGAACCTTTTGCAGATTCATCTAATATCCCAACTTATTTATTGTGTAAAGAAGCGCGAAAGCATGGTAAGGTTATGTTAGGAGGGGATGGTGCCGATGAATTACTTGGTGGCTATGCCGAGGCATACAGAAGTTTAATGTATATGGATAAATTTTCCGATTGTTCGAAAATTGAGTTAATGTTAAAGCGTTTTCAATATAAACTGAAATCAAAAATTTTTAGCGGGCAACACAATGCAAATGAGATGAGTACAGGCTGTTTATATTTACTGCGTGGTGAAAAATCCCTGTGCCATGCACATTTAAATAAATATCAATATTATTCGAATAGCCAATTGGAAAAGCTAGGTTTAGGCAGCGTGGAAAATTTGAGTAATGAAACCTCGTTTTCTAAAGAAAATACCGTCCAGGATGCTTTAAAAGCTGACATAGAAAACTATATGCCAGGAGATATACTTACAAAAGTTGACCGTGCTTCGATGGCTAATGGGCTAGAAGTCCGTTCTCCATTTCTAGATATTGATCTAGCCGAATGGTTGATATCTCTGCCTTTGGAAAATAAAATCAATACAGAAAAGGATAAGATTTTACTTCGGGAATCGTGTCAACATTTATGGACTGAGGACATAAGAAAAAGACCTAAGCAAGGTTTCGGTGCGGATGTTTCTGATTGGTTAAAGCAAAAGGAAATGGTAGGATTTGTTAGTGACCAGTTTTCGAGGTGTGATTTAAAAATCTACAACTATTTCCCAAAACACGAGGTTAAAAACATAGTAAACCAAAAAGACTATCAATCGTGGTCAATGCTCACTCTGACACTTTGGATGGAGCAATATTTATATGACTGAGAAGATATCAGTATTGTGTTCTGTATATAACGCAGAGTTGTACTTAGCAGATAGTATTGAATCTATTCTTAAACAAAGTTATTCAGATTTCGAATTTTTGATAATTGATGATGCCTCTTCTGATCAATCAAAAGAAATTATTTTATCGTATAAGGACCCTCGCATTAAACTCATAGAGAATAAAAAAAACATAGGGTTAACGGCATCTTTAAATAAAGGCATAAAGTTAACTAAGGCAAAATATATTTTTAGACAGGATGCTGACGATATTTCCAAGCCCAATCGCATTGAAAAGCAACTGGCATATATGGAAAATAACCCTTCTACCATTTGTTTGGGGTCCAGTGTTGAAGTGATTAATAATAAAAATGAATATCTTGAAACGTGGAGTGCCCCACTTGATATGAATAAAATCAAACAATCATTTTGTTTTGATAACGCATTGGCTCATAGCTCTATATGTTTTGATCGCAACAAAGTATTGGAATTGGGTTTATATGATGAGAAATATAAGTATTGCCAAGATTTTGATTTATGGCTGAGAATGTGTCATGCTGGAAATACGCTAGCAAATATAGAAGAAGTCTTGGTACAAAGAAGAAGGGGAAGTTCTTCTTTCAAGGGTATTCAGACTTCAGAGAAGAAGATTGATTATAATATAGAATTGATTTCTCGTCATTTGAAATATTTGTTTAGTTCAAACTATAACGATGAAGAATTAAATCAATTTGCAGAATGTTGTACAAAAATTAGGTACGAAAAATATATTTCAAAGACACCTGACAATTATTGGGAAATTGTCCATTCAATTGACAGTTATGAAAATGATTTGTTAAATAAATCCACAGTAAATATAGTTTATAATCATTTGTCGGATTTGGCTTACCAATTGAGTGCATTAAATACTATGTGTGCGATAAAATTTTATTCAGATTTAAAGAAAAAATATCCTCTAGAAGGTAGTAAATATTCAGTCTTTAAGGTTATTATGCGTATGATAGGCATGAGAAAGCTATTAAGGCTTATTGCGCATTAAAGAAATAATGATCTCTATAATGTGCATAACTTGATGATGGCACAGATATTGCTATAATAAAAATAAGAAGTTAGTTCTTCCGATTCTCCTGACCTGTGGTATAAAAGCTATGGTTTTGAGAGCGATAGGGTATAGATAGAAATATTTATGCCTCCCGTGTTTGGAAAGGAAGTTATATGATTGAAGTGATTGAGGCTGAAAAGGCAATCGAGAAGTTTGCCTATGAGTCAGAAGTAGAGTATGTAGCAATTCTACATGTGAAAGGTAGGGTCTTAGCTGAGGATATCTTAGCAGATAGATCTGGTCCCCCTTTCGATAGAGTTGCTATGGATGGTATAGGGTTAGCCTTTGATTCAATTTCCATTTGCGATAAATTTCATTGCGAAGGCATGCAAGCCGCTGGTATGGCCGAACTATGCTTAGATAGTCCATTAAGCGGTTGTTTAGAAGTTATGACAGGGGCTGTGTTACCAAAAAAATGCGATACGGTTATTCCCTTCGAAAAAATTAAACAAGAGGGTAGGGTTTATTTAATTGATGATCCCAGTTCTGTTATTAAAGGTCAAAATATTCATAATTATGCTACGGATTACAAAAAAGGCAGTGTCTTATTAAAAAAAGGTCTATTGATCTCAACGCCGGTTATTGCTGTATTGGCTTCTGAAGGTTACGAGAGGGTTCCTGTAAAAACAATCCCAAAAATTGCAATTCTTACAACAGGAAGTGAATTGGTTGGTATTACTGAAAAGCCTCTTGCTCATCAAATTAGAATGTCAAATGTTTATGCAGCACATGCTTGTCTAGAAGGGTTTGGTGTTACAGAAAAAGATCGTTACCACTTGAGTGATGACAAAGAGGAAACTTATCAAAAAATAAAAAAAATGTTGGATCACTATGATGTATTGATTTTAAGTGGTGGTGTTTCGAAAGGTAAAAAAGATTATGTGCCAGAAGTGTTAACTGAGCTTGGCGTGGAAAAAATATTTCATAAAATTAAACAAAAACCTGGTAAACCAATGTTTTTTGGAGTTAAAGGTAATAAACTCATTTTTGCTCTTCCAGGAAACCCCGTTTCGATGTTGGTCTGCATGGTAAGGTATGTTTTGCCATGGTTAAAATTAAATCAAAATACAAACGACTCCTTAAAAAAAATTGTTTGCTTAAAAGATTCAATTAAACCTAAAGAAAAGTTGACTTTATTTGTACCCGTTAAATTATCAATTGATGAACATGAGAGAAGGATTGTTGAAAAAATTCGAGTTAATGGTTCAGGTGATTTTAACTCTCTAACCGGTTCAACCGGTTTTATTGAAGTGCCGGCAGGTGTGAATGAGATACCTAAAGGAAACCTATTTCCATATTTTTCATGGGAATAAAGCAATGATTAATAGTTTTGGGAGAAGCCTACATAAATTACGAGTGCAATTGCTGGATGCATGCAACATGCGTTGTAGTTATTGCATGCCGGATAATCCAAAGTTCTTGCCATCTAAAGATTTAATAAAGATTGATGAACTTCTTGATATATGCTCAAAACTTATTAAAAGAGGTGTCGATGAAATTCGTTTGACAGGTGGAGAACCTTTGATGAGAAAAGACTTCATCGAAATAGTAAAAGGTTTGTCTAAATACCCATTAAAAAAACTTGGGGTTACAACAAATGCAATGTTGTTGAACAAAGAGATTTTATTTGAGTTATCAAAAACGAACCTTAAGTATATAAATATTTCTTTAGATTCTCTCAATTCGGAAAGATTTAAAGACATCACAAAAAGAGATGTATGGCAAGACGTATATAATAATATACTTCTAGCGCAAGAAATGGGTTTTGAAGTTAAAGTGAATACTGTTATTATGAAAGACTTTAATGGAGATGAAATTTTAGATTTCATTACTTTTGCAGAAAAAACGGGCGTGAATGTTAGGTTTTTAGAATTAATGAGAGTAGGTCCAAATAATATTAACCTAAGTGATCAAATAGTTACAATGAATGAAATAATTGATAAAATTAGTGTCATTCACTCGCTACAAAAATGTGAGGTGCCAGAGGGTAATACGGCTCAAGAATTCCGTACACTATCAGGAGCCCACATTGGCTTTATTGCTTCGGAAACGCAAAGTTTTTGTTCAAGTTGTTCTAGGTTACGTTTAACAGCTAAAGGTGAATTGCGTTCGTGTTTATTTCGTGAAGAAGCTGTTTCACTAATAGGTTTGAATGACGATGACTTTAATTTTGCAGTAGATGCGATAGCAAAGAAGAAACCTCTTGAGAGAATTGAAAGTATTCAGCAGTCAATGAATGTGATTGGGGGTTGAATGCATAAAAAAAATAACTTCATACAGCATCCATTTATACTAACGGTATGTGGGTATTCGAACAGTGGTAAAACGACTCTGATAGAAAAAATCGTATCTGCCTTATCTGCTAAATATAAGATAGCCTATCTTAAAAATGATGCGCATAACATTTGTATTGATCATGAGGGTAAAGACACTCACAGGATTAAAAATGCAGGTGCAAAAGCCATTTTAATAAATGATAAAAATGGTTTTGCTTCTTATGGGGATGGCGAGTTGTTTCAAAGTGAAGTCTTAAGTCAGTCCGAGATTGTTATTGCTGAAGGTTGGAAATACTCACCTATGCCTAAAATAGTCGTTTTAGATGAAGCAAATGAAATATCTAAAGAGATAGAGTCTAATAAAATAGAAAATATTATTGCAACGATAGGTCCACATAATGGTGAAAATAAATATAACGTCCCGTATTTTCAGCGTGATCAAATTATTGAAATAAGTGAATTTATAGAGACATATTTTAAAAATTTAGTTGATCACATTCCCTTAAAGGGTTTGGTTTTAGCTGGTGGTAAATCGACTCGAATGAAAAAAGATAAAAGCTATCTCGAATATCATGGTAAAGCTCAAGCAGAAATTATCTATGATTTATTAGATAAATACTGTGAAGAAAGTTTTATATCTTGTCGACCAGATCAAAACTACGCATACCCACGTTTAGAAGATAGTTACTTAGCTAAAGGTCCAATGGGTGGTATCTTATCTGCAATGGATATGGATTCTAAATGTGCTTGGCTAGTTGTCGCTTGCGATTTACCAATGGTGGATGCGAAGACTATTGATTTTTTGATAAAGAATAGAAATCCCCTCAAAGTAGCCACCACTTACTTGAGTGTCGCTCAAAACTTACCCGAGCCTTTGTGTACTATTTATGAGCCGCATTGTAAGCCTGTTTTATTTAGGTATTTATCCTACAATATCCGTTGCCCTCGCAAAACGCTCATAAATGAAAATGTTAAATATTTGAAGTTACAAGACAAAAATGCTTTAATGAATTGTAATACTCCTGAGGAACACAATTCATTCATTGAAAGTTTAAAATAAATTAAGGATTAGGGATGAAAGTAAAAGTTCAATATTTTGCAATGCTAAAAGAAAGTGCTGGCAAAAGTGAGGAAGAAGTTGAGATTGATTCAATGACAATTGATGATTTTTACGCTCATTTAGATGGTGAGTATCAATTTAAGTTAAAAGGAAAAGACATACGGTATGCCGTTAACGATAATTTTGTTGATTGTGAATATGTTTTAAAAGAAAATGATGATATCGTTTTCATTCCCCCGGTAGGAGGTGGTTGAGATGTTTAAGATAGTATCCGATGCAATTAATTTTAATGAAACAAGAAAAGAGTTGTCTAATCCTAGGGCAGGCGCTCTAGTAGTATTTGAAGGATGGGTGCGTAATCATCACGAAGGTAAGGATGTCTTAAAGCTTGAATATGACGCGTATGAGAACTTATGTGTAAAAGAAGCGGATAAAATAGAAAAGGAATGCTTCGATAAATTTGATATTTTACAATTGAACTGTGTTCACAGAACTGGAGTATGTGAAATAAAAGATATGGCGGTATGGGTAGGTGCTACTGCTGAGCATAGAGGTGAAGCCTTTAGGGCTTGTGAATATTATATTGATAATTTAAAAGTGCGTTTACCTATTTGGAAAAAGGAATATTTTACTGAAGGGGAACCTATCTGGGTGCGTTGTGAAGAATGTTTAAAACATGCACATGGCATACACGATAATATGCACAAAAAAAATCTTGAGTCTATAAAAACTCGATAACTTTTGGTTTAGCTTTTAATTTTTTTAAATGCAGTGAGGCATTTGTCTAAATCCGTTTGGTTATGAATAGCATTGACTTGCAACCTAATACGTGCTTTTCCTTTTGGTACGACCGGAAAGCAAAAACCTATAACATAAATTCCTTCTGACTTAAGTTTTTGAGCCGCTTCAAGTGCTTTATGTTCATCGTTAAACATGACTGGGATAATAGGATGAGATGAAGTAGGTATTTCATAACCCAGTTGTGTTAAACCATCTCGTAAAAACTTTGTTTTCATATGAAGGGATTGAATCAAAGTTGAATCGTTTTTTAATTTTTTAAGAATTTCATTTTGTGCATAAGCAATTGAAGGTGCGAGTGAATTTGAGAAAAGGTAGGGTCGGGAGCGTTGTCGCAGTAAGTCAATGATTTCTGGTTTGGAACAGACAAAACCTCCTGATGCACCACCAAGGGCTTTACCAAAAGTACCTGTGATAATATCAACTTTGCCTAGAACATCTTGAACTTCTACAGCACCTCTTCCCGTTGATCCAATAACCCCTGTTGCATGGGATTCATCCACCATGACTAAGGCGTCGAATTCTTCTGCTAGTTTAACAATTTCTTTTAATGGAGCTATGGTTCCATCCATACTAAAGACACCGTCTGTCGCAATTATTTTAATGCCTTTATTGATGTTAACGGATTCGAGTTGTATGCGTAAGTCAGTCATGTCGGCATTTTTATATACTTTGCGTTCTGCTTTGCATAGACGTACCCCATCGATGATACTAGCGTGATTGAGCTGGTCGGAAATAATAACATCATCTTTTCCAAGTAGCGTTTCGAATAAACCCGTATTGGCATCAAAGCAAGAGGAATATAAAATTGCATCTTCACAGCTTAAGAAGCCAGCAATATTTTTTTCTAATTCTTGATGAATGGATTGAGTGCCACAAATAAACCGTACGGAGTTCATTCCATAACCAAATTTATCCAACCCTTCTTTAGCTTTTGAGATCATAAAATCAGACCCACCAAAACCTAAATAATTATTGGCACAAAAATTAATGAGTTCGCTTTGGTCATCTAAAGTTAAAAGACGGCCTTGTTTTGAGGCAATAGTCCGTTCTTCTTTATAGAGATTATTGGCTTTAATATCACTTAGAATTTGCTGGTATTTCGGATATGCTGATTTCATAATATTGTTTTTATAAATTAAAACGAACGACAAGTATACCTTCAGATGTTTCATCTGAAATGTTTTTTATGGTGTGCTCAATATCTGCAGAAAACTGTATGGAGTCTCCCGCACATAATTCGCGGGTTAATTTTCCAGCACAAACTTCAAATTTCCCTGAGATAACATTAAATATCTCTTCAGTTTTTGGAGGATGACCCGTAGTGTTTTCTAGTTTCCCATTTTTGAGAAGTTTTAAACTGTAGAGTTCTAATTTATCAATGAAGTGAACAGGTGTTAAAAATCTAAGATGGCATTTTTTATCTTTGGAGATAAGTAAAAGCTTATCATCATATTTTTGAAAATCAAAAACTTGATTCGTCCCTGGATCGATAATGTTTTGTAAAGGTACGGATAATGCAGATGCGATTTTCCATAAACTTACAACGGTTGGATTGCTTTTATTTTGTTCAATTTGAGATATCATTCCCTTTGATAATCCGGACCTTTTAGAAAGTTCAGTCAAGCTCATGTTTTGAATGTTACGGAGTCTGATTACTTCTTTTCCAATATCGGGTAATGATTGGGTTGACATCAATAAGGGTAGTTTAATATATTGTATATAAAAGATTCAATATATTGAACACTCTGAGCAGTCAAATAAATTATGAAAGCAATTATTAAAAAAGAAGCAAAAAAAGGATTGTGGTTGGAAGATTGCAAGGTGCCCGAATGTAAACCGAGACATGTGCTGATTAAAGTGAAAAAAAC
>Ga0233432_10003179_pt1 | contig 14947 bp, 14 predicted proteins | sample SI_122_August201_6_FD_179870 | JGI IMG/M metagenome (GOLD analysis project Ga0233432, IMG submission 179870) | Seawater microbial communities from Saanich Inlet, British Columbia, Canada - SI_122_August2016_10_MG | ecosystem: Environmental > Aquatic > Marine > Inlet | place: Canada: British...
CCATTTGTAAGCAGTGAAGTAGTAGTTAAAAAGAACGGCGTAGAGCAAATAGCAGAATCTAATCCATCGCTATATACACCAAGTGCAGTTGCAGACTATTCATTAAATGCAACTGAAGTCACACCAGGTGGTATTCACACATTAAAATTAAGAACTGCACCAACTTCATCAGACGAAGTCACAGTATGCTATTACAGTAATGCAAATGTTATTTCTGCATTTGAAGGTGTAGGTAATAAGATAGCAGTTTCATCTTCTATCTCAAGTTTTTATGATGCATACAATATACCAGCATATAGAAAAATACCATCAGAGAATGTTAGAGTAAGTACAGAAACAGGTTTAGGATTTATAGCACTTGATACAAAACATATTTCAAGTGTGGCAGATGGTGCAAACGTATCAACGCCAACAAATATCACATTAGGTAATTTAATGATAAGCAGAGAAGATGTAAAATCTACATCTACTATTGCAGTTGATGGCAGTGATCTTGCAACATACGTTGTGAGTTTGGCATCAGCAAGTGATAATATCTACGAAACAACAGGTAGTGGAGATGTGTACAGATACGATAGAGCATATCTAAAAACTCCTAATAATGCTTTAGGTTACTTAAACAAACAAATATTTGAAGTATCGGACAGCGATGGTTCAAGTTCAACAATTAAAATTACCATACCTCAAAAAAGTTGGACAGGTGCAAGAACATCAACTGCTACTTTATCAACAGATGTTACTTATGTAAACAATGGTTATACAAATGTATCGCATGATAGAACAATTATAACAATAACACCAAGTAACGGTGATATAGATGGTGTAAAAGTTGGACACTATTTGAGAATGGTAGATACCACAGGTACACCAAGTATCGAATTACATGATAAAATATTAAAAGTAGTTGGACTTGGTTCAAACTACATTGACATAGATTTAGATCAACTTGGAGGCGGAAATACTGCCCCATCATTTACTGCCGGAATCAGCAGTGATTTAGCATTCATTAATCACGGAGTAGACAGCACAGGTGATGCCCACTTACAGATATATGCTCCAGACAATCAATTAACATACGGTGTTACATCAGTTCAATTAAACCAAACAGGTGCAGGTGGGCAGTTAGGTTCAGGAGCCAATGTAGCAGTAACAATTGACCATACAGATATAAGTGCTAATACATTTATTGTTACTAATTTAAATAACTCTATGCCAATAGCAACTAACTTAGATGAGATTGCAGGAACATACTTCCCGTCATTATTAGCATCATATACAGCAGTTGCAGTGCATCCTGTGTTAGCAATTGATTTAAGTGCCGACACATCATTAGAACAGGCATGTGCAAGAGTTAATACTTCCACTGTTACCATACCAGCAGTATCGGCTGACCCGTCAACTATATTTGCAAATTTAAGAGAACTACCGCAAACCGATGGTTTATTTAATGCTGTATACTTTAGTCAAAGACCAGGTTTTAGCAGTGTTAGTGCAGGCGGACTGGAGTTTGTACTCCATGAAGACAAAAACGTTGCTACGTGCAGTACGTTGGGTCTAACAGCAGGTGAATACAACAGGAACAACAGCACAGTAAAAGCCAAGTTAGAACGTTGGATGAACAGTTTAGTAAACAGCAGAGATGTACAGTTGTTTGCAAAAGTATTCCATGGCGGTTCTCAATATTCTACATTCCCTTACAATGACACAAACGCTAAATCATTATACAACGGTAAGACAGGTGTACCAAATCATTTCACTTCGTATGATGTAGAAATTGACAACACTTATAACGAGTTGTTCTTTAGTTCAAGAGAAGAAGCAGGAAACTTTAACACATTAGTAAATAATTTATATGCAGTATCAACGTTTGATAAAACACAAGATACTACAAATGGAACAAAAGGTTTAATAAATCTCAAAAACAATCTTGAAATACAAACAAGAGAAGCGGCAAGTTTTGGTGAAAAATTAGAAACTTACGAAAGTCTTGAAGTTGTTACTATACTTGAATCTAACAATCAAAATGATGTTATCATTAGTTTAGATGCAGGTGTTTATAATACATTTGTTCTTGATTACACAATTACTGAGTCAGCAGGCTTACCTAATAAGTATTTGAGAATGGGAACAATGCAGATTAGTGCAAGACCAGATTGGACTACTTCTCCAACAACAGCAGTTGTATTTGGTGATAGATTTAGTAGTAGTTGGGATCTTACACATTCTAATCCAGTTGTTGAACCTAAGTTTGAAGCAACAATGAATGGTAATTTCATAGAACTAAAAATGGATTTACAATATTCAGATCCAGCAAATCCAACAGTAGGACAAGAAGCAGTACACACATTACAATCAACACTCCGCATGAAGTATGTTGCGAAGCGTTGGTCAAGTACAGCATAGATTATGTTTGAAAAAACTATGAACGGCGAAAGCCGCCTGGCCGCATGGCGCAACTTCAGAACCAACTATGACATCTCACAAGGTCCGGAAGGTATACTTGAAGCCTTTGCAGATGTAAAAGTAACCCCTCGATATATAGATTACTGGACACCTAAAGACTGGCCTAATGTATTTGAAATAGTGTCCGATGGATACTTATGCCAGTCCGGTTTGACGTTAGTTATTACAGCCACATTGCATCATTTTAACTTCATTAATAGTACAGAAATTCGATTAGAAGCGATAAGTAATTTTGAAACAGGAACAGATGGACTTATCTTAATACAAGAAAATCTGTGTTATAATTTTACACCAGGGCAAATTATCCCTCTTGCCCATGCTCATGAGAACTGCACCAGGTTTGTCTCACACATTATAACTGCAGATAAACTTTTCACTTGACAAGATAAGTAAAGTAGTATAAAATAAAGTCTTAGATTATTAATAGACACAAACAAACAATTACAGGAAGACACATGTCGAAGCAGATTCTTATCACAAAACGAGACGGTACAAAAGAAGACTTAGAGCTCGATAAACTGCATAAGGTAGTGTTCCATGCTTGTGAAGGCATTACTGGTGTATCGCCATCAGAAGTAGAAATAAAAAGTCACATACAATTTTATACAGGGATTACAAGTACTGATATCCAAGAAACACTTATCAAAAGTGCGGCAGATTTAATCACAGAAGAAACTCCAAATTATCAGTTTGTTGCTGGTAGATTAATTAATTACCATTTGCGTAAAATGGTTTACGGTCAGTTTGAACCACATTGCTTATGTGATATTATCCAAGTTAACATAGACAGAGGATTTTATGATGCAGAAATACTCGAGTTGTACACAAAAGAAGAAATAAACGAATTAAGCAATTATATTGTACATGAGCGTGACGAAAGTCTAACTTATGCGGCTATGGAACAATTCCGTGGTAAGTATCTTGTACAGAACAGAGCAACTGGCGAAATATTTGAAACACCTCAAGTAGCATACATGCTAATTTCTGCAACACTGTTTAGTGCATATCCAAAAGAAACAAGGCTACAAACAGTTAAAGATTACTATGATGCAATCAGTACGCATTACATTAGTTTACCTACGCCAGTTATGGCAGGTGTGAGAACACCACAGAGACAATTTAGTTCATGTGTTTTAATTGAAACAGATGATAGTCTCGACAGTATTAATGCTACCACATCAAGCATTGTTAAGTACGTTAGTCAAAAGGCAGGCATTGGTATAGGTGCAGGTAGTATTAGAGCAATTGGCTCACCTATTAGGAGTGGAGACGCAACTCACACAGGAGTTATCCCCTTCTATAAACTATTCCAATCAGCAGTTAAATCATGCTCACAAGGTGGAGTAAGAGGCGGTGCGGCAACACTATACTATCCTATTTGGCATTTTGAAATCGAAGACATGCTGGTATTAAAGAACAATAAAGGTACAGAAGAAAACCGTGTAAGACACATGGACTACGGTGTACAGTTTAATAAACTAATGTATGAAAGACTACTAACTGGTGGAGACATCACGTTGTTCTCACCACATGATGTGCCTGGATTATATGATGCATTTTTTCAGGATCAGGACAAGTTTAAAGAGCTATACGAAACAGCAGAACGCAACACACGTATTAAGAAGAAGTCTATTAAGGCTATCGACTTATTCAGTGCCTTTGTAACAGAAAGAAAAGATACTGGTCGCATTTACTTAATGAACGTAGATCATGCTAACACTCACAGTAGTTTTGATGAAACTGTCGCTCCGGTAAAAATGAGTAATTTATGTTGCGAAATTAATTTACCTACCAAACCGTTAAAAGATACAAACGATGAAGAAGGAGAGATTGCACTTTGTACATTAAGTGCTATTAATTGGGGACTAATTAAAAAGCCAGAAGACTTTGCTAAACCTTGTGAGTTAGCAGTTAAGGGTCTTGATGCTCTCTTAGATTATCAAAAGTATCCTGTGATTGCGGCAGAGTTAGCCACAATGAAAAGGCGACCACTGGGTATTGGCATTATTAACTTTGCATTTTGGTTAGCAAAGAATGATACTAACTATCAAGAACCTAACTTAGATTTAGTGGATGAATTTGCCGAAGCATGGAGTTATTACTTGATTAAAGCAAGTGCAGACTTGGCAGTAGAGAAAGGTGCTATTCCTGGTAATATGGAAACAAAATATGGGCAAGGCCTTACACCTAACCAAACATACAAGAAAGAAGTAGACGAGTTAGTTAAGCATAAAGAAAGACAAGATTGGAAAGGATTGCGTGAGCAACTTAAAGCAACAGGTATTCGCAACTCAACACTAATGGCACTTATGCCAGCAGAAACATCAGCACAGATCAGTAACAGCACAAACGGTATTGAACCGCCACGCAGTTTTGTAAGTATAAAACAAAGTAAGCACGGTGTATTAAAACAAGTAGTACCACAGTATGCAAAATTAAAAAACAAGTATGACCTTCTATGGGATCAGAAGTCACCAGAAGGCTATTTAAAGATTATGGCTGTTCTACAAAAGTACATTGACCAAGGCATTTCAGTAAATACATCATACAATCCAGAACACTACGAAGATGAAAAGATTCCAATGAGTGTTTTACTACAACATGTTATTATGTTTTACAAATACGGTGGTAAGCAATTGTATTATAATAACACATACGATGGACAGGGGGAGATCGAAGTTAAAGATCTACCAGAATTAGAACAAGTAGCAATCGATGACGATGATTGTGAATCATGCAAGATATAAATGAGTAAAGAGGAATACATGGCACGGACCGTTTTTAGTACAAAACATCGAGACCACACCACTTCTAAAATGTTTTTAGACACTTCAGGTGGGGTAAACTTACAACGTTATGATACATTAAAATATAAACAGTTTGACAAATTAACAGATAAGCAACTTGGTTTCTTTTGGCGACCAGAAGAAGTTGATATTACAAAAGATAGCAAGGACTTTAAAGATTTAACTATCCACGAACAGCATATCTTTACCAGTAACTTGAAGCGACAAATACTACTTGATAGTGTACAAGGTCGCTCACCTAATCTTGCTTTCTTGCCTATAGTAGGAATACCTGAGTTAGAGACTTGGATTGAAACTTGGGCATTCAGTGAAACAATTCACAGCAGAAGTTATACACACATTATTAGAAATGTGTATTCAGACCCAAGTAAAGTGTTTGACGAAATGTTAGACATCAAAGAAATTTCATCATGCAGTGATAGTATCAGTAAGTATTATGATGAGTTAATTAGATATAATGACAATCCTAATCTGTTTGGCACGTATGAACACAAGAAAGTATTATACAAAGCACTAATGGCTGTCAACATTCTGGAAGGTGTACGTTTTTATGTATCCTTTGCTTGTAGTTGGGCATTTGCCGAATTAAAGAAAATGGAAGGTAATGCAAAGATAATTAAACTTATAGCCAGAGATGAAAACGTTCATTTGGCAAGTACACAGCAAATATTAAAATTGTTGCCTACAGACGACAAAGACTTTGTTAAAATACGCAAAGAGTGTGAAGGCGAAAGCACAGAAATGTTTATGGATGCTGTGAGACAGGAAAAGGATTGGGCAGAGTATTTGTTCAAAGATGGTAGTATGATTGGTTTAAACTCCGAACTGCTAAAACAATATGTTGAATGGATTGCCGCTAAACGTATGAGAGCAGTAGGTATTACACCTCCATATCAAACAAGCCAAGCAAATCCTTTACCATGGACACAGAAGTGGATCAGTGGAGGCGAGGTACAAGTAGCACCACAAGAGACAGAGATTAGTAGTTATGTTATTGGTGGTACTAAACAAGACGTAACTGAAGACACATTTAAAGGATTGAGTTTATAATGATAGTAGAAATATACAGCAAACCGCAATGTCCGTATTGCGTTCAAGCAAAGGCATTAGCAGAAAGAGAAGGATATGAACTAACATACAAAATGTTAGATGAAGACTTTGACAGAGAAACATTAATGGAAACATTTCCAGGTGCAAGAACTTTCCCACAAATTATTGTTGATGGCGAAAAGATTGGTGGTTTTACAGAGTTTAAAGCATTAGTAGATACAAGTAAATTAGGTGATATCTAATGTATGACATACAAGCAATGCTTGGTAAAGTTGTTACTATTAAAACACTAACAGGTGAAATACTTGGCCAGTTAGTATCAACAGACGATGATATTAAGTATGTCACAGTCACAAGACCATTAAACGTTGTTGTGAATAATGGCGAAGTTGTTTTAGTTCCGTTGGTGCTAACAGCAGATGCTAATATGGTTACTATACCAGTTCAAAACATTTTATTCATTACTCCTGCATTAGCATCAGCCTCTGAGGACTATTTGTCTATTTTAGACGTTGAAGAAGTAGAGGAAGTAGAAGTAGAAGTAGAAGAAGAAGGTACCGAAGAAGAAACTGGTATTGTTAGTGAATGATACTCGACGTAACAACTCGCAACAGCATATATAATCCTACATCTTCTCAAGGAACTTGGTTTCAACATCGTTGGGGCAAAAGAGATTATCCTGTACTGGATTTAAGTCTCGAATTATACAACACCATATGGTCACAGCACGACACCGTTGCGTTACAGTGTGTTTACGGTGATCCTGTGGATTGGATACACTTTGATGCGTTCTTAGACAGTGTAACTAAAGATCGTTACGCACACGTGACTACATACGGCACAAGAGCTATTGATAATAAGAAAGTTAATGTAGTATTTCTATTAGACGGAATAGAAGAGCAATGCGGTAAAGTATTCTTAGGAGCCGATTGGTCTGATATTAAACAAAACATCAAAGACACAAAAGGTGAACGCACAATACAATTTTATTTGTACGAACACAATAAATATCAAATACCTAAAATACAAGACTTCTGTGTAAGACATGAAATTGAATTGCGTATTCACTATGAATACTGTGACTCTACTGGTAGACAAAGTATTATAAACAAGAACAAACAATGGCTATATGATGTTCAGCCTCACTTATATAATTCAAGCATAGATTATAAAAAAGAAAAACCAGTAGAATTGTATCGCACTTTATGGTCAGCACAGTTCTTAAAAGTATTTAATAAAGGCAAACACAACTGTTCTATATTACAACATCCTAAACGTAAGCAATTAAAAAACACAGGCAATAACACAGGCTATACTTATGTCACACCCACAGGACATGCATTTGTTCACAGTGACGAGTATGGAATGTTTATGAATATGTTATGTCCAGACTGGAATATAGATTTTAGAACTTATGACGAGTATGAAAAAACTGTTGGAAAATTTGTTAACAAGTTTAGTGAATCTTATTTAGATTCTATGTTGCTTGAACAGTAACAGCACCAATAGTACACTTATGTCCACAAATTGCAGTACTAATGCCTTGCACACTAATTGGCCTACCTCCAGCAAACACAGTTGGCGAACCTGTTAATACGGTTGCTGTAGTATGTGGTGCTTCTCCATGCGGAGCAATTGCGTCACCTACTACACTAATAGGACTTCCTTCTACTAAAATATTAGGTACACCAGGACCAGTTATAACACCGGGACCAAATGTACCTTTTCCTACAACACCTACTTGTGGCATTATGGCTTGGAAGCCGGGAATGGTGCTACTTGATAGTTAACAATTTCGTCATACTCTGCATTGTCTACATCGTAGTAAAAACTTGATGCTGTATCACCGTCGACTTCTGATTCTTCTGTTTCATAAACACCAATTGAGAATTCTTCAACAAGCAGTTCCTCATCAATTGTACCTTTAACAGCAAATACAAATACACCAGGTGTAATGTCTGCTGATAATCCTGTTGCTGTAACAGTTAATATACCTGTGGCTGTATCAAATGCCATAAATGGTGGTAATGGTGCAAAGTCAAGTATTTCAACGGAAGTTGCACTTGAATTTAAACCAATATCAAATGTTGCTGTTTCACCGTTTTGTATATTACCAAGTCTACCTGATTGGGCAGTTGATAATGATGCGTCTGCAATGTTCCATGTTGTAAGCATTGCATGATAGGCTGTGTCATAGTCGTTACCTGAGAATTGTAATTGTGAAACTCCCTTTAAATGACCTTCTGCCAATATTGCTTCTTTAATACCTGATGAATTGACTCCAGTGTGCTTTTGTACATACTGTACTGCAACACCTGCCGCAATACCTGTTGCAACTGATGTTCCTGTAAATGCCGCATAACCATTTAGATTATTTGCATCGGCTAATGTTGCTCCATCGCTCCATCCAAATACATCAAGTGGTGCTCCAAAGTTTGTTAACCCTGTTGCAGTGCCTGGCGTGTTAGTGAATGCTTGTACATTCCAAATATTATTGTAGCCACCTACTGTTATAATTTCTGTAACACCTGCTGGTGATTTAGTTGAAATATCAACACCGTCATTACCAGCGGCAGTTATCATAACTAAGTTACTGGAGTTCATGCTCCTAACAATATCATCAATCAAATCGTTTTGTGTAACAGTCCATGGAGTACAAACAACTTTAACTGTTTCCACTGAGTCAGCGTGGTCTGTTGCTACGGCGTTAAATGCGTCTATGATTGTACCTACTGTAGCACTTCCTGAGTTTGCATTAAATAGTTTAACATTCTTTAATGAAGTTTGTGTAGATACACCTACGTTAGCACCTACTATGACACTTGCTATTGCAGTACCGTGTCCTGCTACATCATCATAATCTGCTATATCATCATCTTCTAAGAATGCTGAGTGTAGGTTGCTGATTGAAGCACTTGCAAATTCCACGTGCCCAATATTAATGCCTGTGTCGATCAAGTAACATGTAACACCTAAACCTCTGTATTCAGGTGAATAAGGTGTAATTATTGTACCGGCTGATCCAGCCATTTCGTAATTTGTATTGACTAAGTCATCTAAGTGAACTGTGTCATAAGTTTGTAAAGCAACATCAATAGATGTATCATCTAATGAACTTGCTGAAACACTTGCCATTGCCGCAAGTTCTTCCGCCGTACAATCTACTTTGTACGTATTTATAATTGCAAGAGCACTACTTACTGTACCACCAGCATCGGTGATACACGCCTGTGCGTCTGAATCAGATAATGAATTATCGATTGATATGATATAGTTTGCCATTTGTATTAACTCCAAAAAAAGTTGTTTAAACCATGCGTTTGTATAAGTATATTTATCACAAATTGGAAAATAGAATATAGTTTATGACATCTAATATATTAAAATACGGAGCAGTTGATATTGATTACAACCGTCTGTCGTACACATTTAGTTTCAACAAGCCTTCTCGTATGGACATACAAGAGAATTTTAAAAGTTTTTTTAAGGATACAGAACATGCAACAGTATTACTAAGTGGCGGCTTAGACAGTCAATTTGTTGCTAACATTGTTGCAAAGTATGTTAAGTCAAGCAGTTATGTAACATTTGCATATCTGTGGGACGGTGTTGTTATGAACTCCGATGATATAATTTCAGCACAGAGATTTGCAGAACTACTGGGAGTTACCACAAAGATCGTAGATGTAGAGTTGCACGAGTTCTTAAATGACATACCAGGATTGAAAAAAATGGGCATGGAGGTTGGTACATCAAGTCCTCAATTGATGTCTTTGATGTATGCTATACGGGAAAATATGTGTGATTTAAAAGGCACTATTGTTAAGGGCGGTGAAAGACCTGGCCTGTATGTAAACAATGAAAATAATATATCGTTTTTAGGGATGACATCTGCAGATCCTAAAATTAGACAAATGGAAGGTAAAGCCATACTACACGACCATGAAACTTATTCAAATTATATATTGCCTTTTGCTAAATTTTCACAACAGAATGAAATAGACATGATATGTGATATGTTTTTATGCTCACCTGAATTACTTTATTTAGGATACCTTCAGAACAAATTTATGTTTGAACAAGATAAATTTATATCAGAATCTAAATATGATTATACTATACACTCAATGTATTACGAAAAGATGTGCTATTACAAAACATTTGAAAACTTTGTGTATTATTTTCCTCTCGGTAAAAGAACAGGATTTGAAAATTTGCAACACCATCTTGCTTCGAATACTGGTAACTATGATGAGTTCGACAAACGTTATAGGAAACCATTAAACACCGTTGAACAAAAAACAATAAGCCTCAAAAGATTTATACCACGTGCATTAGGACACCACAGAGAATTATTAAAGGCTTTGCAGGATTCATACGACTTGCATAAACCCACAACACATACTGTGTTATATAATTATACTTGGTAATGATACACTTTTATATCTCAGGATTATCCGGCAACAACTCACGTGTTGAAAGGTTTTGTAATGATATAATGTTCTACTATTTCAAAAATAGATTAAAACGAGATGTAGATATAGAAATTAGATTTGTCAAAAGTCTTGATGCTCATGGCTATTGTTGGGGAGACAAGGATAGTGTGATAATTGAGGTTGCAAAAAATTTCAATAACACCAAGTGTACCAAAGAAGATATGATGTTAACCCTAACACACGAGCTCATACATGCCAAACAATTTATACGCAGTGAGTTCAAGAAAAAACCCCGGGTCCTTTCGGAAACCGAGGCTTATAACGACGAGGAAAGATTATTTAATCTCTACTGGTAGTTACCTTCCTTCGTGCGGTTTTTTAGAAACAAAAGCATTTAGGCTTTCCGCTTCTCTGAGAACATCTTCCGTAGTCGGCATATCCTCAGGATTCTTAGCCCTGGCTTGTAATATTTCTTTTGCCTCACGAACTAAGTCTAATCTTATTTCGTACGGTGTTTTATTTGACATAAATTTTCCTATTTAAGTGCAAGGCCTATCCCTTCATGCTTATATTTATCGTATGGCAATAAAACAATTAACTGCTAATTTAAGTTATTAAAAATACACCGTTTTTATTTTTATGCACATTAACTAAAATATAAATAAAGGTGTTAGTTTAATAAAAGCTCGTATAGCTCAGCAGGTAGAGCAACTGATTTGTAATCAGTAGGTCATTGGTTCGATTCCGATTACGAGCTCCATTTATGGGGCGGTAGCTCAGTTGGGAGAGCGACTGGTTTGCAACCAGTAGGTCGGAGGTTCGATCCCTCTTCGCTCCACCATGTTTAGGCGGATGTAGTATAACGGCTATTATGAGACCTTGCCAAGGTTTAGATCCGAGTTCGATTCTCGGCATCCGCTCCAGGCATTTATTATATGAAAAGATATTTACAGAATATAAATCCATTACATTTTTCTTGTTATCCTAAATTTAGAAATACTGTGCTTGATTATTGCGGTGATGACTCAACTGGCGAACCATTACAATGGTACAAAATTAATGATCAAGGTTTTAGAGGCAATGATTTTGAAAATAGCACAGACATTCTATTTTTAGGTTGTAGTATTACGTTTGGTGTAGCAATGCCGCCAGAAGAAATATTTGCACATTTAGTTGCACAAGAATTAAATTGTTCTTACGCAAATATTTCTAAACCAAGTGCGGCACCAGATACTTGTTTTAGATTTGCACAACATTGGATTCCAAAATTAAATCCTAAACATGTAGTTTATTTACAACCACCATATGGAAGGTTTGAAATATTAGTTGAAGAAGACGGATTACATCAGCCAGGAATTATAAATGCACACACTGAAGAGAATGTATATTACGAGTTAACAAAAAATAGCACAAACATAGAAATTAACTATTTGAAAAACAAATTAGCAATTAATCATGTTTGTTCGGATCATGGTGCAATATTTCATTTTATAAACCCTGTACCTTATAAAGATTTGGCCCGCGATGATATACATCCTGGTAAAGACACACATAAATATATTGCTGATAGTATTATTAATAAAATTCGGAGAGTTGGCTGAGTGGTCGAAAGCGCCTCCCTGCTAAGGAGGTATATGGGTAACTGTATCGAGGGTTCGAATCCCTCACTCTCCGCCACTTATAATAGTAACTTTATACCACTCCACTATAAATACTATAAACAAAACACACAGGATACAACATGTCAAAACGCAAAAAGGTAGGCCCTAAGAATACACAATCTCAAAAGCCTGCATCACCACCAAAAGATGATACAATGCATCGTCTATTAGATGCCAAAATTGAAATACCAGTAGGACTATTGAGACAAAAACATATTTTTATTGCTACACCTTGTTATGGTGGACAAATTGGCGAGCCATATTTTAGAAGCATGATGAGACTTGCTATATTGTGTAACAAGTACGATATACCTTATACAGTAAGCACACTGGCAAATGAAAGTTTAATTACACGTGGGCGTAATACACTTACAAGTTTCTTTATGGAAAACAAAGAAGCAACACATTTATTTTTTATTGATGCAGATATAGAATTTAACCCAGAAGATTTATTGCGTATGGTAGCATACGATAAGCCTGTAGTGGTAGGAGCATATCCTAAGAAAGCAATTAATTGGGACAGCATTATAACTGCCGCCAGAACCAGCGAAAAAGAAAATGCAAGTACTATTGAAGGACACAGTTCAAACTATGTTGTAAACTTTGACTTTGTTAAAGATGAGAATGGCGAGCCTACTCCAGCAGTACAGATAAATGAAAATCTCGTTAAATTAAAAGATGCAGGCACAGGCTTTATGTGTATCCGCAAAGATGCCATGCAAAAATTATTTGATGCCCACCCAGAATTAAAATATAACAATGATATCAATGTAGACATGAAATATGAACCTTTCATGTATGCTATATTTGATGGCATTATTGATCCTGAAAGCAGACGTTACTTGTCAGAAGATTATACGTTCTGTAGACGTTGGCAAGCCTTAGATGGAGAAGTATATCTTGATCCACGTACAGCACTTAATCATGTTGGCCATTATACATTTAGAGGTAACATTAGGAAACTATTTTCAGAGGATGGGCAATGAGCGAACAAAAAAAACAAGGCATAATTTCTGTATTACTGCCAACCAGAGGTAGAACAGACGTACTACTTAAAAGTTTACAGTCATTAGTAGACAAAGCGGCCAATCACAGTCGCATAGAATTAATTCTTGGCATCGACGAAGACGATACAGAAACTAAAGCATACATAGAAAAACATATTGCACCATGGTTAAAAGAAAAACAAATGGAATGCCGTGCTAATATATTCAGCCCGTTAGGTTATGAAAACTTACACACTTATGTAAACACATTAGCCACATCAGCACAAGGTGATTGGTTATTCTTTTGGAATGATGACGCATTAATGATATCGCAGGATTGGGATAACGTAATAGATCAATATACAGGACAATTTAAATTGTTAGGCCCTAAGGATAATCACAACGGACATCCTTATGCTATACTGCCTATTGTGCCAAGAGACTGGTACAGGCTAATGGACCACCTAAGTATGAATGCACAAAATGATGCATGGTTAAGTCATATTGCATACATGTTAGATATCTTTGAGAGAATCGATGTTGAAATATTACATGACAGAGCAGACATAACAGGCAATAACAACGACGAAACATTTAAGAATCGCAAGTACATGGAAGGTAATCCAGAAGATCCTGCTGACTTTGGTCACGTGGAAATGCAACAAGCAAGAGTAAAATCTGCATATAAGATTGCATGGTTCCTTGATAGAATAGGACAACATTCTGAATGGTGGGATAGAGTTGTAGCAGGCGATCAAGATCCATTTGAAAAAATGGTATGGCAGGAAGGTGTTAAAGGAGCAGGCCAATTGGAATCAGTTAAACCAAGCAAACGCATAGACGATGAAGAAACATTAACATTATGAGACTTATAGCATTCGGTGATAGTTTTACATATGGGCATGGCTTAAAAGATTGTTACGAAGCAGGAACAGGAGCACCAGGTCCTATTGCAAGTAGATTTGCTTACCCACAAATACTTGGCAATCTCACAAATCGTAAAACTTTTAATTATTCCTATCCTGGACAAAGTAATAAACAAATGGCTAAAAAAGCAGTTGATTTTGAATTTCAAGAAGACGACTGGGTAATTTTTATGTGGACATTTTTTGATAGACATTGTGTATTTGAAAATAGCACATCACCTACAAAAGAAATTTCTGCTTGGCAGGCTGATGATCAATTATTAACACAAGAAAATATAGATGTATCAGACGAGGAAGTGCGTCTTGCTAAATCCTACTACACAGATTTCTATAGCGACTATGACAGTGCCTTAACTAATTTAATGTATATAAATGGTACACATCATGTAGTAAATGCACAGGTTGATAGAGTAATACATTTATGTGTTCCAGATGCTGTTAACCTTTTAAACACAGATAATGTCGAATCACACTCTTCTCTACAATGGACTGAACATTCAAAATATTTTAAATGGAATGAGGTAAAACCGTTTGACCATTTTAAAACATATCACATGTATGAACGTGCCCAAGACAATTGGCACCCAGGTGCTACAGCACATCAAAAATTCGCTGAGT
>Ga0233432_10003180_pt1 | contig 14944 bp, 8 predicted proteins | sample SI_122_August201_6_FD_179870 | JGI IMG/M metagenome (GOLD analysis project Ga0233432, IMG submission 179870) | Seawater microbial communities from Saanich Inlet, British Columbia, Canada - SI_122_August2016_10_MG | ecosystem: Environmental > Aquatic > Marine > Inlet | place: Canada: British...
TATAAGTGGGGGGGTAATGCGATTCACAGCTGGGTGGGTTATTGGGTTCTTCGCGTGTTTTCGTATTAGTGGTCAGTCTAAGTCCTGCGTTGGAGATGATCGGAATTGATCATAATTATCAAGATTTCGATCATTATTGCTAAGCGAGTAATTGTTCCGCGTTTTTCAAGTAATTATGTCGCGGAAGTCTTTTGACATGATGGGGCAACTTCGATGAAAAGGAAGGCGATCGATATTCCCAGATTCCTGCGGTTTCGCAAGGCGCTCATCCAAATCTACTACGCATGAAATTGAAAACTCCCCTTTGTCTCCTAATCGCCTCGCTGTGCTCGGCTGCGATGTTCGCTGTGGACTTCGGTCCCGATTGGAACACCCTCGACTCGGCGTCTACGGGCGAATGGTGGAATAAGAAACACGAGGGCAGAAGCGCTTGGCTCGAAATGGTGAAAGTGCCACGTGACGAGGTTGTGGCTTTCGCCGTCTACACGGTGGATCGAGGCACGCTCAAGATGACGGCTCAGTTGTTTCCGTTACGGCCTGACGAGGCTCGATTGGCTCGCCTCGAACTAAAGGTCGGCGGTCAGTGGCAAGAGGTGGCAACGGCTCGGGTTTACGAGCTCGGTTGGTCGGCTCATTTCCGTTTGGAAGACTGGGATGAAAGTCAGAGCGTTCCTTATCGCGTGCGTCATGGAAAGGATGCGGTTTTCGAAGGATTGGTTCGTCGCAATCCTCATGACAAGAATGACATCGTTATCGGTTCGCTCTCTTGTAATTCGAATCAGGACCGAGGGGATCGCGATGCTATGGTTGCCAACTTGAAAAAGCAGGATCCTGATATGCTTTTTTTTGCGGGCGACCAAACTTACGATCACACCGAGCATACTGCGGGTTGGTTGACGTGGGGAATGCAATTTCGCGAGATCATCAAGGATCGACCTGTAGTGACGATTCCTGACGATCACGATATCGGGCAAGGCAATCTTTGGGGCGAAGGTGGTGTGCGTGCGTTGATCAAGGCGGGTAACGATGGCGGGTATTATTATCCGGCGGACTACATTCGCATGGTGGAGCGTTGCCAAACGTGGCATTTGCCAGACGCCTTTGACCCAGCGGCTATCGAGCAAGGTATTGGCGTTTATTATACAAGCTACAATGTGGGCGGAATCGACTTTGCGATCATCGAGGATCGCAAATTCAAGACGGGGCCGAATGGAGAGATTCCTAAGATGGGCCCGCGTCCGGATCATATTAACGAGCCAACCTATAAACGTTCTGCAGTGGACGTGCCTGGATTGAAGCTTTTGGGGGATCGCCAGCTTTCGTTTCTCGAGAATTGGTCGGAAGACTGGTCTGGAGCGGATATGAAGTGCGTATTGTCTCAAACGAATTTTGCGGGGGCGGTACACTTGCACGGACGATTCGAAGATCGTTTGTTAGCGGATCTCGATAGCAATGGCTGGCCGCAGACGGGCCGCAACAATGCCCTGCGCAAAATGCGTAAGGCGATGGCGTTTCACTTAGCGGGCGATCAGCACCTTTCGGTAGTAACGCATCACGGGATCGAGAACTTCCGCGATGGACCGGTGACCTTCGTTAGTCCGGCTCTCATCAATAATTACTATTCGCGCTGGTGGTGGCCGGAAGGCGGCGAAGCTGGGGCGAATCCGATTGAAGACAGCCCATTGCCGTGGACAGGCGATTACCTTGATGGACTTGGAAACAAGATTACCATGATCGCTTATGCGAATCCAGATCCTGAATCGACTCGTCGCGGCAAACGCGATCCCAATGAAGACTGGGCGGACGGATACGGTCTGGTGCGTTTCGATAAAAAAGCTCAAACCGTTGTATTCGAATGTTGGTCACGGTTTGCCGATTTGAGCAAAGGCGATGCGGGACAGTATCCCGGCTGGCCGATGAAATTCAACATGAGCCAGAATGACGGTCGCGAGGCTGTCGCTTATCTTCCGGAGTTGTCATTCAAGGGAATTTCGAATCCAGTCGTTCAGGTTGTCAATGAAGCGACTGGCGAAGAACTTTATACGACTCGGGTGCAAGGTAAGAGTTACCGTCCTAAGGTGTATGCAAAGGGTAATTACACGATTCGCGTGGGAGAAGGACGTCCGATTTTGAAATCAGTGAGTGGCGTTCAGTCGGTTTCCGCTGGTAGTAAGAAGAAGCTGACGATATCGGTGAGATAGGAGTTTTCAAACCACGGAGGACACGAAGGAACGGAGATTGGATTGTCGATTGATTGTATGGGCATGGTGCAAGTGCCGGCTCTACATCTGATGGGAAGCTTTTCGTACTGTTTGATCGATCAATATGCGTGACAGCAAAATTCTCTTCTTGGTTCTCTTGCTCTTTCAGGTGTTTGCATTGCGGCGTCTGTCGCTGACAACGGATTAGAAGATCCTGGTAGGTTACTTGGTTGCCGTCTTGGTTTTGACCTATGCCCTTTATTCGTGGAAAAGCGGCGGTCGAAGTCTGGAGGTCGCTGTACGAGGGAAATGACTTTGCATTTTCTAGCGTGCATCGGCGGTTGGCCTGAGGCTTAGCTGGGGCAACGTAATTTGCGGCACAAGACCTTCAAGAGAACTTATCAAATTGTCTTTTGAGTTATTGTTATGGCCCATCAAGCAATAGCCTTCGTCATTCAGCTAGGTGGCGAGTGGCTTAGCACGTTCTATTTTCGCTTTTAGGGGAAAGCGTCTCGGTCCTATCGAGCACAGCTTATACAGACGACTGCATCGGGCATGGCTTCAAGTCGTTCGTAGGCGATTGGAGAAAGGCAATAGGCGCAGTTCCCGTAGCTCCCATTGTTGATTCGATCGAGGGCACTTTGGAGGTGTTCGAGTTCTTCGCGTTGGCGTCGCTGCTGGGCGAGTAGCATTTGCTGAGCCTGCATTGAATCAAGCCGAGAGAGTCGTCCAATGGCGACGTCGGGGGATACGGGTTGAGACTCGGGATCTTTCTGGGCGAGGAAGGTCTCGATTTCCTTAATACGCTCTTCGACAATTGTACGAATCTTGGCGAGTTGAGCGGGGGTCATGGTATTTAATGAAGCGCATATTGCCGGACGAGTGAAGCGCGAATGCTTGGCGGCGCGTTTGAATCGGGGTGCTCTTCGAAAACTGAATGATGCTTGATCGAGTCGTATTCTGCTTATGTTCGCAATGTTGCGCGATCGTTTTGATATTGAGCTGGCTTTCTCGGCGGATGTTTGGATTTGATTTGATATAGGAGACGAAATGACTGTTGGTTCTTGAATCATGAATTCGAAGCGTACTCCTTTCTTTCTATTTTCATTGATTGCTCTTCTCTCTTGTTTTGGTCAGCAGACGGAGCTTAATCGTCCCAACATCGTTTTCATCTTCGTGGACGATCAGGGTTATTATGACTTGGGATGTTATGGGGCGACGGAATTCAAGACGCCGAGAATCGATGCGATGGCAAAAGAGGGCGTGCGGTTTACGGACTACTACGCGGCGGCTCCGATTTGCAGTCCTTCGCGTGCGGGGTTGCTTACGGGAAGCTATCCCCGACGCGTAGGAATGGAAACGTGGGTGCATCGGGCAGATTCGCGTCGCGGCTTGCATCCGAGTGAATTGACTCTAGGGGAATTGTTTCAGAAAAACGGATACAACACGACGTGCATAGGGAAATGGCATTTAGGATTTCATCCGCAGTTTTTACCTGAACAGCAAGGATTCGATTTTTATTTCGGGTTGCTGCATAATTTGGATCCGGTTGAGATCGTTTACTTCGATAAAGTGGGCGGCGTTCCTTTGATACGCGGCGATAAGGTGGTGAAGCGTCCTGCGGATCCTGCAGAATTGACAAAGATTTATACGGATGAGGCGATCGCTTTTATGGAACGTCAAGGCGATGACCCGTTCTTTCTCTACCTTCCGCATACGATGTTGCATAATCCGCTGGGAGTGAGCGATCCGTTTAAGGGGTCGTCGGAGTTTGGCGAATACGGAGATGCTATTCAGGAGATGGACTTTCATGTGGGTCGTATATTCGATGCTTTGAAGCGGTTGGGCATCGAAGACAATACGATCGTGGTGTATGCGTCGGACAATGGTCGAGGACCCGGAAGGACGAAGAATCAACCGATTCAGGGACGGAAGCTGTCGACCTACGAGGGCGGGCTCCGTGTACCGGCGATCGTGTGGGGACCCGGTGCAGGAATCCGTTCGGGGTACGAGTCTTCCAAGGTCGTGGCTGCGATGGATTGGTATCCGACTTTGGCTTCTTTTGCGGGAATTCGCGTGCCGGAAGATCGGGTGATTGATGGACGGGATATTAGCCCTTTGTTGTCTGGGGAAACGGATTTTGTGCCTTCTCCGTCAGCTGGCTTATCGCTCAATGCGGACGTGCCGTTGCGGCGCTCCTGGGATCAGGCGGGCGAGTGGTCGGATTCATTTGATCGCGATGAGTATTTACAGGCGTTTTTCTATCACGGTAGCCATGGCGCCTTGGCGGCGGTCCGTTGGAACAAGTGGAAGCTTGTTTTGAACCCGACGCTGAAGCTGTATGATTTGGAAGCGGATCCGGGTGAATCGAAGGCGGTTCGCAATCAGGTGATTAATCGCAAACTTCGAGGTATGGCAATTACGTTTCAGGAAGAGATGAGCGCTGACGCGCGTCGAGCGGGAATTGTATCGAAGTAGAGCGGATGAAGCTTTGGGTCTCCTAAAAAGGCTTTTGACTGAGGCTGCGGCGTTGATAGGTAAAGGGGCATGAGAAGGGTACTAATTTTATCACTGTTGCTGCTAGTATCGTCAACCGCTTTGCTTAATGCCGGGCTGGACCCAAAGGTAGTGGCGGAATCCGAGAAGGCGAACGCGTTTTTCGAGCGAATCTACAATGAAAAAGTGGATCGCTTTCCGGAGTGGCAGACTTATCTCGGGATCAAAAAGGACTATGGGGAGTGGAATAACGATTCGGATGAGATCGAGCTGCGCGAATTGGAATTCACCAAAGAGAATGTGGAATGGCTGAAGTCGTCGATCGACTATGATCTTCTGGATCTTCAGACGAAGATTAGCTATCGCTTGGCTCTTCAGAACGCGGAGGATGCAATTAATCGTTTCAAGTATCGCCTTTATAACTACCCGGTGAACCAGATGTTTGGTCGCCACACCGACGTGGCCTCGTTTTTGATCAATATGCATCTAGTAACTGAAGCGAGCGATGCTGAGGCGTATGTTTCTCGATTGAATGGAGTTGGGCCAGTATTCGAGCAATTGCTGGAAAACTTGAAGTTGCGGGAAGAGCTGGGGGTCGTTCCGCCTAGGTTCGTATTTCCTATGGCGATAGAATCGTGTCGGAATATTATTTCCGGCGCGCCGTTCGACGAGTCGGGGGAGGACTCGGCTTTGTGGGAAGATTTTAGAAAAAAGCTTCAAGCTCTCGATATGGAGGAGCCACAGAAGGTGATGCTCCAAAAGAAAGCGAGCGAAGCGTTAGTCGATGTTGTAAAACCTGCTTATAATCGTTTGATCGCCTTTCTTGAGAAGCAGGAAGCCAAAGCGACGACGGAAGATGGCGTATGGAAATTCAAGGATGGAGCTGCTTTTTATGATCAGGCATTGCGGCTGACTACCACCACGAAACTTTCTTCGGATGAAATTCATCAAATAGGGCTGAAGGAAGTGGCCCGTATCCATAATGAGATGCGCGGGATTATGAAAACGGTTGAGTTCGGCGGTAACCTTCAGGCCTTTTTCGAGTTCATGCGAACCGATAAGCAATTCTATTATCCAAACGATGACGAGGGGAAGCAGGATTATCTGGATCGAGCAGTCGAAGTGATCGATGATATGAAGGGACGATTGGATCAGCTGTTTTTAACAAAGCCGAAGGCGGAGCTTACCGTGAAGCGGGTGGAAGCATTTCGCGAGAAGTCGGCAGGCACGGCGTTTTATCAGCGCCCCGCACCGGATGGAAGCCGACCGGGAATTTACTATGCGAATCTTTACAACACGGCGAACATGCCGAAGTACAAGTTGGAGGCATTGGCTTATCACGAGGGAATTCCGGGGCACCACATGCAATTGGCTTTGGCCCAGCAGTTGGAGGGGATTCCGAAATTCAGAAAGCTCGGCGGTTACACGGCGTACATCGAAGGGTGGGGGCTTTATTGCGAACAGATTCCTAAGGAAATGGGTTTGTACAAGGATCCGTATTCCGATTTCGGCAGGCTCAGTATGGAGTTATGGCGAGCGTGTCGCTTAGTTGTAGATACGGGTATTCATGCGAAGCGTTGGACGCGCGAGCAGGGGATCGCGTATTATCGTAATAATACTCCGGATACGGAACGCGATTGCATTCGAATGGTGGAGCGTCATATAGTAATGGCGTCGCAAGCAACGGCGTACAAGATAGGGATGCTTAAGATCCTAGAGTTGCGCGAGAAGGCGAAGAATGCATTGGGCAGCCGATTCGATATCCGCGTTTTCCATGATGTTATTCTGAGAGGCGGTCCTCTGCCATTGACGGTGTTAGAGCAAATGGTCGATGAGTACATCGAGTCGGAGTGACTTGTTTAATTGGTATGTGGTTGACCTTCGAACGGCGGTGAGGTGACGTCGAAGAGCAATCACGTCGCCTTGTGGCGTAGCTACGACGAGCCCTCGGCGTGGGATTGCTTTAGGTATGCGGTAGTCTATTTTGGAAGGCCTTGTTTCTTGTAGTGCTCAGCGAACCACGATTTGATGGGGCTTCTTGGACAGGAAGTTCTAGACGGAATCGTGCTAGAAGAGAGGCGTACGCGGGGTGCATCGTCTCAACTGATCGTCATTGTTTTCTTTGAGCCAGTCGATATCGGGGTAGCGCGGTAGTCCGTGAATCCGACGACCTATCTTAGGAGCGTCAGCCAAATCATCGCTTGGAATCTCCGGAACGATCACTTGATCGAGTAGATGCATGTCGAACCATTCTTGTGGGGCGTAGAATGGAACGTGCGGGCGATGAAAGCCGACTGCCATGAAAAAAGGGTTTATCGTGTTTTTTTGGATTTGCGGGATAATCCAATCGGCAGTTTGAAAGTCGGGCATTTGGTCTTTGCGGTCTGGAAAAGCTCCCCAATCGGTTTGGGTGCTGGTGAAGGGAAGTTCGTAGTTCGGCCGGTACTGAAAGCGAACGTCGTTTGGAGCTTTGGGTCCGTCGGTTTGGGGCCTGAGCTTCCCTCGGGGCCGTGGGCCTGGAAGGTGTCCTCAATTCGATAGCCGTGAGTGATCTTGCCGACGCCGAAAGTCGAATAGCCATTGGCGGCGAAGTATTGAGGCAAGAGCTGATTGTCGAAGTGGGTGGCGTCGTCGGCTAGGCTGTTGCCCGACGGCTGATTGTAGAGCCCTGTTTCATGCGGGTACCGCCCGGATAGAAAAGAGCCGCGACTGGGGCCGCAAATAGGAGCTTGGCAGTGAGCGTTGGTGAAGAGTGTTCCACGTTCGGCGAGACGATCGATATTGGGCGTCTTTGTCTGAGGATGCCCTTCCATCCAACCGATCCAGTCATTCAGATCGTCAATGGCGATGAAGAGCACATTGGGTTGGCTGGCGAAGCCGTTTATTGAAATTAGCAATGAGGCTGCGACGAGTAGCGGACGAATCACGGGAGTTCGATCGATTTTGGGATGATTAGAGTCGGTGTGTCAAAAAAGGGACGAAACGAAGACTTTGAGTTTTGGCTTGTATAGGTTTCTCGTTGATATACAATAAAATACGTTGGAGGCTTTTAGGGAGAGCTTCCAAGTTTGGTTTGTTCGCGAGAGCTATTTGAAGGCCATTCTAAAGCACGAGATCACATTTCCGGCGTTTGTACGAAAATTACTCTGGGATTAGTTTCAATGATTTATTGACATTGTGTGCAGTAAACAAAATTTTGTTCTGGTGTATCGGAAGTATTCTGATCTAGTAGTCGCTTCACTACTTTCAGGGTTTACTCTCGATTTGCTTCTTAGGATCGCAAACCCGCTCCGTTTTTTCAAGTCTACCAGATACAGAACCCCTTTAATACGCTCACATGTGAGCAAAACTCACCTAGAACCCACAAACAATGATGAAAATGAACATACTTAAGCTGGCGCTAGTCGGCATTTTAACTACGGGGCTGCTTGTGCACGCTCAGGATGACGGCGAAGATGAAGTCTTCGAATTGTCTCCATTTGCGGTAACCGCTGCCGATGATGTCGGCTATCGGGCTACAACAACTCTAGCTGGTTCGCGCGTTCGCTCGAATATCGGCGATCTTGGGGCATCTATTGCTGTTATCACAGAGGAGTTCATGGAAGACACCGGCGCTACCGACGGCGAGTCCTTGCTTTCGTTCGTAGGCAGTATGGAAGTCGGCGGCGTTCTCGGAAATTTTTCCAACAGCGATGGCGGTAATGGAACCGTCGAGTCTCGCGTCAACCCGCAGAGAGGCCAACGCGTACGCGGTTTGGTCAGTGCTAACTTGACTCGTGATTACTTCCAGACGGACATTCCTTTCGACTCCTACAATACGTCTCGCGTCACGGTCAACCGTGGACCGAACTCGATTCTGTTTGGATTGGGATCTCCTGGTGGCGTGATCAACAATGGCTTAAAGCGAGCTTACATCGGTCAAGACACTAACGAGTTCTCGGTTCGTTTCGGGCACCGCGGATCGACTCGCGGCACTTTCGATATCGGTCGGACTGTAATTGATGATCGTCTTGCGATCCGAATTGCGGGCTTGATGGAAGAAACCAAGTACAAGCAGGATCCTGCCTTCACGGAAGATGAAAGATTCTATGCAGCCTGGGACTTGACGTTGTCTAAGAACGAAAACTCTAACTTCCTCGGTCGCACTTCGATGCGCGGAAGCTTCGAGACGGGCGAAATCAACTCTAATCCCCCAGACGTCATCCCCCCGTCGGACTTGTACTCCTCTTGGTGGAACGGCCTGGGAACGCAGGAAGACGTGAATCGCATCCTCAGCGTGCCAGGCACAGACCTCAATGATATAAATAACGGGGCTTTGACTCAGGCTCAAGTTCGCAGTGTCTTAGATTCCGGCATCGAAACGATTCCGGATGGCGTTCTCTCTGATACATATACTCGCGATGATTTCATCGCCACGGAAGGCCAATTCGTACCGCGTACGACAATCGACCGATTCAAGTGGGGCAACCCGAACAAAGACGATCCAACGATGGGTGGTCGCAATAGCCAGGTAAGTAGACATCCATACTTCCTATATCCAGCGATCAGCTTCAATTCCCATACTGCTCAAACTCCTGGCTGGGATGATCCGCTTTTGGCGAATGCTCTAGACGGTTACGGTATCCAAGGTATCATGGCTCGCTGGCGTCCCAGAGGTTTCAACACGCAGGATATGCAATGGACATCAGCGGCGACGGGCGGTACGGGCTTTACGCCAGCTTCTATCCGGAATCGTGATGTATTTGATTATCACAACAACCTTTGGATGGGGACAACCAACAACGTAAACACCGAATTCGACATGAACCAGGTGTTCTTCGTTCAAGAATTCTGGGATGGCAATGCGGGTCTCGAGGTCGCGATGGACTCGCAAACTCGCAGTCAATACGAATTCACTCCATTCGACACGGGCAATGATAAGGCAATCAATTTGGAAATCACGACGCATCAATCTCCCGGCGACAGTGACTTCGATAGTTTTGCCGATCGTTTGGCTAACGAAAACTTGGGTCGTCCTGTCGTCTTTTGGGGCGACAATTGGGAACGCTTTAGAACAAACGAGCAGGATACGGTTCGTGCCACAGCATTCGCATCATTGGACTTCGCCGATGTCATCAAAAATGATAGATGGGGGAAGATTCTCGGTAAGCACACCGTAACCGGTTTGTATGAGGAGCGCGAAAACGTCAACCTGACCCGTCAATATCGCGGTTCCTGGTGGGCGGACAATAGCAAACACCCGGGCGAAGCAGCAATCTCCAATGGTTTGAGCGACAACTTCCGCCGGATCGTAAAGACCCAGGTCTTCGTAGGACCGGATGCTCGCGGCTTTACCAGTGCGGACCAAGTGCGTATCGACGGGGGCATTACAACTCCGTTTCCGAAGGTCGGCGACGAATACGGCATCTGGTACTTCGACAATGCTGAGAAGACTGACAAGCAAGCGATTTGGCGTATTATTCAAAACGAGAATCCAGCGAACTACAGTAAGAGTGTTCTCGAGTCAGAAGCCTTCTCGCTTCAGAGTACTTTCCTAAATGGTAATATCGTTGCACTCTATGCTGAACGGTCGGATACGCAGGAATCATGGCTTGCACCTAATCCTGGCGGTTATGGTGCAGCTGGTCGTGATGGAGCTACAAGATTGGATTTACCCGGTACCAACGAAATAGACGGTACTTATAATACGGATCTGATGTACTTCGAAGACGCTCCTAGCGCCATTAATTCGGGCGATACCAGCACGAAGAGTTTGGTCGTGAAGTTTCCTGAAGAGCTTCTCTTCGAATTGCCTTTTGGCATGGATCTTCAAGCTCACTGGTATGAAGCGGACAGTTTCCAACCGGCGGGTGTTTCCGTGAATCTGCTTAACCAGCCGTTGGCTTCGCCATTGGGCACAACCAAAGAGCAGGGTATTCAGATGACCCTGTTTGAGGGCAAACTTTCGATTCGCTACAACGATTTCGAAACGGCACTCGCCAACGACCGGACAAACCTGGGTGGTGGATTAGGACAAGTAGCCGGTCGCATTGGCTTCTATCTCGACCGTATCACTTCGGCCGAGAACGATACCTCGACCAATCTATTCCCAGACGGCTATGTGCCGGATCCAAACGTAACCGGCGACTACGCAGATTTCTTTGCGAATCGTGGGAATTACACAGCTACTCCAGGGTCCGACGCTGCCATGACGCCGAACACGTCTCCTGACAATCGTCAGCGTATCAGCGGAACCGGAGCAGACTTGATCGGCGCAGCCACATGGGATGCGTACTACGCGGCCATCGTTAATGCGGTCGTTCCATCTCTGCAGGCGATTAACAACCACCGCGTTGAAACGCTGGAAAGCGGCGAGAGGGTGGATCTTCGTGATCCGCAACCGGGTTTAAACTCGACTCGCGACTTCGTCGCCACGGGTAAGGAAGTAGACATCGTAGGCCAAGTAACGAAGAACCTGACTATCTCGGCCAATATTGCCAAGCAGAAGACGGTCACATCGAACACAGGTCCGGTCGCAATTGGTCTGGCGAATGAGCAGGCAGCTCTTTTGAAGCGGCCTCTTGGAGACTTCAGTTTATGGGATCTTCGTGGTTCGCCTTATCAACGCGAGTCCGACCAAATTGGCCAACGTTTCGAGAACCAAGTGTTGCGTCCAATGACCTTGGAGAAAGCCTTGGATGGTACGCAGTTGCCTGAGCAGCGCGAATGGCGTATCAACGTATCGGCTCGTTACGACTTCCTCGAGGGTGCTTTTAAGAACCTCTCAGTTGGTGGTAGCTTGCGTTACCAAGATACGGTTGCTGGTGGCTATCCTAACTTGCTCGACGATAGCGGAAACGTTATTCCTGACGTAGCAAATCCTTGGATGGGTCCGGACGATATCAGTGGTGATGCCTTCGTCCGCTACCGTCGTAAGATCATGAACGACAAGGTGGACTGGAGTATTCAGCTCAACGCACGAAACTTGTATCGCAAGAGTGGCGACGAGGACATTCCGATCGCGTTCAATCCAGATGGTTCGACAACGTTTGTACGTATCCCCGTCGAACAACAGTGGTTTTTGACCAATAGCTTTAGCTTCTAGGCTAAATTTTCTAGGTTGGCATTTTTGCCGACATTCATTTTGAAACCCCTGCCGTGTAGGCAGGGGTTTTTTGTGTCTAATATTCGGATACGTTTTCTCCTAAGTTTCAAGGAATCTCCGGTGAAGCGATTTGGGTATTGCTCAACGCGAGCCGAGACGTCTATCGCACCTTTTCAGCTAGTTTAATCGTACCGTTCCGATCGATAAAATATCAAGTTGCTCCTAATAGCGGAACTGCAATGGTCGAGCAGTGAAGAAATCCTAGATTCGAAATCATTGAATCGTAATTGATCCAGTGAATCTTCTCCCAGAGCCAGTCTGTTCGATATACGTTCTCAACATCTGCTTCCCATTTTTAGAGCAAGGCATTTTCACTTGAATTCGATGAAGTGAATCACGGTACCAAGACGTGTCTTCCATCTATTGCGTGGAGAAAGACGCTGTTTATGTATGATCTTTGTTGGAAGAATTCCTGTCGGAAGCATTCTCCAAGGATCTAATTAGAAATAGAACCGCAACCGCTAGTGCCAGTGCGAGCCACCAGAGCGACCATACTTTGTTCGGCATTAGAACCGACTTAATCGTATCCATTTGTAAGCTATTATCGAAGGAGGCCAGCAGCGTCCTGTATTGCAAAACGGGTTATAACGGAGTCCGTTGGCTGCGAGAGCGCCCAGATTCGGTGCTTCGATTTCGCCGCCGTGGCAACCGAGATCGGAATAGCCCAGGTCGTCAGCTAGGATGAAAAGGACAATCGGCGTTTCCGTCGATCATGAATTAAGAGCGATGGATTAGGAATGAAGAATAAATAGGGCTTTGCAAAGATGTTTCATGGCAGAGGGACGTAAATGCCTTCGCCTTGCAGTCTATGCCCGTCAAGAGCGACAGCCCTATGTTGAGGTATATGAATGCTAGTGGCTTCGCGTTAGTCTCCTATCTATCGTGCGGGATTTCATCGTCCTCACCTATCGGTTCGCCTTCCCAAACTGGGGTTTTGTCGTAATAGGTGAGCACGCGAGCGCCGCTACCGGGAACGGGACCATTGTCGATTTTCGGTAGCCATTCGCGCATTGATTTGAGAACGCCTTTGCGTTCGGAGGCGAGGTTGGTCCATTCGTTTGGATCGTTTACGATATCGTAAAGTTCTTCTTCGCCATCAACGTAGTGAATGTATCGCCACTTTTCGGATACGATTGAAAAGTTGCCTTGATTGTGGGATGTTATCGCTGGACGTTCGCGCGGAGCGCGAGCGTTTTTGAGTTGAGGGTTTAAGCTGAGACCTTCGAGGTGATCGAGTGCAGGTAGGTTACAGAGCTCAACCAGAGTTGGATATATGTCGAGCAGTTCGGCAGGTTGCTTGGTCTTCTGTCCGGACTTGACTCCGGGTCCGGCGAAAATCAGCGGAACGCGAGTGGAGTTTCGCCAGAGGGTGTTTTTCCCGGTTATGGACTTTTCCCCGAGGTGGTATCCGTGATCGCTCCAGAGAACTATAATCGTGTTATCCTGTAGGCCAGCGTCATCGATCGCGTTTAGGATTCTGCCGACTTGATCGTCAACGAAGCTCGTTGAAGCGAGGTAGGAGCGGACGAGGTTTATTTGCTGATCGTTTTCCTTTAGCCATTTTTGGCGTGGTTCGGGAAGTTTCCAATGTATCCACCAAGACGAGCGTGGCGTATCGTCGCGATCGCCTTCCGGCATTGGTGGAAGAACGGATTCATCATTCGGATACAAATCGAACCATTTTTGGGTGGCGTAGCAAGGTACGTGTGGAAGGAAGAAGCCAGCGGTAAGAAAGAACGGTTTGTCCTTGGGCATGTTCTTGATCATGTCCACTGCCTGGGAGGCCACGTCATAGTCGCCCTTGGTCGAATCGTCATTGTTGTCGGGCCAGACTCCCCAATCCATTAGCCGGTGATTGCCGAATGGAGTAGTTCCAATGAGCTTTTGCGGCGGTTTGGAGCCAACGCCTCCACGTGATCCCCAATTTTGGAATTCCGGATTCTTTTCGGTTTTCGGTTGGGAGCGTATGCTGTGGTAGATTTTTCCGTTGCTGTAAGTTTGGTAGCCATTTGCAGCGAAGTGTTGGGGAAGGGATACAAGGTCGGACCATTGCGGGACATCTCGAAACCATGGCCTTAGTCCGTGGATGCCTGTAGTGCTTGGACGGAGACCAATCATTAGACTGGTGCGGGAAGGGTTGCAGAGTGGTGCTTGGCAGTGAGCGTTGGCGAAGAGCGTTCCACGAGCAGCAAGCTTGTCGATGTTCGGGGTTTTGACCATAGGATGCGAATCCATGCAGCCGATCCAGTCGTTTTGGTCATCGATAGCGATGAAAAGAATATTAGGTTTTTCTGCTGCGGTTCCTGCAAAAGAAGTTAACGTCAGCGAGAGGAGGTAGGGGAAAAAACGTTTCACCAAAATACAAAAGCGTAGAGTTCGCTTTGGGGCAATCTCATATCTTGTCTATGGGCCAAGCGTGCAAGAATATGCCGATTTTGTACTAGGGTCTGAGACTAGTGATTAGTTGTGTCATATTCCGCTCTGAATAGTGACTGTATCGAGAATAGGCTTTCATGATGAATCTATGATTGGCAGGTTGGTTGCATGGCACGTTTTTCAAGTGGATTAAAAGGTGCGCTGTTGGTGCGTATGTTTGGAGCGTTTGCGTTCGGGACAGAAATCGAAGTGTTGACACTAAAGGAAGGCGTTAAATTCGACGAAGTTGTTTATGCTCAAGAGTCAGAAGGAGCTCGACTGAGCTTGGGCGCCAATGAGTGTTTCTTCTATCCGGTAGGTCCGAAGTTGCAAGGAGGCGGGAAAGTCCGCGGTGACGAGGAAGCAGCCCTGTTCAATAAGGGAGAGAGCTATACGGAAATCGGAACCCTTCGAAATTCTGGACAGCAGGTAAAGTGGCCGATTCTTCCGGTTGCGAATGGGGTGGTTTCGCTGAAGGTGTTTCTTGAGACGAGCGCAAAAGAGGCTGGTTCGGAATGGATTGTGAGATGTGGCGATATTGAGGAGCGCGTGACTTCGGTGAAGTCTGATGGTTCGCGCCCGCAACCGTGGAGCTTGTCGGGTCGGATTACTCAGTCGGGGATTCGCGAAGAGGCGATCCAGTTTGTGACGATCGAACTCATATCGACGCGTTCCAAGAATCTTGATG
>Ga0233432_10003181_pt1 | contig 14939 bp, 9 predicted proteins | sample SI_122_August201_6_FD_179870 | JGI IMG/M metagenome (GOLD analysis project Ga0233432, IMG submission 179870) | Seawater microbial communities from Saanich Inlet, British Columbia, Canada - SI_122_August2016_10_MG | ecosystem: Environmental > Aquatic > Marine > Inlet | place: Canada: British...
TGCACGGGCGAAAGGTTTCACCAAAATAAATTCGGAATCCTTACCCCGATTTGTTTGAGTCGATCCAAGCATGCCTACCCAACCAAACCAAAATACGAAGGAACCAGCCGGTGGTTCCGAAAACCCGATGCTTTGGGCAGCCCCCCTCCTATCCGCTCTGATCAGTTGGTCGGTCTGGAAATTCGGAGGACTCGAAACCCACGCTGCCATTACCCTCGGAATCGCTCTGTGGACGGCCCTTTGGTGGATTTTCGAGGCCGTGCCCATCCCCGTCGCCTCCCTTCTTCCTCTTTCCCTCCTCCCACTCTTCGGGATCCTCGAACCCAAGGTGGTGGGGGAAAAGTACGGACATCCCCTCGTCCTCCTTCTGCTTGGAGGCTTTCTTCTGTCCAAGGCCATGGAAAAAAGCGGCGCTCACCGCCGGATTGCCTTGATGATGGTCAATGCCTGTCCGCCCGGAGAAAAATTTCTTATCCTCGGCTTCATGGCGGCCACCGCCTTTTTGAGCATGTGGATTTCCAACACTGCGACCACTCTGATGATGCTGCCAATGGCTTTGGCCGTGATCCAGAACAGCAAGAGCGAAGACCTCAAAATCCCTCTCCTTCTTGGGATTGCCTTCGCGGCCAACGTTGGCGGAATCGGCACCCCCATCGGGACGCCTCCCAACCTCGTTATGATCGGGGCCTACAAGGACCTCGGCTACCCCGAGCTTTCTTTCTCCGAGTGGATGAAATTCGGAGTTCCAGTCACCGTGACCATGGTTCTGTTCATCTGGGTTTGGCTCAGCCGAAACGTTTCAGGCAAGGAACGCATCGCCCTACCCCATCAGGGAATCTGGCGTAAGCCGGAAGTACGGACCTTGCTTGTCTTCGGGTTGACCGCCCTGGCCTGGATCACCCGTTCCGAACCTTTCGGAGGGTGGAAAACCTGGCTCGATCTCCCTCAAGCCAACGATGCCAGCGTGGCCTTCGTCGCGGTCATTTTTTTGTTCTGTCTGCCCAACGGTGAGAAAAAGGGCGAGCGGTTACTCGACTGGAAGACCGCCAACCAGATCCCTTGGGGAATGCTCGTTTTGGTCGGGGCGGGCCTGTGTTTGGGAGAAGGCTTCAAGCAATCGGGCTTAAGCGCCACCATCGCAAGCGCCTTTTCCGGTATCGAGAGTCTCCCGCTGATCGGACTTCTACTCGGTATCGCCTTACTCGTGACCTTTCTAACCGAGATGACTAGTAATACCGCAACGACCAATGTCCTGATGCCCATATTGGGAGCCGCCGCAACTGCTTCGGACATCGATCCCATTCTCTTGATGATTCCCGCGGCCATGAGCGCCAGTTGCGCCTTCATGCTTCCGGTCGCCACCATCCCCAATGCCGTCGTATTCGGCACCGGAGAGATCACCGTAAAAAGAATGGCCCGCGAGGGACTGGTGCTCAATGTAATCGGAGCCCTCGTGGTCTCGGGAATTTGCTACCTTCTGCTTTCCTGATTATGTTGTCAGGTCGACGATATTGCGTTTTATTGTTTGCGAATCCAAAGGTAACGATCATCCCTTCCTTTTCACCTATGAAATTTTTACTTCCCTTCATCGTTTCGGCTTTTTTTGTTCTATGCGCTCAAGCGGACGAGCGGCCCTCCAAACCCAACCTCGTTCTCATTCTGACCGACGACCTTGGCTGGCAGGACGTCAAATGTTACGACGTCGACGAACCATCCGTCATGGAAACCCCGAACATCGACTTGCTGGCAAAGAAAGGTGTCTTGTTTCGTCAGGCCTATTCTCCCGCTCCTACCTGCGCTCCAAGCCGTTGTGCCATCATGAGCGGCAACCATCCAGCCCGGGCCCAAAAAACCCATGTCGTGGGAGGAGCTCCTCCCACTCCGAATCACAAATTTGCCTGGACCATGATAGCCCCTTGGTACAGTGGCCGGATGCCCGCAGACGAAAGAACCATCGCCCGTGTCCTTCAGGCTAACGGATATACGACCGGCCACTCCGGAAAATGGCATATGGCGATTGACCACAAGGCCTTCCCGCAACCCGAGGATCAGGGCTTCGACTGGACGAGAAGCAGCCGGGGAGCAAGGTCGGCCATGAAAAGCCGGATCGCGGGGTTTGCTTCCCCTCAAACAAAAGACCCCTTCCGCTTGGATGAGAATGGTTTCCCTTATCATCAGACCAGTGAAGATGCCCTCACCTTTCTGCGGCAAAACAAAGCCAAGCCCTTCTTCCTTTATTATGCGACCTGGCTCGTACACACGCCTATCCATACCCGCTCGGAGAAGCTTCTCGACAAATACTGCAAGAAGCTCGGCGTGGAAAAACCCGAAGACGACCGGGGTTGGACTCTGGAGGGCCAGCGTAACCCTTTTTATTGCGCCATGGTGGAAGAGTTGGATTATCACATGGGCAAGGTCTTTGATTTTTTATCCGAAACGGACGATCCGCGCTGGCCCGGTCATAAACTTGTGGAGAACACTTACGTCATCTTTACTTCGGACAACGGGGGCATGGAAGGACATCCGGGTGAGATCATCACCGATAATTACCCCCTGGACAAAGGAAAGATTTCTCTCATGGAAGGAGGAACCCGGGTTCCTCTGATCATTACCGGCCCCGGCATACCCAAAGGGGTGGAATCCGAAGTCATGGTGAACGGCCTGGATTTTTACCCGACGATTCTCTCTCTCACCCAAAGCCCCAAACCACGGAACAAAAACCTGGACGGCTCGGATTTAAAAGATCTTCTGCTCGAAGATCCCCGTAATCCGAATCTGGTCAAGGACAGGCAAGGGAAGATGAGGGACACCATGGTTTGGCATTTTCCCAACAGTACCGCTTTTGAAAGCTCCATTCGCGTGGGCGGATACAAATTGGTCCGCAACCACAACCATAAGTTCAACCAAAACACCGATGAACTTGAGCTCTACCATCTCTATGAACAAAAAAAGGGGAAACAGGTTCGGGTGGATATCGAGGAAGCGAAAAATCTCGTTGCGGCCAATCCAGAACTTGCCCGGGAACTCGATCAAAAATTATCGACCGAACTCAGGGCAATGAAAGCGAGTTTTCCCTACTACAATCCCCAAGCCCGAACCGTTGGTCCTGATAAAAAACTCGTTCCTCAAGTCGTATCCCACAAGTTCGAGGGAACCAACGTTCGCTTTTCATTCAAGGAAAGAGGAGCCCAAGTCAGACGGGCGGATTTGATCTACACCCGAAACGGAGGACAACGTTATGAGGAATGGTTTCGCGTGGTTGGCCCGGAGAACCCGGGAATGGAAGTCGTTTTCGCCCGGCCCGAAGGATCCACCCACTTTTTTCTCAACCTGATCGACGAAAATAATTTCTTGGTTAGCTATCCCGAATGTCCGGATTACGCAGCTTTGAACAAAACCAAGGAAAAGTTCGCCAAGTACGCCCTGCCCGCAAAATAAGAAAGCATTCCCTTTGGACGGGCTACTCGAGGGCGGAAAAGCTCGGGCTCAACAAAACTTCGCGAATGAGAGACTTCATGCGGTAGTCATGATGCTTTGCCTTCTGCGCGATCCGTTCGATTTCCAAGGTGTCTCCGGGGGCAAGTTCCCTGGAGGTAAGAAACCGCAGAAGATGACCGACGAAAGCCCGGGCATATCGGTCCTTTTCCTTGAGAAGGGAATCTTTGAAGTCGATTGCTCCGCCATATGTGTGCTTTCTCATCAGGCTGCCGCTTGAATCAACCTTGCGACCATTGGGGTATTTTTCACGCCAGCGCCCAGTCAGGTCAAAGTTCTCCATCGCAAATCCGAGCGGATCGAGCTTGGAGTGACAACCGGCGCAGTCGGCATGCTCACGATGCTTTGCGAATTGTTCGCGGATGGTCATGTTCTTCGAATTTCCATCGTCCTTGAGCGGAGGGACGTCGTTGGGGGGGGGAGGAGGAGGATCATTCAGGATGACTTCGATAATCCAAGCTCCCCGGGCAATGGGGTGAGAACGCTTGGGGCCCGAGGTCATGCTCAACATGGCGGCATTGGTGATGATCCCTCCATACCTCGGGTCGGTCAAAGCCACCCTCTTGAAATTCTCGGAACGTAATCTCCTTCTCATTTCATTGTCGAATTGTTTTTGAGCCTCCCCCTTGAGTTTGTTCGGATCGATTGCCTTGGGCGCTTTCTTCAAAGCATTCATCGAATCCTTGAGTTTCTTTTCCAGCTGAGCCTTGGCCTTTCTTTGTTCCGGGGAAAGGATGGCCAGAAGCTCCTTGTTGGAAACGAAGAGTTGGCTACCCCGGGCCGCTTCCTCGATCTCTTTCTGGTTGAGAGCCCGATCGTAGAGTATGGCCTTGTCGATGGTAACGGCAAGGTGCTTGCCTCCGCCTTTTGGCAGGTGGCGCAGACCAAAGATGACCGAGGTCTTGCCTTTGGGAAAAGTGGCAAGAGGCTTCTTGTAGGGTTTGCCGTAAAGCTCCCCATTGCGGTAAAGGCTAATCATGCCGTTGGGTTGGTAGGTCATGATGAGGTGGATCATCCGGTTGACCGAAGTCTCGGGCGTGGAACCTGCAAAGTCATCGGTCCTGCTGAAGCCGTTGCTCCCTGAAATCCAATGCCGGGCCATTCTTTCACCCAACACCATGGTATCGAAGAAATCGCCCGGTCCTTGGATGCCCATCACTCCTCCTCCCTTCTGATCGAGGTTTTTGAGCAGAAACCAAACCTCAAGGCTCTTGGCCCTCAAGTCGAAGGGTAAATTCTGACTTTGGAGGTAGGAGTTCGCTCCGATCACGGCCATCCCCTCGCTGAATTCAACCTTGCCATGCTTTTTAAGGGGGAAGGAACCGACCGAACTCTTCAGGTCTCCATCGAACTCCCACGCGGCGACTGGCCGAAGGTCGATTGGTTCGAGAATATCATGCTCCACGGCCCGTTCGGCCAAAATCTTCTTGCGGACCGGATCGACCAAGGCAGCCAATTCCTTTTCTCTGCTTTCGACCTCCTCTCCAAGTTCGATGATTTTTTTCTTTTTGTTCTTGTTGACCACGATGGCCTTTTTCAGGTCTTCGTCTCCGGGCTTGAGTTCTCCTCCGTACCAAGTCTCAAGAAATTCATTCCGGTAAGCGAAAGATGGTTTGATCAGCTCGGCAATGGGACGGTTTTCGAGAAAAACGGCATCGAACAACAACAAAGGTTCGAGAACCATGGGCAAACTCGCGGGATAAGTCTGATCGATTGAAAAGTAACGGTTAAGCTTGGGATCCGGCGTCGCCGCCAGTGCATTTTCAAGTTGCATCCACTGAGACGGAAAACTGTCCAGGAACCTCTCGATCTTGGGGTCCTTGAGCATGCCGTCCACTACGAGGGCCAAACCCTTTGGGTCAGCCAATCTTCCTTCCTCAGCGGCTTTCAGGAGTTCAGCGTCCGGACAACTACCCCATAGGGAATAGGACAAGCTGGAGGCCAAGGCATACGGATCGTTCTTTACCACGGTCTCGTGGCGGAAAAGAAACAAGGGAGAGGAAAGGATTGCCGAGGCGACTTTTTTCATGCCCGTCGTGAAGGATTCCTCGGATTTCACTTGTGCGATGGCATAACGGACGTACCTGTCCTCGATCTCTTTTTCCACCGCGGAGCGGAAAGCCAGACGGAGGAAAGGATTCAAGCGGTCGCGGATTTCCTTTTCCAAATCATCCGGGTTTTTGGGATCGGCAAAGAATTCCTTCCATATGCCGACTGTTTTTTCGTTGAAGTCGGGGCTTTGCAAAATGGAAACGCTCAGCTTGAGAAAGGTATCGAGAAGAAGAGGGGAAAGGGTTAGTTGGTCGGATTGGTTGTCGAACCCATGGGCGGCCCGCAAATCCTTGGGGAACGGTCGGACTTCACGGAATCCTTTGGCCCGGTTCTTGGCGGAGGCCCGGACCAAATCGGGTATTTTCTGATCTGCCGACAATAGGTAATTGTTATGACGGGTCATCATCTTTTCGGAGAGCTCGAAAACGTCGGTCCGAATCCCGAACAAATCCCTCAGGGAATTGTTGTATTGAAAACGGTTGAGCCGGCTGAGTCTTGGTTTTTCCCGTTTGGCTCCTGCGACCGCTTGCCGCATGAAATCCTTGAGTAACAGAACGGTTCTGTCCCGTTGTTCGTCCGAAAGCGGTTTCTCCTCCTCCGGAGGCATATCGCCAAAATCGATCACCTCGATCAATTCCTTGATCAAGGCGGGCTTGGCCAAAAAATCGGCTGTCTTTCCAATTTCCTTGAGGTTTACTTTACCCTTGGTCTTTTCACCCCCGTGGCATTTGACGCAATTTTGCTCGAAAAGGGGCTTGAGGAAAGAATTGAAGTCATCGCAAAAAGCGGCGGATGAACTGACTAGAAAAAGACAGGTGAGAACGAGACCCCGTCCGAAGGAGGTTATCGTGAGATGGGTTGTTTTTCCAAATCGGTTACTTTTCATCGGGCTTGCTTAAGGTTAGGAGAACAATTCGGAGATCGTCCCGGTGCTATTCGAGAAACGATTCATTTCCAAGCCCAGGTGACGGGCGATGCTCAACCATGCGTTACTAATCGGGGTGCCATTGGGACATTGCAAATGCCTCCCGTTCTTCATCTTGGGGTTTGCTTTGCCGGCCAACATCAGAGGCAAATCAAAGTATTGATGAGTGGCTCCATCCCCCAAGCCCACACCGCAGGCAATGACGGAATGGTCGAGCATGGAAGATCCGTCCGCCTCCTTCAAATTCTTCATTCGGGATAGGACGTAATCATATTTTTCCATATGGAAAAGATCGAGCTTCTGAAGTTTGGCATACCCGTCCCCCCGTTGACTGTGAGACATGGAATGATGAACGACCGGTTTGTCGAAAACGTTTTCGTACAGCATGGGGGCATTCCATCTTTCCGGCCCGATCATCATCGTGGTCACGTTGGTGATGCCCATTTGCAAAGCCGCAATCATAAGATCGCATTGCAACTTGACGTATCCGCCACGAGGCAAAACCTCATCGGTCGGCCGGTCAATTCCGGCCTCCGCGACCAGTTTTCGAAGGCGAACCATCCGGGTTTCGATGTCCCGAACCATGGTCATGAACTCATCGAGGGTACCCTTGTCGTCGCGGCCAAGTTTTGCGGACAGCGATTTCGCATCAGCCATGACCAGGCTGGTCACCTCGTTGAGGTGATCGTTGTAGCGGGCGTCATCCGACAAAAACAAGCGGTCGTAGAGAGCTTGGGGGTCCTTGATCGATGGGGCCACCTGATCGACCCCGGACCAGGAGATGTTGTCGAACCTCGTTGACTCCTTGCCCTGGGTGAATCCGTTGCAACTGATCTCGAGTGTTCTGAGCGGGCTTTCACGGCCGAGCTTATCGCCGATTACATGGTCCAGGGTACGCCCTTGCAAAAAACGCAGTTTCTTCTCCGCAGCCTCCTCGGGTGATACGCTGCTTAGGTAACAGGAAGCTCCTTGCTCGTGAGCATCTCCACCCAGCTTGTAAGGACGGTCAAGCCCCGTCAAAAGTGTAAGGTTTTCGAGATGCCCCGAGAGAGGTTTCAAGGTCGAGGTCAATTCGAGGGGTCGCATGCCCGAAGGTGTGGAATCAGAATTTGCCCGAAACTTCTCCGAACCTTTGACCGTCTTGAATCCGGGAGATGCGCTCTCTTCCTCACCCGGAATGAAGCAACGCCTCACCAGACCATTGGGCAAGTACATCATGACGAATCTCTTGGCCGAACCGGGAAGCTTCCGGGCCTTCGCAAGCGAGGGCAAAAAGGGCAAGGTCAACAAGGCCCCGTTGCCCACCAGAAATTTCCGTCTGGACAAGTTTCTCATCGGAAAAGGCTTAGGTCCACAAATCGGAAATCACGGCATTGCTGTCGGCAAAGCTATCGATTTCCAAACCCATTAGGTTGGCCAAGGTAAGCCATAGGTTGGAATTCAAAGTTCCGCTCTTGCACTTGATGAAGCGGCCTTGCTTGATCTGCCCTTGACCCTTTCCTGCGACGATCATGGGCAGATCGAAAAACTGGTGAGTAGCCCCATCGCCCAAGCCCGCCCCGTAAGTGAGGAGAGAGTTTTCGAACAAGCTGGTGCCATCCGATTCCTTGATCTCCTTCATGCGGGTGATAACGTAGGACAATTGTTCGAGGTGGAAAATATCGATCTTCTGCAACTCCTTGGCCACTTCCTCTTTTTTCTGGTTGTGGGTCATGTTGTGGTGCTGCACGGGCTGGGGGAAAACGCCCTCGTACATGAGCGAGGCATCCCAGCGCTCAGGACCGATCATAAAAGTGCTCACGTTTGTAATCCCCATCTGTAAGGCGGCCAGCATCAGGTCGGCTTGAAGCCTGATGTATTCTCCCCGCGGTAAGATTTCATTGGAAGGTTGGTTGACATCCGCTCCCGAAATCATTTTTTCGAGTTTTTCGATCCGTAATTCAATCTCGCGGATCATGGACACGAAACCATCCAGGGTATCCTTGTCCTGGTTGCCGAGCTTACGGGCAATGCTCTTCGTATCGGCCAGAATCAAGTCGGTTACGTCCTGGACGTGGTTGCGGTATGAATCCGCCATGAAAAGGCGGTCGTACAATTTCCGGGGGTTTTTGATCGAAGGGGCGATCTTGCCTGGTCCGTACCAGGAAATGTTATCGAAGTAAATGTCTTCCTTGCCCCCCGTGAATCCATTGCAACTGATCTCCAAGGTATTGTAAACGGAGGTGTGACCTACCTTGTCTCCGATGACTTGGTCCAAGCTACGTCCATTGGGATGCCTCATCCCCTTATCTGAAGCTTGCTCTGGGGAAACACTTGTCAAGTAGCAGGAGGCTCCTTGGGCATGCACGTCCTGTCCGTTCTTAAAAGTTCGGTCCAGACCGGTGACCATGGTGATGTCATCCTTGTGCTTAAACAACGGCTTCATCGTCGAGGTAAACTCCAACGGATATATTCCCGGCTCGTTCAGAATTCTCTTGGCGGCTTTCATCTTGTCCGCATTGAACCCACCGACGAAACCGGGCAGAACGGCGTCTTCCTCACCGGGAAAAAAGTAGCGGCGCAGAATCCCGTTCGGGATATACATCATGACCAACTTCTTGTTCGGGAGCAAAGTCTTGTCGGCGGCTCCCGAAAGAGAAGGCATGAAGGGCAAAGCCAAAGTTGCGCCGCTGGTTGAGATGAACTGCCTGCGTGAAAGTTTCATGAGAGGAAAAATTACATAAAAAGAATGAAGTTCAAAATACTACTACATCCATACTTTCCGCATTTGGAAGCATTTGCAAATATGGAAGTTAGATTTGACCACTTTTTTCATGAGGTCACAAGACAAGCCCTTCGCCTAGGGCCCGACCTTGCGGTATAGAAACGCGTCCGAAGTAAGAAGAGAGAAAAGCAACGCTTTCATGCTTCCACCGCTTTCGCGGTACGCCTTGTGAGCAGCCTGCAAAACGGGCCCATCGTTGAGAGTCTCGTTGCGCCCCATCCAAAAACGGAAGGCATGACGCACGAAAACCTGTTCAACCCGTTCACTGGTGGACAGCTTTTCGATTAGTTCAATGGCATTCTTGACGGGGCCATCCAATGCGGGATCCCCGCTATCGATGATTTCTCCAGTAGTATCGACGGGCTTTTCCAGCTCGGTGGTTCGAAAAAGACCGGCATGGTTGTACATCTCGAAAGGGAGCCCAAGAGGGTCCATCTTCTCGTGGCAGGTCCAGCAGTATTTTTCGCGGGTGACGCGCATGCGCTCCCGCAAGCTGGTATTCGGTTCGTCCGGGAGCATGGCGTCGACGGTAATGGGCACATCAGGAATCCCACCACCAAGAAGCCGTTCGCGAATCCAGCGCCCGCGTAGGATGGCATGGTTGTCCATGGCATCGGAATGCGAAACCAGCCAACTCGGATGTGTCAGAAGGCCCAACCGCTGTCCTTCCGGCACCGTCGCCAAGGTCCGTTCGGGCCTCATGGAGCCGTTCCCAAATGATCGTCGACTGACCCGGGCATAAACTCTTGGTCCCGAAAGCTCGGCTTGGGTAACCTGGATGCTACCGACCTTCTTCTTTTTTTCCTGCTCCAGTTTCTTCTTGGCGGCGGTCAAAGACTTCTTCTTTTGCGTCAATGTCTTGAGAATTCCGATGTCTTCACGAAGTGAAACTCGGGATAGAACATGATTTCCACGCTGGGAATCGAACTTAATCGCGGTCATTTTTTTGCCCGCAGGAACCGAGAATTGAAAGTAACCGAGATCGGGGCTCAGATTGAAGTTTTGGGAACCCCTGTGCCAAAGGGCCACAATACCAATTGAACGGGAACTTGAATCGCTGCGCTCGACGCGGACCACGAGTTTGGTTTTGGCGGGAATGGGTTCGTCAAAAGTTTGTTGGATAACTACGGCTTGGCGTCTCCCGCCAACACGATTTTCGGCAAGTTCCTCGGGATCAATTGTACCGCTTGCTACCTCCCAGCCATCGGGTTCTTCAAGCACGACTTTGGAAAAATCCCCATTGACCAAGAAACACGGGGAAACCTGATCCCCAGGATCGGCCCGTAATTTATCCTCGAGCTCGCTGATTTCTTTCTCTAGATCCGCCACGGCAGCCGTTTCCTTCTTTAGTTTGGCTTGGGCTTCTTTCTTTCGAGCGAGTGTAGCGACTTCCCGTTCCTCCTTGTTGTTTTTCTTCCCAAAGTAGGATTTGTCATTGCCCGTGGCCACGACTTGGTTGGTCGTGAGTAATTGCTTCAGAACATCCCTATCTTCTTTCAAAATCAATTCGATCAACCGGTCCGAACTTGCGGTGGCATCGAACATGGCCCGGTAATGAGACGTGCCGCGGGAGCTGACACCCGTACGGGCCAAAGCTGCGTTGTCCTTGCAAATATAGCCCCCGAGGTCGTAATCGAAGAAGTCGCGAAAAAAGCGGAGAATCCGGGGCTTGCGAATACTGTCGGTCGCAAGCATGCGGGACACTTCCCGTTTCACGTCCTCACGAGTTTTCATGCGACCCTCAACTATTGCCTGGCGAAGGGTATCGTCGGGCCGCACGTAACTAAGAGCGTGATTCACCGCCAACCCGAGCTCCCAATCCCCCAACATCACACGGCCGTATTGATCGGGTTTTCCGGATTGGGCGGTTTCGACACGGAATAGAGCATCACGATCAAGAAAGATAGCGGACAAGCCCATGAACGCTCCGTTCTCCTTTCCCACCTTGGCGATGGAGTCCCTTAGAATCTCAAGGTATTCATTGGATTCCTTCCCCGAAGGAGGACGGAAAGTCACCGCCTCGAAAACGTAATCGACCGCTGACCGCAGGCGCTCGTCGGTAACCCCGGGTTCCTTCATCAAGTCATAAACCGGAGTCAGCGGCCGGAGAACTTTGGTGTTGTATACGATGGCTGATGGTAAGCCACGCAGATCCCCCTTTGGCTTCACCTTTTCGTAGGTCTTGGGATCGTCGGTGATTTGCTCGGGGAATTCGGCCAAACTCAAGGGCCCATAGGCCATATAGCGAAGGATATCCTCAGCCTTGCCGAGGATTTGCGTAGCCTCGGAACTGTTGACGGAGTAAAAGTCAGGGTAATTTTCCAAGCCATGCTTGCGGGCTGAGGAAAGAACCACCGGCACACTCTTCACTGCAGTGGCGTAAGCTACGGTTCCACCTTCCCATTTGATGATCCGGTCCGTTCCGAAGTAAAGCTTCAACTCACCGCCGTGGTTGGTCGGAATATGGTCTCCACGGGTGCGCTTTCCGGGTTTTGCGGGATCGTATTTGGCCTCCGTGTTGATCAATTCGTTAAGCCGCGTTATGTGTTCTTGCGGAGTGACTCTCCAAATTCGGGCAGGTGAAGAAGTCGGCTCCAATTGGATATCTTTCGGCAAAGGTTCGAAAAGAAGCTCATGGGCAACGAAGTTGCCTTTGTTGGGATCAAGGTGGGCGTTGAAGCCTCCCTTGTTTTTCATCTCGCGTTCAAGTTCTCCGATAATCCAATCGGAAAACCTGAGGCGATCGACGACTGCGGGTTGAGGTTTCTTCTTCGGGGGCATCTCCTGCAAGGCAACCTGTGCCCAGATTGCTTTCCAGACCGCGGCATTGGTCTCGTCCACCGGCCCGAGCTCAAGAAGATTCAAGTCCGCCTCTTGGTTCTCGTCATCATGACAATCAAAACAATGGCTCTCCAAAAAAGCACTTGCGAAATTCTCGAAGTCGCCCTTCGGCTTTTCGCCAGTAACGTAACTTTCGGAGGCTTGGACAACCAGCCCGAGGCAGGCAAGGACCGCCACCCCAAGGGAGCGGATCATTATGTTCATGCCAAAATCTCTTTGAGCGGACCCGTTCCCGAATCGAACTTGGCAGCCATCCGTTCGGACATGTTGAAGCGGTCGCAATCAACCCCCGAAGCACGGAGAATTGAAGTGTACAAAGCGTTGATCGGACGCTTTCCCTCCAGCTGGGTGAAACGACCCGTCTTAAAAGCCCCGTCGTAATTGCCCAAGAGAATTACCGGCCAGTTACTGCCGGAGGTGTGCTGAGAATCGGCGTTGTTGCTGGTGTAAACGATCAGAGTGTTGTCCATCATACTACCACTCCCCTCGGGCACGCTTTCGAGTTGTTCCATCAATTTGACCAGCATCCGGCTGTTGTATTGGCGGATCTTGATCCAAATCGGGTTATCGGGCTGCTTCATGTGGCCCAGGTTGTGACCTTGCTGCTCCACGCCCAGGCCCTTCCAGGCTCCGAAAATTTCACCCCGACCCGAACCAACGGTTAACACGTTGGTGATACCGGACTTCAATGCGGATATGCCGAGGTCCAAAATACGATCGTGCCAATCGGTTTCAAACTCGGGATTGGCGTAGCCTTCGTCTACTACGGGAGCGAACTTGCGCAAATGACCCGATACGCTGCCGAGGCGCTCGCGCAGACCATTGATGTCATTGAACCCTTGAACGAATTGGTCGTAACGGGGCTTCTCGGTTACGGGCAATTCGCCACCCTTGGCCTTGGCCAGTAGCTCGATCCGGTCGAACATCCCGGAACGGGCTTCATGCTGTTTGCGGATATCCCCTTCGGAGATACCCCCGTAGAGCATTTCGTACAAATGGTTTGGGTTCGAATGCATGAAAATAGGTTGTCCCGCTCCGCTGGCCGATAGGTTGGCAACGGTCGGTTTGGCCCTCATATTCTCAATGGAGTCCATCCCCACGCACAAATGCGGAAGGAGCGTTTCGGGGAGAACCTTGCTTAATTCATAGTCGATGGTGGAACCGCTCGGAGCGACCCCGTCTCCCCCACGATAGCCACCCAAGGCTCCGAAAAAAGGACTGTGGGACGGGCTCGTGTGGGTCCCATGCAGGCCGTTGATGATGTGCATGCGTTCCTTGAAAGGTTCCAAGGCTTCGATGGGTTCGGGCAGCTTCGCCTTGGCCAAAGACCCGCTGTTCTTCATCCCGGCGGGAATGGCCGTGGCCGGCGCAAACCCCTGGTTTTGCATGAAGAAGATAACCCGCTTAGAGCTGGAAGGGATAAGAGGAGCGGCTTGGGCTACGTTCGGAAACAACCCGCCACCTAGGGCGGCGCCAAATCCGGCTGCCATCCCTTGCATCATTTTTCTTCGATCGAGGTGCATAATATATAATAGCGAAAATAGACTGTTTTAGCCTATTTTGGCGATTATTTTTGGTTAATTTTGATAAATTAATGCTGGGGGATGTTGGGGCTTCCCTCGGCACGCAACAAGCGTTACTACTGTGATGATGCCCGTCGCTCCCAGATCAAGTATGCGGTTTCTTATCGGTTTTGCCCTTTGTTCATGGGCAAGCCTTTGGCTTTGCTTGCCTGCGATGGGGAAGTTCCCCGACAAACCGATCACCGTAATCGTGCCCTTCGCTGCGGGAGGAGGTAGCGACGTCTTCGTGCGTATTTTCCAACAGGCAATACGCGAAAACAACCTTTCCCCCCACCCCATCGTCGTGAAGAACATATCGGGGGCGGGCGGAACGATCGGAAGCCGAACGGCACGCGAGGCGGAACCCGATGGCCATACGATCCTCTGTCTTCATGACGGCATCTATACGGCCCAGCACTATGGAAATGCGGATTGGGGTCCATCCGACTTCGAACCTCTCGCCGCAACCGGGCGGAGTGGAGTGGTGATTGCAGTAAGCGAAAACAGTCCTTTCGATTCCCTCGGCCAGTTAATGGACGAAGCGGTCAAGAGTCCGTACGAACTGGTTTTCGGGACCAACCTCGGAGCCCCCAATCATTACTCGGCCCTGTTTCTTGAACAAGGAAAGCCCGGGGCCAAATTCCGCTTCACGCAAACCGGAGGGGGAGCCAAGCGCCTCGCCCAACTCAAGGGTGAGCATGTCGACTTGACCGGTTTTTCCATTGCCGAGTACGAACAATTCAAGGCGGCCGGAATCAAGGCTTTGGCCGTACTAAGTGAAGAACGGGAATCCTCTTTTCCGGAACTGCCGACGGCCAAGGAACAAGGCGTCGATTCCGTGCACGGGATCATGCAATTTTGGTGGGCGCCCAAAGGTACCCCACCCGAGCGGGTCTCTTATCTGGAAAAGCTTCTGGAGGAAACCATGGCTACTCAAACGGTTCGCTCCCGCCTCCAGAACCTGCATATTGATCCCGTGTTTGAAACCGGTGAAGCTTTACGGGAAACCATCAAACGCCGCAGCGCCAACCTGAAAGGAATCGTCATCGAAAAACCGACCCCGCTTCCTCCGCTCGAATGGATGGTATTGGGAGTGGCCGTCACCTGTCTGGTCCTCGTTTCAAGGGAGGGAAAGAAAGCATGATCGATCTTTTTTCTGATCCTTTGATCCTTGGCCTCGTTCTGCTCGGGACGATCCTAGGCATAACGGTCGGAGCCGTACCAGGGTTAACGGGGACCATGTTGATCGCCCTCTCCCTTCCTTTGACCTTTTCCATGGAACCAGTTGCCGGGTTGGTCC
>Ga0233432_10003185_pt1 | contig 14925 bp, 14 predicted proteins | sample SI_122_August201_6_FD_179870 | JGI IMG/M metagenome (GOLD analysis project Ga0233432, IMG submission 179870) | Seawater microbial communities from Saanich Inlet, British Columbia, Canada - SI_122_August2016_10_MG | ecosystem: Environmental > Aquatic > Marine > Inlet | place: Canada: British...
TATGCTAAACGTATCTTGTCCCTTACATCAGTGAGGGCCATTACCCCCCTCATCAGTTATTTATCTCAAACTCATTCTTCCTAGCGTGTGTTGGAAAGAATGCGAGGAGTATTTGTACGGTAAAATGCCAGAGAATTGTTAAAAGATAGACGAAAGATGTTAGTCTTCCCCTCCCAGCTTATTATTTTTAAAGAGCAGAAAATGACCATTTCCACAAACGGAGTTGCACATATTCAACTTACGGTAAATACTCCGGAAAAATGTATTCCTTTTTGGGAAAATCTATGCCATTTCTTGGAGATGGAAACACTTGTAAAAAATGCAGACACTGTCTATTGCATAGGAAGCCGCACGGGGATAATGGTTAAAGGAGTACCAGAGGGAAAAGAGAAGAGGGCATTCGATCAATATTCAGTTGGTCTTCATCATGTATGTCTGCGAGCCCGAAGCTCGGAAGACGTCGATGCTATCTATGAATTTGTTGTGGAAGAGCTGAAAGCTAAAATCATTCATGCTCCAGAACAAGGTGGTTGGGCACCTGGCTACTACTCATTTTTATTCGAAGATCCCGACGGTATACGAATTGAATTCAATTTTGTGCCTGGTAAAGGACATTTTGGTGAAGCTGGGAGACTTGGAGCAGAAGGAAGCGGACCGGCAAGTGATTATTCAGGTGAAGGTTTTGGTGATTGAGCTTCAGTTCTAAAGAATACCTTCAAAAATCAGCTTAATCGGACATAACGCTGGGGTAGCATTTCATGGAGTGTCAAACCGGTTTGGTGCCTTCTGCTTGGTCTACTATATATTCACAAAAAGCAAGTGAGCTGGTGAATGCAGGAGAAATAGAATTAAGTACATGCAATGTACGTTCATCTTTTTCAACAATGTAATCCATTTCAAGGGTCTGTGTTTTAAGATTGACAAGTTGTGGGCGTATCCCGATTTTATTACTTGATTCCAAGTCGCCAGATTGAAGGGTTCGTATCAGTTTTTGAGCGGCAGACAGAAAAAAAGGTTTGTAGTATTTTTTCATCTCCTCATGAGCGAGCCGTCGGAAATTTTCCCTATTCGCTTTATACATCGAAATTAACTGACGCCCTATAGTGAAGCTTTCGGAAAGTTTTATCCCTTTAAAAATTCCATAGTTCTCTCTGCCTAGAGCAGGAATAGCGGTTGGTCCTAAATACACCTCTCCATTGATCGCTTTAGTCAAATGAACACCGAGGAAAGGTAGTTCGACATTAGGGACCGGATATATATTACCGTTCACTAGATGCCTTCTATCAACTCTTAATTTGTAATAAATCCCTTTGAATGGAACTAGGGTATAGTCTCCTGCATGACCGAACATCTTGGCGATAAGATCTGCACCAGCTCCTGCGCAATTGTAAAGAAACTCATAAGAAAATTTGCCTTGTGCCGTTTCGACAAGGCACTGATTAGGACGGGCGGTTCTGATCGGGGCACCGTAGACAAATTCAACCCCTTGTTCTTCTAAAATTTCTCGTAGTTTATTAATAATGACTTTGCTATCTATGACCGCTGTATCGGGACAATAAATACCCGCTTCGTATGCAGAGGCATAGGGCTCGATTTCTTTTACCCCTTGCACGTCTAGACGCTCGGCCTTAACGCCGTTGTTCTTCGCATTGGTTAATAGCGTGTCTAATGTAGGTAAGTCTTCCGCTGAGCCTGCGATGATTACTTTCCCAACTTTCTTGTAAGAGATTTCGTGCTCATCTGCGAAGTCGCGCATTCTAGCCGCACCCAAGGAGCATACTTTAGCTTTTAAGGTTGTGCTCCCATAGTAAACACCTGAATGCATTACGCCGCTGTTACGGCCACTTGCATGTCTTCCTATATCTAGCTCTTTTTCTAATATCACAATGGATGAATTAGGATGTCGCTTATTTAATTCTCTAGCCACGCTTAAGCCGACAATACCTGCGCCAATAATCACAAAGTCGTAAGATTTAGCCAACTCGCTTATGCTCCTTGTTAAGGTACTGCTATAAAGGGGTCAACTATGAGTGCATCTTTATGAGCCGGCACGCGAGCCGTTTCCTCTCTCAAGCCACTCGGGGGCCCCGTGACTATTACTACTCGGCCTAGCTGACTCAGAATATCGTCGCTACTCCATGAACTGTCCAACATTATTACCTGCCTCTACGAATCAATCGATTGCCTATTAAACTCAACTATATCGATTAACATTAACATTAATATTCTTTATCGCTCTAATTGTTTTTTTCATCTTATAATTAAAGAATCAGAAAGTAGGGAGAAGATTTCCATGACCATGAGTGTTGATATGATAAAGACTAAAGTCGCTAGTAAGGTCGGTGACGAAGAGGCTCAAATAGAAATCGCAAATTGGTTGATCGAAAATCAGAGTAATCTAACTGAGGATATTACTGAACCGTTTATAGAAATGGTGCAAAAGCTAAGGCAATGTTCACCAGAGCATTGGAAAGGTATGTGCTCCTCGAGTCTTTCTGAAAGTCCTTAGCCGTAATCCTCTAGACTGCTTGCTCAGGAGCAGGTAGCTGTTCTTATCCTTTGTTTCGGTTACGCCAGTTGTGAATCCTTGTCTTAACAGTCACTTTTTTCCGTGAGAACTGTTATATAGTAAGTGGAAGACAGAGGCGTGATATCGACAAGCTTCTTGTGTATACCAAACTCTCAAAGGATTATTATTGCAGTGCCGCCATATCATTTCAGCGTTTAAATAAAGCGACGATTGAACAAGAGTAATCGCCGCTTTATTTAAAACAGGCGACTAGGTTTAAATGTTTTTTAGCACATTCTGTGGAGAGGATTCTCCATAAGGATCCTCTCCATGGTTATCGTTAAATCCAGGTTCTTCAAACCATGCCTCTATTGTTCCATCGTTCACAACCGCGGCATATCTCCAGGAGCGCATTCCGAAACCTAGATTATCTTTATTTACAAGCATTCCGATTTTGCGCGTAAATTCCCCTGAACCATCAGGTATCAGATCAATGTTTTTGATATTTTGTTGTTTTCCCCAAGCATTCATTACGAAAGCATCATTGACTGACATACAATAAATGGCTTCCACTCCTACTGCATTAAAGTCTGAGAAAAGATTTTCAAAATCTGGTAACTGATAAGTTGAGCATGTCGGCGTGAAAGCACCTGGCAGCGAAAAGAGGACTACTTTTTTATTAGAAAAGTAATCAGACGACGTTTTTTCTTCCCACTTATAAGGATTGTCGCCACCGATTGATTCGTCTCTAACTCTAGTTTTAAAGATCACTTCTGGAACTTTTCGATTTAACATTTCTGATTTAATACTCCATAGGTTTCAATGAATAATTATATTGTGTGTTTTTTCGTTGGTAGTGCAGGTTGCCCGAGAAAGCATATCGAGATGCTCGGGCCAGACGCTTATTTTGAAGTTATGAGATGTAAGTTTTTTACCTAATATGTTGAGTCTGTTACTTACTAAGCGTAAAGATGCGTTAGGAAGGCATTTAGAAAGTAGCTCTTTTCCAATGTGTTGCTGCTTGCTCTGTAAGAAGCCGAGGTAACCGAGGAGAAAATGCTCAACTGTTCCTAAGTTATGTGGGCAGCCCACTGTCAATTTTACGGTACTTGAAGCAAAAAGGGCAGACAATATTTCTGAGAAAATATCAGCTGTCAGAATAGTCGATTCTTCGAAGCCGAGTGCTTCAAATGCGGCTTGTATTTTTGGTAAGGGGTCTCTATTTTCATTGCGCTCATAGGCCCAGTGATGGATCACCCAAACTAGGAATTTTTCGCTGCAGTTAAGCCTGCTCCAATTAGTTGTTTGTTCGTTTTGCTCCAGATTTCCAGTGCTAAGCGATGGTTTTGGGGAATGCATAATAAAAGAAACTTCTTTTTCGTAAGTAATAATAGTAACAATAATCATTATCATTTGTAAAATGGATTGGCAGCTATATTTTGTAGTGACTGATTAGTTATCATCTATTTTGGTAATAGCCGTGAGCTCTGTGTGATTAGAGTAAATCACTGTCTTTCGAAGTAGGTTTGGGAGGGGCGAGCTACCCCTGAGGCCTGGTGGTGGTATCTATGAGCCAGCTTCAATCAAGTCAGTAACTGGCCTCTAATTTATCAAGAAAAGATAATCTTAGAGACAAGCAGCTCCAACATGGAAGTCTATAGAACGAGACCGTCGGTTTAGCGGCCCGGATATGCTCGAGGCATCAAGGTTATTTTAACTCAAATCCCTTGTAATTCGAATGAGCCACCTCGCGACACTTGTCTCTATACGTGCCTACACCACCGATATAAGACAACAAACGTCTAGGTTTACCTTCTACGTTTGAGCCCATATACCAGGAATTAGTTTTAGAGACTAATGTTGCATTAGCAGTATCATCGTGGTGTTGCACCCAGTCGTCTTGAACAGTCTCGCTTGGTTCAATAACACCTTTTCCAGATTTACAAACATGTGCGATACAGTCGTTTATCCACTCTGCTTGCTGCTGAAGGCAGGTTGTCATATTGCATAACGCGGCGGAAGGAGCCAATGGAGCTCCAGTAGTAAACATATTAGGGTACCCGTGGACTTGAAGTCCCATGGTAGTCCTGATTTCTTTTTCCCATTCGTGTTTAAGTGAGCGACCTTCTCTTCCGCGAATGTCAATGCGCGTGAGCGCACCTGATCCGGCATCAAAACCAGTCGCCAAAATAATCACATCAAGCTCATACTCTGTTCCATCGCGAAGTTTTATGCCACCTTCCGTGATGGCAACTATAGGATTTTCTTTAACGCTAATACCACTTACATGAGGTAAATGAAAAGTCTCTAAATAGCCGCTTTCAAGCGGAACCCGATGCAAACCAAAGCCATAATCTTGAGGAATCAGTAAATCACACAATGCAGGATCTTTCAGTCGCTCCTTCATCTTACCGCGGACAAACTCTGAGACTTCTTTATTTATTTTTGCATCAAAGAATATTTCTTTAAAAGACGACAACCATAATTCCAAAGAACCATTCTCGTAAATTCTTTCTAAAACTTCTAACCTTTCTTCGGGCGTGTTGTCTGTCCAGTCTCCATCTTGCCAACTGAACTCAAAACCCGAAAACGTTTTAGGAAGATTCTCTTTAAGCCATTCAAACCGAGACTTATATTCTTCAACCTCTTTCGGCCCGTACTGCGGATTGTTCATAGCATTAGTATATTGCGGGGTCCGAATAAAGACTTTCAGTTCCTCACAGTCAGGCGCAATCGTTTGAATCACCTGGATCCCTGTTGCTCCATTGCCTACCACGCCGACACGCTTGCCAGTAAAATCAATCTTCTCTTTGGGCCATCGGGCGGTATGAAAGACCCTACCTTTAAATTTTTTTGTTCCTGGAAATGGTTCTTCCAATGGTGCTGAAAGCATACCAGTGCAGCAAACAACAAATTGAGCGTCTATCAGTTGACCATCGCTTGTTTCAAGCCCCCATCGATTTGATTCTGCATTCCAATGAGATGAAGCTATTGTAGTGTTGAATTGGATACTCCGTCTCAAATCTAAGCGATCGGCTACATAGTTCATCCAACGTTCTATTTCCGGCTGACCTGGAAATCTTTGAGACCAACTCCAGTCTTTATAGAGCTTTTCATCGAACAAATACTGGTAGATATAGCTTTCAGAGTCGAATTTGGCCCCTGGATACCTGTTCCAATACCATGTGCCTCCTACACTCGACGCAGTGTCAAACAATTTCACTTTCAAACCTTGGGCTCTTAGTAAATGGAGCTGATACAGCCCGGCAACACCTGCCCCGATTACAGCCGCATCGAGAGTTATCGACTCAGTACTCTTGCCATTTTCGTCGGCTCGGTTTTCCATGTTTAACTCCTAAATCATCAAACGCTGATCTACACTAAGAATGAGGTTAACCAACTTTATTGTTGGGACCTCTAAAAAGAGAAAGGATAAACTCAACAGGCTCCAGTCACTGATGATTGGCGTTCGCCCTATATCGCTCCCACTGTTTTTGATTCAAAATTATTAGTTGTATTTATTCACTTGTTTAAAAAAAGATGGTCACTTTTACATGTTAAGTTTTTAGAACAAATGTTCCTTGTAAGCCTTCATTGTGCACGAAAACAGCAGGAAAAACCAATACAATAATGCTAAAATGTGTTTACGTTTTAGAAGGAGCAAGTGCTTCAAAAGTCTCCCAACTCCAGTTTACAGACATCGGCGAATCGCTGTCGTAGTCCTCATCCTTGTTGCAGGGATAGATAACTACTTGAGTAGCACCAGCGTCCGCAAAAGGCTGCAATTTCTCTCTGATCATATCAGCATCTCCCCACGCGCAAATGGCGTCAATCAGTCGATCGCTGCCACCGTTGGTCCAATCGCTTTCTTCGTATCCAAGAGAGGACCATATTTTTTGATACGGGAGCTGGGACATGTACCAAGCACATGCTTTTCGGGCGTAATCTCTTGCAGTGTCAGGGTTGCTGTCGAAAACGGTCCGGACAACTACGGGTAATTGCTTATCAGGCCCAATCACTGCCCGTGCATTTTTAACTGTTTCTACGGTCTGTAAAAATAGAAATAAGCCATCCGCTTTGCGTGCGGCAACTTTCATCAAGCCTGGGCCATGCCCCGCTATAATTACCGGAGCCTTCCTCGCTGCTGTTGGGCTGAGCACTGGTGCTTCTTTCATCCGATCCAAGTATGCATTCATTTTTGGCACAGGCATTACCCAAGTATGTCCTCTAGGCTCGATCAATACCGGGTGTGACACTCCTAGTCCTAGGGTGAATCGACCATTAGAGAACTCGCTAAGTGTGTTCGCAGCTTGTGCAGATGCGTCCGCATCATGACCAAAAACGTTAGCTATCCCGCTTGAGATTCTCATTCGGTCTGTATGTGCCAGTAAATAACCTGCGGTTGCATAAGGCTCTCGTCCGCATACTTCAGGCATCCATAGCTCTTCGTAGCCTAGTTCCTCGAGTCGTTTGACATTTTTAACCAGTTCCTCACCAGTCGTACCTTCCGTCCACTGAATGATGCCTAATTTCATACTCATGTTCTTTGTCTTCCCCTCTCAATTTTTCAGTAGTTTCTTGATGGAAGTCTATACTATCCATATGGATAAACAAATTACCCTCCCAAGATTGCACAATCTTAACAGTCGTGAATCTTTGAGATACTATATCGGTCTGATTTACGGTGAAGCTGTCTACCTAGGTTCAAAATAAGCTTTATAGCCGCAACCCATTTGAAATACCTCTTTTTAGTCTATTTTAAGTTGGATAAATAGAGCTAAAACACAGACTGGTCTAGCAGTCCTTTAAAGTCATTGACAAAAATGCTTTGTTACCTGCAGACTATCATTTAGTGGTTTCTTTGTTGATCAAACAAAGGAGCGGGGAGCACTAGCTGTAATGACCTTAATTTGTATTTGCAACCTCATGCCTCCTGTTCAAGAAAACCTCTGCAGCCTTATTCAGTCTTAGTTAAGGATAGTGGTTATGGCACGTAAAACTAGTGTACAAGAAAATCGAAGTCATTCTCAAACAGATGATTTTATTACGAGAACGCACGTTCTCCCTCTGCTTACGAATAAGAAAAAAAGACAAGAGTTGATTGAAGAGCATCGACTAAATCCCATAGGCTTACCTGGTCAAGGAGGTCATCCTGCGAGTCGTCATAGTGCTGATTTGGCTCGTGTGATTGATAAATTTCGTCGGCAAGGAATGGAAGGTAAGTACGTCAGGATCTGTGTGGTGCCTCATACCGGATATAAGATCGGAATCACCTCAGGTATCAGGGGTGTTCCTGTCAAAATTTTAGGTAAGGTCTATGATTCGGAAGATGCTTGCGAACACGCTATTTTTAAAAAACGGGTTAAAGATATTTTAGAAAAATACAGTTGAAGTATTAAAGGGGCTCGAGAACTTCTGCATTATCTAGCCTAAAGCATTTTTAAAGAGGGGAGCTTTGATGTTAAGGATTACAGGTTATAGCGACAAATATTCCGTATGCCCGGGTGATAACGTAAAGTTTTATGTGAATTCTGAGAAAAACGAGAACTACTCGGTGGATATCGTACGACTAATACATGGTGACACTAATCCGGATGGGCCTGGCTTTAAGGAAAAAATAATTAGAGCGGCATGTAATAAAGAATATAAGGGTAAAAATCAAAAAATCCATGGAGGGTCGTATGCATGTGTACAGCCCGACCACAGAATGGATGTTTCTAGTTTCACACTGCAGGCTTTTATCTTTCCAACTACCCCTGACAAAGGCGTGCAAGGGATAATAACAAAATGGGTAGGCCCAAAGCAGAGTGGCTTTGGTATGTTCATTGATGAGAATGGCTGTTTAGCGTGTTGGATAGGGGACGGAAAAGGACAGGTTGTAAAAGTTTCGAGTGGCAAGCCTTTGCTTCGGAAAGTCTGGTATATGGCTGCTGTTTCATACGATGCTAAATCGAAGCGCGTGAAAGTTGTTCAGGAGCCAGTGGTTACTCCGACTAATGGAGGTCTCGGGCTTTCGATGCTGCACCCTTCTTCTCAAACTACAGGGATGATCTCTCAAGTAGTTAAAGTGAAGCCTGCAATGAATAATGCTCCATTACTCATGGCTGCGAATACAAAGCGTTTATCATCTGGTCGGTACGTCAAAGGAGGGCATTACAAGGAAGCTTTGAGTGAGTTCCCTCTACCCGAGCAAGAGGCAGTCTACAATGGGAAAATTGACAGACCACGCTTTTCCAGTGCGGCACTAGATAAGCATAGTATCGACGCTTTGGCTCGAGGATTTAAAACTTGTCCAGCGGAATTACGCTCTCTAGTTATCGCCGCATGGGACTTCCATGAAAATATCTCTGACAATATTGCATCCTGCCAAATAATTGATACCTCGCCCAATAAGCTGGATGGATTTGTAATTAATTTACCTGTACGAGGTATGACTGGTTTTAACTGGACTAGCGATGATATCGTCTATCACCATGCTCCCAATGAGTATGGTGCAATTCATTTCCATGACGATGACATCGATGATGCCCGTTGGGATGAGAGCTTTAGTTACACGATACCTAAGAAACTGAAAAGCGGAGTATATGGCGCGCGATTAAGGATCGAAGGGAAAGAATCTCCTGAAACTGAAGATTACGTCCCATTCTTTGTTAGGCCTCCTGCTGGCACAGCAACAGCAAAAGTATGTTTTATCGTGCCAACAAACTCGTATCTCGCTTATTCTAATGATAATTTAGCAACGAATTCTGTTGTCGCCGAGTTGCTAGCCGGCCGTGTTCCTATTATGCAAGCATCTGACCTTTATCTTAATGAACATAGAGAGTACGGCCTGTCTACCTATTCATGTCACTCTGATGGTAGTGGAGTTTGTTATTCTACTAGGCTGCGACCGATACTCAATATGCGGCCTAAATATCGGCATTGGCTGTCTCCGTCTTTATGGCAACTTAATGCAGACCTTCATCTCACTGATTGGTTAGAAGAGAAAGGTATTGAATATGACGTTCATACGGATGAGGATCTTGATCGTGAAGGGGTAGATTTGCTGAATCGCTATCGAGTGGTTCTAACTGGAAGTCATCCTGAATATTCCTCAGAGAATATGCTGGTGGCTTATGAGTCTTATCAACAGTCTGGTGGTAGGTGGATGTACATGGGTGCAAATGGCTTTTACTGGGTCAGCCAATACCATCCCGATAATTCAAATATCATTGAGGTACGTAAAGGCGAAGCCGGCACGCGAGCCTGGACTGCAAACCCTGGAGAGTACAATAATGCGTTTGATGGGAAGTACGGAGGTATGTGGAGAGCTCGTGGTCGCATGCCGACTAAAGTCTGTGGTTTAACTTTTACTGCATACGGGTTTGATGTATCAACATACTACCGACGAGAACCAGACTCGAAGCGCAAAGAGTGCGCTTGGATGTTCAAAGGAATTGGGGCGGATGAAGTTATAGGAGACTTTGGTTTAGTCGGAGGCGGTGCTGCGGGGTTAGAGATCGATCGGTATGACTTAGAGTTTGGTACACCCCACCAGGCCTTCCTATTGGCGCGTTCCGAGGGTCATAGTGACTTAATGATGCAAGTCAATGAAGAAATTCATTTTACAGTCCGCGGTTACTATGGTGGTGGCGATGAAAACCCTATGGTGCGAGCGGACATGATTTACTATAAAACGCCAAATGACGGTGCTCTCTTTGCACCGGGATCATTGGCTTGGTGCGGCAGTTTATCGCACAACAATTACAAAAATAATGTGTCAAAATTGATGGAAAATGTTCTCAAAGGTTTTCTTAAATCAGGACCATTGCCTTAGGGACCCATGAAGGATCGTAGTTCCTATATGCCACTTATAACTCCTCCAACAGGGAAGCATGTAGTGCCTACGCGCAGAGAAGAATTGTCTCCCTTAGAGAATGCTATCACTACTGATCTTGATCCTGATAAATTGAGCGACCTTGCTGAAGTGCTTTTCGCTTTTAATAACTATAAAGTTGGTCCTATGAAAGGATTTTATGTCGCGATTGAAGTGGAGTCTGGGAAATTTTGGTGCGTAGGACAGCTTTGCGCGGACCGATCAAAGCCCATCAAGTTATTTGATAAGAAGCTTTTCAAAACTGCGAAAGGAGCTCAGCGTGCCGCTGAACGGTTACGTGACAAGATGCTAGCTTAAAAGCTCAGGGGAATCGGTAGGGTTTTGATGGAATTTGAGTTGTCCGTGATACTCTATGAGCTCTCTAAAACTTACTCTCTTCTTTCTTGAGTCCTCCCCCAGTTCTTTACTATGGTGCATATTTCGATTCCCTTTTCTGCTGGAATTAAGTGCTAAAGCGCAGTTAAAATTATGGTATTTTAAAAGGCTAATGATAAACAAGAGGAATCTTTTTTGAGTAATTCTATACAGTACGGTCTTTTTGATTGGATAGATCGATCACCCGTCGCAGTTGGAGAGCTTTACGAAGAAAGACTCAAACTTGCCGAACTTGCAGATCAGGCTGACTTTTACGGCTACCATCTAGCTGAGCATCATGGAACTAGCTTAGGTGTAGCTCCTTCGCCAAGTGTTTTCTTTTCTGCTCTAGCACAGAGAACAACGAACATTAGGTTTAGTGCTATGGCATTTTTACTTCCAATGTACCATCCAATAAGGTTAGTAGAAGAAGTGTGTATGCTCGACTACTTATCTAATGGTCGAGTTGAATTAGGGGTCAGTAAAGGGGTGTCTCCATATGAACTAAAGTGTTTTGATGTAGATCCTAATTCTGCCCAAGAAGTTTTTACCGAGGCGCTTGAAGTCTTTAAAAAAGGAATGACTGAGACTGTTTTGAATCATAACGGGGAACATTTTAACTTTAAAGATGTCACTATTTCATTAAAACCCATACAAAAACCTTATCCCCCGTTATGGTATCCGACATTTAGTGAGTCAGGGACAATTTATGCTGCTAAAAATAGATATAACTTCCTTACGTTAGGACCTTCCGCTTTAGTAGCATCGTTAGCAACACTTTATAGAAAAGAACAACACCAATTACCCGATCATGCTCGTGTTTCGAATACTCCGAAAATAGGAGCCATGAGACAGATCTTTATTGGCTCAACTGACGAAGAAGCGCTGAGGATTGCAGAACTAGCTTATCGTGATTGGTATGAATCAATTACAGAGCTTTGGCATAAAAATGCTAATTCAAGTTTTGATGCTTTGTTTGGTTGGGAGGCATGCCTAGCTTCTGAAACTATTCTTATTGGATCAGCGGATACTGTTCTCGGGCAGATCCAGAAATTGGTCGATGAGAGTGATATCAATTATCTAGCAGGAGCTTTCGCTTGGGGCTCACTTAGTTTTGAACAAAGCAAAAGTTCTTTATTAAGCTTTATTAATGATGTCGCTCCAAATATCACTTCCATGCAGCATGAGTAACTACCATCGATTCTGTCGTATCAAGTGAATAGTTGGAGAAGTAAATAGAATGGATAAAACGGCTTTTTATCAAGATGCTCGTGTAGGCACACTTGGTCCCCTGGAGGGTGTCAAGGTAGTGGAGGCGACCACCATGTGGGCTGGTCCTATGGCAGGCTGTGTACTTGCAGATCTTGGTGCCACTGTCATTAAGGTAGAGCATCCTGATGGTGAAATTTCTAGAAGTTTGCCTCCAGCATTTCCGAACTCGAGACTTACTGTCCCGCATGAAACAGTGAATCGAAACAAACAAAATATTTCTTTAAATTTGAAAAGTGCGACGGGGAAAGAGCTTTTTCTTAAATTGTGCGAAAGCTGCGATATCTTGATTGAAAACTTCAAACCCGGAACGTTAGAAGCTTGGGGTTTAGGATACGCTGACGTACGTATGCGAAGGCCTGATGTGATCTATCTATCTATAAGTATGTATGGACAGTTCGGACCTTATAACGATAGACCAGGTTATGATCCCTTGGCACAGAATTTCTCGGGTTGGAGTTCCTTAAACGGGGATCCTGAAGCAGGAGCTACCAAAGCGCCGACGTTCTTGGCAGATGATTTAGGTGGCTTGCATGGCGCAGTCGGGATATTAGCCGCGCTAGCCCATCGGAATCGGACTGGTGAAGGACAACATGTAGATGTTGCTCTAGTAGACAGTTTGCTTTTTCAAAGTAATGGTTGCCTGACCTCTGGAAAGTTAGGTATCTCTTTGCCCAAAATGGGCAATCAATCGTCTGTGGCTGCGCCAGTTAATAACTACCAATGTGCAGATGGCAATGTATATTTAGCTGTCGTGTTAGACCGACATTGGAAAGCATTATGCCGCCTTCTTGAAAGAACAGATTTGGCTCAATTGGATGGAACAGAACGAAAAAAAAGGTGTGAATTCATTGATAAAGTTTTTGCTGATTGGTGTAGCACAAAAGAGACGAAAGAAGTCGTGTCGAGATTAAATGAAATCGGGTTGGCCGTCGTGCGGGTTAACACTTATCAGGAGGCTGGAGAGCATTCACAGATAGAATGCCGTGACATGCTACAAGAGGTCGAGTTATCAGATGGCTCAAAGGCTCCGTTGACAGGTCCGGCAGCTAAGTTTTCACGGACACCAACAAAAATACGCAATGGTGCACCGAGCATAGGCGCCGATAATTTCCGTGTGTTTAAATCTTTTGGATTGTCATTAGAGGAAATGAAAAAATTGAAAGAAGATGGCGTAATATAAACGTAAACCAATATAACGAATGAATGTCACAGCTATTTCTAGGGGAAGATGAAATGATTGAAAGTAGAGTGGGGGATATAACCACAGATCTTATACAAGCTATAGGGAAAGTTTGTGAAAAGCACAACATAACGCATGATGAGTATCGAAAGGCGATCGATTTCTTCAGCGAAGCTATTGATGCAGGTGAGAGATCTTTGCTTTTTGATGCTTTTCTGGAGGCAAATATCGTAGCAAGTGATCCAACCAAAACCACAGGGACAACCGCGCAAGTTTTAGGTCCTTTTTATCTCCCTAATATGCCGTTACTTGATAATGGTCAGTTGGCTCGCCCCAATGAAGCGGGAGAGAGACTAACTGTTTCAGGCAGCGTACTCAGCACTGAGGGGGGAATAATAAAAAATGCTGAATTAGATTTTTGGCAAGCGGATGCGGAAGGCCGATACTCAAGCTTTAATGAAGGGGTACCCCAATATAACCTTCGCGGAAAGATCAAGAGTAAAAATGATGGTAGTTTTTTATTACAGACAGTTAAGCCGGCCCAATACACTATTCCAGACCAAGGACCTACGGGCATTTTACTTAAAGCCATAGGGAGGCACTCTTGGAGGCCAGCGCACCTTCATGTAATCGTAAGACATGAGGATTACCAAACGTTAACTACACAGATTTATTTTCGCGGCGACGAGTATCTTTCTACGGATGCGGTCCGCGCGGCTAACGATGATTTAGCATTTCCATTGAGTAAAAACGAAGAAGGATCTTGTGTAGCCTTCAATCTTATTCTAAGGGAGTAATTGATTAAAACGTTGGTAAGCTTTCGTAATCTATCTTTAATGCATTGCCATGATTTTGAACGTACGTGTCTACCGTGTTTCGGTCTAAATGTGTAGCGAACATCTCGATGAAATCGTAGGTGTACTTTCGAAGGTTAACGGATCTGCAGAATCCAATTTTGGTGATGCTATAGTCGAATAAATGCGAGGCATCTCTCGCGACAAGGTCGCTGTCATTTTTATCTCCGTAAGCTAACGACGCTATTATTCCCACTCCTAATCCCAGCCTTACATAAGTTTTAATAACGTCTGTATCGACAGCTGTCAGAGCAATATTTGGCTCAAGTTCACTTGTCGCGAATGCGCGGTCTAAGGCTGAACGCCCGGTAAAACCAAAGTCATACGTGACTATTGGATGTTCGGCAATTTGGTCTAAGGTTAATCTCTTCTCATTGTTTAAGGGATGGCTTTTCGGAAATATAATGCTACGATTCCAACGGTAACAAGGAAGCATTACTAGGTTCTCAAATAATTCCATCGCTTCTGTTGCTATTGCGATATCGACTTCTCTATTCGCTGCCATTTTAGCTATTTGACTAGGAGTTCCCTGACGGATATTTAATTTTATATGGGGGTAAAGAGATATAAATTTCTTTATTATGGAAGGCAACACATATCTTGCTTGGGTATGGGTAGTTGCTAGAACTAATGAGCCTCGGCTTGTGTCTTGATAATCTAGAGCGATATTTTTAATATTAGTAACATCGGATAAAATTGACCCTGCATATTTAATGAGCTCTGCACCTGTCGGTGTCGCCTGGATCAATTGTTTCCCCTTCCGTTCGAAAATTTCTACTCCTAGCTCGTCCTCCAGTTGCCTTACATGCTTGCTAATCCCTGGTTGAGAAGTTGATAGTTTCTCCGCAGTTGCAGATATGTTGAAGTTGTTTTTACTGAT
>Ga0233432_10003187_pt1 | contig 14915 bp, 15 predicted proteins | sample SI_122_August201_6_FD_179870 | JGI IMG/M metagenome (GOLD analysis project Ga0233432, IMG submission 179870) | Seawater microbial communities from Saanich Inlet, British Columbia, Canada - SI_122_August2016_10_MG | ecosystem: Environmental > Aquatic > Marine > Inlet | place: Canada: British...
GTATGGACCTGACGCATAGCGCGAGGTTGTTGAAACTTAGGAATGAAATAGTCGCCCATCTGAAAGATGGATAAGTAACCTTTGAGCTGCTTATTCTCGTCGGTCACCGGTAGGACGCGCACGTCGTACTTGTCGATGAGTTGGAGCGCTTCGAACAACGTTGCGTCTTCGTGGATGTGAACCACATCCCGGACCATGATGTCCCTAACTAGCAGAGAAACGTCGCCAACGAAGAGTGGCGTCGGTTGACTAAACTTTTGGAGGATCGTATCGATACGAGCGTTCGTATTGCCGCAGCGCGCAGGAATGTAACCTTTGTGGCCTTGCAGTATTTTTAAGTTCGCGTAGGCTATGGCGGAGCAAATGGCATCTGCATCCGGGTTTTTGTGGCCAATGATGTATGTGGAATCCTGTTCGGACATTTTTTACGGGAAATAGTCGGTCTTCTTGGAGACGGAACCATGATTAATAATGGTACTCGGGCAACAAACAAATGGATGAATATTGTTTTGAAGAGGATGCGGCAATTTTACGGATCGATTTCATATTGATTATCGAGAGTAACCGTTCAGAACTAGGACCAATGAATGACTCGCTTATTGCTTTGGTTGATGACCTTAATGGTGAAGGGGAGCTGCATGACGAAGCCGCTGCCAATCTGAGAGTATGGCTTGAGGGAGGGTTTCTGTCATTGGCGTCCAATGAAGCGCTTAAAGAGTTGCTCGAATCGGGGAATGCGGAAGAGCTGAATAATCGATTCTACAAGAATATTGCATTTGGTACCGGAGGTTTGAGGGGAAGGACGATAGGGGCAACGCCTACTAAAGGCGAGAAAGGAGATATGGATGAAACCGGCGTTCCCGCTTTCCCAGCGGTGGGTTCGAATATGTTGAATGAGTACACGGTTATTCGGGCGACCATAGGTTTGTTCGAGTTTTCCCGAAAGCATTTAGAGACGCAAGGTAAGGGAGAGATTCCAAAGTTGGTGATAGCCCATGATGTCAGGCACTTTTCGCGTTTTTTCTGCGAATTGTCGGCTTCAATTTGGACGACTTGCGGTGGGAAAGCGTTTATTTTCGACGGTCCGCGTTCGACCCCTCATTTGAGCTTTGCTGTACGGTATTTGGGGGCGACCTGCGGGATCGTTATTACGGCGAGCCATAATCCGCCTCACGATAATGGATACAAAGCTTATTTTACAGATGGCGGACAATTGGTGCCGCCAAATGATCAAAGTGTAATCGATGAGGTTGAGAACGTTTCTTTCGATGGCCTACAAAAGTATTTGAAAATCGATTTGGATAAAGTTTCGACGCTTGGACCTGAATTGGATGAGGCTTACGTTAATGCTGTTGTGGAAACCGTGATTGATCCTGGGGCCTTTGCGAATTCGGGACTGAGGGTTGTTTTCACTCCTATTCATGGCACGGGCGCAATTTCGACATTGCCGGCGCTAGATCGACTTGGCGTTGAACCTTCATTGGTCGAGTCGCAAATGATTCAGGATTCAAATTTTCCGACGGTAAAATCACCCAATCCGGAAAATGCCGAAGCTTTATCGTTGGCGACTGCTCTTTCGGAGGAAATCGGAGTAGACATCTTGTTGGCAACCGATCCGGATTGCGATCGCATGGGAGTGGCAGCTGCTGATTCTGATGGAAAAATGATTCTCGTGACCGGCAATCAGATCGGGGCGATGTTGGCAGATTATCGTATTCGAAAGCTTAAGAAAATGGGATGGATCCCTGAAGGAGGAACTGAATCAGCTGCTTTGATTAAGACCTTCGTCACATCTCCTTTGCAAGATGCCATTGCCAAGGGGCACGGTATTAAGTGCATAAATACGCTGACGGGGTTCAAATGGATCGGCGAAAAGCTTCATTTGTATGAACAAGCCGCTACTCTAGCTCATAAGCTCGAAACGGGGGAGGAATTGGATTACGACTCGTTGAGCCAAAAAGAACGGTCCAAGTTGCTGCAAAAACATAGCACGTTCTATGTTTTCGGAGGCGAGGAAAGCTATGGTTACCTTCCCACGGACGCGGTTCGCGATAAGGATGGGAATGCGGCCAGCGTTATATTTTGCGAATTGGCGGCAAGTTTGAAGAAGGAAGGTAGTACGATTCTCGAATACTTGGATAGTCTCTATTTGCAGCACGGCTACTTTTTGGAGACACTCGGCCAGATAGTATATGAGGGTGCAGCGGGAGCTGCGAAAATCGCTCGTATTTTGGAAACTTATCGTTCGAGTCCACCAACGGAATTCCTAGGTTCTAAAGTTGAGCGTTTTATCGATTTCGGTCGCGAGACGGTAAATGATCCAGATAGAAAAGAAATCCCTAAGCAGGATTTGTATTTCATCGAGTTGGAAAATGGATACCGATATGCGGTCCGCGGAAGTGGAACGGAACCTAAGATTAAATTCTATCTGTTCGGCAATGATGCGGTTGCAGAGAAAAGCGAGCTAAAGGCGACGAAAGCGAAAACGAAAGCAGCTCTCGAGTCGCTAAAGCAAGCGGTTCTCTATGACGCTAAAAATCGAGCGGAGTCCTAGTTAGCGTCGGTTAGCTAGTGCGATTTTATCGTCCTATTCTTTGACCTGATTGGCTCGATATTGAGTGTATCCATTACGAACGGCGGCGTAGGGATCTATTGCTGAATTGGTGATGGAGTAAAACAGGTCGATTATTTCAGGAAGGTCGTTGATGGTGTCCGTGCCTTGGAGGAGCAAACGTTCATGCGTGTCGTCCACTTGTGTCCAAGGTTCGGAAAGGGGATCGACAGTGTTACCGCCAAGGCGTCCTGCGAAGCCTCGAAGGCTTGATGGACCCAGAAAGGGTAAGACGATATAAAACCCGTGGTTTATGCCCCAGGAACCGAATGCCTGTCCGATGTCTTCTTCCGGTAGGTCAAAAGTAGGGTCTTCTTTAGTTACATCGATTAAGCCGCCAATACCGACTGTGCTATTAATCAAGAATTTACCCGTTTCTTTGGTCGCATGACCTATTTTGAGTTGGAGTATGCTCCCCGTGAATCGCACAGGATACTCTAAGTTGACGAAAAAATTTCCCACTGCTCTGCGGGCTTCTTTGGGAACGACTAGAACGTATTGATGTGTGAATGGCCTCAGTAGCGTCTTGTATACGAAGTTGTTGATTCCGAAAATCGTTCGATTCAAGCCTTCGAGTGGATCTGCAATTGATCCACGATTCGAACCTTCATCGTCATCAAGTAGTTCGTCGATTTCCATCAAGTTGCTCATATCGATGAAATTTTCTGATCGAGCGCTGAACAAGAAGAGCAGCCCAACCCCTACTGCAAGAGCTATCCATTTTGGGTGTTTCATAATCAGGCTTCTTTGAGTTTGCTCTTAAGAAGGTCGATCAAGTCGGACGCTGATTTCCGCTGAAAATGTTCGTCGAATTGCTTGCGGTAATTACTAACCATGCTAACGCCTTCGACTAAAACGTCGTAGAATTGCCAGCCGCGATCTTTTATGTTGGCTAGGCGATAGTTTAGGTTTGCTTCGTTTCCGTTAAGCGAGACTTTTGAGGCAATTTCAATTTTGCTTTTGCTCTCCGTTAGGGCTTTGGCTTTGCCGAATTTCAACGTAGGTTTAGGCCCATTGTTGAGTTCTCTAGTATATGTTCTGAGAACCAGGTCGGTAATGAGCAAGGTGACTTGTTCCTTTTGCTTGTCATCGAGTTTCGTCCAATTTCGGCCTAGAGTCAGTTGAATGATTATGTCGAAGGAGAAGTCATTGTTGAGGATTTCGATAATCTGTTCGCGTTTCGCCGTTTAGCTGAGTTCTGCATTGTCGGCATGAAGAACATCGACGAGTTCCAGTATCGTCGCCTCGAGAGCGTTTTTCGGGGCGTCAGAAGGCACAGCGTTTGCGGGTAAGATTACCCACAGAAGAATTGCGAGGGAAGCGAACGTAGAGCGGATTAGGTTATAGTTAATAATAGAGTTTGTTGATGGCGATCGATAGATGCGTATACGAATGCGGGCACCTATTTGACTGCAGCATGTTCAATGAATTGCGCTTTTAGATGAAATAGAGGGGGGCAGTTCGGGCAAAGGTGTTTTGTGCCAGAAACTGTAGCTATCAATTTACTATTTTTTAGATTCTTCGTCTAGGTCACTTCGCCTACGGCAGCGACGGTGGGCGATTCCAGCCTGCGGCCTACATCGCCCCCTTCGCTCCAAAACCCTCGACATGATCAACCCTCTAAAGCATAAAACTAAAAAATATAAGTGTAACCGATGTCCCCGGTTTTTGTGTAACCGATGTCCATGTCGTACCCCTTCTCTGCCAGCATTAGGACCAAAGGTGCTTGGACGACCATGTTCCAAGCGGATTAAGTGTTCGGCAAAGCGATAGGGTTTTAAAGCGGCAGCGTTTTGGAAAGGTCCCGAATAGTCAGGTCGAAACCGAATCCGACACTAGCGAAAAATGTGTTTGTCTTTGGGTTTTTGAAGATTTGGTTAACGTTATCGACAATACAGAGATCCATCCTATGGTGTAATGTACTTATGGATGGAGCTTTGACTTGGGGATGAATCACCCTATGGTTCGCTAAGTATGAAGTCTGTTTCTTTGAGTATTGTCTTAGTTTTGGCCTGTGTCGCGGGTCTCGTTAGCTATGGCCAAAATCGTTTAGAACCCTTGCGCCCGCAGGCGGTTTCGGAGGATGTCGTCGCTCAGAAATCAATGCCCGTTTACGGACCCTATCAAGCGATTGCGATTAATAGGGGAATTATTCGCGATGTACGGGTGGATAAGGAATTGAACATTTTTTTGCAGCTCGTTCCTGAACATAAGAACAAGGAACTGGTGGTTAAAATATCCAGCGAACGCTTTGCGGAATACCGCAATTGGGTTTATGGGGGCTTGGAGTTGGTGTCTCCGGTCAATGCAGGAAAAACGTCTTTTGGCTGGACTGATAGGGTTCAGACAAAGGCGAAATATATCGAATATTGGATGGATGGATCGATTTTCCTCCATTTGAAGCGAATGGACTTATAGTTCATTTAAAACTGGGAAAAGAGGGAAAACATTGAAACGGGAACCGAACCTGAAATGGCTCCGGGGAGTCGATATTGAAACCGGATCTCGCCGAGATCTTGCAGTCGTCATCGCAGGAGCATGTCTATTTTTAATTTTTGGTTTTTTATTCATGGATCTGATGATTCAAGAAGAAGAGGGCGAAATGCCGAATTTCGCCTCGATTGCGAATCCAACAGAACGTAAGCAAGCGTTTTTCGAATACATGTTGCCGTTCGCTGAAGAGGCGAACGATCAAATATTGAAAGAACGTTCCGAGGTTCAGCGCCTAATGGCGGATTTTCTTCGCAAGGGAGATCTGTCGCGACGAGGCAAGGCCCGCATCGATGATTTATTGGAAGGGTATAAGTTTGATGAGGTAGATGCCTTGGAAGAGCAGACGTTTGTGGATTTGTTGTCGCGGGTCGATGAAATCCCCCCTTCGCTTGCTCTCTCGCAAGCGGCTCTTGAGAGTGGCTGGGGATCGTCCCGTTTCGCGCGAGAAGGGGACAACCTTTTCGGAATGTGGTGTTACGAACCTGGTTGTGGAATTGTTCCAAGTGGCCGTCCTGCGGGGAAATCTTACGAGGTTACCAAATACGATTCGCCAAAGGATTCATTTGCGGCGTATATTAATAATCTTAATACGAACCGTCACTATGTCGGAATGCGTGCGATTCGTCGCGAACTTCGAATTAGCGATGGTGAGTTGAATGGTTATGAATTAGCAGAGGGGTTGCACCATTACTCGCAAGAAGGTGATGTCTATGTTTCGAAAGTGCAAAGCCTGATACAATCGAATAAGCTTAACCGATTTGACTGAGTATTTGCGCTCCGCATAGGCACCTGTTATGGAGAATAGTTTAGGTTTTCCGTTTGTGTAAGTGTGTTGATTCGATGGGCCGCGAATACCAATATGGAAATGGCCTACCAAGTTGAGTGCAAGATGGGTAGGAGCAAGTTTTTTTGGCTGTTTGGCATAATGGGTCCTTTTTTTGACGAAATTGATTCTGAAAAAACTTTTGGGAAATGGGCTTAAAATTGGGGATCATGTCGTACGCTTAGAAAAGACGGTTTTATGGAGCGAGTTGGGCGGTGTTGGGGCTTTTCGTGCCGGAACAGAAGGAATTCGAGAAGTCTCTGGAATTTCTTTAGCACTAGGTTTGGATATGCTAGGTCTCGGAATATGGGCGACGTTGAACCTTACTGTAAACACCTTGAAGGTGCATTGTTGAAATTGAATGCTCGCGTGAGCGAAACCTATCATAAAGTTTAGCCATATGCGTTTTCGTCCCTGCATTGATTTAAAAGACGGACAAGTCGTCCAGATAGTTGGAGGTTCGTTATCTGAAAGTGGTGGGTCCACTCAGACGAACTTTCAATCGAAGCGTTCGTCGAGTTTTTATGCGGATCGTTATCGTGAAGATTGCTTGCTGGGTGGCCACGTTATCGCTTTGGGACCTGGAAATAGAGAAGCTGCGATAGCTGCACTAGGCGCTTACCCTGGAGGTCTGCAGTATGGAGGCGGCGTTACCCCGGAGAATGCATTCGAATTTTTGGATGCCGGAGCAAGTCACGTGATTGTGACGTCTTATCTGTTTTGCGAGGGAGCGATCGATTACGATAGATTGAATACGCTGGCACGGCAAGTGGGCCCAGAACGCCTGGTTTTGGATTTGAGCTGTCGGAAGCGCGGTGGAGAGTATTGGGTGGTTACTGATCGTTGGACCCGGTTTACTGATTTTAAGGTGACGGGTGAATCACTTGAATCGCTCGCGAAGTACTGCGCTGAGTTCTTGGTACATGGGGTGGATGTCGAAGGGAAAATGTCGGGAATCGAGGAAAGCTTAGTTTCACTGTTGGGCGAATCGAGTCCGATACCTTCGACCTATGCTGGGGGAGTTCGAAGTTTGGATGACATGGGTTTAGTGGAAGCTTTGGGCTCGGGGCGAGTCGACTTGACGATTGGGAGCGCTTTGGATCTTTTTGGAGGCGATGTGGAGTATGCGGACGTTCTTGCATGGCAACCGAGCAAATAAATTTATCGGAAAAAATAATCAAAAAAGCTATGAAAGGTTGCTAAATATCAATTTTCTACGAGTTATTCGTGGTCTTTTTGAACATATTCTCCTTTAAACAAACTCTTTTTACCAAAATGCATATTAAAAATTGGGGAACTTTCGCGACTATAGCCGGCTACCACGTACTGCTTCTTGTATTGCTGCCGTTGTATTTCAGTGAATTCAATGGAGCAACGTTCGCTCTGTATTTCGGCACTTTCATTCTGTCTGGATTTGCGATTACTGCTGGACATCATCGTTTGTTCGCCCACAAAACCTACGCCGCGAGTCCGGCTTACGAATGGTTTTGGCTATTTATGTCCGCTTTGGCTGGACAGATGTCCGCGCTAAGCTGGTCGAACGATCACCGCATCCACCACAGTCACGTAGATACCAAGAAGGATCCTTACAATATCAACCAAGGCTTTTGGTACGCTCATGTTATGTGGCTGTTCGTTCGCGAAGCGATTCCATTGGATGAGCGTTTGGTTTCGGACTTGATGAAGAATAAGCGCGTTATGTTTCAGCATAAACATTACAAATGGATTTTCTTGGGTGTGAATGCCGCAGTGTTTGGAGTTGGATGTCTGTTTATGTCGCCGATGGCTTCATTTGTTGGCTGCGTGCTTTTGAGGATATTCACAATTCACCATTGTACTTGGTTTATCAATTCACTGGCTCACATATGGGGCTCACGGACATATTCGAAGGAGCAAACTGCGGCTGATAACGCTGTTTTGGCCGTGCTAACCTTTGGGGAAGGTTACCATAATTATCACCACACGATCGCGAATGACTATCGGAATGGAATTCGTTGGTATCACTTCGATCCTACCAAATGGTTGATTTGGACTTCGTCGAAAATTGGTTTGGTCAGCAATTTGCGTTGGTATAATAATCTTCGTATTCAGCAAACATTGGTAAAGAACGATAAGCGCATGTTTCTTGATCGGATTCGCGATGAAATCGATGAGACCGCCCAGGAGCTGAGACAGAAGCTAGAAGAGCTTTCCAAGAACTATGAAATCAAAGCGGCTGAATTGACCAAGGCTTATCGCGAACTGAAGGTCGCCACCGAGGAGCGCCGACAGATTCTGTTGCTTGAGATCAAGCAATTGAAGAAGGAGCTAAGGGCTGCGTGGAAGAATTGGGTGTCGCTTGCCGAGATGATGGAGAAACGATACACTCTGGCTCATTCGCACTAATAGGCTATTCTTCGAGCTGAGCCGGTCTGCATATTAAGCCAGTCAGAAACAAGAGGCGGTGCGAAGCCGCCTTTTTTGTGTCTGCGTCAATCAATCGATGTAGCCTGCGGTACCTTTCGGCGATGACGTATTGGAATGGTAGGGTAGGAGGGATTCGAACCCCCGACCGCCGGATTAGAAATCAGGTGCTCTATCCAACTGAGCTACTACCCCACATTCTAACGCTGATGCGAAAGGAGGCGGAAAGAAATACGAGAGCTTTTGAAAACTCAAGATCGAAATCGGTTGGATTTCGACCTGAAGCTGTTTTAGTTTGAACCAAAGGTCGCAGCTGCCTCTTGCGTCGTGAGGGAGACAATACGTTGAGCTGTCTTGATGTAGTCTTCTGCGACCGTCATCGATGCTTCTCGTTTACTCATCAAGACCATGGGTAGGCCTTGCATTACCGCGCGACCGATTGAGACGGAATGGCGAATGTACTCGGGGAAGATACAAGCGGTTTCGGGGATTTTGCCTTGGGCCGCGAATCGTTCGATCTGAGCATTGAAGCGTTCGATTGGGATTTCGATATTGGTTCCGAGCTTCACGGCATTGAGTGATATTCCGAGGATCTGCGGTTCGGGGACCGATAGTTCCTGACGCCAACGATAGCTTTGCTTATTAAAGCTCTCCAATTTGTCTACGAGCAAGTGAAACCCAATAATACTGAGTGCGTCTGGGTTTGCGGGAACCATAATATGGTCGCTGCTAAAAATGGCGCATTGCGATGTTATGAAAAAGCTCGGCGGACAATCGAAGAAGATGTAATCGTATTTGTCTTCGATTTCTGTGAGTTCTTCTTGGAAATGAGCGTAAAATGGCTTTCCCCAAGGGTTGGATACTTCGTGTTCCAGATCCATTAAGCGAAAGCTTGCTGGAATCAGATCGAGCCCGCTGAGGACTTTTTCGTCGTCAGCATTGCGAATAATATCCTTTTGAATGCATTGGCGTAGGTCTGCACCTTCTTCTTTGAACGCGCTTAGGATGAAATTGTTTGGATTTCTTCCGAGCGCATTCCACCGGTCTAGGCGCATGAGCCATATGCTTGAGTTACTTTGAGCGTCGAAATCGACGACAAGAACGCGTTTACCCATATAGGCGAGGCACGAGGCTACGTTAACGAGGAGAGACGTCTTCCCGACCCCTCCTTTCAGATTCAAGAAACTGATCTTTACTGCCATACTAATCTATTGGTGGTTAGGCCTAGTTAATTAGGTCGGCCCAAGGGGGCGATTCTTGGCCTGATAGAGGGATAATTTCGGTCGAAATTAATGTTTAACAATTCTTTGAAAGCAGATTGATACCCTGCTGTTTACAAATGCGAATGTTCCAATATCTTAAGGCTGGGCGGATATGGAGACCAACTCAAAAGATCATTCGATAATAGAGACCGTTTTGCGGCGTAGAAAGCGGAGTTATCGCCTGTCGGAATTGGCGCGAGAATTAGGTCGGGAAGTGATGTGTCAAAGGCCGTTGGATGCGATCGCTTTTGAGGTTTCGAACGAATTGAGCGGTGGGGATTTGGTAGAATCAAAAAAGTATCCTGTGGCAATGGATAACCCTATTGTGGATGCCTCCGTTGAGGTTGAGGTGGCTGTTACTGCGAAAGCTAAGGAGGAATCGATGGCAGATATTATCGAAAATGAGATTGATGAGGGGGTGATTGGGGACTTAGGTGTGGCCCAAAGCAGTTATGGGATGTTGGACGAATTGATTCCGCAGCTTGATTTTAATGCGATTCCGTTTACTCAGCCAAACCGTGTTTTGGCTAAGAGTAGACAGGGTGGGCAGGCGATCGCTTCAACCGAAGCTTCTGGCGAAAGAGCAAACGAAAACAGGTCATCTTCGTGCCGGAAAAAGAACCCCGTTACCTTATTGGATTCCTACTTTAAGGGTCTGTAGCCTCCTTTGAGGAGTCGGTTGGTTTTTCGGGTTTTGTTAATTCTATGCCGTCGTCTTTTATTTCGATACGGCGTTGTTTATAGAGTGAGCCGATCGCTTGCTTGAATGCTTTTTTGCTGATTCCGAATTTTTCGCGAATTTGTTCAGGAGGCGATTTGTCGCTGAATGGTAGTCGTCCACCAGCATCTACTAAGGTATCGAAAATGTCTTCCGCTACCGGAAGCACGCGACGATAACCAGCGGCGTCTCGGCTCAGGTCTATTTTGCCGTCGGGACGCATCTCTTTAATGTATCCAGTAAATTGTTGCCCGTGTTCGAGTGGCCCGGATAGCTCGTTTTTGTAGAGCAATCCGATGTGGGCATTTTCGATGATGGCATTGTAGCCGAGGGGTGTTTCTTCGAAGACGATCAGGTCGACGGCGTCACCAACTCGATAGTAAGCTTTGTATGGACTGACGAATCGGCGTATGCGAGCGGTGGCGACGATTCGGTCGTTGTGCGGGTCCTGGTTTATGTACACCACGGCCCTGGATCCTTCGCGGAGGCGCTGCGTTTGCTCTCGGAATGGGAGGAGCAGGTCTTTTTCAAGTCCCCAATTAAGAAAAGCGCCGACTTTACTATTCACTTCTACAACTTTCAAAGAAGCGAATTGACCAACTGTGGCTAGGGGTGTCTTCGTTGTTGCAATAATTCTATCTTCCGAATCGCAATAAACGAATACAGATAACGTTCCTCCAACCGAAGCCCAGTCTGGGATTTGAGCCTTGGGTAATAGAATTTCGCCATGATCGCCACCGTCAAGGTACAGTCCGTGCGGGGCTTCCTTTAAAATAACGAGACGATTGTTTTTTCCGATTTCAGCCATCGTAGCGGGAAAAGCTAGCTGACTTACAGAGGAAGGGGAGAAAATAACTTCGATCGAGTCGAAAATACAGAATAAATTGGAAGAGGGTATGGTTTTAGCCTGTCCAATATGTTCGATCTCGACGTCATCCTAGATAGTGCCTATCAGGGAAAATCGAATTGTTATGAATACGACTTTAAAACGAAATGCTTCTCGAACGATGGCAGCATCGCTCCTCGCAATGCTGGCTTGCCTTTCCCGGCTATTGGGAGCGGAGCCGGTCAATATCTGGATTAGTTCGCAGCAAGATAAGATTTACTACGATAATATGGTTCGCCTCTACCAAAAGGAGGTCGATCCGAATTTCGCGGCGAATGTGCAAGCATTTGGGTTTCGCGAGATGCCCGACAAGCTAGCAATTGCATTCAAAACGCAGACCAATACACCGGACATCGTCCAGCTGGATGAGGTGTTCTTCGGCATGTACCTGCAGGGAGCGGATACGCCGTTCGTCGATTTGACGGATCGCGTGAAGAAAGCGAAATTGGATGTGGATATTCTGCCGCAACGATTAGAACTGTTTAGCCATCGCGGAAAGGTTCTCGGTTTGCCGCAATCGCTGAGTGCGGTTGTCTTGTACTATCGTCGGGATTTGTTCGAGCAGTTCAGCCTGTCTCCAAGTCAGTTTCAGACTTGGGACGATGTTATGCGAATCGGGGCGGATCTTGTTGCAGAAAATCAATCGTTTTTGGCATTGGATCCGAGTTACTTCGGTATCCTTTTGCGCCAGCGCGGCGGTCATTTGTTTGATGAAGACGGTGGAGTGTTACCGGATTTCGACCTGGCGGTGGATACGTTGGAGTTCTTGGGAGAATTGGCTCAGTCTCAAGTGGGATTGATGCCGGATCGCAGCACGATTTTCGATCCAGTATTTTTTGGTGGCGATGTGGCTAATAACGAAATCATGGCGATTGTCGGGGCCGATTGGTATGGCCTGGATATGATCCAGCAGTTTTCGCCAGAATTGGAAGGGGAATGGGGGATTATGCCTCTGCCAGCTTGGCGCGACGAGGAAACGAAAACGGATTCCGTTCGCACATCGACTTTCGCAGGGCAGGGTTTGGTAATCTACAAGGGAAGCGAAGTGATCGACGAGTCGTGGGAATTCGTCGAATTCGTGATGACCAACCGCGAAGCGAATGCTCAGCGTTTCCTTCAGGGGAACAGCTTTCCTGCTTTCAAGCCTGCTTTCGAAGATCTTCGCTTGCTGCAACCGCAACCGTTTTTCGGATACGATTCGATGGGGCAAATTCTCGTTGAGCTTGCTCCTGATATTCCTCGCATCGCGATGAATCCGAAGCGTCCGATGGCGGTGTTCATGATTCGCGAAGGATTGTTGAGTGGCATCATGTACGGCGAAGGCGATGCTCGTTCATCGCTGACGCGATTCAAGGAGCAACTCGAAAGCGGTGGTGGACCGCCTGACGAAGACTAGAGTCGGCAGCTCCGTGGTTTAGTCTGAATAATCGGGTCCATTTGAACGGACTCAGGCTAAAACTCTGGGCTACTTTATTTTATAGTTCGCAAGGATCTATGGACCTGGCAAAAGGGAAGTTTCGTGTTTCTTGGGGTCGGGTTTTATTGGCGGCTCCTTTCTTTGCCTTGCTTGTCATGTTCTGGGCGATTCCCTTGTTTCAGGGTATGCGTCTGAGTTTTGAATCGGACACGCTTTGGGGCGATTCTCATTTCGTTGGGTTCAAGCATTATTTGTCTCTCTGGGGCGATCCGCGTTATTGGAGGGCTGTTTGGAATACAGTGCTTTTTACAGTAGCGACGGTAGCTTTCGTTTTAGGATTCGCTTTGCTGGCGGCCCATGCTTTGAGGCTCTGCTGGGGGAGGATTCGCGGTCCGTTGACTTTCGCGTTCATGGTTCCGGGGCTCTGTCCTCCGACTGTGCTCGCTCTATTGTTCCTACTGGTTTTCCATGGCAAGGAAGGGCTTTTGAATCAGTGGGTGGTCCAGCCACTCGGATTCGAAACGATTAATTGGCTTTCCGATCCCGACTATATTTTGTCTGCTGTGGTCGTTCAAGCGGCGTGGCGATGGACAGGCTTTATGACCTTTTTCCTACTGTGCGCTTTAAATGCGAGGCCGCGTGACGTGCTCGATGCGGCAGAGATTGATGGAGTCAATGCATGGCAACGATTCACAAAAATCACTTTACCGCTTATCGCTCCTACATTGTTGTTTTGTTTGATCTATCTTGTGGTGGATTGTTTTGCTCAATTCGCAGGGTCGTACGTTTTGTTTGGCGGATCGGGTGGGACTAACGATGCGGGATTGTTGCTTGTTTCGTACGCCTACCAGAAAGCATTTGTGGGTGGCGGTTTCGGCAGTGGCGCGGCGGTCAGTCTGTCAATTGTCCCGTGGTTGGCGGGAATGTTATTTCTGATCGCGTTCGCCCCGCGTGCCTTTTGGAAAGGAGGTGGAGCATGAATCTGAAGACTATCGGGAAAACTGTGGCGAACGTCTCGATGCTCGGGGTGGCTCTTGTCTTTTTGTATCCATTATTTTGGATGTTTCTGGGTAGCTTTAAGGATAATCGTGAAATATTCGACACAAGTTTGTTTTGGCCAATCCAGTGGACAGGCGAATATTATGGGATTTTGATTGAAGGGGAGTTCTTCAATTTCGGACGAAGTTTGTTTAACTCGATTTTCATCGCCCTTGCTCAGGGAGTCGGCGGAACTTTGTTGGCGTCGATGGCGGGATTCGTTTTAGGCGTCTACCGTTTTCGTTCGCGCAATTTGTGGATAGGGATTGGCGTGTTGGTTGTACTTGTACCCGTTCAGATGATGGCTCTGCCGTTGTTTATTTGGGTGAACGAGGTTGGGTTGTTCGATAATCCTGTGGGAGTGATTTTGCCGGGCTTAGTTAGCGGGTTGGGGCTTTTGTTTTTCACCAGAGTATTTCGTCAGGTTCCTCGAGAGCTTCTAGATGTCGCTCGAATTGAGGGAGCGTCGGAATGCCGTATCTTCTTAACGGTATTGCCATTGCTGAAACCATTTCTCATCGCGTTTGGATTTGCTCATTTCGTACTAGCTTGGCATGCTCATGTGATTCCTTTGCTGATACTGCATAGCGATTCTGCACGTACCTTGCCGTTAAGCCTGGCCGCTTTGTTTGGAAGTAGTTTAAATTCACCCCAAGCTGTTTTGATGGCCGGATCGACGCTAGGCATGATGCCGTTGATCATCGTGTTTACCGTTGCTTATCCAAAACTGAAATCAGCTCTGCAAGAGTTTGTGGCTTCCTAATAGGTCGAGGCTTATCTCCGAGCGGCCATATCTTGAAGATCATGACTTTGATGGTCGCTCGGAGATCGACCGCTACCTTTGAAAAGTCTGAATGTGGGCGATCAGGTCTTTGAGTGTTTGGTCGTCTAATCCGTTTAATGCCGCAGCCATTTGCTGGCCGGTGAAATCATCCGAATGGTAACCTCGAGCTCCCTTGGCGAATTTGCGTAATTGATCGAGAAGGTACCAGTCCTCTTGGATGTTTAGCGGTGGTGAATTCAGGAGGGTATTGCCCTCGCCGTTTGTACCGTGGCAAGTGATGCAGGAAACGTAGGCAAGCTTCCCTTTTTCGCTATCACCCCGAACCACCTTTCGATGGTTTTTTGGGGGGAGACTTTCGATGTAGCGGGAGAGCAAATTGATGGTCTCGGGATCGACGAATCGATCTCGGGCAGATCCCATTAAGTGTTCCGAACGATTTTTGGGGACCTGTCCTCGAATGCCGGATTGGAACTTTTCGAG
>Ga0233432_10003194_pt1 | contig 14907 bp, 13 predicted proteins | sample SI_122_August201_6_FD_179870 | JGI IMG/M metagenome (GOLD analysis project Ga0233432, IMG submission 179870) | Seawater microbial communities from Saanich Inlet, British Columbia, Canada - SI_122_August2016_10_MG | ecosystem: Environmental > Aquatic > Marine > Inlet | place: Canada: British...
ATAGTGATGATCGTTATGAAAATGAATTAAAGGCAGCTAAAACACAATCATTTTTAACTAGTCCAATACCCGACTGGGAAGGTGAAGAAAGTGAGGAAATAAATCTTCCTAAAACGGTTGAAAAAGGAAAAAATGAACAAAACACGCTTTTTTCTCAAGTTGCAAAAAATGTTGAAAAACATGATGGAAATGACTCTAGTGTAGCTAAAATTGGACCATTCGAAAATTTTAGCGGAAAGGAATTGAAAAAAATTAGAGAAAATAACATCAGAAAATCTAAAGGAGTTTTTAATGCATCTCAAAATAATGATGATGAAATAGATTATCTCGAAGGTGTTAAATCAGATGTGCTAAAATCTTTGATTTCCAAAATGCGTGAGGGAAACTAGATGTACTTAGATTATTGGGGTTTAAATGAAGTTCCATTTAAAAACACCCCCGACCCACGCTTTATATATTATTCTCAAGAACACGAAGAGGCACTTGTTAGGTTATTTTATGTGGTGACAGAGGGTAGGGGAGGTCTACTACTCACCGGTGAATATGGCTGTGGTAAAACCCTGTTGAGTCGTGTATTTGTAAAGGAGCTGAATCAAGGGAAATTTATGGTTGCTCTAATCACCAACCCCAACTTATCGGATGTCGATTTTTTAAAAGAGGTTTTATACCAATTGGGCATGGATGTGCAGTCAAATATGAAGGTTGATTTATTACATGCCTTGGATAATTTAGTAATGAAAGCTAATGAAAGTGGTATGTCAATAGTGATAGTTATTGATGAAGCTCAACAGGTCTCAAGTGAAGAAACCTTTGAAGAAATACGACTTTTACTCAATTATCAACAATATGATTCTTTTATGATTTCATTAATTCTTATGGGACAACCTGAACTTAGAGAACGGGTTGCTTCAATACCTCAACTCAAGCAAAGACTAGGTATGCGTTTTCATTTAGAACCACTGACAAATGAAGAGTGCATTAATTACATCGATCATCGCTTACAAGTAGCTGGACAAACTAGAAACATTTTTCAGGATGAAGCGAAGCAGGCTGTCTTTCAACACTCAAAAGGCACACCTAGAGAAATTAACAACATATGTGATATGGCATTACTTACGGGTTATGGCTTTAATTCTCCTTCTATAACTAGCGAACTCATTACAATGGTTATTGAAGACATGTCTTTGGAGCCAACCGAATAAATGATCAAGTTCAGTAATATTGTTAAAAAGAGCTTTAATGAGCAAAAGGAAACTGCTAAAAAAGGTGTAGACCTGAGATACAAATCTACCAGATCCCAACTTTTATCTAAATTATTTTCAGAGCCTGAAAATATAGAAATAGATAAAAAAAAAGTGGATTTTTCAAATAAATTGGGTGATATCTTTGGAGTGGAAAACCCCCGTAATCTATGAATAACGATAATGTAGAAGATCTCCTCCAGGACTGGTCCGATGATCCTGCAGATAATACAACTGATGAACCTACCATAAATAGTAGTGACGAGGCAGATACATGGCTTGACGATAGTAATGATTCTGAAGATTTATTAGAATCATTTGGTTCAGAAGAAAGTATTCCTAAAAAAGAAACGAATGATGCAGATGCATGGTTTGAAGATTCAGAATCAAAAGAAGAAGATACGTATAATGAGACTTCTGGAGATAGCAATACCGCCGATTTAGCTGATTTCGATTCATTAAGTGAAGATGAACAAAAAAATGAAGAGCCTGATTTCGGTTTTGACGACTCAGAAAACATAAGTTCAGATGAAACAATAGAAGAGCAGAATGATGATTTTTTACCTGATGAAAATGATGAGTCACTGACCGAGGGAGCGAAATCAGCTGAAGAAGAAAATGCTACTCAAGCAACAGATTTTGATCCTATAGATAGCTTAGAAGTAAATGAGCCTGAACCTAATGGAGAGACCGATGATTGGGCTGAAGAAGCTTCTGATGATGGCTGGGGAGCAGAAGGTGATGATTGGGACGAAGATAATTCTCAAAATAAAGATGATAATGAGTCTGTTGAGAGTAATGAAAAAAATGATTTACCTTCTGATTCTAGTGGTGACGAGTGGGCAGCTGGCGAAAGTGACTCAAGCGAAAGCTCAACCCAAGATGACGGAGATGATTGGGGTTCAGATGATACGAGTGAAAGCGCAGCCTCGGATGGAGGAGATGAATGGGCTGCTGGTGAAAGCGAGTCAAGCGAAAGCACAGTCTCTAATGAAGGGGATGAGTGGGCTGCTGGTGAAAGTGAATCAACTGAGAGTTCTGCTGTCGAAGGTGATACTTGGGGAATAGAAGATGATGCGACCTCTGAATCAAAAGATTCTGGTGATGAAGCATGGGGTGCAGATGAAGGGACTTCTGATGAGACTCAATCCTCAGAAGAATCTTGGGATGACACTGATTCAGGTCCTGATAGTAATGATGAAAATGAAAGGCTAAACGTAGACGATGTTCTAAATGCACTGGAAAGTGATCAAGAAGTAAGTGATTACGATGAAGGTGCTGTAAAACAATCCGATAAAAGTAAGGATACAGGTAGAGGAATAAAAGAAATCCTATTAGCATTAATTCTGGTGATTACCCTTCCATTTCAAAAAATTATTAACTCAATTGAGCCTAAGGTGAGACCTTGGTTTGTTGAGAAAACCGGTATAAGTTGGCATGAGTGGGCATTTGTTGTTATATGCTTACAAACTGCTTTTACATCAATGCGCATATTACAATTTTCTCTATAACTTTTATTTAATTTGGAAATACACATAGAGCATTACGAACTGGGCATGAAATTATCTATGCCGATAGTGGTTAATGGTAAAACGATATTGGATTCAGGGAAATCCATTGAAAACGAGGGTATACTAGAAAAAGTAAAATTAAATGGTGTAAAAAAAATTGATGTTAAGGGAGAGTATGCAGAAAAACTAGCAAAAGCACACCCTGATTTTTATAGTAACCATAATGAAAGTATATCAAAAGCAAAAGAAAGTGGTCGTATGCGAAGAGTTGAAACGGCTGACTTTTTAATTAGTTTACGAAATAACCATCCGAAAGCTCCTACGATTACATTACTAGCAGGTTTAGATACTGCTACTGATATAAAAAAACAATTAATACGTTACTTTAAAATAGAAAATACATCTGCTCAAATATCAGGAGTTGTAGAGGATTTTAAAAAGACTGAGCTAATTGTTATATGTACGGAGGATTTTGCTTCTGAAAACATAAAGCAACTCAAAAGAGAATTATCAAAAAATGCACCTAAAGTAAAAATATTAGCGGTATATTTTTCTATATGTCCGGATTTTGAAAATACATTATGTTTCCTTGATAATGGTTCTCAACTATTGAAAACATGTGCTTACATGGCACATGGAACGCAATTATCATTAGATAAAGAAGATTACCCCTTGGCTTGTTCAATTAAAGAATTAAATAGGCCTTTAGTTCATATTATTTCTGAATCAGAATTTAATAATGAAGTTAAATCTTTCTCGATGAGTCAAAATACAATCGATAGCGCTTTTTGCACATTAGAAACATATTCTAATATTCCGAGAACAGCTTTAGTTGTTTTAAGAATTTCTAATGAAAAAGAAAACTTACTTGAAATTATTAATGCCCTTAGAAAGAATGGCCTTAATTTACAGAAACTTATCATTATTATTTCAAAAATAACACAAGAAACAGTTGTTGCAATAAAAGTGTTAGGGAAATTGAAAATATTACTTGGGGATATGAATAACCCAAAATTCATTACATATATTTCATCTCTGAAATAAAATACCTAATGCAAAAAGAAATTGCAATTTTAGGCTCGACTGGTTCTATCGGTGTTAGTACCTTGAGTGTTGTAGAAGAACACAAAGATGAGTTCTCAATTTCTTTATTAAGTGCTCATAAAAATATAACAAAACTTTTAGAACAAATTCAAATTTTTAGACCCGCTATTGCATTTATTACTGGTGTAAAACCGAGTGAGTCTCAAGTTCTTGAGGCTAAAAGTCATGGTTGCCAATTAGAATTTGAAAAAGAATCGTTATGTGAGGTATTATCAAAAAGCTCAAAAGAAACCATCGTTCTTGCTATTAGTGGTGCTGCAGGGCTTGAATATGGCCTTGCAGCACTGACAAATGAAAAAAGGCTAGCTATTGCTAATAAAGAACCCATTGTCATAGCAGGACATTTGTTTTTTGAAAAAGCAAAAAAGAATAAATGTGAAATTATCCCAATTGATAGTGAACATTCAGCAATTTTTCAATGTTTATGTGGTAAGGATCGCTCAGGAGTTGAAAAGCTAATTTTAACTTCATCTGGTGGTCCATTTCATTATTATTCTCAAGATGAATTTAAAGGCATTAAGCCAGAACATGCTTTAAAACACCCAACATGGAGTATGGGAAAAAAAATAACAGTTGATTCAGCAACCATGGTTAATAAAGCTTTAGAATTAATAGAAGCTAAATGGCTTTTTGACATCGATATTTCATTAATTGATGTTGTTATTCATAGGCAATCCATTGTACACAGCATGGTGCAATATGTCGACGGAAGTATCTTGGCTCAGATGGGGAAAACAGACATGAGGTTTCCAATATTTTATGCATTGACTTATCCTCAAAATATAAGTGCAAATTTGCCACGCTTAGAATTTAACGAAATGCTAAGCCTTACTTTTGAGCCTGTTAACCCATATTTAAATACTGCATTAAACATTGCACGTAGGTGTTCAAAAAATCACATTGATCCTATTATTTTTAATGCAGCTAATGAGGTCTTTGTAGAAAATTTTTTAGCGGAAAAAATAGAGTTTCAAGAATGCTATACCATTATTAAAGCCACTTTAGATAAGTGCGCACATGAATTTAATTCAGCAAATTCTCTGGATGAAATCCTCTATATCGACAATTACGCTAGAACAGTAAGCTCGCAAATAATTAAAAAGGAACATATTAAATTATGAATATAACAGCAGCACTGATGACTATGATTGGATTTGGATCGATCATATTTATTCATGAATTCGGGCATTATTTGGCTGCCAAGAGAGTGGGGGTTCGCGTTGAAAAATTCTACTTAGGCTTTGATTTTTGGAATTTAAAACTTTTTAAAATAACTTATAAAAACACTGAATATGGTATTGGTATATTCCCTTTAGGTGGTTATGTAAAATTAGCAGGACAAGAAGATTTTGGTAAAGCACAAATCAATGGTAAACCTGATGAGTACACATCAAAAACAGTCTGGCAAAGAATTCAAATTCTCGCTGCGGGTGTAACGTTTAATTTCTTGAGTGCTTTTGTTTTTTCCGCCTTAGCTTTATATGCGGGTTATGAACTAATGTCTCCAGAGGTTGGTATGGTTCAAAAGGGAAGTGTGGCCTGGCAACATGGAATAAAAGAAGGTGATATTATTAAAAAATATGACTACATGCCAATTACATCGTTTACAGATATACAAACAGAAGTTATGCTTGGTGGTTCAGATAAAAATCATAGAGTCCTAATTGAAAGAGATGGGAAAGAAATTGAATTTATATTAACACCCAATGAAAACTATTTAGGATTGCCTTCAATAGGGGTCATGCCAGCTGACTCTCTTATAATTAAAGCAGTAGCAAATGGGTCTGCAGCTCAAAAAGCAGGTATAAAACCCCAAGATATTATAGACTCTATTAATGGAGTTAAAATCAACAAATGGAGTGAATTATCACCAATTATTAATGAGATTGGTAGAGAAGATAAAGAGATTACCTTGAAAATGTTCCGTGCGGGTGAAGAGAAAATATTTAAATTTAAACCCCATAAACGGAAACAGGGATTTTTAGGGATAGAAGTGTCTCTGAGTAACAAAATATCAAAACAGAAAGAAAACTCTTTAGCAAAATCAGTTGGTATTGAAGCTGATATGGTACTACTCTCAATTGATGGCCAAAATAATATTCATAAAATCCTTAAAAGTAAAAATGAAAAAACATTATATAAACTAGTGTTAAAAGATAGTTTTAATGAAAAAATTGAAGTGGACTATAATGGGACACTAAAGCAATTAAGTGATGAATTATATTTTGAAATTCAGTCTTTCCCAATAAAAATAGCAAAAGTAGTTCCAGATTCAATTGCTGAAATAATTGGGCTTAAAAAAGGTGATATGGTTCAAAAAATTACATTTGAAGATGAGGTTATTGAGAAGCCAACTTGGAGTAAAATGTTAATGGGCATTTCAAAACATGCTGGAGCAGATATTGAATTGGTTATTAAAAGGGGTGGAGAGGAATTGACTCTTAATGGAAAATTGAAAAATGAGAGAGCTAATGAATATGTGTTAGGTGTAAGACACGACCTTAAAAAACTTAAAAATGTTGATGTAAAAATGGCTCTCATGTGGCCTTTTCATATGTTGAGAGTTACTTATAAAAGCATGTACAGTTTAATTAGCGGACAAGTCTCAGCTAAACATATATCTGGTCCTATCGGCATCGTGGATGTTACTTATAAAATGGCTGACTATGGCTTGCCATATCTCCTTTATCTAATGGCTTTTATTAGTATTAATCTAGCATTTTTGAATATAATGCCTTTGCCAGTTTTAGATGGTGGTCATATATTATTTTGTATAATTGAAGGTATTAAAGGAAGCCCGGTTAGCGAAAATATAATGCAGAAGGCACAAGCTGTAGGTATGTTTTTATTATTGTGCCTGTTAATGTTTGCCACTTGGAATGATATTACAAAACAATTTTATGAGTAAGGTTATGAAACAAGAACAGTTTGAATTGCAATTAATCATGCTTGGTTTGGTCCCTAAACTGGGATCAAATTTAGATGATATCTACAGTAAATATGAAGAAATGAACAAGCAATATGGAGAGATAAGTTATGTGATGTCTGATCTCTGGAAGTATTTAGAACCAGAAAAAATAACATTAGAATGGACTGAAATTGAATTTAAACCTGAGGACTCTATTCAAAAAAGAGCGATCGTTAATGCAGAAAAAATAGTTGGTCAAATTGCATCTGATTATCCAAAATTTGCTGATTTCAAGAAAGGTGATGACTGGAATCATATCATAAAACACGGGAAGTGTGGTTTAATGTCAATACTATTTGCATTAGAAAAACATAATCCTGATGTTAAAATAAAAGATATCGCACCCATAATTGAATGTTTTATGGATGAAATAGAAAAATTATTTGAAAGCCTTATAGGAGGAGAGCATAGAGCAGCTATCTGTAAATGCCTAAATATAATTGATAATAAAGATGAATTCAAAGATTTGATCCACGGTAGATTACAGCCTTTCACTATGATGAGAGGTGTATATCTTGAAGCAGATGTCGCTAATTTATCACCATTACAGTGGTGGGTTCAAAGTGAACGTTATATACCAAACTTGCCAGAATAATTATGTTAGATAAAAAGTTATTAGATATTTTAGCTTGCCCAATGGGTAAATCAGAATTAAAAGTTATTGATGATTCTTTTTTAGAATGTAAGTGTGGCTTACGATTTAAAATAGAAGATAATATACCTATTATGTTAATGGATGAGGCAATAATTCCCGAAGGAATTGAATTAAAAAATCTGCCGTGTAAAAAATAATTATAGTAAAAGCTATAGAGCTTAATCTTAATATAATTAGTTTTTAAAGAAAATTAATTAGAACTTACTTACCAAAACCTCTTGAACCTCGGCTACTGCTAGAGCTGCGACTTTTACTTCTTCCAAACCCATATGATGATGATTTAGAACCGCTCGATCTAGATGAACCAAACCCACTTGCTTTTTTAGCTGATGAAGCATTTCGTTTTTTAATAGCACTGTTTTTAAAGTTACTTACACCAGAGCTCTTTTGACTATGCATTTTACTTTGAACTGATTTACCTGAAGAATTTTTCATAGCACTTTTGGATGCACTACTTTTATTGTAGGTTTTACGTGTAGTTCTAGTTGTTCCTACATTTCTCCCGCCGTAATAACTACCATAGTAGCCACCTCTATAATACCCCATCCTACCATAAAATCCTGGTCCATACCAACCACCATAATAGGGGTTAAAAAACATACTTCCCATCATTCTATAAGTAAAATAGCTATGGGCAAAACTAGAGTGATAATAATTACTATGATGTCTTTCGTAAACCTGTTCGTTGGCTCTAGCTTCTACATCAAATGAAACATTTTCATTGGCACCTTTTTTGGGAAAAACAGTAACAGATAGAACTTCAATTGATTGGTTTTCAGCAATTTTTTGCCAGGCATCAGCATCATCAGGATAAGTTTTTACTTTTTCAGGATCTGGGATTCTAATAGAGTAGGTCATGCTTTCTTTATCGCCTTCTGGGACGATTAGAATAGGGTCTGGAATTTCGTCTTTGTTTAGATCGATGCTTGAAATACCAGCAATTTTTGAAGATATATCCTGTATTACATATCTGATTAATTCTTTATCTTTCTTTTTTAATTCAGCTGCTTCAATATAAGAGTTTTTGATAATCTCTGGAATTTGAGCAGGATCTAATTCGCTTGAAAGATCAAGTTTATCACCATTTAAAAATGCAACGGTTCTTTTACTGACACCTACACCAACATTTCCATAATTATATTCATCATCACCACAACCGATACAAGATATTGGGATTAGAAAACATAAACTTATGAAGGATAAATTTATTATTTTTTTTAGAGAAAGTTTCATGTTTAACAGAGTAGGGCACAAGTAGCTAAGCCGGCAAAAGCACCGACAACAAGAGCAGATCCAATACCTGCATCATATTCCCAGTACGGGTCGTAATAATATGGGTCTCGGTAATAGTAATCATCACAATCAGATTCATAGACCGTTTCCTCAATCCAAAAATCTGATTCATTTGATTGAATGTCTTCTTGGTTGAATTTTTCTTGATCTTCTTCAAAACACCGGTTGAGCTCTTTCATACCAGCTTCGTATATGACATCAATTATTTCATCATCGCTCCAACCATCAGGAGCAATTGATTCAGCTGAAATCTGGGTATTAATGATATCTTCTAATTCATTAAAATATTTTCCTGAAATCAGATCATATAACCAGTGTTCACCTTTGCTGTGTAAAGGTTCATTTTCTATTTGAGAAAAAAAGGCAAATAAATGGAGTGGGGCATGTCTTTTTTGTCGTTTGGAAAAGTTTTCGAAAATAGCAATCCGATAATCTTCTGATACAGGTGGGTTAGCCTCTTCATTAATCGTGCCAAACCTTTCATCGGGTTCATCATCGTCAGGTGCACTGGCTTCAGGATAAACACATTTAAAGATAGCTAAATCTTTAAATTTTTGGAACATTTTTCCGTATTCAGTTAATTTATCCTTACCACTTTGAGTTAAAGTATAATTAGATTCATTTTTTAATTCTATTAAATCACTATCTAATAGTTGTTGATAATAATCACTGATTAAATCACTAGATCGATCGATTAGTTTGTGGCTTTTGGAGCTAGAGTCAGAATTAAGTCTATATAGAATATCAAAAAGAATAATTTCATCTTTTTTAGTCTTATCAAATTTGAAGTTTCTGTAATTCATATAAATGAATTCTCTTAAATTGATTGTGATTGCAAGTATAAATTATTTATTAATTATAACGAATTATTCAATGAAATTGGGTAAAAATGAAGGCTTTTAAAAGATAGTCTTAGTATAGATAACTAGGTTCCGATAATGTATATTATGACATTTTATGACACTGCTTTATATGATCAGGTTAAATGACTTAAATGTCTGTTTTTTATATAATAACTTTGAAAAACTACTTGGCACACTATAAATACTTTTAAAATAAATTTAACATATTTTCATTTAATTATTATCGTATGGCAGATGTTTTAAGTCAAAGTGAAGTTGATGCTCTTCTTCAAGCTGTTTCTGGTGATGAAGGTGGTGCTCCTGATATGGGGTCTGATTTTAGTGAACCACAAACTAGCAATGCTCCTGCGGCCAAATCTGCAAATAAAGCTCCTGTCCCAGCTTTACCCAAAAATGTAGCGATTCATGACTTTAGACGTCCTAGTCGGGTATCTTCTGAACAGATGAGAGCACTTTCGTCTTTACATGAATCATTTGCAAGGAATTTGGGTGTTGAGCTTACTGGTGTTATGAGAACAGTTATCGATATACAATCTTCTCAGGCTGAACAATTGACGTATCAAGAATTTACAATGTCACTGCCTAACCCCTCATACATAACTACGTTATCTTGTGAGCCTTTGTCTGGCGAAATGATTATAGAATTAAACCCTACAATTTGCTTCCCATTCATAGACAAGCTATTGGGAGGTGGACATTCAACTGCAGCGGCACCTGAAAGAACATTTACTGATATTGAAAAAAGATTAGTTTCTCAAATAATGGATAATGTTATTCATCACTTGCAAGAAACATGGGAACCTATTGCGCAATTGAGGTTGTCAGTTACAGATAATGAAACAAACCCACAAATACTACAAAATGTAGCTCCCAATGAGATCGTCGTTCTTCTTACTTTCGAAATAAGAATGAGTGAAGGCGAAGCCGGTGGTATGTTAAACCTTTGTATACCATTTAATGTGATTGAACCAATCATTGCTAAACTATCAAGTCAGAGTTGGTTTATGAGTAGTAAATCAGGCGGTGATAGAGATAAGAAACACATGGAAGAAAATATTCAAGATGTGTATTTAAATTTAGATGCATTTATTGCTGAAACGAATGTTTCAATAGATGAATTGTCCAAAATGAAGGTAGGTGATGTAATTTCTACTCCAAAATTACAAAATAATGATATATTATTGAAAATTGGTGACAAACCTAAATTCAAAGTATCCATAGGCCAAATACGAGGCCATAAAGCTATTCGTATTGAAAACGATGCTACAACGACTGAGAAAATAAACTTTTAATAGTAACCTCCCCTACTTTATTTATTCAAAAAAAATAAAGTAAAATAATTTCTATTGATTTTTTCTTAAATTCCACGAGTGGTTTGTATTTCGTTCGTTGAGATTATCGAATATAGAATCAGCTTTTCTATGTGCTCGTAGAGTTGTTCTTCGTAACGGTTTTCTAATAATTTCAATTTCATGTGTGGAACGTGGGAACATTTTTTTAGAAAAAAACTTTATTAATGATGATTTAGTCTTCTTACCAGACCGGCTAAACCCTTTCTTATAAGTTGAGTTTGGCAAAGGCTCAATAGTTGTATTTTTATTGCCACTAGATTGAGTTATTTTAAGTTTAAAATTCTTCAAGTATTTAGTAACTTCTTCTTTTCTAAAAAATTTTATATTACTTAAAGTTAAACCAGGTAAATCTGGATAGTTTTTTGGCCATAAGTTAAGACTATCGTCTGAGGGCATCATACTAAATTGATGATTTTTACTCAAAGCGATAGCATTTATCTGAAGAGAAAAATCAGATGCTCCAATAACCATACTATGTGGTGAAGGGTTTGTGAATTGAATCGCTTTTATCATTCTGATATCTCTGTGAGAACTTCGGACTAGCGAGTATAGTCTATTTAGGAAATTACTAAATTTACTTTGTTGTATAGATAGAGGGGCTTCAATTTTTTTATTGAATTCGTTTTTAATGTTTTTATTTTCATCGCGATCATTTTTATAATTTGTGTTCTTAGTATCCCCTACTTTCATATCTATTTTATTCATATTTTTATCATAGTAATTTTTTTTTATTTTTCTAACATGATACTTTTTAGGTAATAGTGAGAATTTTTTATTAGTATCTTGCTGATAGACATAATTTTGCTTGATAATAGATATAGGTAAAATCTCAACAAGGTCTTCTTTGATTATAACGATCCCTTTTGAGATATTAAGATTGAATAATTTGAATAACTTTCTTTGTTTGCTCATGGCCTCTTCCACTCCGTGTGGTTTAGGTAATGCGGTGATAGAAATTGAATCAATACCATGAAATACTTCTGTGTCTACACCAAGAACATAATAATAATACTCACGAATAGCTTCGATAACATCCTTAAGATTAGTTAAATTATCATACAATACATATTTAAGTTCACTGTCTGCTATTTTTGAAATGATTTTTATTTCTGATTGTTCTGAAGCTGCATTGATTAATTCATCAATTGACATCCATGATCTAGGAATAAAAATATGTTTTGTCGTGATATTTGCATTTAGATTAATATAGAATAATGTTAATATGCAAAAAAAACTAATTAAAAACTTAATCATTGTACTCTAAAAAACTACTAAATACTTTTATGATATTTAAATGGTCGTCAACGCCTGACATTTCTCTTGATGAATGCATTGATAACATTGGGTTGCCAACATCGATAGTTCTAATACCTAATTGGCTTGATGTCATTGGCCCAATGGTTGATCCACATCCTATATCAGATCTAGAGACAAAATTTTGGAAAGGAACGTTATTTTCTAGACATAGTTTTGCGAATATGGTGTTCATTTCTGGAGTGCTAGCATAACGCATATTTGAGTTGCTTTTAATGACTGGCCCAGAGCCAATGAGGGGTAAATGCTCCGGATCATGCATGTCACTGTAGTTAGGGTGCACTGCATGTGCCATATCTGCTGAAATCATCAGGGATCTAGCTTGTACTTCGGATAATGATTGTTCGCACTTAAATTTACGGCATATGTTTTTTAAGGTTGACCCTAAAAAGTTTGAAGAAGCACCAGCTAAACTTTCACTACCCACCTCTTCATGATCAAAACTGCAAATAATAGGTATGGTATTTGGTTTAATTTTTTTATTATTTAAAAAAGCAGCTAAAGAGGCATGGCACATTGCCTGGTTATCCAACCTTGGTGCATAAATAAATTCTTCATTAACCCCTCCCCTACTCGAAGGTGTTTTGTTGCACAAGGATAAATCAAAAAAAAGAGTTTCTTTATTAATCCCTTCACCTTTTAAGGGTAGTGATTCTAAGACCTTATTTAAGAGGTTTTTACTGTTTTCTAGCCCAATAATAGGTATTAAATGTTTTTGTTTGTTTAACAATAGTCCTTTTTCATTTACATTGCGATCAAGGTGAATTGCTAATTGTGGGATACGGAATAGTTGCTTATCTAATTTAATTAATTTCTGACATTGTTTACCTTTGGTATCGATATAACTAATTAGTCCAGCAACATATAAATCTCTATCTAGCCAAGTGTTAATAAGAGAGCCACCATAAACTTCTGTCCCCCATTGTTGATATGAATTTTGTATTTTATGTCCTTTGATTTTTAGTTTCAAACATGGACTATCGGTGTGAGAAGCAATAATTCTAAATGAAAGTTTTTCTGCATTTACTTTTTCAGGCAGTTTAAATGCTACAAAAGAGCTCTTATTTCTAACAACAATATTGGTTGTTTTATTTTTATATGTATTCGTAGTCCAGGAATCCTGTTCTGTTATCGGTTTGCTGTTAAGCTTTTTGATCACAGACTCAACACAATGGTAAGGCGTTGGACTACCATCAATAAATTGAAATAAATCTTGAATTATATTATCTAGTTTCATACGTTCCCCTACCCCACTATAATATCATTTATGATAATCCAAGTGAGCGATTGCTTATTTGGGGATTACTTAAGAAAGTAATGGTTATTGCTGAATTTCTTCTAAAAGCTTTTCAATTCTTTGTATTCGTTTATCTTGATTTTCAATAAGATTTTCTTGATTTTCAATTATTTGATTTTGATCTTGGATTGCTTTAATTAATACTGGAACAATATTGCTATATTGAATACCAAGAGATTTGTTTTTATCATCACCTTCAGATACAACTTCCTTAACAATAGTCTGAACCTCTTGAGCAATCAAACCAATTACCTTTTGTTTTGTTGCTCGAGTTTTCCAGTTGTACTTAACCGGTCTTAATTTTAAAACTTCTTCTAAACCATAACCTAAGTTCTCAATATCCTTCTTCTTCCTTCTGTCTGATGTAAGAACAAGGCTTTCAGCGTAAATTTTTCTGATTGGACTAGATATTGAGCCAATATCAACATTACCTGCAAATGAGCTAGATACGAGAACATTGCCCGTCAAATAAATATTACCACCTACAATTAAATTATTACTTAAAGTAAGGTTTCCTGAAATAGTTGGGTTCTCAATAGTTTTGTTACTTAAAGTCTCATTTCCGCTAAGTGTTGAAATAACCCCACTCGTAGGCAAAATGATATTTGTAGAATTAGTGAGGTTAAAGAAAGTGTTATATACCCCTGTAAAAGTAACATTACTTGAAGTTGTTATATTTCCTCTCAGCGACAAGTTGTCACTCGCACTTGATAGTGTTGACCATGATAGATTTCCAGCACCATTAGTTTTAAGATATTGCCCCGAACTACCATCAGTTGCAGGAAATGTCATTGTATTTAAAATAATATTACCATTAACAATTAAATTATTAGAAATAGTGACATTGCTACCTAATGTTGGGTTAAATAGAGCTGCATCCGTGTGATTGATTGAAGCAGTGTAAGCCGTCAATACGTTAGCTTCAGATGCGAGGTTCCCACTTGAAGGTAAACTAATATTTGTTGATGCTGAAATATTAAATATAGAGTTAAACCCTCCACGAAATTCTACGTTTGAACCGGTTTGGATATTCCCATTTAAAATTAAATTTGCATCAGCATAAGCTTTTGAAGCGAGGAATGCCGTCATCACATTTCCTGTTGTGTATGAATCAGAAGAAGTGACTCCTGCAATGACATTTGCTGTAGTGAAAGCTTTTGAAGCGAGGAGTGCCGTCATCACGTTACCTGTTGTGTATGAATCAGAAGAAGTAACTCCTGCAATTACATTTGCTGTAGTGAAAGCATTTGCAGCATTGAGTGCCGTCATCACATTGCCAGTTGCGTATGAATTAGCTGAAGTAACTCCT
>Ga0233432_10003196_pt1 | contig 14896 bp, 15 predicted proteins | sample SI_122_August201_6_FD_179870 | JGI IMG/M metagenome (GOLD analysis project Ga0233432, IMG submission 179870) | Seawater microbial communities from Saanich Inlet, British Columbia, Canada - SI_122_August2016_10_MG | ecosystem: Environmental > Aquatic > Marine > Inlet | place: Canada: British...
ATCAACTCCTGTATTGCCCACGTCAGTCATTTAGTCACGTTCGGAGGGAGGAAATGTCTCGTAGATACGTCATCAACTCCTGTATTGCCCACGTCAGTCATTTAGTCACGTTCGGAGGGAGGAAATGACAGAATACGCCAAACCTGCTGTTCGTCGGCTTGCACGCTTTTGGAAAAAAAAGAGGCGAGAATGTTGGCTGTGTTTTCATCTGAAGACCAAACCGCAGAGTTTCCCAACTTGAACTTCATGAAATCGCGGAAAACGCTGCACACGTGGGATTTGTGAATAAAACGACATTTTCCCTTCACATCACACATGCAATCTGTCATCCATACCTCACAACGCCTGTTCCGGCGTTGGTCGTCAGAAACCCAATGTTTTCAAGCACAGCTTCTGCGGCGTGCTCCTGAAAACTGCGCAAAACTTGCGGGTAGAGCTCCAATGTCTTTGCGTAAAATTTGAAAATTGAATGCAGTGACATTGGCGAAATTTTCAACTGTCCACTCGTAGGAAAGGGCGTTCGAACCACATCGTCGCGGACTGCACCTGCTGCCACGACATGGGACAAAAAAGCCAATCCGTTCAACACCCCTTCGATTAAACGTGTCTTCTTGATAATCGCCGTGCGTAATTTTGGGCAAAACTTGTAATCCATGCGTAGCAATGACAACTCGGTGTAACACAGACAGAGATTGCTTTCGTCATCGCTTGCCACGCGCGCAAGATGCCAGCCGTTGCACGTGTGTGTGTCGCCCTTCACAGTCCAGCAGAATGGGCATCGCGCATGTGCCGGGCTGATCGCCTGGACACTTTGCAGACACAAAGCTGCGATTTCTTCCTTGCTCGGATTCTCATAGTCGAGTGCATGTGTGTGTAACTGTTCGGGGATGACACTGTATGCACATTTCACGTTTAGGGCATGCAGCTCGAGGTGCGTGCTGGACGACGCAAGTTCGACATCAGGCCTTGGTGTCATACGCACACAAGCGCGGTGGGAGCAAAACTTTTTTCCGGCCTCGGTTCTGCCAGTGTCGTGTGGCGACAGTGTTATCAAGAAAGTAAAACGTTGAACACAAAAACAAGGCTTTCGGGTTTATGCACCGGAATTTGTGAGGTTGTTCGTGCACCGCAAAGTTGTTCTCTTGCAACAGACGCAAAAACTCTTCCACATGCTGTGACAAGGGTTTCAAACTTGAACTTGACGTTTCATGTCCAAGCCTGTGACAAAACGTGTCCGTATCGAGGCATGCACAAACAGCGATGCAACCGTAAGCGCTTGTTTTTAAACACAGATTCGAGCGTCGAGGCATGCACAAACATCAAGCGTTCGTTGGTTGTGTACCACATATTGGGACCAGAATGCTGAGTGCACACACTTGCGTCTGCTTTTATTATACATCAACAATACCCTGAAAATAAAATAGAACACCTACAAAGCCTTTATTTTTGTTTTCGACTCTGACATCCAAAAGGACGCCAAAACTCCAATCACGGCTCCACAGCTCAAATTAAAGTTGGACTGTGAACTGTCACAAAAACGAAACAACTGGGATCCCCCGATGATTGCAAACCACATGAGGACAAAATGCCTTGAAATTGAAATTTTAGATTCTGAATATATCAATTGGAAAAATGAAATGGCTATGTCCACAACACAAAGCGAGACAACAAAGGCAAAACGGTAGATAGATCCCGTCTTGCAGCCATCAGAAATGTTTTTGAAGCGTAAGACATAATAAGACAAACTTTGCACGAAAAGGGCGAAAATGACAATTTGTTGCGTTAGGTTTCGATCTTTCAGTAAATCACTGGAAAAGCGTACATAGCTGACCAACGAGGACACAAAAATCTGAACTTGCATGCCGACCATGACACTGCTCGCGTACAGCGACTCCATGTCTCCCTGGAATCCATGACAAATCATTTGACCGTTGCTTCTGCACATGAAAATCGCGTCCACAAGCACGAACAGTGTGCCAATAGACACGATCAAAATCCATGCCAAAATGACAGTTGTGGCGGCATCGTCTTTGCTTGGGTCAGGTTCCGAATTGTCTGATGATTCTGCGCTGGGTGTTTCAACAAAGTAAAACCCTACATAACTTCCATAGCCCAAAAAAAACACGTAACATGACAACAAGGAGATAATTTGTGCGGCAATGGCGGTGCGGATCAATAAGTGGTCATTTTCCCGAAAAATCAGGCCGAGTCCTAAAATTACAAAATACTGCACGGCGCTGTAAAATATCTTAAAGTGTAAACTTGGAATAATTTGCACGGGTAACATTCAGTTTGTTTTTGTACTGTTCCACGTGTTTATATATGATGTGCATGGCAAACACCAGACTTGGGCTCTGTGCCCATTTCTATTTTATGTCATGCACGCGGGTGTAGCCACGCCGGACGTCTGCGCCTGTTTCTATTTTATTTCACGCCAGCGCGACTAGCCACCCCAGCACGCCGGACGTCTGTGCCTATTTCTATTTTATTTCACGCGTGCTCGAATTGCCAATTTCAAACCGTCTGCATGCGCGGTCATTTGTCTGGTTTCTTGTAGCCGTATATTTATATATATGCGTAATTTAAAACACGGTTCGTTATATATTACGACACAGGCGCGTCGACCGTAGCATGCACCCTGCCGTCACTTTTGGCACAATACCATCCGATGGCGACCGCAATCGCGCAATTGGTCAGTGGAAGGAAACGGCGGGAATCGGAATGATTGCGGCAGGGATCGCCTGCGCAGGTGGTGTCATCGCGGGCGTTGGTGGTGGCACGGGGGATTGGGGCGCGGCCGTCGGTGGGGCGTCTGGGTTATTTTTTGGCCTGGCAGGCTCTGGACTGTACCTGTACGTCACGGGGCGGGAGCTCGTGCGTGGCGAGAAAAACACCGACTTTGTTCATATACGCACGAACCTACAGTTCCAATAGGGCAAATACACCGCGGGAACAACAGCAGTTTGGCGTGAAAGACAAAACTGCTTTCTGGATCTGTTCCGGCCGACAAAAAGGTGACAGGGTGCCGGGATAATCTTTGCGTTGTGATTCATGTCGCGTTTCTCGTCTTCACGTGCTTCCTTGAGGCATGTCGATTCAGCGTTGCGCAAGTTCGAGGTTTTGCGCTGTTTATTACCGTATCAAAATATACTTTGCACTCTTGAAACCCCAAATTCGCAACCTTTTGTGAATTTCGTTGCGCACATACGATTCTGATTGCAACGGTCTAAAATGTTTCCGCTTGTGGGACTATGCAGATCTCCACCACCAAGACCATTTTGAATAAAACTTACATTTGCATTTCTTGAATCGCATGTCCTTTTCCGTGATTGCCGATTGTATCATTTCTTCTTCCACCCTTCTTTCATTACCACATTTTGCCAATCTGCACAATGTGTGCAGCGCGCTCGGGCGACACAATCTCTGTGCCATTCCAATATCGGCAACCCAAATGCTTATCGTGTGGCTCGTATTTGCACTAGTGCTGGTCGCTTTGGTCCACCACAGAATTAAGTGCCACTTCCAGCCTTGAGGAGGCTGGGTTCAAGAGCATTTGCACTTGCATGGCGCGCGTGTCGGACACAGTAGCAACTTCTTTCGCGGAATCCGCAACTGGGTTCAACAGCATTTGCACTTGCATGGCAGGCGCGTGGCAGACAGTCGAATGTTCCTTCGTTTGCAGGCTGTCTCTTTTATGGAGCATGGTCTCCTGCGTCTTCCAAATGCAAAATGCAGAAATGTCGTGGTTTTATGTCCTTTACTGGTAAAATTCCCAAAATAATTTCAGCATTTTGTTTTATCAGAACATTCACGTGCACGCACCGCACTGCACCCAACATTTGATTAAACGGAGCACGACCAGTTTGGTCTCATTTCGTTTTTCAAAAACTGAAGACGGAAATGTTTGGTGGGGAAACGCGAATTGGTTCCAGGCTCATACAAGCTTTCCTCACGTTCCTATTCTGAATATTGGTTGTGCTGCATGAAGGTATCTTCTGTCTTCTGGTCGTAGCGCTCCCGGGGCGTCAGCGGCGAATACGTGGTTTTGATTTCGGTATATATCTCATCCGGTGTCGAGCTCACACATATCTTCTTGTCGGTAAGCTCGGCGTACTGCACGCATCCACGAATGACGTCTTTGGCGTACTGGAACTTTGTGAGATACATCCCTCCGTAGTTCTTTTTCTGCGTGCAAGCAGCGCTCTTGGCATCTTCCTCACTCTTGTATATAATGCCGCCAAACGTATTTTCATGAAAAATTTTCTGCACTTGCGCATACAGAGAGCGTGGTCCATCATGGATGTCTTTCCCGTGTTCAACACTCAAGGTGAGCATCCCCCCGCGCGCATCTCCAAGCAATGTTTTCGTAGGCACCGTCACACCGGCCGTCAATTTCCTGAGGGTAGAGCCATAGATCTCTTTTTTCTCAAACTCGCCGAAGACATGCACTCGGATTGTTTTGCGAGGTTTCGTGCGCACTTTCTTTGCAGTGCAGCTCTCGTTTTTGTAAGCAACTGCTTTCTCCACAGGCGCCTGCGTATGCATGTCTGTTTGTCCGGCGGTGCCGAAATCCAATGTCTTTTATGCAAGTATCCCCGAAATAGACCGTGGTATGGGTATTCGTGTCTAAATGCGGATCGCACTGTTGCCTCGTAGAAAGAATATCAGTACAATGACATTTGTCATTGGTGAGGGCACTTTCAACCACCCTGTCATGTCGCATGCGACCGATAAAGACCCCCAACTCATCTATTTCGGAACGCGTCTTGCCTTTTCTGTCAAACAGTACCACAAGTGCACCGTTGGTTTCGTGCACTCGGCCCGCAAAGGATACGCGTGCAATTTCCGAGGCCCGCGGGTCAACACAACCTTTATCCGACAGCACGGGGCATAGTCGCAAATAAAATAATTACGAAGACTGCTACTGAGTGGCCCTTTGTATTTTATTGTCATGACACGACACACCATCCCCTAAAATTACACACATGTATTTTTGTGCTCAAGAATGTTTCTCGTCGAAGTTTGCTTGCTTTCTATCTAACCACACAACGTGCACATGCAAACACAACTAAAACAAACGACACTTGAAGATTTACAAGTTGTCAGCGACAAGACCCCAGACGAGTTAGGCTGTTGTTTACTTTGTTTGCGGCCACTGGACCCCAATGCAAACAACCTACGCTGTGTTAAGACGGTAAAAAGCAAACCGCCGGCACCACGCGCGACTGACACATTGCATTGCACAGACTTGACGCACTTTTGCACAGGTCAAACTGTACATCGATATCCTGGGTCGGAGCGCGCCGACCACGAACAACATTTTGGCGAATTTGCAAAAACAATACTTGAACAAGGCCAAGCTCGTGTACATCTGCTACATGTGTGAACCTTCGAGCAAAAAGGCCGAGAAACAACACGAAAGTGGCGCACTTGTTGATTACCCATCCAACTTTCTCCTCAAAACCTTGCACTATTTTGACGATTATTCCCTAAAATGCGTGGACAGGCTACAGCTTCTGAAAGGAATACTGTGCGTGATGAGCGAAGTACGCTGCGAGAAGAAAACGGTGCGGCATGTAGTCCGGAGCAAAAACAATCCAGTGTTGGAGTATCAGATTTTTGTCATGCAAAAACTGTTTGAAACGAACGACCAAAATGTCAAGAAATTTCGTACAGACGACAATTTTTGTGTCTTCCAAATGAAAACATTGTGCAGGTGGCACCTACTCGGGTGCCCACACAGTCTGCCACTGCAAGAGGAAAATCGGTTGTTTCGAAAGGCCTGGGACAAACCGCTCGGATTATTTTTTCGAAAGCTGAACCCGGAAATTGAGGTGACTTTGGCCATGCGCCATAACCAAGCTCTGTTAGCCGACCCGGCGTGTGCTGCCTGCCAATGGGCTTCTGAAAGTGAAGCCCACGTCGAAAAATCAGTCAGTTACGCGGAAAACTTCCTGTACACACTTTCAGAAATCAAAAATTTGACCGAACACCACGTGGAATCCAGAAAACACAGCGTGCGTCTGTGCTATGCGTGCAGACGCATTTCCGTGGTTTCGTTCACAAACTATCTGAAAATCTGCACAAACTTCCCGTTGCAGTACCAGGAACGTAACCTAATCCACTATTACGACAATTTGCTACGAGTCTAAACGTAACCTAATCCACGATTACGACAATTTGCTACGAGTCTGAACGTAACCTAATCCACGATTGCGAGAATTTGCTACGAGTCGAAACATCACCCAATCCAGTATTACGACAATTTGGTACGAGTCTGATGGCATGGGATGACGTTGGTGTGCCCGAGTGGTCTAAGGGGAATGACTTAAGATCATTTGTGCACTGCACGCGTGGGTTCAAGCCCCACCACCGACAGACATACGTGCATGTTATTTTCCACTTTTGTCTGGTGCTTGTCGTATCAGAGCTAGTATCCTAATCATATTTTGTAAAGAGCAGAGTTAGATGCGGGAGTGAGGCTGCACACGCTGTCAGCGCCTTGACCACCGCTGTCGAGACCTCGTTCCCTTGAAAATTTACAAAGGCAAGGGATGTACATTCTGGCAAGGCTTGAACCATGGAGAGTGCTCCCTCGTCTTCAATCGAGTTTGCGTAGAGATCGAGGTGGTCAAGCGACGTGCATTGCGCAAGCCTGCTCATGAGTCTTTGCACTCCATTATTTTTTATCATGTTCCAGCGCAATATTAAAGCCTTGAGTGATTTGCATTGTGGCAACACATCGGCGAGCATACCCATTCCTTCCGCCTGGATATGGTTTTGACAGAGATTCAGATACTGAAGTTTTGTACACCGCCCCAGCACTGCTGCAAGTTGTCCCATCGCCTCATTTTGGATGGCACATCTGCTAAGGTCCAGATGAGCAAGGCATGCGCATTGCCCAAGCCCCTCTGCAAACCTCTGCACACTATTAAAACACATGGACTCACACACAGAAACATCGAGATACGCAAGAAATGAGCATTGCGCGAGCTTGATTCCAAGGCTATTCAGGCCTTCAGACTTGTAACGGTTTTTGGAAATATCGAGATGTGTAAGTGCTTGACATTGCCCTATCCCTGCTGCAAGGCTTATCAAACCTTCATCCCCAAAATTGTTACACTGTAGCTCTAAATGAGCCAATGATGCACATTGCCCGAGCGCGGGTGCAAGTATGCACAGCCCCCTATTGTACATGTTATTGGAGGACAGGTTCAAATAAGTGAGAGCTTTACACTTTTTAAGTCCCTCCGCAAGCCTGCGCGCTCCTTCTGGCCCAAGGCTGCATAAGCCGAAATTCAGACTCGTGAGTGACTCGAATTGTGCCAGCACTGGCACAAATGCCGCAGCTCCATCGGGTCCTATGTCGTTTCCATAGAGATTCAATTCCACAAGTGATGGACATGTCAAAAGTGCCTGCGCTCCCCTCGCACCAATTTTGTTATTGCTAAGATTCAAATGAGTAACCGATTTACACTGCCCCAGTACCGCCCCAAGCTTTTCCACTCCTTCGTTTCCTATATCGTTGCAGCCCAAATCCAGCGAACTCAACGATGAGCATCGGCTGAGCACCGGTGCCAGTGTCTCGATCCCTTCAGCGTACAGCCACGTCCACCTCAAGTCCAGGTGCGCAAGTGACGCACACTGCTCAAGCACCAACGCCAGCCTCCCGACGTCTTCAGCTCGCATTCTAATTTTATTCAGCGTCAAATGCGTAAGTTTTCTACAACGCACGATTTTTTCCCCCAGGGATTCTAACTCATTTGCACCAAAAAAACGTCGGTACCGGTCGGTGTTCATGTTAATTTCGATTCCTTTTATCTCAAATAACGTCATGAAATTGTCCATTTGACGGATAAGGTTGGAAACGTGGGAGCCGTCACGTGCTGTGATTGTAATCGAGAGCTTCTTTTCGCGCAGCAGGTTTCTAACACTTCTAGATACTCGCGCGCACACATCTCTTTTTTCGTTCGGTATCATCTTCTCAATCGTTTCAGTTTCCAGGGCATTTATGTAATCAATAAACGCATCCCCTCGCTTGAATTTACGTTCATCTGGCACATTTAACGACAGCCGCCGGCGGCTTGCTGGTGCAAACATGTTTTGCTGGAACTCAACGCCTTTATATACAAAACAACGAATTGTGTTTCGCGTCCCAATTCTTCGCGACGAACCTCCAAAAAGGAGGCGAAAGTCCCTATGCCGTGGTCACGGGCGTTTCTGTACCCTTTTCGCATGTTCGACATATTGCAGCCATAACCCCTGGGATTGCATTTCGGATACAAGGTTCGTGTATAACTGCAAAATCTTCTGGATATTCTGTACATTTCCATTTAACTTTGCAGGCAGTGCGTTACTGTTGTGGATGTAATGTTGTATCAGAAATATGTTGTTTTGCCTCAGCGAATTTTCCAACGGAGCAATGTCAAGTATGTTTTCCTTTGGGCGCATCAGTTGGCGGTGGACTGCAATGCACTTGCATGTGTAATACGCCTTTTCATATTCCTTAAAAATCATAAAATAACGGTACATGCTCACGCAGTGCTTGAAAAAATTAGCATATTCAGATTCGCGGATTTGACTATACATGTTCGGAAAATGCGCCAATGTGTACTCAAACAGCATGTAGGCTCGGATCAACTCTGCCGGAAAAACCAGATTGTTGTATTGTCGACTTTGGATTCTTTGACCACTATCGGTTTTCAAATATGAGTTCATTTGACTCAAAAACTCGAGATGCCGCTGATGAAAGACCCGAATCTCCATGTTGTATGCTGTCTTGTCCGTGGCAGCATACAGCAACTCGATTGCACACCGAGCTGCGGGTGAGAAATGCTCCAGGCCGCCTGCCGCCACCGTGCGTTCCACGGGCTGCATTTGCGTCGTGCCACTGTCCATATCTCGCTTGCTATAAATCAAAAGTTAAACGTCAAAATCTATATGCGGCGTGACAAGGTGCGTGCAAAATAAGTGTTAGTGCACTTTACTATATAAAGAAAACGCTCATCTGCATTATTGCGATTACCGAGTCTTCACTGTATTGGATTTTGTCTCACCCGTACACCCTCTCATTCGATGGTAAAAAACGAGTGTATTCGACAGGGCAGGCCCCTCACCTGTGTGTCCCCGAAAACGAGGTGGAATGTTTCGCCACAGAGCCCAATACACGATTTTGGCAGCACCTGTTTCTGCAGTTGACGTTGCGTGGTTACATAATTTTCAAGCACAATCTGGCGTTTAAACGTCTCAAGTCGACGGGGGTCGTACACTGTGACCTTTTGTGCTTTGATTGGATTAGAGAAAGGGTTGTTTTTATCTTTGTTTATAAGCACAGAAAAAATTTTGGGCAGGCGAAACGCGCCGCCGAAAACACAGCTGAACATCTCGTCGCGATTGACACTCCAGGCACTCAAGCCATTTTCTTCACGTGCTGTGCAAGCGATTACATTGTACACAAAAGGTTCAAAATCCGCCAGGTGCAAATGCGGCGTGCTGTCGGACAGCGCTCGGTGTCCAGACATCAACGAAATGAATGAACGTGCTTTTATTTGACAAACACACAAGATTGCAGCTCAATTGCTGAGGTTGTTGTCGCCTCGTATCACGTGTGGAATATTTTCAAACACTGCAACAAGAAAACGAATTGTTTTTTCGCGCGCCGCCGACTCGGCCCACTGTGCACACGCGGCACTCAGTTTTGGTTTTGCATCACCTGCCATGCACTCACCCACAGCCGTCTCAATCACACTGCGAATGTGAAAAAAGGACCAAACCAACTGACATTGCACCAGAACAGAGTGGTGAGCACTCAAGAGCGGCTGCCCGTTCTTTGCATTCGCAATCAAAAAACAGGGCCGTCCCTTTAGCCCTGTAATCATGCAATCCGAAACTGAATATGTCAGACGTTTCGCCACGATTGGTGCAGCATCGGGGATGACTTTGAATAGCACTGAAATTCCTGACTGTGAACGGCGCACGATCACCGCTATGCAATCTTTCCAATAACTCAAATACGCCTCCACACTGTCGACACCGTTTAACATTGTGGTTGCAGCCTCGTTTTGGTGACGCGCACTTTGTTCAATATGCGCTTGATATAAGCCGCCCGAAACGTGTTGAAGTGCTATCCAGTCAAGGTAATGTTCCACATCTCCGGTGCTCAGTGACGTAGCATCGACACATTCGCGCTCCGTCATCATGTCTTCAGCTTTCTTGACACATCACTCTGTGCTATTTTTATTCTTTCACCGAGCGTTGACAACCGCGGGGTCCTGAGTGCCACTCGTGAAAGGCATAGATATAATCCATAATCGATAAAACTACACTCAAAGCGCACTCCAACGCCAATCCCATGCAGCACCATCGGATTTGTGTGCACCATATCTCCAAGTGTAACAAAGCGTCCAGTGTATTTTTGCCAATCCCATGCAGCACCATCGGATTTGTGTGCACCATATCTCCGAGTGTAAGAAAGCGTCCAGTGTATTTTTCGATGTCTTTCATCGGTACATTTCAAGGGTCGTTTTGACGACTTTATTTCGCAAAAGATACAATTCCGTTGCGAATCAAAAAACCATGCGCTCCATCCTCGTCGCATTCGGGAAGCGCGTTTTCTTGTTCCCAGTATTTCATGATCCAGCAAATGTTGGTGATCGTGCATTCGACCTGTTCCTGCGTCATCAGCTGTTCGCGAGTGCGACTGGAGAGCTTGCTTGCTTGCAGCGCTTCGAACACTTGGACGTAGCCTGCCCCCGAGATGTGTTTCGTGTGGTTCTCAAATTTGAGCCGGTACATTTCTGCCAGCACCACATCAGCCACGGCCTTGCTTTCCAGTTGAAAGCCCGCATTGTATTCGTCGCAACTTGTCACCTGGATCAGCAACGGAAGGTAGTTTGGCAAAGCCTCCCAGAGATATTTGGCACCAACAAGCGGCAATTTGCGGCTAAAGTCACTGCCAGCCAGCAAAGAGATGAAGGTAATCATTTTTGTGAGCTTGTAACTCTGCACAGACATTTCTTTGCCAACCGCCTGCTGCACGCTCAAGTGCAAATGTAGCAAAAGGTCGGTCGCGTCGATAATTTCGTAACGTCGCCGCCCGCTTTGCTTTCCGTGTTTCGTTTTCTTTTCCGCCCGCTCTTCCTCATCCTCGACGGCATATCGTCGTACATACAATTTTTTCTGGAATTCGTGACGCTCTATGTACATAAAGGCGATTAGAATCACATCCGAGTCAATGGAATCTACCAATAGATTCCCATATTCGTTCGCGTAACGCATAAACTTTACGTCGCTCTCCCCCATGGGCACAAAATCTGGTAGCACCTCTTGCGTCCGCTGTCCGCGCACGTTTTTGATCCGCACACAATTCACAAAATCTAAAATAAACTCATTCCCGGGTGCCGGTTTGTACGTACGCGCCAGAATGGACGCTACCCGCGAAATCACATGCGTCTTGTATACGCGGTTGAGCAACGCACACTGCCACGTCTTTGCCGCCGGCGGCCCGTCGCCAATGCTATCGTTTACGCCAAACACAAACGGTTCTGCGGCCTGCGCTGATCTCCGCACCTGCGTGATGCGTTTGTACTCCGGTACTTTTTCATAATTGTCAAACGCCAGCACCACTGTTCGGAACTTTGGCGCAAAGAATCCAAGTTTGCGCGCGAAATTCATCTGCACAAACTCGTTCCATGACATGCCTGGACGCGGGACCTGTGATTGCATCAGCATAATCTGCCCGTCGATAAACACCGTTTCTGCGTCGACTTTGTCGGTGACATATTCCTTACCCTCACCAGCCCATATTCGCGACCAATCGGAGTTTATGCCCATTTCGTTTTGAAAAGTCAAAGTATTTCATTGACACCGTATCATATTTTGTTTTTGTTTCAAGTTCACGGCAACGTGATATCAAATCTGTATATAAACAGTTTTGTTGTAAATGTATTTGATGTCCTGGCGACAGAAACACTGTTTACATTTTGCCAGTTTACTGTTGATTGTGATTACTGTAAAGGGCAATGTTCTAGGCTCCACAAACAGCCCATGTACATCTTGTACCTTGAGTGATTTTAATGGACAAGATTTGTATGTAAAAGTAGGCGTCCAGACCACTGTCACGGCGCCAGACGGTCATTACGTCCAAATTACGCGTGATCACTTGCATTTCAATGATGGAGGGGATACACCAGCATGGCAATCAAGAGAGTCTACCGTCACCACGTTTACTGTTCCTATTGCCGATGAATGTAAGGAATTCTGGTATTGGTGCGGGGAGCATGAAACCATGACAGAGGGTAAGATACATGTCATGCCGGCAGATGGTTCACCGTGTACCTCCTCAACACCGCCGCCACCACCGTCGCCCCGAACAAGCACTACACCATTGCCTCTGCCTGGGACAACCACAACACCGCCGCCTCTACCAACCACAGCCACGCCAGTGCCAACTCCACAGCCGCCGCTGCCCGGCACAACCACTGCTGCATCACAATTACCAGCCACAGCCACGCCAGTGCCAACTCCACCGCCGCCGCCAGTTTCGACAACCAGTCCATCATCACCACCAGCCGAGGGTTCAGGAAGCAACGTCGAAACTATTACAATCGATATCAACGATATCGCATCTGTGCAGTATGCACATGTGGACAAAAAGTTACGGTTGCGTAAAACAGACAGTTGTAATTATACTCTTACTTGGAATCATGCAGATGCTTATGTACGCGCCCCAGATGTCAAAGACGAGGTAAATGAATACATCGTAAATTTTAATTCGATATTTCACATATGTGCGCACTTGGCAATTACTGTATCGTGTTCAGGTGTTTCGACCACTCAACCAATACGAGAAATTTACGTCGCACCCTCAAATCACGTCGGGAATGCCAAAGACTACTGTATCAAATGGAACTCAGCTCCAAATGCTTATGCACCAACGCCATACTCGTTTTGTCCAAGTGCAACACACACAGAAGTTTCAATCCCAATGCGCATTTCAAGCACAATCCATAACAAACAGCAATGTGTGCAAATACTGAAACACTTTACCCAGTTTCAACACAATATTACTGATATCAAGGAGGCACTCGCCGATCGTTATCATGGAAATTTCCGCGCCGAAGATGAACAATATGCAAAAGCCTACTATTATGCAGTGTGGAACCGTGGTACGAACTATTGTAATATCGGTATCGCATATGGATGCCCTCCAGTACAGTCAAGCTGTACCAAAAATGATCCCGCTGCACGCATATGTAATGTTTACACAAAGAAGATGTCAAGAGCTGAGGGTATAAAGTCAAATTTATACGGGTTCCACACAATGTGCCCACCAGACGTGCAATTTGATGGGTATTATATTCCGCGTAAGACGCGACAGGAAGTAGAGGCGCAATACAGCACTGTACTTCAAACACCATTCATGCAGCACAGAAAGAATGCAAACAGTTACAAGCTTGTCACTGATTTCGATAAATACAATAAATTGGACAATATATCCAGTAATTTATTGAAGGAAATTACCGATGTTGCCAATCATATAGATTGTCCCACTCAAATAGCAGAGATTGCAGAAAAAACATTAGTTGAATCTTGGGGTGATGCCAAACCAGAATTTTATGCGCACAGTACAACTTCGAGCAAATGCTACTATTTTAACATTCGTTATTTCGGAACAAGTGATTTCTCTGATTACAAAGTCCATGTGTCAAGGAACAGACTATCTTTTTCTACGGTAAATTGGTATCAACAAGACCTTGACGTTTATACACGCAATCCAAAAAACATTTTAACGAGTATTCCACAGGGTATACAAATCCAATGCCCCGAACACCAGGAAACATTGAGCAAAAATGCGATACGGTTGCAGAACGTTTTGGACAACTTTGCAAACAAGTGCGTGTCCTGTGATTCAACGAGTTACAAGACGAATGTTAATGCATTTGAATGTACACCGTGCCCACGCAATATGAAGAGAGGAGATGGTGAAAATGAATGCACGAGTTGTGCCGACGATTCAAGCGTTTGGAATCAGCAAACGCAAAAATGTAGTGAACCTATACTACATGATTGGAACTTACTGTTCGAGGACACAAAAGCGTCTTGCCAGGATGTAAAGTGCAATTGGGAAACTGCCCTAGACACAAACGTTTGCAACATTAAAACGGAAACCTCTGGAAAATTCAAGAAATTGAGTGCTCGCAAAAATGTGGCTTTTGAGCTGAAAGTGGGAAGTTCAAACTCTGGAGGTGGTGTTCGAATTCCGGCAAATGCTTTGAAAGGCGACCAGAATATTTCGTGTACCGTTGTTCTTGAACCCAAGGAAAATAGTCCGCGCACAAAAATCGAAAAATTGCGCATGGCTAGCGAGATAATGAGTTTTGAGCCGCACGGTCTGAAATTCGACAAGCCTGTGGAAATAAAAATGCGAATGAGCATCGAAAGGGACACAAGCTTAACGTATGGTCTGTTTTACTTTAACACGTCCTTACTTGACCCTGTCTGGGAGCGCGTTTCAGGCGTTAAATTCGTACAAGAAAATAGCATTTTGTATGCTTTGGGAAATGTGACGCACTTTTCCACTTTCGGAATAATGGAAACAAATTCGACGACTTCATCACAGACACCCTCATCAACTGCGCCTGATCCGAATTCCCCCGCGGCGACCACCGTCATCGCAACCACACCAGCACCAAATTCACCAGCGGCGACCACCGTCGCCGCAACCACACCAGGCCCGAATTCACCAGCCGCCACCACACCAGCACCGAATTCACCAGCCGCCACCACTCCAGCCCCGAATTCACCAGCCGCCACCACACCAGCCCCGAATTCACCAGCCGTCACCACACCAGCCTCGAATTCACCAGCCGCCACCACACCAGCCCCTAATTCACCA
>Ga0233432_10003203_pt1 | contig 14887 bp, 13 predicted proteins | sample SI_122_August201_6_FD_179870 | JGI IMG/M metagenome (GOLD analysis project Ga0233432, IMG submission 179870) | Seawater microbial communities from Saanich Inlet, British Columbia, Canada - SI_122_August2016_10_MG | ecosystem: Environmental > Aquatic > Marine > Inlet | place: Canada: British...
TCCATAATAAATTCTACATCATTAAGGATACAGCAACTACAGCCGCAGTATCCGATCTTAAAGTAAAATCACTTAGTTTAGAGATATATCTAAATTTTTTTAATTCTTCCATACTCCAACCACCCTCTGGACCAATTGCAAAGTCTGTGTGCTCAATATTTTTTTTGAGAGATTTGCCAGTAATATTAAAAGTGTGTTGAAATTTATTGAAGTCAAGTTTATCTTCTAAAATCACTTTTGGTACAAAGGGAATACCTGACTGTTCAATTGCTCCGATTATCCATGTATTTACTTTTTCAGCATCGATATTAACTTTTTGAGAATTCATAGTTGGACCGATTGTAATACTTTTTACACCAAGCTCAGTCAATTTTTCAATAAGCTGTCTCATTCTTGTTTTATCTTGAAGTTTTGCTATGAATATATTTAATTCATTGTTTCTTTGGTGGGTAACAGTTTCACAAATATCTACCTTTGAGTTATTTATTTTTCCATGGGAAATAATACCTTCACCGTTGGTAATCATTACGTAAGATCCATTTTTTACTCTAAGAACATTGTTTAAATGGTGTACTTTCTCTTTAGAAAGAATATAGTCTTCTTTTGAAGATTCATAGTTAGGGTCAAATATTGTTGGTATGTGCATTATTGTTTTAAAAATTCTTTAAAAGCTTCTTTTGGAACAGCTACTTTGCCAATATTGCGCATTTTCTTTTTGCCTTCTTTTTGTTTCTCCAGCAGCTTTCTTTTTCTAGTTATGTCACCACCATATAACTTTGCCGTAACGTCTTTTCTTAGAGCCTTAATGGTTTCTCTAGCAATAATTCTAGATCCCACTGCCGCCTGAATTGGTATATCAAATTGTTGTCTAGGAATTAACTCAGAAAGTTTTTTAACCCTATTTCTTCCAACAAACTCAGCATTTTCTTTTGCAAGTATTGAACTAAACGAATCTATTGATAAGCCGTTAACTAATATATCTAGTTTTACTAAATTTCCTTTTTCGAAATCTAAAATTTGGTAATCTAATGATGCAAATCCTTGAGATATTGATTTCAATGAATCATAAAATCCAGTAACCAGTTCTAAAAGAGGCATTCTGTACTTTAATTTAACCATCGATGTACTCAAGTAATTTAAATCTAACTGAGTACCTCTCTTCTCATTCAATAAGTTCATTATTGAACCGAGGTACTCTTTTGGGAAGAGTAAATCAAGTTCACAGATTCTTTCCTGTATGGATTTAATATCCGTATATTCCTCTATTTTTGATGGATTCCTAATTATTATTTCTTCATCATTATTACGTACAATCTTGAACTCAACGGATGGAGGTGTGACAATTAAAGAAAGATTAAACTCTCTTTCCAATCTTTCTATAACAATTTCCAAATGTAAGAGTCCTAAAAATCCACACCTAAACCCAAATCCAAAAGCAGAAGATGTTTCAGGTTCATAATAAAAACTTGCATCATTCAAAACATATTTATCTAGAGAATCTCTTAATTTTGCATAATCATCCGAATCTGCAGGATAAATACTGGAGAAGACTGTTGGCTGTGGCTCCTTATAACCGGAAACAACAATTGGTTTTTCATCTTCTTGACTAACCAGAGTATCTCCTACTCTAATTTGAGATAATTCTTTTGCTCCGGTGACTATGTATCCAACTTCACCAGACGATAATGAATTAGCTGGAGAAAGTTTCAAATCAAAATAACCAATTTCAGATGCTTCAAAGTCAAATTTAGAGTTAATAAGTTTCAACTTCGAATTGGTTTTGACCTCTCCTCCAAACACTCTTACGGATGCGATTACGCCTCTATAAGGATCAAAGTAGGAATCAAAGATTAGCGCATTCGTATTTTCTGCTTTTGTTACTGGAGAGCTTATTAAATCGGGAATTTCTTTTATTAAATCATCGACACCTAGTCCACTTTTAGCTGAAATTTTAAAAATCTCTTCATCTCGTGCTCCAATAAGATTAAAAATCTGCTTTGATACATTTTCAACATCAACATCAATTGAATCAACTTTATTAATTACTGGAATTATATCTAAGCCTGCCTCTATAGCCGCATATGAATGTGCAAATGTTTGGGCTTGCACACCTTGGGTGCCATCTACTAAAAGAATGGCACCATCACATGCTATGAGCGCTCTGGATACTTCATAAGAAAAATCTACATGTCCGGGAGTGTCTATAAGGTTTATCTGCATATCCCCCAAATTCAATCGAATTGGTTGTGACTTGATTGTAATACCGCGCTCTCTCTCAAGGTCCATGGTGTCTAATATTTGATCTACATGATCACCTGGAGTGATTAAACCAGAAATTTCGATAAGCCTATCGGCCAATGTAGATTTTCCATGATCAACATGGGCAATAATTGAAATATTTCTTATATTTTTATTAGTTAACATCTTTATTAAGTTATTATCTTATATACAAAGGGGTTTTAGATGGCAAATATTAAATCACAAAAAAAGAGAATTAGGCAAGATGCAAAGAAAAACTTGCGCAACAAGTCTGTAAAAACTGAACTTAAATCATCTCTAAAATCACTCTACGATGAAAATAATCAAGTAATTGTAGAAAAAAAATCATCAGTTATGAAAGAACTTGACAAGGCATTTACCGATGGAATTATTTCAAAAAACTATAGGGATAGAAACAAATCTAGAATTTCAAAACTCTAAAAGCTGTTTAACTCCAACTACAAACCTTTTATTATTTTCTTGATTAAATCCTGATTTATTTATTAGGGTTTCAATCTTCTTAAGTTGATAAAATGACTTTTCTAACTTAACTGTACTTATCTTACTTAATCTTCTTTCAGCTAATTCATATTTGAAATCTATTTTCTCATCTAGTAATTGTGAAACTTTTTCTACATCATTATCGTTCAATAAATTAATCCTTAAAAGCTCCTTATTGAGATAAGAGATAAATTGTCTAAATAAACTTTCATCACCACAAAATTTAGAAATAACTTCGTTCGAAAGTGACTGTTTTTTATTAAATATGATATTGCTTAGATCCCATGGAAGAAATATATCTTTATTTTTGATCGATCCTTCAATGACTTCTAAATCCTTAGAAACTTCGGAAAAATTACTTAAACTATTCTTTTTAATTTGGAAAATACAGTTAGATGAGAATTTATAGTTAATATTTGATAAATCTCTGAAATTAACAAATTGATCATATATAAATTTAATATTGTTCTCTTCAAATAATGACGCTGTTGTGTTTGATGAAAAATCACTATATTTTACAAACTCGACAGATTCTGAAATATTTGAGAATTTAATAAAATCTTGTTTGTTAGTAATAAGTTTCTCTGTAATAAGTAACTTTGTCATCAACCTACGTAATTTATTATCTTATCTTGTACAAAAATTACTTTTTTATACTCTTTAACATCTAATTTGAAATTCTTAAAACATAATTGCTCAATCTCTGTTTGTGGTAATCCCCTATTTACTTCTATAGCATGTTTCTTCTTACCATTGACTTGAACCACTAACTCATACGTTGGGTTTTTTATTTTTTCCTTATTTACTGATGGCCAATTATGTTCAGTAATTTCTGTATTAAAATTTCTCTGAAAGATTTCTGACGATATATGTGGAGCAAATGGATTTAATAATAAACATACATTTTGTAATATTGATTTTTTCACTTCAGAGGAAATTACTTTGTTATTCTTTATGTAATCAGTAATTTGATTATTAATTTTCATTAGGTCAGACACCGCTGTATTGAATTCAAATTTTTCGAGGTGGTTGGTTACTGAATCAATAGTTTGGTTTAAATAGATTTCCAATTTTTCTTCATCACTATTTTTTGAATCAATCTCTTTAAGTTCTGAGATTGTATAAAGGTTATCCCATAACTTAAATAAGAATCTCCTCGTACCCTCTATTCCTCCATCATTCCATTCCACTCCATCGCTTGGTGGGGCCATGAATAAAATGTATAGTCTTAAAGCATCTGCACCGTGACTTTTAAAATAACCTTCTGGATCAACTATGTTTCCTTTTGATTTTGACATTTTAGATCCTTTAAAATTAATCATGCCTTGTGAGAAAAGATTCTCGAAAGGTTCATTAACTTTCACCATGCCCAGATCTCTTAGTGCTTTAACAAAAAAACGGGAATAAAGTAAGTGTAAAATAGCATGCTCAACTCCGCCAATATATTGGTCTACAGGAAGCCAATTATTTATGTTCTCTTCATTAAATGGCTTTACTGAATTTTTAGGGTCAAGGTATCTCATAAAATACCATGATGAATCAACAAAAGTATCCATAGTATCTGTTTCTCTTATTGCTGGATTTCCACATTCAGGACAATCTACATTAACGAAACTCTCACTTTTAGACAAAGGTGAACCATCAGTGTTCAAATAATCATCAATTTCAGGAAGCTTGACGGGTAAGTTTTCAATTTTTTCTGCAACAAGTCCACATTTGTCACAATTTACTAGAGGTATAGGACAGCCCCAATATCTTTGTCTACTAATTAGCCAATCTCTAAGCCTATAAGTTGTTTTGGCAGAACCTATGTTACTCTCTGTCAATTTTTTAATTATCTTAGAAGAGGCTTCCTCATGGGAATTTAAGCCATCAAAGATACCTGAATTAACTAACTCTCCATGTCCTGTGTAAGCTTCTAGTTCAATACCTACTTCTTTATTGGGATCCTTAATCACCTGTTTAATCTCAATATTATACTTTTTAGCAAAATCATAATCTCTTTGATCATGACCGGGAACTGCCATTATTGCACCAGTTCCATAGTTGATTAAAACATAGTCTGCAATCCACAGTGGTATTGATTCCTCAGTGAGCGGATTAATAACAAACAATCCTGTGTCAACCCCCGTCTTTTCTTTAGTAATAGACATTCTCTCAAATTCAGACTTTGAGGAGGCTGAAGAAATATAATTTTTTATATTTTTCTGATTTTTAGAAAGATTAAGAATTTTATTCATTAATTTGTGTTCTGGAGATATTACAGCAAAGGTCATACCAAATAACGTATCAGGTCTGGTAGTAAAGACTTCTATGGATATATCACTATCTTTTAATTCAAGATTGAATTGGGCACCAACAGATTTTCCAATCCAATTTTTCTGCATTGATTTAACATTTTCTGGCCAATCTCCAATTTCATTAAGTCCACTCAGAAGTTCTTCAGAGTATTTTGAAATACTTAAAAACCACTGATTAAGATTTTTCTGAACGACAATTGCATCACACCTATCACAATTTCCTTCAATAACTTGTTCATTAGCTAGAACAGTCTTACAAGATGTGCACCAATTAACCGGAGCATCTTTTTTATAGGCTAAATCATTGTTGTAAAGTTGTATGAATAAATATTGAGTCCACTTGTAATATTCCTCTGTATGTGCGGCAACTTCTCTATCCCAGTCATATAATGATCCAAGTCTAATTATCTGGTCTTTCATATTTTTCATTCTGTCTTCAGTGAATTTCTTTGGATGTATACCTGTTTTTATTGCAGCATTTTCTGCAGGAAGGCCAAAAGAATCCCAACCCATTGGTGAAAGTACGTTATAACCAGTCAGTTTTTTATATCGGGTAATCACGTCACCAATTGTGTAGTTTCTTATATGCCCCATATGTAAATCTCCAGAGGGATATGGATACATACATAAATTATAAAACTTTGGCTTTTGTGAATTTAAATCACATTTGCCGAGATTTGAATTAGCCCAGTTACTTTGCCATTTTTTTTCAAATTCTGAAAATTTATAATCACTCACTTTGGTAAACCTTTTCTATCATTGGAAAAATTATTTCTGCGCTAGATCTTTTAACCATTTGTTCAATATTAAACAATTTTGATTTTATTTTTTTGTTATCTCCTCTTAAATCTTGAATAGCTTCATTTAAAGAGATCAACAGTTCTTCATTGTTTTTAAATAAGTAACCACTATCTTTTGTAAGGTAGGTGTTCATCGGAAGAATGTCTCTAGTTATACATACTTTTGAAAAACTCATTGCCTCAAGTAACACAAGTCCTAAACCCTCTGAAAATGAAGGAAAAACAAGTAAATCAATAGAATCATAAAATGTTTTTCTATTTGAAACATAGCCAAGATATTTGATCTTTTTAGAACTTTCTTCATTTGAGATTGATTTTAAGTATTCAAGGTATGTAGGTTCTGAATATCCCCCTATTGTGAGAGTAAGGTTTGTAGTGTCAAGTTTATTAAAAGCTGAAAGTAGTTCTTCAATGCCCTTATTTTTATTAAGCCTTCCTAGAAAGCCAACTGAAATATCTTCTCCAAATGTATTTGTTGAATTTAAGTTGCTTTGTTCAACCCAGTAAGGAATAGTTGTAGGTCTAATTTTTTTATTTAGATCAACAATCCATTCACTAACTGCATCTGAGATCGCTATGATAGCATCAGCTTTTTCCCAGTATCTAGCTAACAAGTGCATAAATCTTTTCTTTATACTATTAGATATTTTTGTACTTTCTAAGTATGTATCGTATTTACCGTGGACACTAATTATCCATCTAAAAGAAGCATTAAATTTTCGAACGACGTATAACATAAAGTCACTTCTAGGTTGGTGAGAGTGGATAATCTGGTATTTATTTCTTTTAATGTGAGAATGAAGCCTGAAGTAAGATGAGATATTGAACATTCTCGGTCCATTAAGCCTTTTAATTCGAATTTGTAAATTATTGAAATCTTCTTCAAGAGACATTATATTCTCTCTGTCGGATCCAATTACAATTAGTGACACCTCATAGCTTTTAAGTGTTTGTTGGTGTACTAAGTCAAATAAATGTGTTTCTGCGCCTCCCCTATTAAGTGTATTTATTACATGACATACTTTCATAATCAAATTAGATTCTAGGAGAAATCCATGTTGACTTTGGAGGAAATAAATAATTCTTCTTATAAAATTCAACAAGCTGAATTGGTGTAAAGTTTATAATCAAATCGTCGTCGTTAACCATATCATTAGGAAATGGAATAATAAAATCCTGTTTTATTAGCTTTCTTTTAAAATCATACAATTCATATATGCTATCTATTTCTATATTTGAATATCTACAATCTTCAATCTCTATAAAATATTTTGAAGATGACGATGATTTAAAATTACTTGCAAAAAGATAATCTATAAATGTCTCTCTATTTACATTAATTTTAGAATTATATGATTGAACTGTAACATCTTTATTCGATATGAGAACTACTGGTATGGAATAGTCATAATTGTATAAATTAAGGTGTTCAAAACGATGGTGTCCGTCTAGAAGAGTTAACTTTTTTACTTGTAAGGGAGTATTTAAAGTATTGGTAAAATCTTGATCTTCACCTGTGGAAAAAACTAGTGGTGGAAAAGATTTAATAGTCTCTAAATCTCTAACCTGTTGATATTTGTCTTGAGTTTCTTCGTGTAATATTATCTCAACATCTTTTTCTAAGGAGAAATTAATGAAAGTTATAATCCCCCTAACCTCAGAGTTTTTAAAGTTATATTTTTCAAAGTTATTGATTATCATAATTTTTGAAAAAAGGAATTCATGAACTCTAGTAAATAATCTATAGAGGGCCTGTCAATAGAGTTATATAAACTAATTCTAACCCCACCTACACTACGATGACCTTTTATACCTATGATGTTATGGTTTAGAGATTCCTGAATAAAGGCTTTTTCATTTTTTTCATTTTTAAAATTAAATACAACATTCATTCTGCTTCTTGAAGAATACTCAACTGGCAAGACCACATGATCTTCAAATTTTTGAAGCAGTGTATAAACCTCAGAAGAATAATCTATTGATTTCTTTTCAAAATACTCAACTCCACCCTTTTTCAACATCCAATCAGTAACAAGTTTTAGTACGTATATTGAGAATGTGGGTGGAGTGTTTAAAAGAGAGTCTTTATTAATCAATTTAGATAAGTTAAGATATGTTGGATTATTATTTTGTGCAACAAAGTCATCCCTTATTATTGAGATAGTTACTCCAGGAATTCCGAGATTTTTTTGTGCGCCTGCATAAATGCAAGCAATATTCTCCCAATTAAATTTGTATGATCCTATATCAGAAGAACTATCTATTATTAAATCCTTTTTTATCTTGTTGAAATTTCTTAACTGAATACCTTCAATTGTTTCATTTGAAGTTATATGCATAAAGTCAATTTTTTGAATTTCATCAGTCAAGGGTTTTGCTAAAAATTGTGTAATCTGATGACTTTCTAACGAAATTTTTTTTGAATCTCTAATTTTTACATAATCTTCATAGGTTTTTTGACCCCAGGTTCCCGTAATTAAATTTGCTGTATATTTATTTTCTTTTATATTATTGGCAATAAAAGTATTGTGAAACGTTGCACCTCCTTGAAGAAAAAGTAATTTGTAGTTACTAGGGATATTAAACAAATCTGATAAATTACTTTTTGTTTTGTTTAAAATATCTTGAAAATTTTCACTTCTATGCGAAATCTCCAGTATTGAAACTCCAGTATCGCGATACTCTAGAATATCTTCATTGACTCTTTCAAGAATGGAATTATCTAATTTTGCAGGACCTGGTGAGAAGTTATATTTTTTCATATTTGTTTCCTTTTATTAATAAACCGTATGAAAATCCTATTATCAATCCATAGTAAGCATTAACTTCTTCAATGGGACTAATTGTAAAAAATAAAACAATAATTATAAAATATACTGTGTCTACTGATAACTTATTCTTTGTTATAAAGTCGATAAAAATTAGAAATAATAAAACAATAAATGTTACACCAAAGGCCTGTGAATAAAATACTATTAAATTTTGCACATTTACTTCATAACCAACTACCGAATAACTGCCTGTTCCAAAATTTTTAGTATCGTAACGAGTTAGCAGGTACTCTGGAAGAGTTCTGTTTGTAAGATACATTTCGTCACTAATTTTAATAGATTGATAGTACTGATAATTTTTGTTGACACTATTTAATCCATTAGGTTTTAAATTATCTAATGTGCCAAAAAAGAAACTTACTACATCTAAACGTTCAACTCCTAGCTCAATGACTGATGCAGGACTATTTGATTTAACTTGTAACTTTCCTGAGCCATTTATTTTTTCAACATCTTCTTTATAATTACTGCAATCAATACTGTTAGGATTTAAATTACATTCTAAAATACCAAAAGTTGAAAAGAATATGATTGGGATGAGCAAAAAAATAAAATTAAAATTTATTTTTTTTTCAACGTAGATTGTGTACATTAAAAATAGAAAAATTATTACTGAAAAAAATCTAATGTAGTCACTCCTTGTTAAACCCAAAGCTATTCCAGTAATTACACAAAAAATGATGTTGGTTTTTTTTAATGATTTCACTACTAGCAAAATTAAGGGGCAGAAAAATGTTATTAGAAAACTTGGTTCTCTAAATGTACCCATTGCTCTGTGCGGTTGAGATAACCAAAAAATTGATTGTCTAGAAGCTTCAAAGGAATCTGTATTTGACCTATTTCGAAATGGCTCATAAAAATCAAATATTTGTGCCAAAAAGATATAAATAACAAATATTGAGTAAATAAAACAGAAATATTTCATTTTTATAAGAATATCTTCTTTATCTATCTTATTATTTGTCGAATAATTTACAGAAAAAGCAAGTAAAATTAGAAAGGAAAATATATTTAAAAAACGTAATGCTGTGTATGTTAAGTTTTCCTCAGAAAATACTAGATTGATAAATATATAAATCTGCGGTACTAATAGCAATAACACTACATTGAAAAAGAGTCTCCCTTTGAAGAATTGTTTATATTCCTTAAATTGTGTAATAGCTAATGAAAGTAGGAATACTTGCCCCATCCAGGATATAGGGAAGCTGAAAACTTCATAAGCATCTAAGAATACCAAAAAGATACCAGCAATTATTAAGGGTTCTAAGACTTGATTCTTATTCTTAATCATAAACTTAATGATACAGAACTAAAAAATTGATTTGGGAATAATTTTGTTCTTATATATAAAATACTCGTATAATTTTTGAATAATCATAGATAAAGACAGCGACAAAGCTAAACCATTTAGATTAAATAAATTTGTCAGTGGAAGGGATGTAGCAATAAAAATAGCTGTATAAATGAACCGGCCGTAAATATGGTATGTTATTAATTCATTAAAGAGTAGTGATTGCCTAATCCAAAAAGTAAGCAGGTAAAATAAGTAACCTAAACTCAAAATAATCATTGGCTGATAGGCACTTGTGAATTCGCTGCTGCCTACTAACAAAATAATACTTTTTCCCATATAAATATAAGCTAAAAATATTGCAATGGAGACTGGGAGAAGTAATTTTTTTACAAAATCACTAAAATTTATATTTTTTTTAATTGAATATTGATTCTGAATCCATGGATTAAAAGCACTTACGATATAGTTAATAGGTTCAACTAGTCTTTTTGCAAATTTATAAATACCTACAATATTTATATCACCAATTAAAGAAAGCAGTAAAACATCGAAGTGTTGAGGAACTGTACCTATTATTTGATCAACTCGAATTTTTTTATATGTTTTTTTTACTGTATGCCAATATTCATTTATATTCATTTGAAATTCATATCTTGTTTTTTTTATTACTTTTCTAGCTATAGCAACTGCTATTAAACCGTAAGAAAGGAAATAAATCGACTGACCTAATAAATAATTTTGGATTGTAGGATCAATGCTTATTAAAGATACTATTAAAAAAAATCTAATTACGATGCCAAATAATTCCATATACGAAAGTATCTTTAAGTTACCAGTATTTATCAATATGGCTTTTGACGTTTCAGAAAAATTAAAAATTACTCTACAAACCAGGTAAATAAGGAGATAATTTGAAAAACTATTAATATTAATTTTTGAAACATAAGGTGTTAAGTATATTGTGAAACACAAGAGCATTGCGAATAGTCCAATTATTAAGTCAAATGTCAAAGCAGGATAAAATATATTTTTATTATCTTCTTTAAACGCTAGTAATGTTACATCGCTATTTTTCGAATGGAGTGCTTTGAAAAAAAGTGATATGAATGTTACAAATAAAGTAATCACACCATACTTTTCAGGACCAAGTTGTTTTACGACATAACTAACTTGTAATAAAGACAGCAAAGCTATAAAAAATTGAGAAGTGAATAATTCTTTGGTTTCAAGAAAAATTTTTTTTAAATAAGAAATATTCATTTTTTCAAGTGGAGCTGAGGGGATTTGAACCCCTGACCCCCTGCATGCCATGCAGGTGCTCTGCCAGCTGAGCTACAGCCCCTAACTATTGGAATTTTAACCATATTGGTTCACTAAATTACTATCAAAGTATAAATCTTCAATTGAATAGTATTCTCTTGCCTCTTCTGTAAAAATATGTAGGGACACACCATTAGACTGAAGAAGTATCCATGATGAATTGATACCCTCAGATAGTACTACCAAGCCAAGGGATTTAAAATGCTTACTTATTTTAGTTAGAGCTGAGTTCATTTGAGTATTAGAAGCTGCTGTAGAGATAATAACATAATCACTATAGGGATCTAATTTAGGTCTATAAATTGTAATATTTTTAATGTTTTGAATTAATAGAATATCAATGAGTGAGTCAGTGAAGTTAGATTTATTTTCATTTATTTTTTTAGTCACTAATAAATATATTACCATGTAATAAATAATGACACTATCCTTAATATTGAGGCTAACTTGAAAAAAATAATTATTATTGGAGCAGGCGAAGTTGGTAGTTTTTTAGCAACTAAACTTTCCGGTGAACAACACGATGTAACTCTCATAGAGGAAAATGTTAACAAAGTTGAAGAACTTAACTCTACTTTAGATGCATTAGTCATCCAGGGAAATGGTGGAAGTCCAAGTTCATTGATACAAGGTGGTGCTGAAGAAGCTGATTTAATTATTGCAGTAACCGATAACGAAAATGTAAATATGTTGAGTTGTTACTTAGCAAAAAATATGGGTACCAAAAAATCTTTTGCTAGAGTTCAAGATAATTCAATGAAAAATGAACTTGAGGAATTAAAAATTGATCAAATAATTGATCCTTCTGATTCTGCTTGTGACGAGATAGAAAAGTTATTATCTAGAGCTGGCATCTATGATATTCATGAGTTTGGAGATGGTAAACTCTTATCAATTGGAGGAGTCATTTCAGAATCTTCCCCATTATTAGATAACAAACTTAGTAATATCCATGAATTTGGAGGAAGAGAAAATTGGCTTGTTACTGCTTTTGTACGAGATAATGAATCAAGCTTGGCTAATGGAGATACTGAACTGGAAGAAAATGATCATGTAAAACTAATTGTTAAAAATGGTGATATTCAAACTGCATTGTCTCTACTTGGAATTGAAGAAAAAAAAGAATTAAGAAAAGTTATCATCATTGGTGCCTCAAGGGCAGCAGAATTATTAGCAAAAAGATTATATAAAAAATACGATGTTGTTGTAATCGATGACAATGAAAAAGATTGTAATCGAATAGCTGAGAATAATTCTCATGTGATTGTCGTCTGCAATGATCCAGAAGTTCCTAATAATTTGATTGATATTGGAGTTGATGACGAATCAGCAATAGTTGCTTTAAGTAAAGATGATTCTAAGAATATAGTATGCTCACTCGTAGGTAAAGCGCTTGGTGCAACGGAAATAATTACACGAGTAAATAAAATTGACTACTTGGAGTTACTAAAAGATTCATCGATACAAGCAACTATCTCTACAAGAATTTCTGCTGCAAACTCCATCCTGAAAGATGTCAGATCTTCTCAAGTAACCTCTGCATTGACTTTTGAAGATACTGATATTGAAGCGTTGGAAATTATTATAAGTGACAAATGTGAAATCTTAGATAAGTCAATTTCTGATCTTGAATTACCAAATAATTGCCTCATTGCTGGTGTTACGAGAAGAGAAAATACCTTCATCCCATCTGGAAGCTGGAAATTTGGTGCAAAGGATAAATTAGTTGTTTTCACGCATCCTGAAAGTATTGAAGAAGTAGAAGAATTATTCTGTTAGATTTTAAATGTTAAAAATTATAATATTTATTAGTTCTGCTGTGTATCCCGTTCTAGCAGCATCATTAATTCCAACTATACTTTATGGTTTTTATGAGCAAGATTATTTCTATGCAAACTCTCTTGTAATTCTTCTGGTATCTACATTAGTTTTTTCATATTTGATAAGGAAAAATATTTTACCCACTAGAAAACTTACGACAATACAAGGTTTTGGTGCTGTTGGTATATCGTGGATATTAATTTCAGTATATGGAACTATCCCTTACTTACTTTCAAATATAAATTTGTCATTTATTGACATATTATTTGAAACAATTTCAGGTTTTACAACAACAGGATCTTCAATACTAAGTGACATTGAGTCTATAAATGCCTCATTACTTATATGGAGATCAACTACTCAGTGGCTGGGTGGAATGGGAATAGTGGTCTTGACGATAACTGTTCTTCCATTACTTGGCTCAGGTGGAATTAATCTATTCAAAGCAGAATCACCGGGACCTACTGCAGATAGGTTAACACCCCGATTTCAGGATACTGCGAAACTATTATGGGTAGTTTATTCGGGATTAACTTTACTTGAAACTGTTATGTTGTATTTCAGTGGATTATCGTTTTACTCAGCTTTAAACCACTCACTAACAACACTGTCGACAGGAGGTTTCAGTGTTTCAAATTCATCAGTTTCTGAAATGGCTCAATCAGCAAAGTGGATACTAATACTATTCATGTTTATTGCTGGAATTTCGTTTACTCTCATATTCAAAAGCTTTAAAAGTTTCAAAAGCTTAGTTGAGAGTACAGAATTTAAATTTTACCTATTTATAGTAATTTCTTCATCCTTAATATTTATTCCTAAAACATTATCTATTAGTGAAACATATCTAGAGGCTATCAACTCGGCGTTATTTACATCGCTGACATTAATAACAACAACTGGATTTACGAATATTGATTATGAATTTTGGAGTGTAGACTATAGAGCTTTCATTTTAGGATTAATGTTTTTAGGTGGAATGGCCGGATCGACAGCTGGTGGACTAAAAACAATTAGGGTAATAGCTCTTTTAAAATCAGTGAGAAATGAGATACGTAAAATACTTTATCCTAATGCAATATTTAAAATTCGGATGTCTAAATCTGCACTTCCAGAAAAGATGATTGAATCTGTACAAACGTTTTTTATTCTATATGTTGCTATTTTTGTTCTTGGTACATTTGCACTTAGCGCAACAACTAGTGCTGCGGGTCTTAATTTATCTTTTGAGGGAGTATTAAGTAGCGTGGCTTCGGCCATGAATAACATTGGTCCTGGACTTAATGAAGTGGGGCCAATTAGAAATTTCTCTTTTTTAGATTCACCATCTAAATTAGTAATTTGCTTTTTAATGATTGTTGGAAGATTAGAGATTTTTCCTATTGCAATTCTTTTTTATAAAAAAACTTGGAAGAATTAATAAAGCTTATTTTTAGAAATATAATTTAACACTTCTTCGGGGATTATAGAGTTTAGGTTAACCCCATCTTCATAACTCTTTCTTATGTTTGATGAACTAATATCAAGCTCCTCCCCTTCTATTAAGTTATATTCAAATGGAAAGAGGTCATATAATAATTTTTCATCTATATGATTTCTAGGTGCAATTAAAAAATTGGTGAGTTTCTCAAGTTCTTTATATCTACTCCATGTCTTAATATCTACAGCTACATCTGCACCAAGAATGAAATACAGTTCATTTTTAGGAATTGAGAGCTTTTTAAGAGTATCCACTGTATAAGTCTTATTTTCATTCAATTGTTC
>Ga0233432_10003205_pt1 | contig 14884 bp, 11 predicted proteins | sample SI_122_August201_6_FD_179870 | JGI IMG/M metagenome (GOLD analysis project Ga0233432, IMG submission 179870) | Seawater microbial communities from Saanich Inlet, British Columbia, Canada - SI_122_August2016_10_MG | ecosystem: Environmental > Aquatic > Marine > Inlet | place: Canada: British...
AACTCGGAAGTAGTTCTAGAGTTTGTTCTAATTTTTCAAAAGCTGACTGATCGAATTTAGGCTTACAAATCCTGTCAAAAATTTCTTTGTTAGGTGCATCTACACTAACATAGAGTTGAGTAGGCAAAGTATCTAGATTTTCGATTACCTTTGGTAAAGAACCATTTGTTACAAGGAAAGTAGAAACACCATGCTGATGACATATATCTAAGAATTCACCGAGTCTTGAATACAGGGTTGGTTCACCGTTAAGAGAAATAGCAACATGCTTTGGATCTTGAGCGTCTAACCATTTTTCCCTTGGTACTGAGGGGTGGCCTCCAAATCCAGTTAATAGTCTTCTGTGAGCTTTTACTGATTGAAGAAATAACTCGTACGGGTCGTCATCGATTTTAGTCAGACTATCTGAATGAGGCTCTCTCCAACAATATGTACATGCTAGGTTACAGGTATCTACATTAGGTGCCATTTGCATGCAACCATGACTTTCAATTCCATAGAAAGTACCCTTGTAACAGGATCTATCGGCAACAAGACTTTGTTTTGTCCAATGGCAAACTTTGACTCCTCCGTGGTCTCCTACAAGGTGGTAACTTTGCTTTGCTAAACGAGCTGCAATCTTTGGCTCAATCTTAGTTACAGGGTTCTGCATGGGTATCAACTCCGACATCACATCCCACATTGGGGCAGTGTCAGGCAGACCTTGGAGAGAAGGTTTAGATTTCAATTCTATGGATGAATTAGAATTCTAGGCAGGCGAACAAATTATCACTCAACACTTGTACGGTAGCATGATGACTGACCTGTTAAATGCCAATACGTATCTTATTAGGAAGAAATTGTTGAAAATCTTAGGGGAGGAGTTTCATATTTATACAGATGATAATCAGGATGTATTAATCGGATATTCAAAACAAAAGGCTCTCAAAATAAAGGAAGATATTAGAGTGTTTTCTGATGAATCTGAATCAAATAAGATTCTAACTATTAAAGCCAGAAATATACTTGATTTATCTGGAAATTATGACTTCAATGATCCGAACACCGGTGAAAGTCTGGGAGGCATACGTCGTAATTTTAGGAAGTCCCTATTCCAAGACTCTTATTCCATTTTTGGTCCTGATAATCAAACATATGGTGAGATTAAAGAAGATAGTATGATGAATGCTTTGATACGCCGTTTTGTTCCGTTTGCAAAACTTGCCTTCCCTCAGGTATTTTCTATGGATGTGCAAGGTCAACCATCAATTACTTTAACACAAAAAATAAACCCAATAATTCAGAAACTTACAGTACAGATTCCAGATGGAAATCAGTTAGACCGTAGAGTGGTATTAGGTGCTGCAATGATAGTTATTGCAATTGAAGGTAAGCAAAATTAGAATCGTTGTGAAAATAGATAATTGGTTTAATAAAAATCAAAGAATATTTTCCTTGAATTGATTTTTGTTATACTATAATGGAACCATTGAAATAGGAATGGTCTAGGCCATCTTTAATGGCACAGGACAGCATACCAGAGGCTCTTACCTTTGATGACGTACTTTTGTTACCTGCTGAATCAGCGGTACTTCCGGCTCAAGTGAAATTGAAAACTAGACTCACGTCTACTATTTCTCTCAATATTCCTATAATGTCAGCAGCAATGGACACAGTAACCGAATCCCGTATGGCAATTGCCTTGGCTCAAGCGGGAGGAATCGGTGTCATTCATCGTAATATGAGTATTGAAGAACAAGCTTCTAAGGTTAATTCAGTCAAGAGATTTGAGTCAGGTTTAGTTCTCGATCCTATTACTATAACACCTGATACAACGATTGGAGAAATGCGTCGATTGAAAGATAAACACGGTTTCTCTGGTTTGCCTGTTATTGATAATAATGAGGTATTAGTCGGTATTATTACAAATCGAGATATTCGATTTGTAGATGATGATCAGCAATTAGTTTCTTCTATGATGACTACAGAGTTAGTAACTGTTCCAGAGCATGTTGATTCTGAATATGCTAAGAAATTACTTCATCAACATCGTATTGAAAAATTATTAGTTGTAGATTCTGATGGAAAATGTGCGGGAATGATGACTGTAAGAGATATTCAACGTAGTCGAGATAACCCCGATTCATGTAAAGATCATCATGGCCGTTTACGAGTTGCTGCAGCGACAGGAACTGGTGAAAAAGGAATTGCTAGGGCTCTTGCCTTGTTTGAAGCCGGAGCAGATGTAGTTGTTGTCGATACAGCCCATGGACATTCCCATGGGGTTTTACACACAGTTGCAAAGATACGTGAACTGGCAGGCTCAGAAGCACAAATAATTGCAGGAAATGTGGCTACAGGAGCTGCTGCGGAGGCATTAATCTCTGCAGGTGCAAATGCAATAAAAGTAGGGATCGGTCCCGGTTCTATCTGTACTACAAGGATAGTCTCTGGAGTTGGTGTACCTCAACTAACTGCTGTGCAAAGTGTGGTTTCTGTTTGTAAGAAATCAAACATACCTGTAATTGCTGATGGTGGAATTAAATTCAGCGGAGATATTGCGAAGGCAATTGCTGCTGGTGCGGATTGTGTGATGGTAGGTAGTGTTCTTGCAGGAACTGACGAAGCTCCTGGCGAAGTTATTCTTTACCAAGGTAGATCATACAAAGTATATCGAGGAATGGGTTCGGTAGGTGCGATGAGTAAAGGTGCTCATGATCGTTACTTCCAATCAGAACAGGGTGACACAAGTAAGTACGTACCAGAAGGAATCGAAGGAAGAGTACCTGCTAGAGGTCCAGTAGAAAATGTAATTCATCAACTAACTGGCGGTCTGCGTTCAAGTATGGGATATACTGGAAATCCTGATATATCTTCTATGAAAGTTAATTGTGACTTTGTCCGTATAACTAATGCTGGATTATCTGAATCACATGTTCATGATGTAGAAATTACTCGTGAAGCTCCAAATTATAGGAGATGATATATTGGATACTATAGTCCTAGGTGGTGGCTGTTTCTGGTGTGTTGAAGGCGCATTATTAGGATTAAAAGGAGTGACTAAAGTTATTCCTGGATATAGTGGTGGTCATACTGACAATCCAACCTATGAAGAGGTGTGCAGTAAGAAAAGTGGGCATGCAGAAGTTGTTGAGGTGACTTTCAATGAAGAAATTATTCCTAGAAGAATATTACTTGAAGTATTCTTTACTTGCCATGATCCGACTCAATTAAATCGTCAAGGAAATGATATAGGGCCTCAGTATAGAAGTGTTATTTTCTATAAAAACGATGAAGAACTAAAAGATGTCGAAGAGGTAATAGGGTATCTCCAGCAAAACTTTGTAGACGATATAGTGACTGAAGTCAGTCCTTTGATAAACTTCTTTGTTGCCGAAAATATTCATCATAATTATTTTGCAAACAATCCTAATAATCCATATTGTTCAATGGTTGTCGGTCCTAAAATTTCTAAAACAAGAGCGAAACATGCTTCATTATACAAATAGATAATTCCTACTTGAATTATTCATTTATGTCAACTAATGCTAATATTATATGTTTTATCTAGGGTAATATTCAACTATTGAAGAAAGTGCAATGCTCTTTATGGCAGCGAGGGCGAACAATGATGACTCATCCTCTTATGACAAAGCATGGACAATTCATGCGTCAATAATAGGTCTGAATACTGGTAATATTTTATTCCAGGGTCTGGAATTGGATTCATCGAATCCCGACATGGTTGTAATTACAGGACTTACAATATTAGCTGCAGCACTTCCCTTCCAAGCTATATTTTTCTTAATAAATTCATATATCCAAGAATTCGATGGTATGCATGAACTAGAATATGCTATGTTGGAAAGATTATTGATCATTTGTCAAGTAATATCATATTCGTCACTGATTGGTATAGCTATTCTAATGACTAATACTCATCATTACATCGGAACGGCTTTCATAACTTCGGCGATTTTAGCAATATTATTCCTCAGAACTGCATCGAATCAGGCAGATACGCTATCTAGATTGTCTAGATAGTGAAGGGGTGACATTCATGGTAGACGGTGTATCAGTCGGTATCATGTCGGATGCAATATATTTCCCTAGCCTCCCTCCTGAGTCTCCCTGGGAAGCATATTTATTGCTTCTAATTATTCCATTTTTATTACGCTTAATTCTCATTGCCCCTCCATTGATTGATTTAGTTAATACATATGCTCCACCAGGAGATAGAACTCAACATGTGAAATGGTTCCTAGGTAGATTGAAGAAATTACCAGTCGATGGCTTTTGGAAGATTGTTATGAATGAGATTCTTTCATTCATTTTACCTGCTTTAATTGCATTAACCGCTAGATTAGTTATAAATGGCGACATTGGATGGAAAAGTTGGGAAGAGACTCCTGATTTCGGAATATTCTTATTGATCTTAGCAGGTATAATTTGGTTAGTTGTAGATTTTGGTAAGGTAACTCGTTCACGTAAAAATATTCAAACAATTGCAAAGTATAATTTGACTACCGCTAAAGCTATTGTCGAGGGCGCTGTAATTGGCCGTGAATTTCTCAAAACTGTTGATGAGTTTACAATACCTCGTCCTTGGAGGGAGGTTATTGATATCTCAGAAGATACCGATGGAGTTCATAAGCCGGAAAAAACGAATCCATTACAAGATATTATCACCAATCTTCTTGACAAGGGTGTTGATATGCTTGAAGAAGTTCTAATTAAGGCTAAAGATCCTGCCTCAGGAATGATTGAAAAAATTGATACAGAAATTAGAGAACGTATTACAAAACAGGTTCAAGCCTCTTCTCGATCATTAATGAGAGATATTATTTTTTCAATAGCACCTATCGTTGTCTTAGTTGCACTTCAACGATTTATAGGTTGAGCACAGGATCTTCTAAATTAAATATAACTTTCTCTTTAGGAGAAGCCAATACAATCCATCCTATACCCATAATAATTTGAATAAGAGCAGACAAAGCTATTACTTCTCTTAATTGAAGGAATTCATTTTCAAGAATAAAACCTGCTGTTATCGCAGAAATACCCATCATAAGAGTTAGTGCGAGGAAATCTGCACCCGCAACTCTCCCCCTCCATTCATCTCCAGAACGTTCTTGAGTCAAGGTTGTTGATTGAACCCAATTGAAACCGCTGGATGCATGTGATATAAATACCATAACCAGTAGCAAATTATTCCAACCATATGGTAGCATCAATGAAATGATGATATAAAATATTCCAGAGATTCCTACTGCTAAACCTATCAAGTATGGTCTTAGTAGTTTATTTCTCATCAATGGTCTTCCCGCCATAGGGCCGAATCCTGAACCAAATCCTCTGGCCATGAATAGAATACCTATTCCTGCCGCAATATCTCCAAAGTCAGCCTCTATCCCTATCATTATCAAGAGAAAGATTTGTGCTCCTCCTCCTGAAGACCACAGCGCCTTAGCGATTACTAATCTTCTAACTTCTGGATTTTGAAGAATATATTTCCAACCATCAGTAATATCCTTGGTAACAACTTTCGGAGTCATATTTTCACGTTCACTTGTATCAGGACCGCCAAAAGGAAGCGTCATGATACAAATTGCTGAACTAAGGAATGTTAGTGCGTCTATCCATAATGCGACTGTTATACCATATTCTGCAATCGTCAAACCACCTATAGAAGCTCCTACACCTAATGCAATTGACCAGCCACCAGACCCTAGGGCATTAGCAGTTAGTAGTTCATCATCATTACAAATATTTGGTAAATAGGCGTATTGTGCAGGATCGAAAATAGATTTAGCCGCCACCATTGCAACTGCTAGAAAATATACTGATAACAGTTTATTATCAGTATATAACAAATCAAATTGCAATACTATAGCCAAAACAATAAAAGCTGCTAAATCAGAACAAATCATCAGCCCTTTACGAGAGTAACGATCAGCTAACATACCTGTAAAAGGAGTCATTGCAGCCAATGAAAAACTCCTTGTTGCTAAAACTCCGGCTATGGCTAGAGGTGAATTATCACTTGCTTCTCCTGCTAATATGAATAGTGCAATAACAGTGAACCAATCTCCAATATAGGACAATTCTTGTGCTATAAATAAACGACGAAAAGAGTGATTATTTTTGAGTATCTGTATATATCCTACACCACTCATAGACCTCCGCACAACTCATTCATTATCATAATGATGCTCAATCATAACTCATAAGACTGAAGTGTTCTCGCGAGCATCATGGTTGAAGACCGGCTGGTATGGATTGATCTTGAAATGACCGGATTAGATCCTTATGAAAATACAATCATTGAGATTGCAACCATTGTTACTGAAGCAGATCTTTCTATAGTAGCAGAGGGACCTAGTTTCGCGATTTCTGTATCGGAAGAGGATTTAGCTAAAATGGATGAGTGGAATGTTTCTCATCATACAGAGAATGGTTTGATAAAACGAGTTAGAGATTCCGAAACTAGTATGAGTGATGCAGAATTCGCCACTCTTGAATTTTTGCAGCTACATTGCTTAGCTGGTGTACCGCCTTTGTGTGGTAACACCATTGGTCAAGATCGACGTTTTCTAAGGAGATACATGCCAACCCTTCACTCATTTTTTCATTATCGTAGTGTCGATGTTACTAGTGTCAAAGAATTAGTAAGAAGATGGTATCCTGAATTACCTAAGTGGAAGAATAATTCTGGCCATAGAGCACTAGGAGATATTCGTGGCAGTATTAACGAACTTTCTTACTATAGAGAGCATATTTTTATCAAAGAATAATAGATGAGAAATTACTATGGAACAATACCTAGTTCCAGATTTTCATCAATTACGGGAAATAGTTATTTCTAAAATGAGATGTTTTTCTGATAATTCAGGTAATGGAATCTTTAGCGATATCGAGTTGTCTAATTTATCAAGAATAGAACTATCCTATCTCTCTAAAAATTCAGTTTCTCGCCATGGCCTTACAACTAATTTAGATAAATCTAAGAGGATTAGTATTAACAATTGTAGAGTACGTCTAAATCGTAACTTATTTCAAGAAAAATATCTTGATTATGCTGAATTTGTTCTTTTCCATGAATATATTCATTGTCTCGGAAACTTCACTCACAATAGAGAGTTTCGTATTATTGAAAATTTATGGCCTAATAAGAAAGAAATGAATATTATTGGAAAGAAATTAACTCGAGAGTTACAAGATAGTAAGTCTAAGTGGGCATGGACTTGTTCTAAGTGTGGTTTTATTGTGAGGAAAAGTACTCGGAAATTTCGTAGCAATTATTTTCATAAAGAATGTCTAGGGAAGTTGGAAAATATACCAATTATTCTTCCCACCAAGCAGGAACATTGAACCAATTTTTATGATCGTTCGGACGATCTAGAGTGGGCAGTGTTAGGACTTGATAGCCTGCAAATATTGTCATTCCCAGAGTGGCGCATGGTGATGGTAAATAGTCCTCTCCGGTTTCAGTTACCACCAGTTGAATTGTATGTCCTTCAGGGATAATAACGTCCATCGGATTGAATTCCATTAGCATCCTATAACTTGTCATAGGAGAAGTTAGCTTCGCATCATATCCCCCATCTCTATACCTTACATCCATAGTTGCATGCCCTAATCTCAATCCCGAAGTGCCATCAAACATTGTTACAAATAATTGCCCGCCATTACAAGTATTTGTCCTTGCATCAATATGTAATGTGGGTAATCCAGATATATGCGTATCTTCAGTTAAAGGTTGACTGGTAATAGTCATCGACTGTTGAGAATTAACAGTCCCTGACATGCCTCCATCCCAATCTGCAATCGCATATTGAATATTTACAGTATCTTCTGCCGGCCATGTTTCTTCAATATGCCAGTTTCCATCATTTCGTTGTACCTGAACGTATGATTCTGGTTCTTCCCCTATATCTTTTAGATAATATTCAAACCATGGAAATAACTCAACTGCCCAATCCATTCTTGTTACACTTGGAAATGCTTCAGCCCCATATCCTGATTCCAATCCTTCATGTACGCTCGGTTGATCGGGATAGTTATGTCCCCATTGACCAGAAATCGTTCGAACATTAATCCCAGCATCTTTCAATAGTTGATGAGTTGGAAATGCATGGTATGGGTCAACATTCCAATCTTGTAACCCCCAAACAATGTATACACTCCCATTGTAATTATCTATGACATCTTGTAAGTGGTATCTTTCATCCCAATAGTCATTCCATTCGTCTCCTCCTAGACCAGCGCCCAACCAAGTAGTGAATGGACTCAGAGGGCCGATGGCATCATCTGTACAGAACCTCATATCATCGCTTGTAGCATCAGTAGTTGCTCCTTCATAAAGTACATCATACAGCATAGCTCTCGCTTCACTAGAACCATTTCGATAGAACATTTGTTGCACGCCAATCGATCCAGATATTGGCACAATAGTTTTGAGGTGCTCCGAAGGATTCTGTGCGGCTTCCCAATTTGTAGTTCCTGCATAGGATTTACCCATTAGTCCCACATTACCATTCGACCATTCTTGTTCTCCGAGCCAATGAACTGCTTCTTGAATCCCAATTTGTTCACCAAGTCCTTTTACATCTTGACAATGAGTTGATTTACCGGTACCAAATGTTGAAATTTGTGCAAGAGCATAACCATGAGGTACAAATTCTTCTAGTACCCACAAACCAACACCTGCATCAGGCATCGTATTAGGATTAGAGTCATCCCCTAAAACTCCCTCTCCCCCAAAATCATAGTAAGGATGTACAGTTGCTATTACGGGAACTTTTGTCCCATTCGGAACATCTGGCATCCATAATGAAACATGCATTAGAGCAGGTCCAGGATACCCAACGTCTTGTTCTGAAATCGGCAAATCAACTTCTACATAGTATTCTGTTGGTCCCGTCCATGAGTATAATCCCTCAACTGGAAGTTGACTTCTCCAGCCTGTCATATTTAATTCCATATTATATCGTTCATTTACTGGTGTTTCCCACCATTCATAATCAGATTTACTAAAACCTCCTGGGCCCGCAGCGGACCAAATCGTAGAACTAACAATTATACTTGTAACTAGAATAGTAGACATCAAAATCATTAACTTTTTATTTTTCAAAACTAATGATTCAATTTTCACCCATAAAAAAGAAGGATATTTTGGAATTAAAGAAAATAGGTTTTCTTCGACAATTTCGGCATCCAAGACCTCATCCATTGGTACTGCGAATAGGCAATAGCAAATTATCATAATGCTTGTAAAGTTAAGATTATTTTTTTTTAATTTCAATATCTAAGACTAAATGATCCCAATGAGGAGCATATGATTTGATTTTATTGATGGTGACATTTTTGACCCTGTAGTCGTAATCTAAACTTTCTAGGAGTTTAGTAGTATTATCAACTAATTCTTGATGATTATTAGCTGGTGCTAGTCCGTGTAGATGGAGAACTCCTCCACTTTGTTTCAGACAATTTAAAGCGATATCATATGATTTCTCTGCTGTAGGTAGGAGGCCCAATAATACTCTATCTGCAATATTAGATAAGTCCCCAGTAGTTTTCCGGTTATCCCCCTCATAAATGGTACATCGATTCTCTACTTTATTCTCTTTTAGGTTAAATTTCAAAGCATTTATTGCATTTATATTCCATTCACATGAATAGACATGCTTTACTTTACTTTTTACTAAAATTGGCAACGTATAATATCCAATACCAGAAAATAAATCAACAATAATCTCATTTTTAGAAACGATTTCTCCCATCCTTCGTCGTTCGTTTATATTACCAGAAGAAAACATACATTTAGTCAAAGGATAACCATAGTTAATTCCACTTTCTTTCCTAATAACCCAGTCATTATCTCCAACTAATATTTCCACTGTTGATTCACGTTTGTCTCCTACAATTTCTCCTAATCTTGCCAATCTTTTAACCTCTAAAACATTACATATAGATATCCAAAATTTTTCGGAAATTATCTCCTCCCAGTAATCTCCTCTGAAGGATGAGTTAGGTAGTAACACGATGTCTGAGAATTTTTCCCATCTCTTAGGAATATTATCAATTAGTAAAGATATATTTTCTGAATCTTTACCTTCTGAAATGAGATATGATTCAATCATTTTACGAAGTCGCAAGTGGGGCTTAGGTGCACTCATTCATACTATCCGAGATGCAGGATGGATTCAGACTTATGGTAGATGAGTTTTTGGATAATAATATGCAACGTCTAGTGGTGTTACTAGTTTTGTTGTTAATCTGCCCCGTTTCTTTGGCATCACCTCCTCCTGGTGAGCCCGAAGTAACAAATGATATTTGTTCAACATGGAATAGTATTGAGGGAGTTTGTGATGACTACCAATCTAGTTTAGATGGCTCGTCTACAGATGAATGGATTAAGTCTTCAATTACAGTTAATGTGGATGATGCTGAAACGGTATCACTAACGATATCTACAGCAATACACGAACTTTCACGTCAAGACTTGAATTTAGAAGATCTAAATCTCGAGGGGGATAGTACCATTGAAGATGGTATACCGGCAGATTTTATTCGAAACTATCTTGATTTACAGAGAAATGGTATATCAGTAGAAGAAAGAATGTTATCCTTAATACAGGCAAATATGAGAGAATATGTCGAAGACAATTTTGATTATACTGAAGATTCAATTCTTAATACAATATCTAGTATTGATTTTTCTTCAGAGAATGATGTTCAATGTGCATACACTAAATCTCTAGATTCCATCGATGAAGTTAATGGTTTTTCTAACGATCCATTCAATCCCCCTATTTGTTTTAGAGGTGTTTTTGTCTTAGTTCTTAGTCCTTCTAAAATAGGGCTCAATGAAGATACTGGCGATATAGATAGAATGATGAGAGGTTTATTGCTTATGGGGGGGGATATCAGTTCTTCATTCAATGCTAAAGCAATAGCTGGGCATTATGTTGAGTTAACAGTTTACCCTCCTGATTATTCTACAGTATACCAAGTCGAAAGTCCTGGCTTATTATTTACTCAGAATTATCCCAATCAACCTCCTCAGTCTTATGGTCATCTATCTCTTGATAATACTCAACCAGAATCTATAGAATCTAGTATTTCATTAAACCTTACTACTAGAATAAAGAATCGCGATCAACTTTCTGTGTTGTCAATTCCTAATGATCAGCCTGCCTTGACTATTGATATCTTGATTGATGCCAGAGATTCTTTAAATACAGAAATCATAATGGAATTATCTGTTCATCATCTTGATTCTGATACCTTGAATGATTGGTTAATTGAATTTGATGATGGCAATATGAATCTTCCATTTATCACTTCAGACGGTATTAGAATGATAAATAATGAATTAGATGAAGATTTTTCTAGTCTTCTTGACGGAATTCCAATTGAAGAAATTTCTTCAGCACTTTCAGAATTATTTGGTTCTGATATTCAGTTTATTGAACCTAATTTCACTCCACCTGACCAAAACGGTGGATTAGATTTCCGACATATCTCCGGCCAAACTTGTGACGAACCATTGGAGGTTAGATATTGCCTAGATGGTGTCGAAGCAATGTCTGGAAATTACCCGATTTATATCCAATCAAGCTCTCAACCGGTTCAAGTAAGAATTTCAGAAATAATTGAAAACATGTTAGATTCTAGTTTAGGGGATGTCTCTACGCTTGATTTTTCAATAATAAATGATGAAGATTTAGCTGCCGCCATGAGTATCATAGAGGTCGAGTTTAACAATAATCCTAATTGGTTACAGAATATAATCCCCACTGATTTTCCTAATACTAATATTAATTTGGAACTATTTCTCCCAGAATGGATTAAATCTACAAAAGGAGACCGTTCTACTCTAGAGATTCAATCTTCTTTTAATTCTCAAGAGATATCTAAAATTGGTTTCGAAGGAACTAGAAATTTCGATTGGCAGCACCCAATTTGTCTAACCTCTAACCCTTGTGAAGACACTTCAAGTGATTTATTATGTTCATCTAAGCAGATTACATGTATCACATCTACAGCCGAAGTTTTCCTGAATAGTATCGCAATTAATGAATTAAGTGGAGAAATAAATATTAACTTTGAAGCACAATTAACCTTGTCAATTCATAGGGTAAATATTGATTTAGGGCAGGATGGTATTGAATTAGAACCCATACCATCAGATCTTATTCGTAGAGCTATAGCGGTTGGCGATCGAAGAACATCTACGAATATATCCGAAGCGGGACTTTTAGGTGGTTCTGATATTACTGCACCAATAGATTTTGGAAATGGTCATGAGATTAATTTAATTATTTCTAATTCAGGAATGGATAAATTTGCCAGCGATCTTAATTCGCTATTCCCCATAATATCTGAAGAAAATGTGTTTTCAAATTTCCCTATTGACTTAGGATTCGGAGAATATGAATTAAATATTGATATACAGTCAACACCATTTTTTGCTGAATCAGAAATATATGAAATTCCCGATACGGTATCCCCCTCTGATTTGAATCCTATTAATTTCTCAGCTTCTATTAGAAATGCAGAAATGAGCATCGCCTCTAAAAATAATGAAATTAATTTAGACGTTCATCGTTCACATGTTAATTCAATTTTTATGAATTTTTTTGAATGGCCGTTTGGTAGCCCTATTACTAGTGATTACGGCCTTACTTTTGAAAAATCTCAAATGCAACAACAAATATTTCCTATAATGGAACACACAATATTCGGGACTATTCGTTCCTCGGCATTAATAATAATTCATATGCCAGATGAATTACGGTTGACCTCATTTGAGAGTTCTAGTGGATTGGGAAATATTACTGAGACAAATGGTCGACAGGTATTGACTTATTTGACTCCTATTTGTCCTGATTCTGAATCGTGGAATAACTGTAAAAAAAATTCAGATATCATAACTTATAATATTGAGTATAGTTGGAAGTTTATATTCATAGAATTAATGCCACATCTGATAATTTACTCATCTTTATTGGGCGTATTAATGGTTCGATTGTTAAGAAATCGTAAAGAAAAACGTAAGCAGAAAATGATATTACAAGAACTTGAAGAAAGTCAACTCACCGAGGAAGTTGCTGTTGCTGAATTTGGTGCTATGGATTCCCCTGTTGTAATGGTTGAAGAGTCATTTTTTGATGACAATGAATTCGAAAAATATGATGATTTAGACGAGCCAATTACTTAAACTAATTTTGAATAGATCTTTTCAGCCATTTCTTTCCCTATTCCGGGGACTTTTCTTAGTTCTTCAATAGATGCAAATTTTATTTTTTTATATCCGCCAAAATGTATCAATAGTGCCTGTATCTTCTTCGCTCCTAAACCATCTATGTCTTCTAACGGATTTTTCAGTGCAGATTTCCCTCTCCTTTTCCTGTGATATTTATTTACAAATCGATGTGCTTCATCTCTTGAATGAATTAGAACTCTACCTTTTCTATCTAAAATCAAAGGCTCTTTTCCTTTACGAAATATTGTTTCTTCTTTTTTTGCTAATGCTGCTACTGGAAACATACCATCTATCCCATTTTGTTCTAAGGTTTTATGAATAGTATCTAAATGTGTTTTCCCTCCATCTAATAACAATAGATTTGGCCATTCCTCCTGTCTTTTACTCCATCTTTCAACGACTTCAGACATCATTCTAAGATCATCTAATACATCTGTCTTCACACGATATGTCCTATACTCCTTTTTCGATGGCCTACCCTTCCTGAGAACAATAGATGCACCTACTCTCTCAGAACCTTGGATTTGGGCCATATCAAAGCATACAATATAATCCAATGAATCCAATTGTAATAATTTCGCTCCATCATCAGCCGCAATCTTTTCTAAGTTTCCTGAACGTTTATTCTTATGTCTTACAAGTTGAATGTCTGCATTTCTTTCTGCCATTTTCTGTAACTTTGCCAACTCTCCCCTAACTGGAATTCTTACATCCACTTTAGTTCCTCTTCTATTCTCAAGCCATTGTTGCATAACATTTGTAATTGGTGTAGGCAAAAGTATTACTTTAGGGGGCTTCCTATCTGAATAATGTTCCGAAAGAACTAGTGAAACAGATTCACTAATATCTCCTCGATGAATCAATGGATAGTTTACTTCTCCCTGTATTCTTCCATCCTTGGCATGAAGTATTACTACTACTGCTAAGTCATTTAGATATGCGAAACCCACTGCATCGCAATCTTGGTAAAATCTAGAATTAATAATTTGTTGAGAAATAATTATCTGGACTGATGATATTAAATCTCTAGTTTTTGCAGCATTTTCATAATCTAAAGTTATTGAATAGTTCTCCATTTCTTTATTCAAATCTATAATTAATTTTCCTGCATTCCCATTCAATACTCCTTTAGCAGCATTAACTAATTTTTCATATCCTTCGGGGTCAAAACAAGGCCCTCTGCATAAACCAATATGCATCGCTAGACAACCGTCTTTCCCCCTACAATCTTCATCTCTTATACCAAAATATCTTCTAATAAGCTGTATTACTCTTTTAGCAGCACCCGCGTCAGGAAAGGGGCCCCACCTTATGGAATCATCAGATGGGAATCTAGTATAGATTATACGAGGGAATTCTTCATTTGTTAAGCAGATATATGGGAACGATTTATCATCCTTGAGCATTGAATTATATCTTGGTTTATGTTTCCGTATTAATTCTCTTTCCAAAACGAGTGCTTCAGCAGGATTCTGTGTCACTATGAAATCTATTTTATTAGATTTGTCAACCAGTGTTGGTATCATTTTCCTATCAGGAGTTCTAGAAAAGTATGATCGAACTCTTTCTTTGAGATTATTTGCCTTACCTACGTATAATACCGTTTCATCTTTTTGCTTGAAAAGATAAACCCCC
>Ga0233432_10003209_pt1 | contig 14880 bp, 7 predicted proteins | sample SI_122_August201_6_FD_179870 | JGI IMG/M metagenome (GOLD analysis project Ga0233432, IMG submission 179870) | Seawater microbial communities from Saanich Inlet, British Columbia, Canada - SI_122_August2016_10_MG | ecosystem: Environmental > Aquatic > Marine > Inlet | place: Canada: British...
CGAGTGGGATTGATTCTTTTTTCCGATCGAGTTGAATTAGTCGTTCCTCCAGGAAAAGGGCATCAGCAAAGTATGCGCATTTTGGATGCATTGAATTCGTTTCAGCCAAAAGGAACGGGCACGGATTTGAAAGTCGCCTTGGATGCGTTTGGGCACATGGCTCGCAAGCGTTCGGTAGTCTTTCTCGTGTCGGATTTTCTAAGTTCCGGTTTCGATAGCGAATTACAGGCATCGTCTTTCAAGCATGATGTAATAGCAGTAAACCTGGTGGAATCTCAGGAATTGGATCCTCCTGCGTGCGGATTGGTTCGGATTGAGGATTCAGAATCGGGGGCGATGAGAGTGGTAGATTTTTCTTCTGCCAGCAATGCCTTGAATCCGAGAGTTAAGCAGCTTCGCGAGCAGATGCTAGATTGCAGCGTCGATCTGATTGAATTGGTCGTTGGCGAAGATTGCGTATCGGTTTTGGCTCAATTTTTTAAGTCGCGGCAACGCTTGATCGCAGATGAAACCGGAGAATGAGGGTTTTTAAGGATGAAGGGTGAAGGGTGAAGGGTGAAGGGTGATAGGTGAAGGCTTAAGGTTGAAGGTTTTGGTGGGGGCTTTTTTGGCGCTTGCAGCTTTGGGGCTTGGAGAGACGCGTGTGGAGCTTGAGAGAGTGTCCGTGGTTGAATTGCTTCCGGGGGATTTGCTGGAAGTGAGGGTATCGGCTTTTGCTTCGGAGTATCATTCTTATGATTTAGTAGAGCCTAGGCATTCGGCTCTTCGTTTTGTGGCGACGCAGGCGTTTCCGATTCGGCTGAATGAGAATTCTGAATACGAGAGTAAGTGGGTTTTCGTTTATCAGACTTTGCAATCGGGAGCGGCTGTTTTGGAGGGCGGGTACTTGGAGTTTGGTAGCGGTGCCGATAAGGGACGCGTACCATTGTCGTCTTTGGAATTAAAAGTTCTTGGGTTTGGAGTTGAGGCGGATCACGATGGAGTTGAACGGTTCGGACCTGATTCACTACTAGAAAAAGTCGCTTCAAAAACATGGTTGATCGCACTTTTGGTTGGAATGTTGGTTTTATTTTATTTCGTGATGCGCATTAAACAGAAGCGAGAAGTTGGGATGACTGAGGTTGATCGAGATCCGTTTCAAGTGGAGGTTTATGCTTTGTTGGAAACGTTGAAGTCCGGGGAAGCTCCTCGTTGCGAACTTGAGGGTTTTCTCGAACGGTTTCGGTCGCGCTGTTCGCCGCTGCTTGCAAAAGAAATCGAGTTATTCGTGTATTCTAAAAATGGAAACGCAGATGCATTAACCAATCAGATCGGAAAGGAGTTGGCTCAATGATGTTTGCTTTTCCGTGGGCCTTTGTTTTGTTACTGCTAGCGGTGTGGTTGGTTTTTCGTGGCTCTAAGCGTCAAGGCGTGAGGATTGCCTCGGTAGAGCAATGGTCATTTCTGGGGAAAGGGCGATCGCGCTTTCTGTGGACCTTGACTGCTTTTGAGCTGCTGTTTCTGTTTTCGCTGATCACAGCGATGGCACGACCTCAAGCAGGTTCCTCGCAATCGGTAGAAGAAGCCGAGGGCATTGCAATCGAGTTGTTGGTGGATGTTTCGAGCAGTATGGATCGTACTGTGATTTTGCCGGATCGGTCGAGCAAAACGCGGATGGATATCGCGAAGGAGATGCTCGAGTTGTTTATAATTGGCGACGGAGAAAAGCTGGGCGGTCGGCCAGACGATTTGATCGGATTGATTAGCTTCGCTCGTTATGCGGACACGCGTAGTCCCCTTACTTTTGGGCATAAAGCATTGGCTCAGATCGTCAGGAATTTAGAAATACAAGATCGTCCGAACGAAGATGGGACAGCGTATGGAGATGCACTAACTTTGGCCTGCGCTCGTTTGAGGAAATTGGATGAGGTGGAAGATAGCACGTCTTCGGGACGTCTTTCGGAGATTGAAAGCCGGGTGGTCGTTCTTTTGACTGATGGAGAAAATAACTCGGGAAACCATTTGCCTTTGGAAGCTGCGGGATTGGCCAAGCTTTGGGGAAGTCGGATCTATACGATCAGCTTAAGCGAGGCGGATGCACCAATGCAAAACGCAGTAGATGTCGGCGAACCCGAGCTCTCTGCTTCCGAGCAAGTTTTGTTGCGTATCAGCGAAGAGACAGGGGGCGTTTTTAGGCGGGCGACTGGCTATGAATCGCTTCGCTCGATTTACGAGGAAATCGATACGCTGGAAACTTCGAAAATAGAAACTCGAAGTTTCGTGGTTGTATCGGAGCGGTTTTGGGTGCCATTGCTTTTAGCATTGGCGTTCTTGGGCCTTCGCCTTTGGTTGCAATCTACTTGGCTGAGGGTGACGATATGAATGTATTCATTTTTCAATGGCCATGGATGCTTTTAGGACTGAGCGTATTACTTCCAGTGGGTTGGTTGTTGGCTCGGGCTCGGCGTCAGCGTAGAGAGGTTAGAGTTGCGTTGGGTCACCCTGAATCTGAATCGGTCAAATGGCGCGATTGGACATGGTTGTCGGTTTTGGCTGTATTGGTAATCTGTTTGGCCCGACCTGGATATGATCCGGTACGCCACTCGATCTCGAAATTGGGACGCGACGTTGTGTTTGTTTTGGATATATCCCGCAGCATGTTGGCGCAGGACGCGTATCCATCGCGGTTGGAAGCGGCGAAGCAGGGTATCCGCGATTGCTTGGATGGTTTTCGCGGGGAGCAAGTGGCCTTAGTTATCTATGCGGGCAGTTCTACGATTTCTTGTCCCTTGACCGCTGACTATGAATTTTTGCGATACATGCTGACGCAGGTTGAACCTCGCAGCGTGGAGTTTGGGGGAACCATGTTATTGTCGGCAATCGAGAAAGTGGTGGATCAGGTATTGGATTCCGAGCGACGAGGATTTCAGGACTTGGTTATTTTGACGGATGGCGAAGACCATGGTCCTGATATGAAGCGCGTTGCGGACACGGTTAAAGAAAGCGGAGTGAATTCGTTGATTGTCGGTTTGGGCGATTCAGTTTCGGGTTCGCGTATTCCGATTTTGAATGAGGGTGGTAACGTGATTTCACTGAAGCATGCGGGTTCGGTTGTCTACACGAAGCTGCAGGATCGGACTTTGGGAGAATTGGCTCGGTTGAGCCCGAATAGCCAATACCGGAAGGCAGGAACTCTTCCCTTTCATTTGGGGGAGCTCTATCGTGAATTCGCGGAGGGCAAAGAAGCTACGGCAATGGGAGGCGATGCAGGTTATGTGGTCTATCGTGAGGCGGCGTTTTTCTTGATGCCGATTGCGTTCGCTTTGGCAATGGTTGGACGTTTTCAGTTCGGAGGGCAAAGGCGCAATGAATAGAATTTATAAATCCATTTTGAAAAGTAGATCATTGGAGAATCCACCCCGACGTGTTGGGATAGCTACGTCGCGGCAGCGGCGTGGGTTTGGAATGATCGGACTACGCGGCGTGCCGCAAGCGGCAGCCCTACATTTGGTTGTTTGCTTTGGGGGTTCTTCTGTCGCTTTAGCTCAAGAGGAAGAAGAAGCAAAGGCGGTTTCATTCGAGGAAGCTTGCGAGTGGTTGGAAGCAGATCGTTTTGAGGATGCAAGTCAGGCTTTTGGGGAAGTGATGTCGCTAATGATCGAATCGGGTGCTTCGTCTTCCGAGATTGCAGCGGCAGCGTTCAACCAAGGCTTGAGCAACTATTTTCAGGCGGAGAGTCTGCGCGAACTTTCGCCTCGGGAAGCATTGGCGACTGCGTCGTATTCGAGAGATGCGTTTTTGCAGGCGACTCGAGAGCGTCAGGGGTTTCGGCGGGCGAGTATGCGACTGGATGCCTTGGCCGGAATGGTGGAAGAATTGATGGCTTTGGTTGAAGAGGAAGAAGAGAAGGAGCAAGAGCAAGAGGCTGCAATCGAGGCGTTGCTGGAACGGATTCAGGCGTTGTTGGATGCGCAGCTTGAATTGAAAGTGATGGTGACTGAATCGGATGTGGACCGGCGGCCGATTAATCGCCGACCAGCGACGGTCGCTCAAGAAACTGAAAAGGAACCGCTTAATGTCGACCGCCGTTCGATTGAATTCGAGAATCAGCAATTGAATTTGGTAGAAGAGGGACACAGTATTCAGGAAACCATGATTGAGATGGATGAGAGCTTCTCGCTTGCTGACGAGGCTTTGGAGAATCTACCGGTTCCGGAGGTGGAATCCATTATGAAGCGACCATTGGAGTTGATGGACCAGGCCATCGATGCGCAAAAGGACGCGGCTGAGCTGTTGCCTCAGTGGCAGTATTGGCCGTCGGCTCGTTCGCGTCAGACCGTTGCAGCTGAACGTTTGCAGGAGATTATCGATATGTTCGCATCGAATAGCGATAGCGAGGGCGAGGGCGAATGGGAAGAAGAGGAGTGGGATGACTATTCCGAGGGCGAGGATGGGGAAGGCATTTCCTCGTCGCTTCCGATGCAGGGCGATTTCAGGAAAGATGCGATGATGCAGCCCTTACCGGTACCGAGTTTTTCCGCGGAGGAAGTATTGATGGAGGAAATGGGAAGTCAGCAATTCCGTCAGCAGCAACGAGCGAAGGCGAACGCTGGAAAGGTGGAGAAGGACTGGTGATGAGGTGGATTCTTAATCGTTTGCTTGATGAGGTAAGTTTCGTATTATTTGCATTGATTTTGTTGGGAGCAATTTCTCCGTTTTCTTTTGCTCAAGAAGACGGCGCGGCTCCAAAGGAAGCTCGATTGGAATTCAAGGAGGTTTGTTGGTTCGATGATGAGTTGGCGACGGCGATGGTGTTCGTCGATGCGATCGAGCAGCCGGTGGTTGTCCTACCGGATGTGAGTTCTGAAGTACGCTTTTTCGATTGGTCTGTTCAGCGATTGGAAAACGACGAGCGAGGTCAATATGTGGCATTGATCGAGTTTATGCCGCAACGATCAGGGGTGAGAGTGTTTCCGCCGATTCGATTGGATAGCGACGAGAAGGTCTGGCAAACGAAACCACGCCAGATCGTGGTGGGAGAAGCTCACGAATCTCCTGAAATGAGTTTTGAGATTCTGCCATCGAAAACGCGTATTTATGCAGGTGAACCAGTGCGATTGGATTTCGTTTGGAAGTGCGCTTTGCCGGTAGGGCAGTTGCGTGACTTTCGTTTGTCGCCGAGGCTCTTTAACGATGCATCCGTGTCGATTGTGGTACCGCGGAGTACAGCTCCGGAGGATGAGCAATTCGGTATGCCGGTGGGAGGGCGTCGAGTGATTGCGCGTCGTATTCTTGGACCCGATACGAAAGCGGGTTTGATGGGAGAGGTTCGATTTTCGATCTTCGCTCGTTTCGAAAAATCGGGAACCGTTGATCTGACTAGGACGCGATTGTTGTGTTCGAGGATGCTTAGTCAGCATAGTCAATCGAATCAATACGCGGCGTATTTCAATAATGGACTTTTCGAGTTGGCTGACCGTTCTGTTCAGTACGAGAAAATAGAAGCGTTTTCGACACCGGTTTCCCTGGAAGTATTACCTTTGCCTGAAAAAGGACGCGAGGAGTCATTCAGTGGATTATTCAGTCCGAAGTCCATAGAGGTATCGGTCACTCCAGATTCGATGGAGGTCGGCCAATTGATGGAAATTCGTGTGGATATTTTGTCAGACGCGGCTTCTGAAATGTTGGAATTGCCGTCATTGGATCGTCAATCCAGCTTGAGGAATCGATTTTGGGTGGGGAAAGATACGAATGAAATTTGGCGTCGAGATGGTCGTTCGTTCGTCTTGCGAGCACGTCCCTTATCGGTAGAGGTCGATTTTTTTCCTAGTCTTTCAATACAGGTGTTCAATCCGGAGACCGGAAACTATGAGACGACGCGATCGGAGTTGATTCCCTTATCGGTAGCTCCGCGGGACGGAAAGACGTATTTCGATGTGAGCTCGATTCCTGGGGCGGAGTATGCGGTTTTGGCTAGCCCTGAAGGGGTTTGGCATAATGATGAGGCGACGATTATGAACGATATGATGAATGGCTTGATTGGGCTTCTTGCGGATGGGGTTTGGGTTTTCATTCTTCTTAGCGTTGGAGGTTTTTTCGTATTGCTGCCCCGGGCTAAGGAGCTACGGAGACGTGCGTTGGATCGCGACTATCGAAGGCGGAAGCTGGCCTATCGACAGTTTTGTCTGTCGAGCGCTAAGGCAGGGAGCGAAGTGGAAGCGCTGCGATCGCTTATTGCGGATAGCTATTCGAGGAGTGGGCGAGCATTGACTGCACGTGACGCGGTACAATTGCTCCGACGGTCGCGCGGCGATGATTCGTTGATAGAGCAAGTGGAATCGTTGCTCGGCGATGCTGACGAAGTGCCATACGACCCTCAGTCGGAGGGCGCATCTGCTAGAGTGGAAGTGGGTGAGATAGGGAAACGTGTTTTCAAACTATTGGGCAAGGCGAGTTTAGTATTATTGGCGGGATCGCTTTTCATGGGGATGGATAAATCCTTCGCTGCTGATTGGGAGTCGGCTGAAGCGGCGTTTGGTACGGCATTGGAAGTTGCCGAAGCGGGTGGCAATTCGAATACGATCGAGGCTCGTTTCGCGGAGGCCGCACTTCAATTCGAAGCTTGTGGTGAGGCGAAAATACGGAGCGGATTGGCTTGGTATAATGCGGGCAATGCTTGGTTTAAGGCAGGGGAAATTGGGCGGGCGATTGCTAACTATCGTCAGGCTCAAGGGTATCGACCGTTTGATTCTCGTGTGGCATTAAGTTTGGAAGCGTCTCGAGCGTTGCGTATCGATGCAGTTCCTGAACCTGAGAATGGCCGAGCGTGGCCATTGAGATGGATGTTGGCCTTGCTTTCGTTTAGTTGCTTGGTCACCTGCGCGGTCGGTCTGTCTTGGATACGTTTTAGATCTCGTGTTTGGGCGGGAATTGCGGGAGCGAGTTTAGCTTGTTCGGTTTTATTAGGGGCTTCTGTCGCTGTGCAATCTTCTAGTAGAGAAGCTCCAGGCGTATTGGTCGTAGATGAAGCTTATGGCCGAAAGGGTCCGAGCTATTCTTATCGCTCAGCGTATTTGGATCCCTTGCATAACGGGATCGAAATGACGGTTTTGGAGATGCGTTCCGATTGGGTGTTGGCCCGATTGGAGCAAGGCAGCGAATGTTGGCTTCCTCGAGAGACGGTGCAGGTTCTCTCCCAGTAGTTTCTTTTAGCGAAGCGAAAAAGAGGTGTCTCTCCGAGCCAATAGGTTCGATGGAGCGGAACGGGTGAATTTGATTCGCCGAGATATGGCCGCTACCTTTGCGCCTGTACTGGTTCGTTTCATTTAGGTTTTGATTAATCGGGAATGGGCGAGAGTATGAGGAAATGCTTAGGTTTTCTACTTATCTTCGCCCCTTGTCGCTAATGTTTCTCCTTGCTGGATTGGCCCTTTCGTATGGCCAATCTGCATCGTCTCTTTCGGGCAAGCATGTTTTGTTTCTGATTGGAGAACACGAATACGGTACGGCGGAATCATTGCCCAAATTTGCCAAGGCAGAATTAGAGCCGCTTGGCGTTAAGACGTCTTTTGCGATCGCGAAGAGCGATGATCGGAAATCGCCATTATGCCATGAGTTCGATGGATTGGATGCTTTGGAAGAGACGGATGTGTTGGTGATTAGCGCGCGTCGTCGCTATCCGAAGGCCGCAGATATGAAGCGCATCCGTCAATGGATTGAATCAGGCAAACCTACTTTGATGATTCGAACTGCGAGTCACGCATTTGGCGAACGGACGAAGGGAGAAGGCTATCAAGCTGCAAAGGGTCATGCGGCTTGGAATACGGTTGATCGCGATGCTCTGGGAGCGAGTTACTTGGGTCACTATCGCGACTGGCAAGGAGATCGTAGTAAGCGGGCGCGGTATTGGCCAGAAGCCAGTAAGATCGATCACCCCATTCTCAAAGGCTTTAAGGTCGGAGATTTCGTTTCTATGGGAGACAAGCTTTATAAATACGAAGAACTTGAGCCTGAGGTGGAGGTTTTGCTGAGTGCTCGTTATCCCAATGAAGAGGCTATCCACCCGCTTGCTTGGATTAATTCCAAAGATGGGAAACGCGTATTTTATTCCTCTCTTGGGACACTTGAAGAAATGGCCTCTCGGAATACGAAACGGTTGCTGGTCAATGCGATCAGGTGGCTAGCTAGCGAGAAACTTTCAGTTGCCGTCAAATCGGAAGTTCGAGAAAAGGAAGCGACAGGCTCTGGGCAAGATGCAGCTACTTCGCATTCGATGTTGGGGGCTGCGGATGGACTGACGATTGATTTGATCTCTGAAGAGCCGGAAATGGCTCAGCCTTCGTTTATCGATTTCGATGAGCGAGGACGCATGTGGGTCGTTCAGTATCGACAGTATCCGTTTCCCGCTGGATTGACGCTCGAAAATCGAGACGATTTCTGGAGAGCTCAGTATACTGAAAAACCTGCTCCGCCAGGGGATCCGAATTACGTACCGGGAGCGGATTTGATATCTATTCACGAAGATACTAATGGGGATGGAGATTTCGATAAGGTGAAAATTTTCCAGGATGGCCTGAGTATGGCGACAAGCTTGGCGAGGGATCAGGAAGGCGTTTTTGTGCTTCAGCCACCGTATTTGCTTTATTATGACGACAAGAATCGTGATGACGTGCCGGATGGAAAGCCCAAGGTTGTGTTGAGCGGGTTTGGGATTGAGGATACGCATTCGACGGCGAACAGCCTTTGCTGGGGTCCTGATGGCTGGCTTTACGGTGCGCAAGGGTCGACCGTAACGGCAGCCATCGAGATCGCTGGTAGCGATGAACCACCAATTAAGAGCATAGGTCAACTCATGTGGCGCTATCATCCGAAGCAACGAAAGTACGAAGTCTTTAGCGAGGGCGGAGGGAATATCTGGAGCTGCGAGTTCGATTCGAAAGGTCGTTTATTTGCAGGGGCGAACGAAGGGCGGAAGTTGGGATACCACTACATGCAAGGTTCTTACAATCGTAAGAATTTCAGTAAACATGGGTCCTTATCCAATAACTATGCTTTTGGGTATTTCAATGGAGTTGAAGAACCGAGTTCTCAGCGTGTGACGACAAACTTGATGATCTACGAGGAAGGGCAATTGCCTGCTCGATACGATGATTCGATTTTGACAGCCAACGCTTTAGCGGGCCAAGTTTTGGCTGCTAGCAGAGTACGTATCGGGCCCAGTTTTCATGCGGAGCTTACGGATATTATGCTCAATTCTGGAGATCGCTGGGTGCGACCCGTCTACTTGGCGCCCGGACCTGATGGGGCGGTTTATTTAGCGGATTGGTATGACCAGCAGGTTAATCATTTTCGCAATAGCGAAGGACGGATCAGTTCAGTCGATGGTCGGGTTTATCGGATTCGGTCGAGTGATTCTAAAACGGGTGTATCCGTGGATTTGGGACGGCTATCGAGCGACGAACTAGTCGCATTGCTTTCAGATGAACGTCGATGGTATCGAGAAACCGCGCGGCGATTGCTTAAAGAACGAGAGGATCGTTCTACTTTTCCGAAACTGATTAAGTTGTTTAGGAATGAGAGCGGACAGCCTGCTCTTGAGGCGTTATGGGTTTTGAATTTGTTGGACGGTCTTGATGCTCGCCTTCGATTGGAGGCGCTTGAGCATTCGAATTCTTGGGTTCGCGTTTGGGCTGTTCGGTTGATCGGCGATGATCGAAGGGCTACGAATCGAGAACTTTCTAGGATGATTGCCATGGCTGAGAGCGATGCACATATCGAGGTTCGCCAGCAGTTGGCATCGACGGCTCAGCGATTGCCGGTCGGCGATGCGGTTGGCATTATCGCGAATTTATTGAAATGGGACGAAGATGCGGCAGATCCGTACATGCCGATGATGGTGTGGTGGGCGCTTGAGAAGGTGTGTAGTAGCGATCCGAAAGTCGTTTTGGAGTTGTTTAGTGATCGAGATTTGTTTGATCGGCCAATGGCCCGGAAACCAATACTTGGGTTTACGATGCGGCGTTTCGCATCTGATGGCCGCCGCGATTCATTGAAGACCTGCGCGGCTTTGTTAGCTCTGGCTCCCAATCAAGAATCGAAGGGAGCATTGATTGCTGGATTCGAACAAGCGTTTCGAGGGCGCTCCATGCAGGGCTTGCCTGCCGAGTTACTTGTAGAGCTTGCTAATTCCGGGGGCGGTTCTTTGGCCCTGCGAATTCATCAAGGAGATGTGGCCGCGATGAAGGAAGCGAGAGTGTTACTCAATGGGAACGGCTCTAATGAAGAGGAGCGTCGTCGGGTCATCGAAGCATTAGGAGAGGTGGCGGAGGGATCTATGCTGAACGTGTTATTGGATCAGTTAGGAGATGACAACGAGGCGACTTTAATGGTCACGCTTTCGGCCCTTCAGTCTTATGCTTCGCCAAAGGTTGGCGAAGCAGTCTCTGACTTGTATCCTCGTTTTATCGATAATACTAGGAGAGCTGCTCAGACTTTGTTGACGAGTCGAAAGGTCTGGTCGAACCAATGGACAGATCGAATGGTCAATGGCTCGATCGATGCGGCTGCTGTACCAGAGTATGCGATTGCAGGATTGCGGCGCCACGATGACTCGGATTTGAATAAAAAATTGAACCGCCTTTGGCCGAAGACTAATCAATCCAGCGGTGCGGAAGAATCGGAAATTAGGCGTATTCAAAGTATTCTTTCCCAGGACGAAGTAGAGGGCGATCGCTACGCTGGGCGGGATCTATATTTGGGACTATGCGCGGCCTGCCACAACTTGCACAGCGAAGGAGGTGAGATCGGACCTGAATTGACCGGCTATCAGCGTCAGGATTTGGATAGTCTTCTTTTGGCTATCTCCAGTCCGAACGCAGAGGTGCGCGAAGGTTTTGAGAACTATACGGTCCAGACAAAGGATGGCCAAACGATCACTGGTTTTCTGGCTGACCAGGACGATAACGTCATTGTTTTACGTCCTATCGGCGGGCAGAAAATTGTCTTGGATCGCGAGCGTATCGTTAAGATAGAGAGGGCAGGCGATTCTTTGATGCCAAGTGGCTTGCTCGCTGACTTGGATGATAAAGGAATCGTGGATTTCTTCGCCTATCTTCGTTCGACTCAGCCATTGAATGTGAAGTAGATCACGGTATGTCCCCGGACTGTACCAAGTATGGAAGATCTATATTAAGAGCGGTCTAGCTCAACAAAGGCGGCACTTCGCAAGCGAAGGCCCTACATTGCAAGTTTGGTAGCGACCCATCTCCGAGCGGCCATTTAACGATGTAATCGTTCAACTGCTCCATCAATAATGGCCGCTCGGAGATCGGCCGCTACCTTTAGCATACCAACTACGTTGAGGAGGATCCAAAAGATGGCCTGGGAGTTGCGTGCGGGCAGTGGTTTTTGATAGGAATTGATGGCTTTAGGCTCGTTCGAAATCCTTTCCTTGCGAAACGCTGTCCAATCTGATTGTACGATCCGTTAATTGGGCGGATGCGGGTGGTTTCTTTTATATGATCGGATCTTTGATTTTCGGACGTCCGATGAGACGTGGTGGTTTGGCTATTCTGTTAATCGGGATGGGATCCAGTGGAGCGCCTGGTCAGACTGAATTTGAGGCTCCTCGGAGCGATGTCATCGTGAGCGAAAAGGATGAGGTCGATTTGGTGGACGATTCAAGCGTGAGCGAAGCGATCAATCGCCGACCTGATTTGGCTTTTGCGAATGTTACGATCGATGGAGAGGATTCGCGTCGCTCGCTTGATAGCATTTCCGCGGACTCGGTTAGTTCGGTAGAGGTGATGAAGGCTGTGACTCCGAATCAAGACGCAGATTCTCGAGGAGGTTCGATTAGTTTGAAAACACGTCCGGCATACCAGCAGAAGTCAATTTCCACGAAGATCGGAATTGAGACGACTTACGAATCTCTGGTCGGCGAGCTTGGTTATGATATGCGCTTTTCGATTGGGGGACCCTTGAATAAGGCAAAGACATTGGGAGGTCGGCTTTCCTTGGGGGTTGAAAAAGAGCAGGAGGGAGTCGAGTTTACAACGAAAGATTGGTTTCGACGAAACGTTGATGGGGAGTCTCATTTTGCTCTGAAAGAATTGAAGGTGAATGATTCGCGCGAATGGAATGCGACTAATGAGTTGAGCACGTCTTTGGATCTGAAGGTAAGCGAGGAGCTTCATTTCTTTTGGAGAGGTAGTTACCGGAATTTAACGAATCGAGAGGAGCGCCCGCATTTCGAGTATCGTTTGAATGTGGGGGAATATGATGTTATTGATAAGGATGGGGCGAATGTGAGTGGCGTTGAAATCGAGCAAGGATTTCGTGAAGCTGAGTCGGAAATTGAGTTACTCGAAAGTTCTATCGGCGGAGAATGGGAGAGCGGCAATTTGGAAGCAGATTTAAAACTGACTTATCAAGACGAGAGCTTTTCACCGATCGATCATTTGAATTTGGATTTCGTAATGTCGGGTGTCGACGTGCGGTACGATCTTGAGGATCCGAAGTTTCCTTCGATCGAGATCACGAGTGACAAAGGGTTTAGCGATGCGGAGGCGTTTGTTTTCGAAGATTTTTCGATACGCGATCGACGTGCGAATGAGACCGATTCGATTGTTTCTTCGAACTTTAAGTGGAAGAATGTTTTCGGGAATGAACATCTGGCGATACGGTTCGGGGCTAAAAGCCGTATTCGGGATGAGCAAATCAACTCTGAGTCCTCTTATTACGATACGTACTCGGGGACTGGAGTATTTAGTTTGGCATCCGTTTTGCTCAGCGATCCTGGCTATGATGTTTTGATGGGGAACTATTTATTGGATACGAAGGCGGATGGGCCTTTGACGAAATCGTTCGTTGCGGAGAATCTCGATTCCTTTCGCTATGATGAACGTCGCTCGCGAGAACGTTCCGATTCGCTTTCCCATCAAGTGGACGAGCAGATTGACGCGTATTTTGGAATGATTGATTTGGAAGTCGGCAAGTGGCGAGCCTTGGTCGGTATTCGTCAGGAGAATACTTCTATTTCCTTTCAAAGTAATGAAGTCTTCATCGGTGCAGATGGTTTGGATAAGGATGGCGATGGTGATCTCGAGGAGGTTGTCTATCTTGGAACCAACCCGACAGTGGGATCATCCGATTATGGACATGCATTTCCTAATGCTCACTACCGGTATAAGTGGAACGATCGGACGACTTTGATCGCATCCTATACGAATACGATCGAACGACCCGCATATGGAGATGTCGTACCATTTCGGCAGGTAAAGCTCGAGGACCGAGAGATTGAGGAAGGGAATCCGGATTTGATGCCGACGCTTTACACCAATATCGATTTATCGCTAGATGTTCGTGTAGGGAAGGAAGGCCTAGTTTCTTTGGAATTATTCGATCGGAAACTTGACGATTACATCTTTAATCACGAATCGATTGTTTCTGGTGGGATTTACGATGGATTCGAATTGCAGAGCCAGGAGAATAGCTCGAGCGCTCAATTGCGTGGAGCGTCTGTGACTTGGAATCAGCCGATTGTTTTGCCGTTCGCAGGCGAAGGATTGTCCTTCAATGCTAATTGCGAGATGTTGGATACGGAAATCGAGTATCCTGTTCGTCTAGGCGAGACCTTACCTTTGACTCGAAGTCCAGACAGGGCGGTAAAATTCGCTTTGAATTACGAGCGAGAGAAGTTGTTCGTTCAATTGACGATTGAGCGGGAAGATGAGAATATCTATCGCGTGGCGAGTAACTCGGAGGAAGACCGGTATTACGGCCCAAGTCGGCAAATGGACCTGTCGTTAAGTTACAAGATCCAAAAGAAAACGCGTTGGTACGTTGAGTGGAAGAATATCACCAACGAACCCTTTTGGGATTTTTATGAGGGGGATCCGTCGCGTCCCACCTATTATCGTCACCGGCCTTGGCGCGTGGATACGGGATTGAAAATCGATCTGTAGGGGAGCTTACTTTTATTCGTAGGAAATTTCGATTGTTCGGGCTTGGGAGCCGAAATTCGCTAGGGATTCAGGGCGGACTGATCGTTTTTCACGGTATACAGTGGTTTTGCTCTCCTAAAGCTGTCCAAATAAAGGAGTAGAAGGGTTAACTTTAGCAGAGCTGACTTGGGGCTTCTAAGAAAGCGTGGGTGGCAATTATCTCGCGGATAGCAATTTGTAATGGATACAGTTAAATGAGCACGATTTTATATTTTGGACGACCTATTAGGCGTTGTTTTTCAGTGATCTTCCTTTCGGGAGCGCTTGTTGCTTCCGCTTGGGCTGCGAAGCCGCAGGAAGAATCGGACTCGAACGCGATTGTGAGCGAGAAGGATACGGTCAAGTTGGTGGAGGATTCGACTGTTAGCGAGGCGATTAGCCGTCGCCCGGATTTGTCTTTTGCCAATGTGACGATCGATGGCGAGTCGTCGCGGCGTTCCCTGGGAAGCATATCTGCGGATTCAGTGACTTCGGTAGAGGTAATGAAAGCGGTGACTTCGGACCAGGACGCGGATTCTTTGGGTGGGTCGATTAGTCTAAGGAGTCGACCTGCTTATCTTCAGAAAGCGCTTACGACGAATATTAGCGTGAGTTCGGTTTACGAGTCGGTCGTGGGAAAGTTCGGACCGGATGCTAGTATTTCGATTGGCGGTCCTTTGAATGAAGCGAAGACGCTTGGCGGGCGTATTTCCTTGGGCTATGAAAAGGAGCAAGAGGGGACTCAGATGATGACCAAGGATTGGTTTCGCCGGAACGTCGATGGCGAGTCGGAAATCGTTCTTAAGGAGTATCGAGTTTCCGATAATCCGATGACAATGACGGATAAAGATATTGGAGCTTCTTTGGATTTCAAGGTGCGCGATGAGTTGCGCTTTCATTGGAGAGGCAGTTATCGCAA